>Ga0247841_10013332_pt1 | contig 10530 bp, 10 predicted proteins | sample LaCruzMarch2015__2_FD_192410 | JGI IMG/M metagenome (GOLD analysis project Ga0247841, IMG submission 192410) | Freshwater microbial communities from meromictic Lake La Cruz, Castile-La Mancha, Spain - LaCruzMarch2015_18m | ecosystem: Environmental > Aquatic > Freshwater > Lake | place: Spain...
ACTTTGCCTCCACTATCGGCATCAATGAGTTTCAAATCCGTAATTACATCGCCAATCAGAACACCCGCCGACCAGAGGCACCGAAGTTGCCATTGCCGGCCTAATGGCCGGCACAGATAGAAACGCCCAGCTTATAGCTGGGCGTTTTCATTTTGCTATATTTTTTCAAATCCCCAGATTTCACGTCCCACTCTTTGATTGGGTCGCGCGTAAAGAAGATAATTTTTATTTGGCCAGAGTTCCATAACTTTTAGGCCGAGTTTTTTTAGTTCAGATTGTAAATCGATAGTTACCCAGTTATTTTTAAAATTAAAACGCGGAATTATAAAAATAACTTTTCCTTTTGGTTTTAAAATTTTGGTAAATTCCGAAAGTGCGGCCAGATAAAGTTTTTTTAATTCATCGGCTTGTTTTTTTATTTCTTCTTCACCCTCATTGCCACGTAATGGTTTCCCCAAAAATGGTTCAGTGATAATGGCATCAACAGATTTTGTTGGGATTTTTTCTGTTAATTTGGTGGCATCACCAACAAATATTTGTAAGTTGCGGGCTTCTAGTTGGTATTGTTCTTTTATCCAATTAACATTTTTTTCTGTATCAGAAATTGCTTTGTGTGAATTATCCATGCCAATTAAATTTTCATAGCCCATAAGCATTGCTTCGGTTAAAATAGTTCCAGATCCGCAAAATGGGTCTAACATCACGGCATTTTTATCAATTTGAGAATAATTGATCATCATCATGGCTAATTTAGGTGGCAACATACCAGACAAATCATCACGTCCGGGTCGGCCATAATCGCGTGCAGAAAATGTTTCAAATGGTTGTACAGCAAGAGTTTTTGCCACAGCAAATTTATTACCGGCGCGAGTTATCAAAAATTCACAACCACGTTTGGTTAATCCGTTTTTTTCTACGGCCACTGAAGACAAAACACTTTCCATATTAAATACATGGCGTACTGATCGGCCATCTTTTTTTAGTCGTTGCTTCACTTTTTTACCAAGTTCTCCCACTTGGCGTGCACTTTCATTGCCATATATGCTTATGCCAAAATGTATTTTACCTTCAATTTTTGTCAGTTCCCGCGCCATCAAAATCATCATTTCTTCCTCGGTTAAATCCGCGCCTATTTCTTGACCGATTTTAATCGTGCCACCCAGCTGTCCCATCAAAATCGCAGCATCTACAATGGGTGTTGAACATTTTAAAATTTGATCAATTTCATTCCAATTGACATTATTAAAACCTAAAACAGCGGCGATTTCCGCGGCTGATAGTAGTTTTTCTCGGCCTAATATAAACCAATACATATTTTACTGTTTATCTAAATTGGTAGCAGTTGAGGTGATTATTATATTATAATCAAAAATATTACGCAAGTTATTTGGAATTGCGACATGCCCGCCCTTGCTTTTGATAATTTTTTCCATTTTTTCAAATGCTGGCACATCGACTGTATCCATCCCTAATTCAGAGCTTAAAATAATAATACTGTAGGCATTGTTTAATGTTGTAAAAATATTCTGATAAATAAAGGAAAATGTAAAAATTGCTCCCGCTACCAAAACTCCAATAGTGGCCATATAAATTACGCGCCAGATTAAAAATGGCCGTTTTTGAGTAGGTGTAAATTTTTTTAACAAATCTTTGATATCCAAATTATTGATTGACATATAAATGTAAAGTCAGGTGCATCACTGCTTGGGCAGGACTATTTGGGTCTCTTCCACGCGCCGATGAGATACTAAAGGCAATTGGATTGAGAAAATAGGGCGCGTTTTCTAAATCTTTTAAATAGTAAAATAAATCGCGGTAATTGCCAGTAGCAGTTATACTTAATTTGAGCTCATTGTTTTCGATTTTGTCTAAATTGGTATTTTCAATATTTTGTGTAACGCTGTGTGCTTCAGCTAAATTTTCTAACACAGTGATGAGCTTGAGTGTGTCATCAGTGGTAAATAAATATTTTTGATACAAAAGAGCGCCGTCTTTTATTTGGTTAATTTGTTCTTTTGAATTTTTTAGTTTCATTACATTTTGGTATTTCTTTTCCAAGAATGCCCGCAGCTGGTAGGTGTCGTCATTTATATGACCAATGTAATTTACGGTAGGATAAATAATTCCAGCTCCAATCACAACTACCGCGGCGATAACAATGCCTAAAGCCAGTAAATATTTTTGTTCACTAGTAAATTTAACTTTCATATTATAGTTCACTATCATCAGCAATTGGTTTTGGTGCTTGCTTTGGTTGTATTGTTCGTATTGGCGGCCAGTCGATTGTTTGTGTTTGATAATCAAAATTAATATTTTCTTTTTGTAATAATTGACTGGTGGGCATATTGGCAGGTTTCAGCCAGGGGATTGATTTGAGAAATTCATGATACGCCAGAAGATCGGATCTGGTTTTAGCAGTGCCGGATATGTAGAATTTATTGGTGCTACGATCTATATCTATTATATTTAATTTTATATTATTTGGGGTGGTTGAAATAAATTCTAAAATCTTATCGCTAATTGGGAAATATCCATAAGTGGTGTTTGTTAAGTTTTTTACCACTCGGTTAATTTGGCGTACTTCTTGGTTATAGCTGGTATAATCACGCCCGATAAGTAGGGCGCTTTTAGTAAGTTCATTGAATTCGTTGATCAACACCAAATAACTCCATAATAAAATTGTTGCCAGTATGCACAAACCAATAGCGATTGTTTCCAGCATGTTTCTAGCAAATAAAATCTGAACTAAGCGGTTTAGTTTTATTTTTTGCGTAGGCGGTAGTAAATTTAAGTCGACGATCATCATATTATTCAGTCAATGATTTGGCTGCACGTAGTGCCAGTCCGATTGCCGATGTCATTCCAAGCGCATTGATATTGTCTAGTTCGGCAAAGCTGGTATTAAAAAGATTTTTCCAAGGGTGCCCGGGGTGGGAAGAAATTTTTAGTTTACGTGATAAAAAGTTATCAATATTTTTTAGCTGCGAAACTCCGCCACACATAGTAATATGAGTGATCGGGTTAGTATCAAGAAATCGTTCTTTGTAAAAATTTATTGCAATTTTAATTTCATTAACCAGTGCTTCGGTTAGATTATTAATCACCTTAAAATAACGTGGGTATTTTTCATCATAGGTCATCCCATTTTTTATTTTGAGTTGTTCCGCCATTTCATATTCCAGTTTTAATTCTTGCATCAAAGCCATGGTAAGTAATTCCCCGGAAAAGTTAATAGTGGTGGAGAACTGAATACTGTCTTTGTCATAAATAATTATACTGGAGCGCGTGGCCCCCAGGTCCAAGATCGCTCGTGCTTCACCCTCGTAATTTTTATTTGCTGTTATCATGGCGCGGGCGAGAGAGATGGCTTCAATTTCTAAAGATACCGGTAACAATCCGACACTATGTAATAAATAAGTATATGAGTCAGCCGTAATTTTGGGGGCGGCGCCAATTAAGACTTGGGAAAATTTTGAATTTTCGTTATTAGTATTTACAATATGCCAGTCCAAGTATGTTTCTTCTAATTCATACGGTAAATGTTTGCGTGCATGATAATTAACATCATCGACAGTGATTTGAGATGACGGAGCTTCGATTTCGATTAGTTTTAAAAATGTTTTTGGCTCTGGCAAATCAACTACTGCCCAAGGAGAAGAGATAGGCTTGAATTTACTACCGTCTTTGCCTAAAATTTGTAATAATTTTTTTCGTACCATTTCCGGCTGCTGCAATTCACCGTTGACAATATAACCAGGTGGTAAATTAATAATACGAGAATTTTTTACTACAAACATCGGTGGTTTGCCAAAACCGCGCCAGCGTCTTTCCAACTGCAAAAGTTTTATGGCTAAATCGCCAATATCCAGTCCAAAAGCGCCAGTAAATGGATTATTTAAAAACATAATTATACACTTTGTGCCAAAGAATACATAGGCGTAATAACCGCGAGAGCAATGCCAGCCACAGCAAGACCCAAGACCAAAATAATCACTGGTTCAATAATAGAAGAAAAATTTCTCATAGTATCATCTACTTCGGCACTGTAATATTCAGACATTTCTTTAAGCATTTGTTCAACCTGTCCGGTTTCTTCGCCAACCATAATCATTTCTGTTACCATTGGTGGAAAATTTTGTGGGTAGTTGGCTAAAATTGACGATAGGGTTTCGCCCTTTTTTAATTTTTCCGCCGCTTCCAGCAAACTTTCTCGATACATAATATTGCTTTGGACTTCGGCGGTAGTGCGGACAGCATTGATAATTGGAATACCGCTACTTAAAAGTGATGTCAACGTTAAAGTAAATCGTGCCAAGTTTATTTTTTTGATAATCATCCCAAAAATTGGCATTTTTAAATTTAGGGCGTGCACTATACGTTTAATTTTTGGTTTTTTTATTAAATAGATAATGGCCATAATTAACAGTACGAATCCGACTGCGATCCAGATACCATAGGCCTGTGTTGTGTTGGTAATCCAGATTAGTACACGAGTAGCCAGTGGGAGCTCTGCGTTAAATTCTTCAAACATCGTCATTAATTTTGGCAAAATTACTACCACCACTTCAAGAGCAATGCCACCCATTGCGATAAAAACTACTGCTGGATAAATTAAAGCCCCACGAATACGCGAATTTAATTCATGGGTCTTGTGCATTTGCTCGTATATATTTTTAAGCGCATCTTCCAATTTGCCAGACTCCTCACCTGCGGCCATCATACTGACGGTAATGGAGGGGAAAATTTTTGGGAATTTTGCTAACGCCTCACTTAGTTGTTGGCCTTTTTCAACATCGGCTTTAACATTAACAATTACTCGGCGTAATTTTTTATTTTCAATTTGTTCACCTAAAATTTTTAAAGAATTCATGATCGACAGCCCAGCTTTAGTCATGATTTGCAGATGGTGGATAAACAACATTTTTTGTACAAAAGGTACTCGAGTCAGATGGTTTTCTACAAAAGCGTTCAATTTGATTTCCAGCGATGATAATTTTCGCGGTGATTTATTGGGCATACAAATTATTTACTCTTTGGTTACTCTTAAAATTTCGCTGATGGTAGTAATTCCCATTTTGGCTTTGACCAAGCCGTCTTCAAGCATGGTCAGCATGCCTTTACTGCGTGCATAATCACGGATATCGTTGGCCGTGGCATGTGCGTTGATTTTTTTGGTTAATTCATCATCAATTTCCATAACTTCATAAATACCCATGCGTCCTTTAAATCCAGATGAGCCACAGCGGGCGCAACCATCGCCTTTATAAAACGTCATTTCTTCCAATTTGGCCTCATCTTTTTTTAGTTCAGTGTTTTCTTTTAAGAGTTGGGTGACATGTTCAGTGCCAAATACTCTTCCCAGCTCACTGAGCGCGTTTTTATCCAATTTGTATTCTTTTTTACAATAAGTGCAAATTTTTCTGATTAAACGTTGAGCCACCACAATGTTGGTGGTATAGGCAACTAAAAATGGCGGCACACCCATATCAATTAAACGAGGCAAGGTAGTGGGGGCATCATTGGTATGTAAAGTAGAAAGTACCAAATGGCCAGTCATGGCGGCATGAATGGCAGTTTCAGCAGTTTCTGAATCGCGGATTTCTCCGACCATGATGATATTTGGATCTTGGCGCAATAGCGAGCGCAATCCTGAGGCAAAAGTAAAACCAACTTTGGGATTGATTTGACTTTGGTTCACGCCCGGCATGCGATATTCAATCGGATCTTCAACAGTTGATATATTCACCCCAGGTTGATTTAAAATTCCCAACACAGAATATAGAGTGGTGGTTTTTCCAGAACCAGTTGGACCAGTGACCAAAATCATACCGTTTGGTTTTTTGATGGCTGCTTCCATTGTGGCTTTAGCGCGGTTTAAAAATCCTAACTGATCAAGCGACAATGGCTTGGTTCCTTCGTGAAGCAAGCGCATGACAATTTTTTCTCCGTCGTAAACTGGCAAAATTGAAACACGAAAAGCTAATTTTTCATCTTGTACTTGGATTTTGAATCGGCCATCCTGCGGGATCATGTGTTCGTCCAATTTTAAGTTAGATAAAATTTTAATACGGGCAGTAATGCCATTTTGGATAGTTTTTGGCAGAGTCATTACTGGTTTTAAAATACCATCAATGCGATAGCGCACATCAACTTCTTTTTCCGCTGGTTCAATATGGATATCTGATGCGCCCTCATAGACCGCGTGTTCCAAAACGCTATTCACAATATTAATAATTGGCAATTCTTCTGCGGCTTTTTTTAATTCTTTGGTACCAACGTCTCCACCAGTTACATCTTGGATTACTCTTAAATCATCTTCCAGTTCTGCGTGGTAGCGGCGGAGGGCATCTTTTAAATCTGATGGGGCAGTAATGTAAATTTTTGGTTCCAGCCCAGTTTTGCGGTGCAAAAATTCAATAGTTTGGATATCGGTCGGATCAGTCATGGCCAATTTTAAATCATCCTTATCTTTTTCAAAGGCGACTACTTGGTGAGTACCAGCCACTGGCCCAGGAATTAAATTTAGAATTTCTTTTTTTATTTCTTTACCTTTAAGAGCAACAAAAGGGAAGCCAAGCTCTTCACCGGCTTTTTGGTAAAGTAATGTCTCATCAATTAAACCGTCAGCAACTAAAACTTCTTCCAAAGTTTTACTAACCTTTTTTGCTTTTTCTGTAGTTGCGCGCAAATCTTCTGGTTTTAGAGGAAACTCGTATTTTTTTAAAATCAGGCGAAGATTTTTTTCAGATAACATAAAAACAAGTTAAATGGCTATCTAGTAATTATTATAACACAATTTTTGTCTAAAAACCACTAGTACATTGTGGACAATAGAGCGTGTGGGTGCTAAAATATAGGTAAATTATGCTATTAGCAATTTTGGTTTATTCAATTTTATTATTTTATCTCACTTGGAAAAATTTCAGGTTTGGGGTCGGTTTTTTTATTTTGTTATTACCAGCGTATTTGATGCGTTTTAGTTGGTTTGGTTTGCCCACTACATTGTTGGAGGTAAATTTGGGAATTTTGATTTTGGTATGGTTGATAAAATTTGCTAAAGACGATTGGAATGAATTAAAAAGTATTGTTAAACAACGTTTGGTATTTTTCATTTTCGCTGTAATATTTTTATTGGCCGCATTAGGCGCAGTTTTTGTTAGTGGAATTGGCATGAAAGATTTTTGGTCAGAAGTATTGTCAGCGCTCGGGATTTGGCGGGCGTATTTTTTAGAGCCGATAATTTTATTTTTTGTTTTGGCAGTGAGTGCGCGCAAACAGCGATTAAGTATCAATGATATTGTTTGGTTTTTGTTGCTTTCCGGTGCGATTGTAGCGATTTTAGCAATTATCCAAAAGTTTTTTGGAATTTGGTATCCGCCGAGTTTGTGGAAGGCGGATTTTTTGGGTAAACGTGCTACTTCGTTTTTTACTTCGCCCAATGCTCTTGGCATGTACTTAGCGCCATTGTTTGTTTTGGCCACGGCCATGGTTTGGCAGAAAATAAAAAATGCATTAGAGCAAAACATCAGTATAAAAATAATTATTAAAAACAATTTGCTGTTGGCAATTTTAGCATTATTATTTATTGTGGCTATTTTATTTTCCAATTCGCAAGGTGCCTGCGCGGCTGTGGTTATAGCTGGAATAGTGATAATTTATTTGTGTGGAATAAGACGGACAGCTATTGTTTTGGCATTACTTTCAATGTCGGCGGCACTGTACTTTGCGCCTTTGCGCCAGGCTGTATTTTTTGCCGATACTGCCGGGCAAAATCGGGTGCAACTGTGGCACTATTCTATTGATTATTTAGTCAAAAATCCGCAAAATTTCGTTTTGGGTACTGGTCTACGCCAGTTTTTGGATAAAATTCAAAAGCCGGTCAATGATTTTACCAAAATCGAGCCGTTGCTTTATCCGCATAATTTTATTTTGAATTTTTGGACTGAGATTGGACTATTTGGTATGTTGGCATTTTTGGTAATGCTTGGCTATTTATTTTTTAATGCTGTTAAAATTTATAAAAACAATAAAATTTTAGGTGCCGGATTGATTGGGTTGTTGTTAGTTTGGGTAGTTCAGGGTTTGGTAGATGTGCCTTATTTTAAAAATGATTTATCTATAATGTGGTGGCTTTATGTTTTGGTATTACTTTTTTAATATATTAACCATGCCGGGGGTAGTGGTGCATGAACTCGCGCATGCGCTGTTTTGTTTGTTATCTGGTGTAAAAATCCATCGGATTAAATTATTTCAATTTGGAGAGGTGGCTGGATTTGTTGTGCATGATGAACCACGTAATTTTTTTCAAGGTTTTTTTATTTCTTTTGGTCCGCTCATTGTAAATTCTGCCCTAGCGATATTTTTGTTTGCGTTATTTAGTGAGCCATGGGCACGTTTTCAGCCCTGGTTAGCACTTTGGGCTGGAGTAGTAGTGGGGCTTCACGCCATTCCTTCAACTGGTGACGCTAAATCATTATTGCAAATGGCCAACCATCGTTTTTGGCGCAATCCTTTAGTAATAGTAGCATATCCTTTGGTTTTAATTTTGTATATTCTAAATATTTTGAAAAGATTACATATAGATATTGTATTTGTAGGATTTTTGTTTTGGTTGGGAAGATTTTATTTGAAGGGATAGGGGTTGACAAAACCCTATTTTTATTATATAATCACAACACTATCTAGCGGGGTAGAGCAGCCTGGCAGCTCGCGAGGCCCATAACCTCGAGGTCGCCGGTTCAAATCCGGCCCCCGCAACCACGTGGGACACGCCGTTCGATCGGCCAAAATATCGTAGGGTTTTTTCCACAACCACGACACTTTTTGGCCAGCGAGGTGGCGGTTCGTTCCAATTTTTTCCACCAACGACTTAATTTCAATTAGGTCGTTGGACGAAGCCAACTTTTTGGCTAAGTGTGCGGAAAAAATAAACTCGCGCATTGGTTTGAACCAATCATGCCCTTGGCGCCCAAAATCGGACTTTTGCTCTTGCATGTCCTTTTTTGTTTTTATTAATTCCTCTTTTCTTTTTAGATAAGTTTCCTTTTCAATATCGCCATCTAAATACGCAGATACCAACTTATCTAATTTTTGTTCTGCTTGCGATAAACCATTTTCAAGATTTTGGGCGTAACCGGAATTATTTTTGTTTTCCTCTTTTTCCCATTCGTTTATTTTTTCCTCGGCTTGATCTCTTTGTGCATCAGAAATGGCGACTTGTTGAAGCTGTTCTTTAATTTGCTCGGCTACTTCGTATTCTTGCAAAAATTTTTGTGAGCAGGGGCCAAGCCGTTTGGTGCAGCGATAATATCTATAAGTACCGCCATTGCCATGGGCGTACTGCGCGGTTATCGCTGCACCGCATTCCCCGCACTTTAACAGTCCTCGGAAAGGAAAAATGTGCTGTATTTTACTTTTGCGCGGTTTGGCTCTGTCTTTTAATATTTTTTGGACGGCTTCAAAAGTCGCCACCGGCAAAATGGGCTGAAATTTGCCTTCAAATGCTTCGCCATTAAATTTAATCAAGCCGATATATGCCGGATTTGTAAGCATTCTTTGCACTTGGGAAATGCTGGGGTGTTTTCCCAACTTGCCGAGTACATTCCAAAAAATCAAACGCTCGCGTACACTTTTTAGTGTGTGTTCGCCTGTAATAAATTCTTCAAATATTTTTTGTACTATTCGGCTTTCAGTTGGGTGCGGTTCTATGTTGCGGGTTTCCGCGTTGTTGATATATCCGAACGGCGCCATATTTAACCACTCACCGCGTTTGATTTTTTGTCTAAAACCACGCTTTACATTTTCGGATAAATTATCCGAATAATATTTGCTCTGCCCGAAAGCCACTTGAAGCATAAACATACCTTGCGGAGTTGGCTCACACCAAAAAGTGGGAAAGCGCAAAGAAACTATCTTGCCCGTGTCCACCAGGTAGATTATTTGTCCGCCGTCTATGCTGTTGCGGGCAAGCCGATCTGGGTGCCAGGCCATAATTCCTATTGGCTCTTTGCTGTTATGAATTTTGGCTATCATTTCATTGAATATCTCTCGGCCAGGTTTCTTTGCGCTTTTGCTTTCTATAAACCTTTCGGTGATAATTATATTTTCGCGCTTGGCATAGTCAGCCAACTCCGATAGTTGTGCTTCTATACTCATGACTTGGCGTTCCTCGTCCTCGGTGCTTTTGCGTGCGTATAAAAAATATTTCATACTCCTTAAGTTAAATGTAAAGCGTGTTTAAAAATTGGTTTTGTATTTCGCTTTCGCGAAATGTGGAAAAAATTGGCAGGCGTATTTACGCCTGGGTCGCTTGGTGCGACCACGAACCGCCACCTCGCTGGCCAAAAAGTGTCGTGGTTGTGGAAAAAACCCTACGATATTTTGGCCGATCGAACGGCGTGTCCCACGTGGTTGGGTACCCTGGAAACAGTGCGAAAATTTTACGAAAATGGAGGGCCTAACTAGGTGAACTGCTATATGAACAGCTATATGAATCAGGGTTCATATAGCAGAGGGCTTTAAAACCTTTTA
>Ga0247841_10013338_pt1 | contig 10525 bp, 14 predicted proteins | sample LaCruzMarch2015__2_FD_192410 | JGI IMG/M metagenome (GOLD analysis project Ga0247841, IMG submission 192410) | Freshwater microbial communities from meromictic Lake La Cruz, Castile-La Mancha, Spain - LaCruzMarch2015_18m | ecosystem: Environmental > Aquatic > Freshwater > Lake | place: Spain...
TTGTTCTTTTTTGCCTGGCTTACAGCTACAAGCAAGCAAAAATTAGTTTTCCCGCTTCCTGCCGGCCCATAAATGGTTGTTGTGATATCTTTATCATATCCTCCAAAAAGCCATTTGTTTAAGTCATAAGCTCCTGCAGAGATTTTTTGTTCTTCTTTCTTTTGAGTTTCTTCTTCCATTTTTACTCCTTGAATATTTGTGCTTGAAACTTGTATAATTTAAATCCTTTTCCATTTTGTTTCCATGCGTCTTTAGGCAATCCTGCCTTGTTGCATAAGCACTCTAAAAATTCTGTTTTATTCATTTTGTATTCTGTTGCAACCTGTGGCAACAGCAAACCAGAATATCCTGAATAATTGCAGATTAAACCATCTTTGCCAATTTCAATATCATCAGATTTGCATTCTTCAGGTAGAGTGAGTAGGGAGATTTCTATTTTTATTTTGTTTAATTCTTCTTCACTTAGTTGTGGGAACCTTGAGTCTTCAAAAGCTGCAGATTTTGCAGAATTGTATATTGCTCCATTTATTGGAAGAATTGGATAAGGAAAACCAATACATCCTCTTAAATTTCCTGATTTGGTTAGCGTAACAAAAACTCCTCTTTTTTCTTGGAATTTTTCATCTTTAGGTATAGATGGTTTTTTATTGTTAAATTGCTCTTTGATACTTTCTCTCGCAAGTTTTAATAGCTCTTTTTCATCATCTTTAGAATACTCTCCTTTTCCTTTGGTCATAAACTACTTAGATTTATAGAATTAATAAATTTATGTTATCTTACTTAACGGCTTTTTTAAATTGTTCTAGAAGTTTGTCGTTGTTTTTCATTACTCGCTCTATTGTACCTTGCAGCACTTTTTTTGCAGATTTGTCTTTTGTTCTTATGCTAAGTATGCATGGTTTGCTTGGGTGGTCTCTTTTCCAGGCAGCAAATTCTACAGCATCATCATTCCACAATTCTACTCTCAAAAGCTCTGCAAGAGTAAGATTGTCTATCTGAATTTCTAAATTGCCTTTTTCTTCTTTTAAAATTTTGACTTCCATTTTATTGTGGGTTTTTGCACCTTTTTAAGTGTTTTCTTTTATTTTTAGCTAAAATTCATTATGGTCTCTTATTACTTTCTCGTTTTCAGCCGGGTTTTCCATGATTTCAATTATCGCATTTTCTGTTTCGATAACTTCTTTATTTTCTTTATTTTTCTTCTCTTGCTCTTTTCTTCGTTTCTCTCTTAATTTTTTTAAATCAAAAATAGTCAGCACTCTTGATTTAAAATTTATTTTTCCTTCTTTTTCCAGCTCTTTAATTTCATTTTCTCTTTCTTCTAACTCTGCCTTTTTCTTTCTTATCTCTTCAAGCTCTTTTTCTCTCCTTTCTGTATCTTTCTCAAAATCTTTTTCTTCTATTGTTTTCCATGCTCTCCGAATATTGCTTTCAGGATAAATCTGCTTTGCAGATGGAGAGAGTGGAAGAACCTGTTGGCCAGTTACTTTAGTTACAACCGGACTTAGTCCTGCTTCTTTTCTTAATCGATTATACATATTTTCTTTTGAATTTACATTATCTATAGACTCTTGAGAAGGTTTTGTGAGAATAACTGCTTCATTCCTTATCGCGCAAGAATAACAAAGCAATCTAAACTTAGAGTTATCAACAGTTTCTAATATTTCAGCTAAAGCCTCAGATTTCCCGCATTCATCACATCTTTTCATTTTAATCCAACCAAAAACTAAGTTAACTAATATTTAAAAGCTTTTTTAATATGAATAATCAAGAGCATTCTCTGCAGAGCATTCGCCGTTCATAATCCCAGCGGAGCAAATTTCTTTAAATAAATCCTCTTTTGTGACTATTCCAGATAATGTTTTGTCACCTATAACAATTGAAGGGGTTGTATTAATGTTGTATTTTTCTTTTAGAAGAGAGATTATTGGCTCTTCTGTAAATCCTGCATCAACAGAAAATATCAAAAGATTCTGCTTGAATTTATCTTTTAAATACAACAATATGGTTTCTTGTGTCTTGCAATCATTACAATCATTAGAATAAAAGTAAAGAAGTGAGATGGTATTTGTTTCACAAGATTTTTTTACTTCTTCATTAAGTATCCAATACCTTATTTGAGCTAAGGAATACTCTCTTTTTAGAATGCTATACTCTGGTTTGTTGTATTGTTTAGAATATTGTTCAACTTTTTCTTGGGCGTTTCCTACATCTTCCAAACTTTGTTCTAGGATTTTTGAAAAAGTATTGCAACTTTCACTCTTGTTTGACATTGAAGACATATAAAAGAGCTGAAGCTGCAAACTTTCATAATCTAATTTCTGTTTATCTGAAAAATCTTGAAAATAATTCACTCTTTCTCCAGCAAGGAAAGAACCAAGCAAAATACCTAATAGGAATATTGCAACAGCCAGAACAAATGCGAAAATATATTTCTTTGTGCTTGTTTTTCTTATTGTTTTCTCTTTTACCATTTTTTTGTATTCCCCCTTATCAAATCAAATAAAACTCCAATCCAAATTATTGAAATTATAAATGGGTATACAAGAATATACGGAACTATTGCCTTTATATTCTTTTTTACAGACATTCTTGTATTGCTAAATGAGAGCAAAAGGAAAAAAAGTCCGAATAAAGAGAGGATAATTCCATAGAATAATGGAGAGATATTAACATCAAACAATGTAAAATACGAAACTGCTTTTCTAACAGCAGGGGAAACATCAAAGTTTATGAAACTAAAGTTTATCAAAGTTTTTACCAATGGCCTCAGAAACATGATTATAACAAAAGAAACAAAAAGAGTTACTGAAAGGATAGCAGACATAAGAATCATGGGCAACTGAAACATTCCGAAATCACCGTAATTTTTATTAAATATCATATCTCTATTTCTCCAAAGATTTATCAGACTTCCTTTATACCACCTGTTTCTTTGTTTGTAAAACTCACAAAAAGTTGGGGGAGCTTTTGTCTCTATCTCTGGGATAAGAAGTTGAATAATTCTATAATAATTTCTTTGCAACCTCACTGCAATCTCAAGATCTTCTGTGATATTTCCAGGGTCATAACCTTTAATTTTCCTTAAAATACTTGTCTTATAAACAGAGAAGGGTCCGGGAGTGACATGAACGCAATCAAGATTAGACATAAGCTTTTTGTAAAAGAAATTTATAGAATATTCACAATGCTGAATTCTCTGCATAAAAGTTCTTGGCTTTTCTATTCTAATTAATGGCAAAACTGCGGCTATATTTTCTTCTGTAAAATATGGAAGAATTTTTTTTAAAATATCTTTTTTAGGAACAGAATCTGCATCAAGACTTATGAAATACTCTCCTGTTGCAACTTTTAATCCAGTATTCATAGCAACAGCTTTTCCTTTGTTTATCTGGTTTATCAAGATAATATTTCTGTGTTTGTTATTTTTTATTACCTTTTCTGCTATTTCCCGGGTTTTATCAGTAGAACCGTCATTCACAATTAGTATTTCGATATTTTTTTCAGGATAATCTAATTTTAATGCAGAATTTATTGTTTCTTCTATACTGTCTTCTTCATTATAGGCCGGTATGCATATACTAACCTTTGGAAAAACATTTAATTTTATCTTTTTGTCTTTAACTCCTTTTTCTAAAAAAACAAGAATCCAAAAAATTATAAAGAATAAAGATACAAAATATGCCGATAAAATTATTATTTTTAACATTGTTTTATTTTATGTTTATTTTTCCACTATACTTTCTTTGTCCAATTGGAAATAATCATAAAATTCTTGGCTTAGTGTAAGCTCTGAAGTATGGCTTATTTTTTTAGCCTTCACTAAACCGAACTCTATAAATCTTTTAACATGCTCATAAGCTTTATTGCCTCTTATTTTAACCACAATCGACTGCTTTATTGGCTGTTTGTAGGCAATAATAGCAAGGGTTTCTTGTTCTGCCCTTGAAAATTCCGATTTGCCAGTTGCAAGTTTTGAAACAATATTTTTATAGTCTGGTTTTACATCCATTTTCCAGTTATTTTCTTTTTCTATCAAAGTCAAAGCACCATCTGAATTCTCATACTTATCTCTTAACTTGAATAGAGATTCTTTTACAAGTAATGGGCTTACACTTGTAAGCATTACTAATTCTTCAACAGAAACAAATTTTGCAGAAATAAACAAAGCAGCCTCTACTTTTTTTTCAGGAGTTGCTTTTTCAACTAATTCTTGAACAATTTTTTCTATTTCTTCTGTATTCTCAGAATCATCTCTTACTTCTTCTGATTCATCTATATCTTCTGTATTTTCAATAGTTTCTTCTTCTGCTATCTCTTCAATTTCCTCTTTTTGTTCTTCTTCCATTTTTATTTATCCTAATTTTAAAGGGGTTGAGTGTTAAGGATTGATTCCTTACTTATTCTATAGAAAATCTTAAAAAAGCTCCGAAGCCCCCAAGATTTTTAAATTGTAATCCTTGTTCTGTTTCATCTGAAACATAATGCACTTTTGTTGATGTACTAATCGCTAATTCTTCAAATTCTTTTATTTCTTCTTTTTTTACTTTTGTTGAAATAAGAATTTCTTCTGCTGCCCCCATTTCTAATGCTTTTTTAACTTCGTCCTTGCCATATGCTACTTTTCTATATTGTGTAGCAAGAAGTGAAAAAAATCTTTCAAGTAGTGTTCTTTCAATTGTAAACGCCTGTTGAGATAAAACATCTGCAGATGCCTCAACTAAAAGTTTTAAACCAAATTCGTCAGAATAACCTATATCTTTTACAGCCATAATTTTTTCTTTTAAAGCTGTTACCAATTCTCCTTCTTTCAAAAAATCCTCTTTTGTCGGACCTGGCCCGCCAAGCAAAATTCCTTTTAATTTTTTCATATCAAAAAAATGTTTTTTTACATCTTCGGCTAATCTTCTGTAGAATTCTCTTGCCATCTGTTCTCTTATTCTGCTAAATCTAAGTGAACTTTGCCCACCTGTTTTAAATTTTCCAGGAACATTAGAAGTGAGTTTTTGTAAAACCCGTATATTCTTGCCTTCCAATATACCGATTGCAGCTTCTTTTCTTTCAACAACAATAAGCCCATAAACTTCTTTGATTTCAAGCATTTCTTTCAAAGGATCAAGAACAAAAACCTGGTCGCATCTGTAAAGCTTAGTTCTTAATGGCATAGGCGGTTCAATTGCCCAGATTTCAATTTGCTCCTGCCCTTCTTGTTCAGATACATTGCCAGAAAAAAGCACAAGTCCATTTTTTGGGTTTGCTTTATAGAGTTTTAATTGCCGCGAAATTCTTTCTAAAGAATCCAAAACTGCTTTTCGCGTATTTTTGCTTTTAATATTACTCGCTGTTGACTTTTCAGAATCTATCTGTTTTACGATTAAGTTTAAATTATAACCTGCAGGAACATAAACAGTAACTAATTCTGTATGCCTCCCCCGGTACTTTCCGAGTTCTTCAACTGTATTCTCTAAATGCATCTTTTCTTGTTCGTCCATAGAAGATAAGAGAAAAATACCATATAAAAGCTTTCTTATTTCATAAGGGAAAATTGGTAAGACTTCAAAAACATAAGTTTTTGATAGCATTCAGAAATAGGAAATTTCTGATGAAACCTTCGATGTTCTTACATAGAAAGCTTTTTATATAAGTTCTATATCAGTTAAATATGGCAGAAGGAATAAGCATGCCTTCAAGTTATGGAGGCTTAGTAAGGTATTATGATGAATACAAAAGCAAGTTGCAGATAAAACCAATATACATAATTATTCTAGTGGCTCTTGTTGCAATAGCAGGAATTGCCCTTACTAAAATTTCTCGTGTCGCTTAGAAATCGGATTGACAATTAAGAGATGATAAAATGTGGGAAGATATATTCAAAGAAAAGAGGATTGCAGACCATCTGTACTATGTAAGCCTGAAATACACAAAAACCTGTGATGTTATTCTAAATCTCATTTCAAGATGGATAAGCCTAATCGACAAATGCATAGAATCTATTCTTGAAGAATTAAAGAGAAAAAAAACTATAAGCTCTATCCCTTCTGCACCATTTCAAAAAATAACACTCATAAGAGAAAAGATGAAAAAAAACAAAGAGATTTTAGAGATTCTAGAATTGTACATGTTTTTCAAAAGAATAAAAAATTTGAGATACGGAAAAGAGCAGGAGTTCAGAAAAGGAGTTGCTTTGGTTGTTAATGATGGCAAGGAAGTGATAAAAATAGATTTAGAGAAATTAAAAGAATTGAATGAAAAAATAGAAAAGTTTCTTATATTTGTAAAAGAATTTGTAAAGTAATATGGCAAAAATAATAACAATAACTTCTGGGAAAGGAGGAGTTGGGAAAACAACTTCTACAATAAATTTATCTGCTGCATTAAATCATTTTGGCAAGGAAGTTATAATTATTGATGCCAATCTAACAACTCCCAATATTGGCATTCATCTTGGCTCTCCAAATGTTCCAATTTATCTAAACCATGCCCTTATTGGAAAGAACGAAGCAAAAGAAGCTTTGTACTTGCATAAAACTGGTATTAAGATAGTTCCTTCATCTCTTTCATTAAATCATCTGAGAGGAGTCAAACCAGAAAAATTAATTGAAGTAGCAAAAGAATTAGGTAAATTTGCAGATTTTGTTATTATTGATTCTGCTGCTGGGCTTGGACGAGAAGCAATTTCTGCAATAAAAACAGCAGATGAGATAATAATCATAACCCAAGCAGAAATTGCAGCAATTACAGATGCATTAAAAACAATCAAACTTGCTGAAAAAATAAATAAAAAAGTTTTAGGGGTGATAATAACCCGCTTTAGAAATAATGAAGCAGAGATGAACCTTGATGACATTAGAACTATGTTAGATGTTAAAATTTTAGGAATTGTTCCAGAAGACAACTATGTTAAAAAAGCGCTAAATGCAAGAGAACCGGTTTTCAATGCCTTCCCAAAAAGCGATGCTGCAAGAAGTTATAAAAAAATTGTTGCAAAAATATTAGGAGATAGTTATGTTAAACGATTAGAAGATGAAGAAAGTATTTTACATAAATTTCTTAAGAGATTAAAGATTAAAGGATAAAAAGAATTAATAATTAAGTTAAAATGGGTGAAAAAAGAATTATTATTGGTTTAATGGGCACTATTGGCTCTGGAAAAACTTATGTTTCAGATTATCTTATTAAAAAATACAAATTCTATAAAATTTCTATGGGTGATTTAGTAAGAGAAAAGGCAGATGAGTTAGGAATTGAAAGAACAAGAGAAAATCTGCAGAAAATAGGTAATGATTACAGGGATAGATATGGAATAAATTACTGGATAAAACAAGTGTTAAAAAGAATAAAAGAATCAGATAAAGAAAGAATTATTATTGATGGGATAAGAACTCCTGTGGAAGCAAGGTATTTCAAAAAACATAGTTTTCTTGTTTTTGTAGACGCTAAACAGTCTATCAGATATAGGAGAATAATAGAACGAGCAAGAGAAGATGATCAAAATAAGACTATAGATGAAATCAAAGAACAGGAAAAGAAAGAATTTAAGCTTCTTGAAACAGATAAAGCATATAAATATGCAGAATACAAAATTCTGAATAACTCTACCAGAAAAGATCTGGAAATTAAAGTTGATGCTCTTTTGAAAAAGTTATTAAAAAATTAATAGAAGAAAAACTAGCTTATTTTGCTTCCTAATTCTATCTTCTTTTCTGGGGCAATAATAAATATTTTTTTTCTATCTTCACTTACTGATGCAAGAATCATTCCTTCACTTTGAACTCCACGAATAGTGGCAGGTTCAAGGTTTAAAAAAACAATACATAATTTTCCATTTAATTCTTCTGGTTTGTAATGCTCTCTTAATCCTGCAACAAGATTTCTCTTTCCTAATTTCCCCAAATCGACATTTAATAGATAAAGTTTATTAGCATTTGGATGATCCTTAACATCTAAAATTTTCCCAACTCTCAAATCTAATTTTTCCCATTCTTTAAAAGAAACTATGCCTTCTGTCATTTTAATTTCATAATGTCTTATTTTATAAATTTTTCCCGAATGTCAAAATAATGTTTCCATGCCTATTTCTGGAGCATTTTTTAAAATTTGTTCATCAGTAAGCATCCCAACTATTCTTCCTCTAGATGTTATTGGAATGTGCGAAAAACCATTTTTAGCCATTGTAGCTGCTGCAAAATCTACATTTTCATCTTCTTCAAGAGAAATTACTTTAAGAGTCATAATTTCTTTTACTTTTACAGTGCTTGGAACCCTATCTGTGGGGACAAGTTTACGAACCACATCTGATTTTGTTATAATCCCAACTAATTTTCTATCTTTAATAACTAATAAAGAGTCTACTCCCAAGGTTTTCATTAAACAGCAAGCTTCTTTCATACTTGCTTCTGGACCGATTATTTCAGGTTTTAACATTATGTCTTTTACTTTCATATGTAAGAAACCTACGGTTTCTTGACAATCAACTTCCCTTGGTTGTCTTTTCCGTATTTTCCTCCAATTTCTTTTACTTTCTTGAATAAGATTTCTCCCTTTTTAATTTTTGTTTCTTGTAATGGCTTGTTTATATCTTTTAAATCTTTAATTTTAAAAGAAAATTGCTCTGCAATTTTTTCACAACTCGCTGGGATGAATGGGTAGAGTAAAATAGCCATTGCTTTTATGCTGTCTGATAATTCATAAAGTACTTTTTCATCCTTAGTTTCCCAGGGCTTTTTTTCTTGAGTATATTCATTACAAGCATCAATAAACTCGAAAATTAAGCTTAATGCCTTATCAATCTCATAATCTTCCATGCATTTCCCAATTTCTTTTAATTTTAATTTTTTAACCAGTTTGTTTTCACATTTCTTTATCCCATACATTTCTGCCAAAGCAGAAACTCTGCTTACTAGATTACCTAACTTATTGGCAAGTTCGTTATTATTTCTCTCAATTAAAATTTCTTCAGAATAATCAGAATCTTCAAAGACAGAACATCTCAATAAAGAATATCTTATAGAATCTGTATTATACTTTTTAGTTAATTCTAAAGGATCAATTACATTGCCCAGGCTTTTGCTTATTTTTTGCCCACCGAGATTAAGATAACCATGCACAAGAAGTTTCTTTGGCAATTCATATCTGGCAGATAATAAAATCGCAGGCCATATAACTGAATGAAACCAATTTATTCCCTTGCCCACTACATGAATATCTGCTGGCCAGTTTCCATTAGCTCCAGAGATATAGTTTATAAGAGCGTCAAACCAAACATAAATTTTATATTTCTTGTCTATTGGAGAATCAATTCCCCAGTCAAGATTTGTTCTTGAAACACATAAATCTTTTAATTCTTCTTCTTTAAGTCTAGTAAGAATCTCTTTTTTCTTTGATTCTGGAACAATATAATTCTCGATAAATTTTACTATTTTTTCTTTGTACTTGCCCAATTTGAAGAAATAAGCACTTTCTGACATAAATTCTGGTTCTTTATTATGCTCCTTGCATTTTCCATTCACGAGGTATTTTTCAGTGATAAATGCTTCACATCCTGTGCAGTAATACCCTTCATAGACTCCCTGATAAATGTCTCCCTTATCATAAACTTTTTGAAAAATCTCTTGAGCGATTTTTACATGTCTTTGTTCAGTTGTTTGAATGAAATCATCATAACTTATGTTTAATTTTTTGCATAATTCAATAAATGACAAACTATTTTTTCTTACGAATTCTTTTGTTGGAATTTTAGCTTCTTTTGCTGCTTGGGCATTTTTTTGCGCGTTTTCGTCTGTTCCTGTTAGAAACCAGACTTTTTCTCCATTTAATCTATGCCATCTTGCTATAGCATCTGCTAGGATTTTCTCAAACGCATGCCCAACATGGGGCTTGGCATTGACATAATCGATTGCAGTAGTTATGTAAAATTTTTTTGTTTTCATAAAGCTAAAAATTAAGAGAATTATTTAAATGTTACCCTTGTTTAAAAAAAGTTTCGTTCTTATTTAACGGTAATTTTTTCTTTAATAACAGAAAGGGTTTCTTCTAAGGATTTAAATTCATGAACCTCTCCTTTAAAATGGGGGATTAATTTATTTATTACATTTTCTATGTCTAGTTGGAATTGTTTATTTGTTGAACGGAATTTATCTTTCTTCAAATAATCTGTGTTTAGGGGCATTTTGAATAAAAGATCATACTCTTTCATTTTTTCTCTAACAAAACCTTCCATCCCTTCATGTTTACCAAAAAGCCTATAATAATAAGCATAAACATCTAAAATACTTCTATCTGAGATGACTATGTCATAATGGACTTCTTCTTCTATTTCATTTAAACAATGTTTAAGGAACATCCATTCTTGAGACTTTTTTGTAGCGTTTTCATTAATGGGTAAGGGGCAACCTCTTGCAACCTCTTTTACAATCCCAGCATTATAACTTAATTTTTTTAATTCTGAAGCAAGATGCAAAACAGCAGTTGTTTTGCCAATGCCATGCGTCCCAATTAAAGCTATCTTCATTTTTTCCCCTTTTAT
>Ga0247841_10013339_pt1 | contig 10525 bp, 13 predicted proteins | sample LaCruzMarch2015__2_FD_192410 | JGI IMG/M metagenome (GOLD analysis project Ga0247841, IMG submission 192410) | Freshwater microbial communities from meromictic Lake La Cruz, Castile-La Mancha, Spain - LaCruzMarch2015_18m | ecosystem: Environmental > Aquatic > Freshwater > Lake | place: Spain...
TTTTGGTGTTAATGAAGAAGAAGCAATTAATGCTGTTCATAGCGCAGGAGGGGTGATTGGAATAGCACATCCATTTAAAGAGATTAAAGATATGGATGAGATGAATAGATTAGTTAGACTTGGAATTGATTTTTTAGAAGTTCAACCAAATTATAGGGGAAGAGAAAATAAAAGATACACTAATGAAGATTTTGAGAGATTTGCTTTACAGAATGGTTTACCAATTAGCTATGGTTCTGATTATCATGGGCCTAGTTTTAACAGGGAGCTGCTTTTAAGGGGAGAAAATGTTTTGAGCGAGAATTTGGAAGAATTGCTTAATAGAGGATATGTTAAAATTTCTAGACTTGGTAAATTTTTGGAGGTATGCTGTTAAAATGCCTGACATAACTGGAGATTGGAGTAGGGGAATTGATGACAGTGATTACAATCCTAGTACTAGGCGGGTTGAATCTGGCTATCATCGAAGAGCATTAGAACAAGAAAGAAAAAGAAAACAAGAATTAAGACAACAGAAAAGAAAAAATCTTAAACATGTCGGATTGACTATTGGTGATTTATCAAAAGAGGGTTATAGAGTTAGTGATGATTGTAATGTATTTACAGACTCATCTTATCCTGTTGGAAGAATAAATTCTAAAGGGGTTGTTGTTGGTTATGATTCTCTTGATGGAAATAGTTATCGGTATTTACATGCTCAGATAGAAAGTGCACTAGAGTTTCGAGCATATTTAGCTAAAAGAAAAATACCTTATTTGGAAAAACCTCCACTTTCAAAAATAATAATTAAGTTAACCCATAGGAGAAGGCAAATTTCTGGGTTATTAAGATTATTAAAAGGGGGTATAAATTAAAATGGTAACTTCAACCTATGAATGCAGAAATCAATATTTTGAATTGGTTTTAAATCCTTTAAGAAGAATTGGCCATGCTGGAACAAATGCTTGGATAAAGCATAGAGCTAGATGGACAAAGGATGATTTTAGAAGAAGTATAATGATGAATCAAAAACCTGCTTATGTAAATAATTCTAAAACAAATGCTGTAATGCATCTTTATGAAAATCCTGAAGTAGTTGTGCCGAAATTTCTTTGAAAATAGAATATATTGGTAATGTATAAGATGAAAAGCTTGATTAATTGTAGATTGAACTTGATTGTTTTTATAGCTTTAATCTACTCAAAGAACTTCAATTCGGTAATGTAAATTTTATTTTTATATTAAGATTGTAATTTACATTACCTCGCCAAATCCAATCAATCTCCAGTGGCCTCCAATGTTTCTTGCTAAACCAACTGTATCTCCTTTTATTGGAACAACTGGAATCTTTAACTGGAATTCAACATCTGGATTTTTTATTTTTGTAATTTTTCCAACTGTTGTTGTTGTGTTTATTGAAAGCATTACATTTTCACTTAATTTCAAATCTTCTGTTTTTATTTCTTCATTTGTTCCTAGAACTTCTTTGAACAGATTATATTTTAATTTTATTTTTTCACTTATTTCTGGAAGTGCATTTGGAAGACTTGCAATGCATCCTGACAAAGAATCTGCTTTTGTTAAAATATTATCTAGTTCTGTTTCAAATGCAAGACTTCCGCCGGGTGTTGCTTCTTTTATTGGATGTGTTCCTCTGTAGATTGAGACTATTTTTGTTTTAATTGTTTTATAAAAAAATTGGTTTTGCTGTTTTTCCATTATTCCTGGCTTTATTTCTATTTCATCGCCAATTTTTAATTTTCCTTTTTTTAATATTCCTGCAATAACTCCTCCATGAACTGCTTGGATTTTTGTTCCTGGCCTGTTTATATCAAAACTTCTTGCAATTAGGAATTCTGGTTTTGAATCTGTATCTCTTTTTGGGATTTCAATTTCCAAAAGCAAATTTTTTATTTTATCTAAATTTAAATCTTGCTGTGCTGAAACTGGAATTATTGGTGAGTGTTCTGCAATTGTTCCCTTTACAAAATTTTTTATTGTTTTATAACTTTCAAGGGCTTGTTCTTTGGTTACTAAATCTATTTTATTCTGAACAATTATAATATGTTTTATTTTTTTAGCTTGTAATGCAACTAAATGTTCTTTTGTCTGGGGTTTAATTCCTTCATTTGCAGCAATTACAAGAATTGCAGCATCCATTAAAGCTGCTCCAGATAACATTGTTGCCATTAGCATTTCATGTCCCGGGCAATCAATAAAGCTGATGTATCTTTTTTTACCTGCTTTTTCAATTATTGTATCTGCATAGCCTAGTTTAATTGTAATTCCTCTTTTAAGTTCTTCAGAGTGTGTATCTGCAAATTTTCCTGTTAATTTAGCAAGAAGAGTTGTTTTTCCATGGTCAATGTGTCCAACCATACCTATGTTTAACATGTCCAGGTTTTCTACGTCTGTTTTATTATCTGATTCTTGTTGGTTTTGTTTTGTTTCTTTTGCCATGTTATATTTTATTTGTTTATGTTATTATTATTAATTTTATGCAGGATAGGTAAGGGTATGTATGTAAGCTTTGTTAACAAGCATACTATTCCTTGCTTTATCTGTTTTACATTCATAACTGTCGGTTCATTATATTATTAATATGTATTAAGAGGGGTTTTTAAGAGTGTTGGTTTGGAAATGATTTATAAACTTTGTTTAGCTGTTTATTTTATGGTGAATATTAATATTTTATTTGATTTTATATTACATGTTGATAAATATCTTGATATTATAATTCAGAATTTTGGTATTTTTTCCTATATTGTTTTATTTTTGGTTATATTTATTGAAACTGGGTTGATTATAATGCCATTTCTTCCTGGAGATTCTTTGATTTTTATAGTAGGAGCTTTTGCAGCCAAGGGTTCTTTTAATATATTTATTATTTATCTTGTTTTTTTAGTTGCAGCTATTCTTGGAGATAGTTTAAATTACTGGATTGGAAGTTATTTTGGTGAGAGAATTTTTTATAAATGGAAATTTTTTAAAAAAGAGTATCTTGATAAAACAAAGAATTTTTATAAAAAACATGGGGGAGAGGCAATAATTCTTGCAAGATTTGTTCCTATTGTAAGAACTTTTGCACCTTTTGTTGCAGGTATAGGTGAAATGAATTATAAGAAATTCCTGAGATATAATATAATCGGAGGATTTTTATGGGTTACCTTGTTGTTGTTTGCAGGTTATTTTTTTGGAAGACTTGAATGGGTAGAAAAAAATCTTACAATTGTAATTTATTTGATTATATTTATTTCTTTAATTCCAGTTATTATAGAATATTTAATGGAGAAAAGGAAATATAAATGATTTTTGTTTGAATTTTTGTTACCACTTGTAAGGAATTTAAAACCAAAGATTTAAATACTTCTTATTCTTCAACATATTAGCCGTTGGGAAAAGAGTTCTTGATAGGATATATATGCAATTAAAAACTTCAAAACCGATTTACGCGCAATGCAGACAGTGCTTTAAAAAATATGATATGGTTGAATATGGTGTAAGCTGTCCAATTTGTAGCAAAATTAAAGATAAGGACAAAAAAAGATAATTCTATATTCAAAATGGCAGCAGATTTATTTTCTCCTGTAAGTAGAATTGATTATCATGGTTTAGAAATTCTATTGAATCCTCCTGCTGATTCTGAAGAAGTTGATATTCCTGCTGATGAATTATCTTGTGCTGTTGGAGAAAGATCATTTTCTCAAGATGAATGCACTGCAGAAGATGAAGAAAGAGTGAATATGAATGTTTTAATGAGAGAGAATTCAATTAGAAAAAAACCTTTTTATGATGAGAAAGAAGTGAGAAGAATTTTATTTGATCATATGTGTGATACTGCAAGACGTGCTGATGATAAACATGAACTTGCAACAAATGCTTATATGAGATATTCTGATCCTAACCGATGGTATGCATTTGAACCGGGAATCTTTGAAATGAAAAAATTTGCAGAAATTATTAATGGAAATATCTCTGGAATAATGGAGGATACACTATCTACAAGAACCCCTCATTATTTTAGAACTCTTGCTGTGTCTTTAATGAATCAATTTTATATTGAGAATCCAAGAGTTAATGGAAATTGATTATGTTAAAATATTTATTTTTGTGTGCCTATGGAATTGACAGAAGTCCAACTGCTGTTGATGTTGCAAGACAGATTGCTTTAGAAAGAGGATTGGAACTTGAAGCAAGTTCAAGAGGTTTTAAGAAATTTTGGGATTTTCCAGATTCTTATTTAAAGAGTTATTTTGATTTATTTGACGAAGTATTTGTGATGGATAGTGAGATGCAGGAAAGAGTTTTAAGAACTGGTTATTCTGCTGAAAGAGTTCATTGTTTGGATATAACTGATGATTATGTCAGAGGAGATGTTCATTTGGTTAGAGAATTAGAATTTAAATTAAGAGATTGGATATGAATTTAACTTATATTCTTTATATTGAATAGGTTTATATTGCTATTTTATAGTTCTTGTTTTATGGAATATTTATTTTTGTGTGCCTATGGGGAGAATAGAAGTCCTACTGGCGCTTATATTGCTCAGAATATTGCTAGAAGAAAAGGACTTGATATACGTATGAGTTATGGATGTATAAAACCTTTTTTAGATGAACTTGAAATGTGTCCTGTTGAAATTTTAATAGATAAATTAAGAAAACATTTGGATAGTTTTGATAGAATTTTTGTAATGGAAGAGTATATGGCAGAAGGTATTGTGGGTGTTGGAATTAGCAGGGATAAAATTAATTGCTTGGATATTCCTGATGAATATAAGAGGAATGAACCGGTTTTAGAAAAATTACTTGAAGAAAAATTAAGAACCCTTATATAATCTTTTTAGTAATAAACAACATAATCAGCTTATTATTTGAAGCTCAAGCAGGGTAAATTGATGCAAATAAAAAATTATAGATTAAAGGTTATAAAATCTTAATTATCTATAAAAATATACTTTTACTCTTTCTTTTCTTTTGGAACTAAAAGTTCTGCAAACTTTTTATGGCCTTCTTTTTTTACTATAGAATTTATCTGGATTGTTTTTGCTGAGATTTCTTCTCCCCTTAGTGTTTTCTTTAATCTCATTCCATTTCTTCTGTCTTTCATTCCAAAACCAAATTTTAGAAGTTCTCTATGATAGGTGCTTCCTTCTAATCCTTTTTTTCCTGGAATTCCTGAAATATCTGATGTTCCTGTTATCTGGATTTTGTATCCTTCTAAATCAGGAGAAATTTCTTTTCCATCAATATCTTCACCTATTCTTTTTCCAATTAGAGCTTCACTTTCTGATTCTAATCTAAGTGTTTTTCCTTTTTCTGATATGTTTATTTTAAATGGCATTTTATTGATAAGTATTAATTGAAATCAGGGTTTTTAAGGCTTTTTGTTTGATGTTTGATAGTTTTAGTAATATTTATAAATATAGATTTTAATTCATTTTTGAAAAGGGTTCTGATAACTTAATAATACTATGGGAAAGTTAGGATGCGCGTTAATGATTGGTGCAGCGGCAGCATGGTATGCTCTTACTGGAAATTCAAATCCAAAATCAGCAGATGTTAGATATAATCTTCCCCCTGAAATAAAAGTTATTAATACTACTTTGCCTTATGAAGAAAGAAAAATTAAAGTGACTGAAACAAGGACTGCAACTGATTCTTATGGAAATAATTTTGAGAAAAAAACTGAAAGAATCGAACTTGAAAAGATAGTTAAGACTTCAAATATTGATTTTTCTTCTGATTTTGCTATTGAGACAGATAGATACAGGATTGTTAAAAGTTCAGATTGGTTACCCTCTAGATTAGTGGGTCATACTCTTTCAATTCCTGGAAAAATATATTTTTGGGATTGGAATTATGGATGGGGGCAGGATGCAGATAGATCCAAGGCAGCTTTAGCTATGGTTGAAAATGATAAAAATATAAAAAATTTAACATTTAGGTTAAATCATAATGAAGGATTTTATGATATGTATAGGATGTTTGCTGATAAAAAATTAGCAGAAAGAAACAATTGGTTTGCAAGAGTTTTTATTGGGGTTCCTGATGCATTGTTTGGCGAGATATGGGCTGAATTTTCAAGAGGAAGTTATTATAATCCCATGACTCAGACAGTGGTTTGTTATAGCAATATTGAATCGGTTACTGCTCATGAACTTGGACATCATAAAGATTGCCAGAGGTTTGATCGTGATTGGGTTTATAATTTAGCAAGATTACTTCCTCCAGTTATGTTATATCAAGAATGGCAAGCAAGCAGTAATGCCTGTGATATTATGAGCAAAGAAGATAACTGGCAATGGTATAGGTATTTGATGCCTGCATTTGCAACTTATTGTTTAGCCACCTATAGTACTATGAAGAAATTTTTTTCTGAAAAAGAAGATGAATCAGCTTAAGTTTTTTATATTCCCCATCCAACATTTGTTTTTCTCTTTATTTCTGCAATCTTTTGCAGAGCCTGGATTTCTTCATGGGTAAGAAGGTCTTTGTTTTCTTTGAATGCTCTGAACTGCTGTTCTGACATGTCTGTGTAAAGATAGTCTGTTTCATTTAATTGGCGTTCAAAGTTGACTCCGGGAAGAGACATTGCTATTTCCATTCCCTGGGTTGCTTCTTGCAGTTGGTTTTGGTTTTCCTGCAATGCTTTTATGTGTGCTATTTGTTCTCCATTTTCATTCATTAAAGGAATGTTGGGTTTTATTTTTCCTGCTTCAACTCTTATGCCAAAGACTGCTGGATTGCTATTACGGAAAATATATTGCTTAAGTATTTTTATTTTTCCTACTGTTGCAAGCTGCATTATTCTGTCTCTTTTGATTTCACTTCTTTTTTCTTTTTGGGCTTTTAGTAAATCTTCAATTAATTTATAGATTATCTCGTTTTTTAATAATGTAATCTTATTTTTTTTCTGTTCTTTTATTTCTTCATCTTCATCAACATTAAAACCTAAAATTATTGCATTTTCAGGATCAATTTTAAGATTAGTTTCTGCTTTAATCAAATCCTTTTTGTTGATAGAGCCTATTCCTGAACTTATTATTGGAATTTTTTCCTGTTTTAGAAGAGTAGTAAGAGCTTCCAAGCTTCCTAAAGAATCTGCTTTTATTATAATTCCTTTTTCATCTGTGTGTATTTTGTCTGAGACTTCTTTTTTAAATTCTCTTTTTATTTCTTCAAGATTATCTTTGAAAATAGTGAATGGCATTCCTGATAAAATATTTTCTGAATTAATCAACTGCATTCTTATTCCTGTTGATGCTGTTGATTTTATTGTTGGCTTAAATTTGTTTATTACAGGCATTATTTCTTCCAATACTCTTATTTTTGTTATTATTGGTTCATTGAAACTTGCAATTACTAATTCATCTTTGGATGCAAGAACTCCGTCGTATAAAATAGCCTCTGCATATTGCATTGATTTTTCTTTTTTAATTTCTAGGATAATTCCTTTTGCAGTATCTCCTAATTTTAGATTTTGTTTTAAAAATTTTTGTGATAAACCACATAACATCATTATTAATTCATTTATTCCTTCTCCTGTTCTTGCTGAACATGGAACTAATGCTAGTTGGGATGTAAAATCTGTTATTTCATAGAATGGTTTTGCATTGAATCCATGGTGGTGTAAGCTTCCAACAATTGTTAGTAATTTTTCCTGAAATTCTAAGTTTGTATTTGTTGATTGAGCTTCTATATTTTGTTTTAAATCATTGGATAATCTTTGCCATCCAAAAACATTATCAATTTTATTTAGTGCAATGATAAAAGGAGTTTTATTAATTTTTAAGAGTTCAATTACTTCTGCTGTTTGTGGCATTATTCCTTCATTAATATCCATGACTAGAATCGCCAAGTCTGCTAGACTTCCTCCACGTTTTCTCAGATGAGAGAAGGCAGCGTGTCCTGGTGTGTCAATAAAAAGGAATCCTGGAAAATCCAATTGGATTCCTTTTTGTTCTATTAAGGGGCATCTTTTTTTTATATTTTCCATTGGAACAAGAGTAAAGGAAATCTTTTGAGTTATTCCTCCTGCCTCTGTGTCTGCAACACCTGTTTTTCTTATATTATCCAATAGGCTTGTTTTTCCATGGTCAACATGGCCTGCAACTGTTACAATTGGCTGGCGAGTTTGTGTCATTTTGTTTTGTTAATATTTTTATTAGTGTAGAACTTAATAAGCTTGGGCTGTAGAGATTGTTTATAATTCTTATGTTTACTCTTCCCTGCTTATCTTATTTTACATTAATGATGTTTAATATAATAATCAAAGTATATAGGTATTTTTAAAGATTGAGATAAAATGAAGTTTATGGTTTCAATAAAAAAATTGGAAAAAATGCTTAGGCCTCTTTGGATTGGGGGTGGAGCATCAAGTGAGTTTACAGATTATAATGAATATAGGGCGGGTGAAGTAAAAGTAAGAATAGATGGTTATTATGATATTCCCTACAAAACTCAACTTGAAAATGCTGCAAGACAATTGGGATTAATTAAATGAATATCCGCAATTTTTTACTTTGAATACTTTTCTATCTAGATTATCTATTGGGAAATTTTTATGGCAGTAGAAAGGTCTGTTATTGTAAGTTTTACACAGATTTGTTTTTTTATCTAAATGCTTGCAGCCTTTGCAGCACTGTCCGCATTTTTTGCATTTGCCACTTCTTTTTTTTAGTTTGTTATTTAAGTAATCTTTTTTTATTAATTGCATAAAATTTCTTCTTATTCTATTAATAAGTTTAAGCATGTTATCTTATTTTTCTTAATGGATTTCTGCTTAAATATGCTTCTAAACTTGTGTTTAGTTCAGACAACATTTCTATGTGCATTTCTCTTTGACTTTCTATGTCTAATTGAGGATAGAGGATAGGATATGCTCTGAATACTCCTTTGAAGGGCTGCTGATACCTTATTCCCATTATTCCTGATACAGAATGAGTTAGACTTTCAAATATAGATCTCATTAGTGTATTGCAATCTCCATAGACTACTTTTTGACAGAGATCTCTTTTAAATTCTACATAACTTGGATTTCTTATTTGTTCTTGAGGAGATAATTCTTCAGGAAGTTCTCCTGTTCCATTTTCTTTATACTGCTGTTTATTGTCTTCTAAATTCCCATAGTGAAAACCAATGTGCATAACAAGTCCTATTCTTTCTAGTCTTGTTTTAGCTTCTTTTTCCAGTTCTCCTAATGTCTGACTTTGTCGTTTATTTCTTGTTTTATCGTGTTTTCTCATAAAAATCAGATAATGAGGGGGTATAAAAGCATTCTTATAATCAATTATTAATAGAGAATTGTATCAATTTAGATTATGAATTTTAACTGGTTGAAAAGAAATTTGTATCTAGATGTTTAACTATATCGGTAATGTAATGAATAATTAGCTTGTGAGACTGAAGATTTAGCTAGGAGGTGTTTTTAAATTAATAAGAAAATTTTATCTTTGTGTAGATAGGAGATTATTTGAGCCTATTTGAGCCTATTATTCCTAGATTATATATCTTAACTAAAGATATTTATATTGATAAGGAGATTTATTTATATGCAAAATAAGACTATTAATGAGATAAATCCGATTTATGATTTGGAAATAGAAAGAATAGTTAAGACTATCCTAAAAGAAAAAGCAAAGAAAGTTCTTTTGCAGTTTCCAGAGGGAATGAAACCCTATTCCATGGTTATTGCTTCTGAGATTGAAAGAAAAACCGGTTGTCAATGTTTTATATGGTTAGATAGTTGTTTTGGTGCGTGTGATTTTCCTGTTAATGTTGAAAAACTTGGAATTGATTTATTAATTCAGTTTGGGCATTCTGAATGGAAATATAAGTAAGAATAAGTAGTATATTGTATAAGTTTAAAAATAGAATTAATTTATCATTGATAATTAAATTCATAGGGATTAAAATGTCGATTGCTGATTTAGAAACTCTTTCTGATGATGCAGATAATGCTTCTTCTAAATCTGAACCTCATCCATGTTTCATTAGAACTGGATATATTCTTTTTCAAAGAGATGCTTTGGAATATGCTTTAGAACAAGTTAGAGGCACTCTTGGCAGACTTAGACATGAAGAAGTTGGTATTGATTTAGCGAAAAGAGTATTATTTTTAGGAGAAGAATCTGAATTTGATTCATTTATGATGCCTAGTAATATTCCCTTAGAACAAGGTAGAAATATAAGATCTATTGCTATGGGTTATTCTGCAGGTCATTGCGGTTATACTTGTCCTGATAGAAAAGGATGTCAGTTAACAAAACTTTGGGCTAGGCCTAATTATACTCATGAAGATCCCGCTGCTATAAAACAAGTTTTGTATAATTTTGCTCAAGATTTAAGCATTGTTTTATTAGACAAGAAAGAAAAAGATGCTATTATAAGATGGATTGAACAAAATAGATATTATAGAAATGAAGAGACACATGGAAATATTGGTTTGGAACAAGCAAGAATTGATTTTGAATCAAGATTCAATAAATTTTTTTTGCATATGGGTTTTCAATTAGGAATGTCTGAAGAATATGGCGCATGCAATA
>Ga0247841_10013340_pt1 | contig 10523 bp, 9 predicted proteins | sample LaCruzMarch2015__2_FD_192410 | JGI IMG/M metagenome (GOLD analysis project Ga0247841, IMG submission 192410) | Freshwater microbial communities from meromictic Lake La Cruz, Castile-La Mancha, Spain - LaCruzMarch2015_18m | ecosystem: Environmental > Aquatic > Freshwater > Lake | place: Spain...
CTCCACCGCCTGCGCGACCATGGCGCTGAGGGCGTTCGCGTCTGCCGATGTCCCCTGAAAGGAAAAGTCGGCGCTGCCCCTGATATCCACGCTCGCCTGGGTCCCGCTCCCGCCATAGGCACCCACCCGCAGCAGACCCAGGTTCAGGGCGGCCCCCGAATCCACCTGGAGGTGGCCGGTCGCCGTGGCGGTGGCGTTGCCCCCGAAGATGATGGCGCTGTTCTCACCGCCCTCGATGCGCCCGCCGCTGCGCACCCGGACGGTCCCCTGGCCGCCCAGCCCCGGCAGGGTATCGATGCCGCCGACGCCCAGGATCCCGGCATCGCTGGAGAGGCGGACCAGGCCCCCCGCGGCGACGTCCAAGAGTCCCTGGCCGCGATGCCCGACCATGAAGGCGCCATCGCCGCCCATCTCGAACAGGGCCCCGGTCCCGCCGATGCTCAGGGTACCCTGGCCGTCGTCGTCCCAGCCGATCCCGCCGCCCTGGGCCTTCAGGGGGCCGCGACCTGTACGGTGCCGGTCCCGGCCACGCCGATGCCCACCAGGCCGGCGTCGAGGGTCGCGCCGGTCCCGACCGCCACGGACCCGGTACCGCCCTCCTCCTGTCCGACGATCAGCCGGAAGGTATCGAGTACGGCCCCGTTGCTCAGTTGCGCCTGACCGATGCCGGCCCGGCCCACCACCAGGCGGTTGCTCAGGGTCGTCACGCCGTCGAGCTGCTCCGGGTTCGCGCCGCCGGCCACGAGTCCGCCGATGTCCGCCCTGGTCCCGGCCCCGTCCAGGGTGAGGGTGCCGGTCCCGAAACGGGTTTGGACCCCGGCGCTGCCGGACGTGGTCTCCGAGAAGGCGCCCAGGACCAGGTCCGGGGCGACGAAGGTCGCACCCTCGGTGACGGTGACGAACCCCTGTCCGAGCGCCCCGGCGATGATCTCCCCCCGGCCGTTGAAGGCTGACCCGGCACCGCTGACCGCGATCTCACCGCGGGCCGCCGCCAGGGCCTCCCCGTCTGTGCTGGCCCCGGCCCGACCGGCGTCGGCGCCCAGGACCAGGCCGACCCGCTCGGCGACCGAAAAGGTCCCGCCCATGTCCACCTTGACCAGGCCGTCGCTGCCGGCCCGCCCGCCGATGACGTTGAAGGGCGACTCGGTCAGCAGTTCCAGGCTGGCGCCGCGGCGCACGGCGATCTCGCCGCGGGCGGTCTCGCCGACGCGCAGGACGTCCGTTTTCAGGGGGGTGTCGAACAGGCTCAGCTTACCGTTCTGCGCCCCCGAGGCGGGTGGTAGTTCCGTCTGGCGCTGCACCAGCAGGTCCCCGGTCTCGATGGCGTCGCCGCGGGCCACGATCACCTGGGCATCCAGGACCTCGAAGCCGGCGACCTTGGGCACGGCGATGCCGCCGCTCTCCACGGTCAGGGCCCGATCGATGACCGCGCCGGGGATCAGGCCATCACCGAAGACCAGGGTCATCTGCGGGCCAATGAACGTGATGGGGTTCCATTCGACCTGGCTGCCGCTCAACAGGGGCGCGCTGTCGGGGGTGGTCGTGGGACCCAGTAACCGGGGCGTGATTGCGGAATGCTCGTTCTGCCCATCCGGCGGTCGATCGACAGGCTCCGTGCGTTGCTCCTCAATGCGATTCAGCCGCAGCGGACCGGCGAGGTCCAGGTCGCGACAGCCCTCTTCGTAGGTGACCTGGCAGGTCGTGTCGCAGTTCCCGTCGGGACAAGAAATGAGGGAGGGACAGAACCTGGACACTTCTTGGCGGAAATACTGTTGCCCGAAGCCACAGGTGATGGCCTGCGCCGGGCCGGCCAGGGCCAAGGCCAAGGCCAAGGCCAGCGCGGCAACACCGACCCTGGTTCGCAGGCCGCGGGCCAAGCCGCTGTCACGAGTACCATCGCGCCGGTCGTCGTACGGCTGGATCATGTTGCACTCTCCGCAGTTGGCTTGTTGCGCAGGTCTTGTTCGCGAACGAACAGGGTGCCGGAATCAGTCTGGCCGAGCCGGTAGAACCCGCGGCCCTGGCCGCCGCGGCGCGCGACGCGCTGACCCGCAGTGCCCCGGCCTACGCCCTGGCGCGGCAGATCCAGCGTCCGTTCGGCCTGCCGACGGCACTGGCCGCGATCGAGCGTCTGTTGGAATCGACGGCGTGACGCCGCCGCGCGCCGGGTTGTCCGACGCGGCACTGGCGTACCAAAACCAAGTAAATTGGTCAGGATACTAGCGCACCCCCGTCCGCACCGCAATGCCTGCCGGTTCCTCATCAGGTCCCGACTGGCCTACCCCGACTGGCCTACCCCGAGTGGCCGGAGGCCGGCTGGGCGGATGCCGTCAGGCCTGCCTTGATCACAAGTCCGCCCACCTCGTTCGGCCCCGGAGTCGCCTACCCTTTGTCGAACATTCGCACCCCGCGACGTGCCGCGGCGCGATTTCAAGCCCGGACAGCGTCTTATGGTCCGAGCGAGCGAACACGGGATCGAACTGCTGCCGTGCGAGCCGGTGTCCGCATTGCGTGGGTTTCTGTAAGGGGGCCGACACCAGTCTCGACGACATCCGCACACGGGATGATAGGGTGTGAACCTGCTCGACTCATCCGGCTGGATCGAGTATTTCGCCAACGGCCCAACGCCGGTCAGTTTGCCGCGGTGGCGACCACTACCGCCGCATTGCTGGTGCCGACCATCGCAAACAGGTCCCCAGTCTCAGGTCCCGGCCAGCCGATCCCGAATGGCAGGAGGCCAGTTGGGCCGATGCCGTCACGCTCGCCATCACTGAGACGGGGATGGGCGGGTTTCCTGACGAGTGTCTGAGGGCGGTTGCCGCTAGCCTGGCGCAGGAGTGGCTTCCAACCCATGCCCGAGAGATAAAGCGCCAATAGCGCGAAAACGGGGACTGTAGATCGCACTTGACATAGAGTCGAGCGCTGCTCAGCGGCTATGTCACCAAGCCTGCGATCGTGGTTCCGCAACTCTGCAAGAAGTCCGTAATCTCGCGACATTCTACTTGGGTGATTGGGGGTTTTGCGTTGGTTGTCGGGTCAATGTCAGCTTCATGCACGATGGCATTGCGTCTGACGACGATTATTCTCAATATGGATTCCGACAAATACTTGGCCGTCGCGGGGCGCGCGCCAGAAAAAATCTGCACCATACCGATTCGCACCAAGTCATGAATCAGCTTGTCAAATGCACTGACTGCATATACCACTTGGGACCGCAGCAGATCATCGTAAGGCATTGGCGAAGTAACGCTTCTTGACAAAAACGCGTAAAGACTCTTGACAAAAACGCGTAAAGACCCTCGAGATTGCGTGCAGCGGAAAGATTGGATTTGAACAAAGCCAGTGCGTTACGCATTCGTTAGAAGGCTCGCCAGCTTATCCGCGATTTTCGCAAACAAGCCCGAAAACAAATCTCTCTTTTCTTCCAACTGCTTCAATACGGGGCCGGTCTCCCTAATATCTGCCTTAGTTAAAGCAAAGACCGGAACTCCCGCTTGGTAGGCTTTCGGAAGAAGCCCCTGAAAATCGGGGATCTCAGCTAAGCAATAGCTGTCATCAATCAAATCTTTTCCATATTGCTTGCGGCTGAACAGCATTCCGACAGGCTTAATCGCTGCAATGAAATCAGTGCTCAGCTTGCTCTTGATCTCGCCAATGTTATTCCTGTAGGGCTTAGCCGCCCGACCATTTCTGATATTAAACCTCTGAATGATGCCGCCCGAGAATTTCGGCACGCCAGGCAAGAGCGGGTAGGCCGATTCAGCAAATAGCGACAATGCGGAATGCTTCCATTCGGCCCAGCGCGGCAGGGTTGTCTGCAGCGTATCGATCGCCATAATCGAGAATGGATCGGGATTAGTCGGAATCACGAACGCGTGAGATGAAAGGAATAGATTTTGGTTGGTTGCGCTCAAGCTCGGATTAAGGTCGATGATGGTGAAGTCGATCGAGTATTTTTCTTCGGTAAGCCGCAGTAGCTCGGAGGAAGCGCCCGGAAGATTTTGCAGTGTCGCTAACGCGTTATTTGATGTCTGCGCGAAAGTCAACGCCGCATCGTACTCCGATAGGTTGGTATGTCCAGCCAATAGATGAAGATGCGGCATTTTGGGCGGGCTGTAACAGTTCACCGCAGCAATAGGGACGGGGCGCCCCTTGAATGCCGCAGCGCTTCGACATGAATTCCCGCCTTACTTTAAAGAGTGATGATTAACCGACGAACTTCGCCGAGATAGTGGCGAATACTTGCCACCGCTCGCCGCTGTGTCACAAGAGCATCCTTAATCCATCGGCACGGCCGGCGGAGATACCCTGATGCAATGCACCACCCGCCCATCCCCCAACCTGGTCTCCCCCGGATAGGCGCGCGCGCACGCCTCCATGGCATCCGGGCAGCGCGGGTGGAAGTAGCAGCCCGTCGGCGGATTCGAGGGTGAAGGCATATCCCCCTCCAGCCGGATGATCTGCCGCCGACTGGCCGGGTCGACCACCGGCACGGCGGACAGGAGCGCCCGGGTGTAGGGGTGACGGGGGTCGTCGAGGACCGCGGCGACCGGTCCCTGCTCGACTACCCTGCCCAGATACATGACCGCGACCTCGTGGGCCAGATAGGCGACCACCGAGATGTTGTGGGTGATAAAGAGATAGGCGAGGCCGAGACGGTCCTGGAGGTCCTTCAGCAGATTGAGGATCTGCGCCTGGACCGAGACGTCGAGCGCGCTGGTGGGCTCGTCGCAGACGATCAGCTTGGGCTCGACCGCCAGTGCCCGGGCGATGCACAGGCGCTGGCGCTGGCCGCCGGAGAACTCGTGGGGGTAACGCTGCGCGGCCTCGGGGCTCATGCCGACCAGGTCCAGCAGGTCCGCCACGCGCTTGCCGCGCCCGGCGCGGGTGCGCTCGATCCGCAGGGCCTGCAGGCCCTCGCCGATGAGGTCGCCGACCAGCATGCGCGGGTTCATGGAGGCGAAGGGGTCCTGGAAGATGATCTGCAGGTCCTTGCGGTAGGGCCGCATCCGCCGGTGGCCCAGGCCGCGCAGTTCCCGGCCGAGATAGCGGACGGACCCGCCGGTGGGGCTGATGAGCTGGAGGATGCCCTTGCCGGCCGTGGTCTTGCCGCAGCCGGACTCGCCCACCAGGGCCAGGGTGCGGCCGGCCTGGAGGTTGAGCGAGACCCCGTCCACCGCCCGCACCTGGCCGACCACGCGGCGGAAGACGCCGCGCTGGATGGGGAAGTGGACGGCCAGGTCCTGGACCTTCAGGAGGTCGCCGGTGGTCGCCGACGGTGCTGATGCCTGCGAGTGTGCTGGGACTGGCGCGGTCGCGGCAGGCGCGGGCGGGACGCCCGCGCTCCTGTGGCAGCGCACGCCGCGCCCCGCGGCGAGGGCCGTCCAACCCGGTGCCGCGGTGAGGCATTCGGGCAGGACCTCGGCGCAGCGCGGGGCGAAGCGGCACCCGACGAAGGGCTGATCCAGCGGCGGTACCCGCCCGGGGATCACGGCGAGTCGGCCCTGGCGCTTGTCGGCCCCCGGCAGGCTCGCCATCAGCCGCCGACTGTAGGGGTGGGCGGGGGCGGCGAAGAACTCGGCGACGGTGGCGGTCTCGACGATCTGGCCGGCGTACATCACGGCCAGCCGGTCGGCGGTCTCGGCGACCACCCCCAGGTCATGGGTGATGAGCAGCACGGCCATGTCGGTGGTGCGCTGCAGGTCCTTGAGCAGTCGCAGGACCTGGGCCTGGATGGTGACGTCCAGGGCCGTGGTGGGCTCGTCGGCGATCAGTAGATCGGGGTCCCCGGCCAGGGCCATGGCGATCATGACCCGCTGTTTCATCCCGCCGGAGAGTTGGTGCGGGTACTCGCCCAGGCGCCGCGCCGGGTCCGGGATGCCGACGGCGTCCAGGAGTTCCAGCACCCGGTCCTCCACCAGCCGCCGCGGCCGGCCCTCGTGGACGCGCACCGCCTCGCCGATCTGCTCGCCGATGCGCAACACCGGGTTCAGGGAGGTCTGGGGCTCCTGGAAGATCATGGCCATGCGCCCGCCGCGCCAACTGCGCATCTGCGCCTCGGTCAGACGCAGCAGGTCGGTGCCGGCGAGGTCGACTTGGCCTGCGGCGATGCGCCCGCCGGGGGGCAGCAGGCGCATCAGCGACAGGGCGGTCATGGACTTGCCGCAACCGGACTCACCGAGCAGGGCGAAGGTCTCGCCCCGGTGCAGGCACAGGGCCAGGCCCTCGACCACGCGCGCCGGGTGGGGGCCGGTGCCGATCTCGGTCGTGAGGTCCGCGACCTCGAGGAGGATGTCAGTCATGTCGTGCCGGTCTCGGTGCTTCGTTGCAGCAGGAAGATGGTTGTCCGCAAATGAACGCAAATAAACGCAAATGGGACTTTGGATTCGGTGATGCTGACGGCATCAGCAACAACCTCGGCCGGTCTCATGGTCTCCCCTTCTTGCTCTGCGCTTCCCGTGGGTCGGCCATTTATCTGGTTTTTTCAGTTAATACGTCGGGTTGAGGCGTGGTCAGCCCAAGGACGGTTTGCGCGTTGAGGGTGGTCTTGGCGGCCAGCCAGTCCGGCGGCTCCCCCCGTACCTGCGCCAGCGCAGCGAGGACATCCGGCAGGTACTCGGGGCTGTTGCGCTCACCGCGATGGGCGGCCACGGTCAGGTCCGGGGCGTCGGTCTCAAGGACAATGGCGTCCGGCGGCAGGGCGGCGGCCAGGGCGCGCAGCTTGGTGGAGCGCTCGAAGGTCAGCATACCGCCGAAGCCGAGCGCAAATCCCAGGTCCAGATAGCGGCGCGCCTCTGCCATCCCGCCGCTGAAGGCGTGGGCGATGCCGCCGCGCACCGGGCAGCGCTTGAGTGCCGCCAACACCTGCTCGTGGGCCTTGCGCACATGCAGCAGCACCGGCAGGTCGGCGGACCGGGCAATCGCGAGTTGTGCCTCGAACAGGGCCTGTTGGCGGTCCCGATCCAGTTCCCGGACAAAGTAGTCGAGCCCGATCTCACCGATCGCCAGTGGGCGGTCATCAGCGATGGCCCGCTCCAGCGCCGGGAGGTCGGCGTCGCGGTGCTGGTCCAGATAGACCGGGTGCAGGCCCAGGGCCGGGTAAAGGTCCGCGTCCGTCGCACACAGCGCCAGCAGCCCCGGCCACCCCGCGCGGTGGATGGCCGGGATCACCAGTTGCACTACCCGGGCGGCGCGGGTGCGCACGAGCACCGCGGCCCGGTCCGGGTCGAACTCCGGGCAGTCCAGGTGACAGTGGGTGTCGATCAGGTCCATGGGGCCGACGGTCTTAGTCGCGTCCGCCGGCGGCGCGCACATAGATCGCCTTGTGGGGTCCCCTGCCCACCACCCGCTCCTCCAGGGTAAAAAGACCAATCGCCTTCAACAGGCCGCTCAACTTGGCATAGCCGTAATTGCGCGAATCGAACTCGGGGCTGCGCTTGACGATGGCCGAGCCCATGGCCCCCAGACCGGCCCAGCCCGCGTCATCCGCCACACTGTCGGCGGCGCTGCGCAGCAATGCCACCAGACGAGCGTCGCCCTTGAGTTCCTTGGCGGTCGTGCGTGAACTGGCATCGCTTGCCGCCTCTTCACGCAGGACCTCGGTGTAGACGAACTTGTCGCAGGCCGCGACGAAGGGCCCTGGGGTCTTCTGCTCGCCGAAGCCGTAGACGGTCATGCCCGATTCGCGCAGGCGCGAGGCGAGCCGGGTGAAGTCGCTGTCGCTGGAGACGATGCAGAAACCATCGACGTTGCGTGAATAGAGCAGGTCCATGGCGTCGATCATCATGGCCCCGTCGGTCGCGTTCTTGCCGGTGGTGTAGCGGAACTGCTGCATGGGTTGGATGGAGTGCTTGAGCAGGGTCTCCTTCCAGGAGCCCAGGTTGGGCAGGGTCCAGTCCCCATAGATGCGTTTGACGTGGGCGGTGCCGTACTTGGCCACCTCCGCCAGCAGGCCCTCGATGATGCTCGCCTGGGCGTTGTCGGCGTCGATCAGGACGGCGAGCTTGTGGTTGGCGGGATCAGACATGGCGGCTCCTATGCGGGCACCGGTTCGCCCGGAAGCCACAGGTGAACACAAAAATTCTTTTAAATATCATTTGCTTATCGCTATTCTCACCATCGCCGGCAAGGTGAGAACCAGGCCCAGCGTAACTCAATGAATAATCTGTGTTCATCTGTGTTCATCTGTGTTCATCTGTGGATAACAACTGTTTCCGGGGTTCAGGCGCTGTGGGGAGGCGAAGGCGCGACCGGCCCGCCCGGCGGGCGCCGTCACCACATCAGGTCGTCCGGGACCTGGAATTCCGCGTAGGGGTCGTCCGCGGCGGGCTTGGCGGTGGACTGGTTGTGCACCAGCACCAGACCCGCGTCGCGCTCGCGCAGGCGCAGCGCGATCTGTGCCGGCACCAGCTCGTAGAAGGTGTCCTGCCGCACCAGGGCCAGGCGCCCATCCACCAGGCGGGCGTGCTGGTCGCGGTTGACATAGAGCCGCTTGAGCGTGGTGCCGTCGGTGAAGTTGTAGGCCAGGTCGCCGCCCTCGCGGACCACGCGGTGGGCATGGATCAACTGGCGGATGTCGTTCTCCCGGGCGCGCTGCTGCGCCTCTTCCTGTTGTCGCAGGTTGAGTTCCCGGTCCTTGCGCGCCTTCTCGGCCTGCGCCTCGGCGGCCGCCCGGCGCGCCGGGTCGTCGGCCGCGGCGGCCCGGCCGCCCGGCTGCTTGACGGTCTTGCGCTTGTCCGTGCGGGTCTCCTTGAGCCGGTGCTCGCTGACCAGACCGGCCTTCAACAATTGCTCTTGAAGCGAGTTACCCACGATGCCACCACCCTTCATGATGGGCCGGCGCGGCCCCGAGGGCGTAGAGCATCCGATAGCGGGGGCGCCGACGCAAGCGCGGCACGCTCAGGCCGCGCCCGCGGACGGCGCGCCCGGCGGCAATGCGCAATTGGGCTGGCTCGCGCGTCCTGGTAGAATCCCCGCTCATCGGCCGTCGGTCAGGGTCGGCGGCGGGCCCCCCGGGGTCCCCGGGGTCCCCGGGGAGCCCGCTACCGGCTGCCCCCTGGGTTCAACCCCCCTGACCAGCCACCAAGGTACAGCGCCGAACATTCGCCGCGAGTGGATCAGCCGATCCGCGTCCACTCGCCCCCCCAAATCCCGGAGTCCCACCCATGTCAAACTGCCGCCGCCTCCTCTCCCTCTTGACCCTTGCCCTGCCGCTGGCCGTCGCCCAGGCCACCGACCTGGGGTATGTGGACATGCAGCAGGTGGTCGAAAAGAGCAAGGTGGGGGCCAGGGTCCAGGAGCAACTGCGCAAGGATTTCGAGCCCAAGGCCAAGCCGATCGGCGCGGAGGAGCAGGCCATCCGCGAGGCCCAGAAGACGCTGGCGAAGGAGTCCGCGTTGATGAGCAAGGACCAGGTCGAGAAGCGCCAGGCCGAGATCAAGAAGCGGATCGCCGCCTTCGAGGCTGCCGCTGCGCCCTTGCAGCAGGAATTGATGAAGGCCCAGAAGGAGCGGGGCCGCGAAGTTCTGGAGCCGGCCCAAAAGGCGGTGGACGCCGTCGCCAAGCAGAAGAAGCTCGGCATGATCGTGGAGCGCAGTCAGGCCGGTGTCGTCTACATGGACCCGACACTGGACATCACCGCCGAGGTGATCAAACAGATGGACGCGAACACCAAGTAACCGCGGTGCCCGCGCGCCCCATTGTGACCAAGGTATTTCAACCCGGTCCCCCTGGGGTAGACTAGTGGCGCACCCGGCGGTCACGTCCCGGTGCGAGTGCCGGGCCAGGCGTCCGGGGCGCGGACGCGGGTCCCGGCTGACCGTGGCGCACCTGAGGCGGGCCCTGCGGCCGGATCGGCCCCCCAATCACCTGATCCGGCTTACCTGATCCGGCGACCGGACCCGACCGACCAGACCCCATCCATCGACTCACCGCCGCGTCGCGCGGTGGGCATGAACCTGAAGAGGAACGGCTCCAATGCTTGGCGAACCCCACAACCTCCTGCACGAGTTCCCGGAGTTGGAAGGTAAGATCGAGGGCCTGCGCGCGTCCAACCCGGACTTTGCGCACCTGATGAACGATTACGACGACTTGGACGCCCGCGTGCGCCAACTCGAGGAGTTGGGTATCCCGGTGGCCGACGAGACCATCGAGGAGTTGAAGAAGGAGCGACTGGTCCTCAAAGACCGCCTCTACCGGATCCTGCGGGGCTGACGGGCGCCCGGGGCCGACCGTTGTCGTGGTCGTAATCGTGGTCGGATTGTTCGATGACGACAACGACAACGACAGCGTACCCGGGATCCCGGTCACCACCTCGGTTCTGATCGCACCCGGCGCGGTGCGCCGTCTGGACATCCGGTCCCCGGGATGGAACCATGGCGGCAACTCCACCCCGCAACGAGAGCGTCATGGACTTCCGTATCCTCCCCGTCACCCCCTTCCAACAGAATTGCACGCTCCTGTGGTGCACCGCGACGCGCCGCGCCGTGATCATCGACCCCGGCGGCGAGGCGCCGCGCATCCTG
>Ga0247841_10013341_pt1 | contig 10523 bp, 8 predicted proteins | sample LaCruzMarch2015__2_FD_192410 | JGI IMG/M metagenome (GOLD analysis project Ga0247841, IMG submission 192410) | Freshwater microbial communities from meromictic Lake La Cruz, Castile-La Mancha, Spain - LaCruzMarch2015_18m | ecosystem: Environmental > Aquatic > Freshwater > Lake | place: Spain...
AAACAATATAAAACAATTGACGCGGAAAGCTTCCTTTATGATGCCATTCACGAAATGGTTAAACACAAAACCAATCAGCTCATTGTACTGGACAAAGGGAAAACGGTGGGGTTGCTTACCACATTTGATATCCTGAAGCATAAAGGCATTGAGGTTTTGTCTTTGCTGAAAAATATTGATGAGGCGCAAAGTATCTACGAATTGAACGCAGTACGGTCCGGGGTGGAAAAGGTATTGGCTATTTTAATGGCTGATGGCGCTCTTGCATCGCACGTGTGTAAAATTATAAGTGAATTTAATGATAAAATTGTAAAAAGGGTAATCGAATTGGTTGAAAAAGATCTCGGTTGTCCCCCGTCTTCGTACGCATGGCTAGGATTGGGCAGCGAAGGGAGAAAAGAACAGACACTGCTTACAGATCAGGACAATGCCATAATCTATCTCGATTCTCCCTCCGGTGACACCGAAGAATATTTTAAAACATTTTCCCGTCAGGTAACCGATGCGTTAAACAGGTGCGGGTTCCCTTTATGCAAGGGTAACGTTATGGCAACAAACCCCAAATATTCCGGGAGTATAACGCAGTGGAAGAAAAGGACTGCAGAATGGATACACTCAAGGTCACTCTCGGAGAACGAGATTGTTGATATATTCGTCTTTTTTGATTTCAGAACGATATATGGAAACAAATTTCTTGAATTTGAACTGAAATCGCACATGATGAAGTTAATCAAAGAAAATCGGCTCTTCCTGAAGCTGCTGGCCCAGGCAATTACCTCTATTCCTATGCCATTGGGTTTTTTCAAGAATTTTATTGTAGAAAAAAACGGTAAATATAAAAATACGCTCAATATAAAAAATTACGGGCTCCTCCTCCTGACTACATGCGTAAAGATGCTTGCATTTCAGCAAGGCATCTTTGAAACTAATACGTTAGAGAGGATAAAAAAACTGAACAAGGATACAATAATTAAAACTGATCTGGCGGAATTTTTAGAACAGTCCTTCGAAACCTTTCTCACCCTGAAAATCAGAAACGATTTGAACGATAAAGACCGTGGGAGAGATTTCAGTAACCGCATCGATCCGGCAACGCTTACCGCAAGACAGAAACAATTGCTGAAAGAGGCGTTCCTCGCTGTTTCTCAACTGCAAAAAATAACACAGGAAGTTCTGAAGGTTGAAAACCAGAATTATTATAATTAACAACGCTCATTAACTTCTCTGACTGCACGCCTTATTGTCTGCGGACCTTTCCCGCTGGGAGCGCCCACGTGCATATTACAACCTCTTTTTTTATCGTTGACAACCTAAATGTGTTTCTGTAACATAGCTTTAGCAAGTGTTGTGTTAAAATAACCATGGAAAATGTACATAAAAAAGATTGGTTTAACGAAATATCGTTTAAAAACAAGAACCTTAATTACAAGCTTTATTTAATTGTAGGTCTCTTCTTTATTTTTCCTGTTTTCGGCATCCTTTTCTATGCCACCAAACATGATTTTCTTAATGACGAATCACTACGCATATATTTAGTTGCCTTCCTTATATTCTCTTTACTCGGTATCATAATGCTCCGCCATATATTTCAAGCAGTGGTAAAGATTTCAAAAAAAATCTCGGAAAGAATTGCCGCGGAAAACTCAGATTTTCAGCCGGAAAACGGCATAGACGAAGTGTCAAGCATCATTCATTCTTTCAATGCCATGGAGCATCAATTCAAGGTCGTTTTTGCACAACTCGAAAAAAGTACGTCGAAAATATCAACCCTTAAAGAGCTTTCAGACTTGTGCTATATCACCTATGACCCGGAAGAGCTTATGTATATCACACTGGAACGTGCTTTAAAGCTGGCAAACGCAAATATAGGCTCTGTACTCATGCTTGAGCGGCCGGGCCGTAAATATTTTATATTACAGGCCAACATCGGGCTTGCCGGCGTAGTTAAAGTGGGAGACAGGATTGAATTTGATAAAAGCATCGCAAAATATGCAGTCATCAACAAATCCCCCCTTCTCGTTAATGATATTGAAAAAGACAGCCGTTTCGGGAGGGACAACCGATCACTCTACGGAACAAAATCTTTTGTATGCATGCCGATTAAAACCATTAATGATATTATTGGTGTCCTCACAGTCTCCCGGAAAGACAACGATACACCCTTTGTTCCGGAAGATATGGAGGCACTTGCATCCCTGCTGAGCAGCGCGGCTTTCACATATGAAAATCTTCGTCTTCTTAAGGAAAACGAACAACATGAAGGATTCCTTAAACAATTGGAGAAAATATTTAAGGCGATTAATTCGAGCTTTAAGGGTAGCGAACTCATATATGCCATTCTCAACGAAATCCAGGCAATTGTTCCTTTTGAGGTAGCAATTATTCTGACCAAAGAGGAATCCAGACCAAATGATCTGATGGTTTTCGATTTTTTCTCACACAATCCTGTGAATCTGTCAAGAGGGGTTTATTACAATTACAAAGATACAGTTATTGATAAAGTAATAAAACAGGGCACAACCCTCATTGTGGACGATACCGGAACTCTCCCTGATGAGATAGAAAAAGAACTTCCGCTTTATGAGGGGCACAGGTCCTGTCTCCTTTCTGCCTTAAAAATTCAGGGTAATACGGAAGGAATTCTGATTCTTTGCTCATCAAGGTCGGATGTTTTTCAAAAAACAATTAATTTCATTGATTTGGCGAGAGATATCCTTTCTTTTGGAATTGAAAGGAACAGGCTCTCCGTTGATGTAGTTAAACGTGTTCAGGAACTTGATACCCTTAAAGAGATTGGAAATACCCTTGCCATATCCACATTCGACATTGATAAAGTCCTTCAATATGCAATGGACATGATACGTATCGTCATTGATGTAGAGGCAGGGTCTTTGTTTTTATTACATGACAGTGAGCTTGAATTTAAAATCGCCTTCGGTAATGATATTAGAAATCTCCAAAAATTTAAACTGAAGCTTGGCCAGGGCATTTCAGGTTCTGTGGCCAGTCAGGGGAAACCGCTTATTGTGAATGATATATCACAATCTCCTCATTTTTTTCCGGATGTTGATGCGCATACCGGCTTCAAAACACATTCTGTATTATGTGTGCCCATGATCTCACAGGGAAAAGTACTCGGTGTCATTGAGCTCATAAATAAAATCAATGGTGATTTTGGTCCAAACGACGAACACCTCCTCCAGTCCATCGTTTCCTCGCTGGTTATAGCTATGGAAAATGCACGTCTTTACCAGGAAACAATATCAATGGCAGAACATGAGCGGAGTATCCGGCAAATGTTCCAGAAGTTCGTCCCTATGGAGGTTGTCGATAAAATTATTTACGGGAAGGATTCAGAGAAAGCAATTATTATTGATGAGTTTAGAAGTCTCACCCTCCTGAATGTTGATATACGGGGATTTTCCAAAGTTGCAAAAGAAATTGGACCACAAAAAACAGTATCAATGCTTAACTACTTTTTTTCAGTAATGGGCAGCACTGTATTCAATCATCTCGGTATTGTCGATAAATACTTAGGTGATGGTTTCCTTGCTGTTTTCGGTGCGCCTGTTCCAAGTACCATAGCTGCCGATAATGCAATTGCTGCGGCTCTGGAAATGAAACAGTCAATCGAGGCGGTAAACAGCCATTTCCTCCGGGAGTTAGGGGCGCCCCTTATAATCGGAATCAGTATCCATACCGGTGAGGTTGTAATCGGCAATATCGGTTTCGATAAAAAAATGGACTACACGGTAATCGGCGACTCAGTCAATACTGTTTTCAGGCTCCAAACCATCGCCAAGGCTTTACCAAACGGCATCCTTATCAGCGAGAATACCCGCCACGCAGCACAGTTCCGCCTGGATACCAAAGAGTTTGGCGAATTCGAGATTGACTCAACGATCGGTAAATTGAAGGTATACGAACTTCTGGGTCAGGAAAAACATTAGTTGCCTGCTCTAATGGAAATGATATCGCCATCCTTGACAACATATTCCTTCCCTTCGAGACGCCACACCCCTGCCTTTTTACATTCTGCAAAATTACCGCATTTTATAAAATCATCGTAGCCAACGGTTTCGGCACGGATAAATTTATTGTAAAAATCTGTATGAATAGTTCCTGCTGCATCCTGGGCACTCATACCCCTTTTTATCGGCCATGCACGGCACTCATCATCACCGACCGTTAAAAAAAAGATCAAACCCAGAGTCCGGCAGGCAAGCTGTATGATGCGGTCACGTATCGTTTCTTTAATACCGTATTCTATCATGAAATCGGCACACTCTTCGGGCGGCATAAGCGCCAGTTCCGCTTCAAGCTTGGCGCAGGCAGCAATAATGGGGATATCTCCGGGCAATAACAATTTAATATCTGACAGGATCGTTTCAGATTTATCAACTGTCATTTCATCGCAATTCACCACCAGCATCATAGGCTTTTGCGAGAGAAACTGGAAGCCGCGAAGCATTTTCCCTTCTCCATTTAAGGTTTGCAGGACAGATAATGGTTTTTCTTCATTAAGGTGGGCAAGACACTTCTCGAGCATAGCCTTTTCCTGCTGGACAAGAGGGTTATCCTTCTTTCCGCTCTGCTTGTTGATGCGCTCCAGGCGTATTTCAATCTGCGCCATATCAGAAAGGATAAACTCAGTAAAAATCGTCCTGAACTCAGCTACAGGGTCAACGGGTAATCCATTATTAAAATGTCGCAGAATAAGGATAAATGCATCACTTGTCCGCATTTTCTGGATTGCCTTAGCGCTAATCGTTTCATTCTTTACATCGCCCTCTTCTATCGTTGCCGTATCGGATATTTCTATGCGTGCGTGGACAGTCTTTTTTGGGTTGAATATTTTAGAAAGCCTCTCAAGGCGCTCATCCGGCACATCAACTGTTACTATTGTATTCGGGGCAATGCCATTATCTTTTTTTATGCCGCTCAAAGCCTGAAAAAGTATTGTTTTCCCCGAACCGGCGGCTCCTATTATCGAAATGTACATCGCCACTCCTCATGGAAAATGATATTAAACGAAACCATATAATACACAAATCTGCTTTAAATTACAAGGGATTTTCGTAGTGGATAAACTCCCCCCGTCCAGGAAAAGAGGCAGGCAGAAGGGGAAAGAGAAGGTAAAAGGTGAAAGGTGAAAGGCAGGCAGAAGGCAAAGAAGGCTGAAGAACCGGAGTTACGAAGTTACGAGGATGGGAAGATAGTGTGGCCAGGGTCTGCCTTTCCAACCAAGAGCAAATAACAACCGACAGAAAACTTTCACTTGTAAATTAATTTAAATTGCAGGAGAATTAAGGAAGTGAGGATGGAATCAAGGAAAGGAGATGACATGAGCAATGTATCCCCGTTCGGAAGGTCGGTATCAAAGTATAAGGCTGTGATCAGCGGCGAAGACCTGTTAATGAAGTGCTATAGTGATAGAAGGTTGAACAATGTGATGCAGGAGATGGTTATGACTGTAGACAAGCTGTTAAGGGAAAACGGGTATGAGTTTAATAGTGCTGCTGATAGGGATTATACTTCAGATGAGGTACACAAATTCTTGTTAAGCTTTATAAAGCCGTATATCCGTATCAAGGATGGACCCAGATGAAGCCTTATGGTCATGTTAATACAATGCAGCGGAAGACAGCAAAATAATTCCCGCACTTTACAGACGACATTGTTGACCAGTTCTTCCTTATAGTATGACAATTTTACAGATCACGCTTCTTGCCAATCATCAATTCCAAATTACGAGTTTTAAAAAGAGCGGAGAAACTAACCGGGTGAAGGGTCTGCATGATTAACATTGACTATTCAACGGTTTTTTATTATCTTATATACTTATATGTTCGAGAAATTACAGGAAAGATTAGAAAGTACATTCAAAAAGCTCAGGGGATACGGGAAGCTCACTGATGATAATATCAAGGACTCCCTGCGTGAAGTAAGGGTTGCGCTCCTCGAGGCAGATGTCAATTATAAGGTAGCCAAAGACTTCCTCGAAAAGGTGAAAGAGAAGGCTTTAGGCGGTGGGGTACTCACCAGCATAACTCCCGGTCAACTGTTCATAAAGATCGTCCATGATGAGATGTGCGAGCTTCTCGGCAAGGAAAATAAACCGCTCGACACATCCGGTTCTCCGCCGGTTGCTATTATGCTTACAGGACTTCAGGGTTCAGGTAAAACAACAACAGCAGGCAAGCTGGCTATATTTTTAAGGAAAAAGGGCAGGAAACCTCTTCTCGTCCCGTCAGACGTTTACAGACCCGCTGCAATCGACCAGTTAATGAAGATAGGCGCCCAGATAGGCGTAAGCACCTTTGATTCAAAGAATATGAAGGACCCGCTTCAAATATGCTCCGGTGCAAAGGCTTACGCAATGAAGAACGGGTTCGATACCATGATTGTGGACACCGCCGGCCGCCTCCATATAAATGATGAGATGATGGAGGAGCTGATAAACCAGAAAAAACTCCTCAACCCGAGAGAAACCCTGCTTGTCCTCGATGCTATGACAGGGCAGGATGCAGTTAATATTGCAAGGGCATTTAACGAAAAGCTGGATATAGACGGCGTGATTCTCACAAAATTAGACGGCGACGCGAGGGGCGGAGCTGCCATCTCAATAAAGGCAGCCACGGGGAAACCCATAAAATTCATTGGTATAGGTGAAAAACTGGATGCCCTTGAGCCTTTCTTCCCCGAAAGACTGGTATCCCGCATACTCGGTATGGGCGATATAGTTTCCCTCGTCGAGAAGGCGCAGGAAGTATTCGATGAGAAACAGGCGAGGACATTTGAAAAGAAACTGAGAAAAGACGAATTTACCCTTGAAGATTTCAGGGAACAGATAAAACAGATGAAGAAACTTGGTTCGATAGAATCCATCATCAGCATGTTCCCGGGATTTAACAAGCTAAAAGGGGCAATTAACTTTTCCGAGGCTGAAAAGGATATAAAAAAGACTGAAGCAATTATAAATTCCATGACAGCAAAAGAACGGATCTATCCCCATCTTATAGACGGGAGCAGGAGAATGCGCATTGCGAAGGGCAGTGCCACGAAGGTTCAGGATGTAAATGAGCTTCTGAAAAAGTATGCAGAAACAAAAAAAATGATCAAAAAGTTCGCAAAGGGAGGCTCAAAGGGCTTTCCAAAGCAACTACTCATGCGATAGGAGGTGGAATTTTGGCGGTAAAATTCAGATTATCACGGTATGGTGCTAAGAAAAGACCTTTTTACAGAATTGTTGTAGCTGACAGTCAGTATCCGAGAGACGGCAGGTTTATTGAAAACGTGGGGACATACAACCCGATTACAGACCCTGCCGAGATAACCCTTGATAAAGAAAAGATCAGGGAATGGTATAAAAAAGGGGCAAGGCCCACAAAGACTGTTGAAAACATATTCAAAAAAGAAGGGGTACTCAAGGAAATAACCCAATAACTTATGGAGGTGGAGCCGTGTTGAAAGAACTGATTGAATTCATTGCAAAGGCCTTGGTAGACAACCCTGATCAGGTAAAAGTATCCGAAATTGAAGGCGAAAAAACATCCGTTTTTGAACTGAGTGTTTCCAAAGATGACCTCGGAAAGGTTATAGGGAAGCAGGGACGGACTGCGCGCGCAATGAGAACCATATTGAGTGCAGCATCCACAAAAGTAAGGAAACGGGCAGTTCTCGAAATCATAGAGTAATGGGATATGTCCCTGTCGGGCGAGTAGTATCCACCCACGGAATTAAAGGGGAAGTAAAATTTCAGTATTACAATGACGAAAAAGGGGTGTTCTATGAATACACCTCTTTTTTAGTTAAGCATGAAAACAACAGTTGGGCAACATTTGAACCAACAGACAAAAGGTTCTATAAAGGCTTCTTCTACTTGAAGTTTAAAGGATTCGACAGCCCTGAGACTGCCTCCTCTCTGATAAACAAAGAGTTCTTTGTCAAAGAGGAACAACTCCCCCCCTTGAATGACGGCGAATATTATGAATACCAGCTTATCGGTCTGAAAGTAATCAATCAGGATGATATCGGGGTGGGAACTGTTGCAGAGGTAATGCATACGGGTGCTCAGGACCTGTTGGTGGTCAGAGGTGAAAAGGAAATTCTGATTCCCATGGTTGAGGACTACATTCTTTCAATCGATATCGTAAACAAAACTATGACCGTGGTGGAACCTGAAACGTAATGGCAATTAGCTCATAGTTCGCAGTTCACGGTTCACAGCCAGATGCTAAAGTTACGAGGTCTGACCTCGAATGCCTCTATCGGGTGTCAACACTGCTTTTAAATGGTTTGGTTTACCCCGTTGAAATGAATTTGCTTTTCTATTTCACTGGGGTCCGACCCTAATTTCAATTTATCATACATCCTTCAGGTCTTTTAGGCATTCCCGGACACCAGTCACACGGACTCCGGCACCAATCGGATAACCCGGTTCGTCCATAGGACAAACGACCCAGGCATGTTCGGGTTGAAGGGCATCCATGGTGCCGGGAAACCCTCTCGTCAGATGGGGAGAAAGGGATGCCTTGATCTCGAAAGCAAGACGTCTTCTACCCCGTTCCAGAACCAAGTCGATCTCTTCCCCGGTAGAGGCACGATAGAAAGCAGGTTGCCAGAGCGGCATAGCGCTCACAATCTGCTCGATGCACCAGCCTTCCCAGGAGGCGCCAAAGACCGGATGGCCGTAGAGATCGGCCATTGTCTCTATCTCCAAAAGCGTATGCAACAGGCCACTGTCCCGCACATACACCTTGGGAGACTTAACCAGCCGTTTCTTCAGGTTTATCGATAGTGGACGAAGAACCCGCACCATGAAGGTCTGTTCCAGAATATCGAGATACTTGCGGACAGTATTGTGCGACACGTCAAGGGACTGACCAAGTTTCGACGCATTCAGGATATTTCCGTGATAGTGGGCAAGCATCTTCCAGAATCGCATCATAGTCGGCACAGGAAGAAATATGCCGTACTGAGGTATATCCCTGCTCAGGTAATCCTGAATCAGGTCTCTCCTCCAAACGTCGCCCTGGTTTTCATCATCGGCCAGAAATGCCGGTGGAAACCCGCCACGCCACCAGTGCCTTTTGTAATCCCGACCGGTCTCTTCGTCAGGGTTTTCAAGTTCGGCCCAGACAAAAGGCGTTAGTTCCATGTAATGAATGCGTCCAGCCAGAGTCTCACCGCATTGCCGGATCATATCTCGTGACGCGGACCCCAGAATAAGGAAGCGACCGGGGCGCCGGTCCATATCAATCAGGGCACGCAGAAGAGGAAATAACTCCGGTTTTTTCTGAACCTCATCAATGCAGATGAGTCGTGCAGCATATTCCCTGAGAAAGAGTTCCGGTTCGCTCAGCCTCCGAAGGTCTGAAGGAAGCTCCAGATCAAGGAAAAGGGCATCGTCCCGGCCCGCAAGGATATGGCGCGCAAGGGTGGATTTTCCGCACTGGCGGGGTCCTGTTATGGCTGTAACGGGATTATTGGAGAGGGACCTTTCGATCTCAGCGGTAAGAAGCCTTTCAACGTATCTTTGCATATTGCACCTCTCGTTTACAATTTACAATGATAAATTATCGTTTTTCTATGGGATATGCAACATAATTCCAGAGAACCTGCATTATCATTTCATGTAAGGATTGTATTGATTTTCCCGATAGTTAAACAATGGTTACAACTGTTGTAACCATTTCCCCCGGTAGGTCTTCAGGCATCCTCTCCTTTAATCTTTCCCCTCCCTGCCGGGGCACCCACCCGGTGAGTGGTTCGCGCTTCCTTACCTTTGCAAGGCTCGCTTATCGGCAGGACTCCACCGTTCCCATCGTTCGCACGGTGCTCCGCCTCTCACCCGGCCGACCAGCAATCGATGCGGGTATCCCGGATTAATTCTCCTCACGCTTGTCTGCGGTGTAACCTGTGGAACATAAGAAAATATTTGAATTTTCCATATTGCAGGGTTAAAATTTCAACAAAGATATTGCCAAAAGCTGCATGAAAACATTTTATGCATGTCAGGGGTAGAGTCTGACGAGCAGGGATGAAATACAGAAACTAAACATATCTCTCGCAGAGCCGCTGAGCACGTAGAGAGATACAGGATATACTGTCGGCAGAAGTAAGAGAAAACATTATTCTGCCGACACTTCATGCCCTTGCAGGGCAGAAGTAACACTATACCCGCAGGGTGTGCGGGTTTGCCGGTATGAATCTTTCTCCCATACCGGCAAAAAAACCATCCCTCTCTGCGCCTCTGCGAGAGGAAGAATCAGGTTGGGGAAGGCGGGAGTTGTTTGAAATAACGGTTTAAGAATGGAGAAGTTTTGTGAAAAATGATCAAGAATTTATGACAAAATAAAAAAAACAAAGGGGGTAATATGGCAACGAAGAAGACAATTGTAAATCCTGAGTTTTCGTACATTTCTATCGGAAATATCGTGGTGCTGGAACAGGTACGCTCGAATATCAATACGGAAGCAGACTCATTCAAATCACTCATGCAGTCAATCAAAGACAAAGGC
>Ga0247841_10013342_pt1 | contig 10521 bp, 10 predicted proteins | sample LaCruzMarch2015__2_FD_192410 | JGI IMG/M metagenome (GOLD analysis project Ga0247841, IMG submission 192410) | Freshwater microbial communities from meromictic Lake La Cruz, Castile-La Mancha, Spain - LaCruzMarch2015_18m | ecosystem: Environmental > Aquatic > Freshwater > Lake | place: Spain...
AAAAGGCTGGATATGGTTTAACGAGAATAAAGAAGAAAACTGGTTGGTGAACTCTGATGCCAACTCATTGAAAGCCTTTCAGACGGGAGTTAAATAGGAGCAGAATGATATAAAAAAAGACCCCTTTTTAGGGGTCTTTTTTTGTGGCTGGGAATTTAATTGTAAAAACAATATCCTCCCGCGCAAGTCTGTCCGCTAGAACATCCGTACCAAAATATTGGCACCAACGAGCTGGAACAGCTAGAATTGGAAGTCCCGGGGTTGTTACAGGTATTAACCTTGTAATTCTTGTAAACATCGTTGCCGGTGCAAAATGTGTTGTCAACAAACCCATTTGCTCCGCAATCACAATCGGAACTGCAATTAACGTTTTGGTTTTGATCTTGGCAAGCCCCGCTTTGGCAAGTTTGATTTGCAGAACAATTCTGCGACAATTCTTGCTGGGTTCCGCACGAGTCAAACCAGTAAACCGAATTTCCTACGCATTTTTGAGAGGAGTAAGGTGTACAGCTATTAACACAAGCTCCGCTCTGGCAAGTCTGGTTTCCGGAACAGTTTTGTATTAAATCTTGCTGTCTCCCGCATGAATTAAACCAATAAACCGAATTTTCCACGCATTTTTGCGAAACATGAGACTCGCAATTGTTGCATGAACCATCCCTTCCGCTGTCTCTCAAAACTATGGTATCTACAGCGAAATCTGCTCCGCTATATGCTTTACTCATATTTCTTCCGCAAAGCCGGGCGATTGTTGCAGATCCGGAATTCCATGTTCCTGTTGATGTTCCCCATGAACCGCTTGGAGCTGTGATTATTCCGGTTATTGCTGTGCCGTTAATATACCATGCATGCTTGCCGGGCGCCCAAATAGTGCGCGAGGATACAGAAAAATCATATGTCCTATTTCTCTCAACCCTGATGTCTTGGCAGATAAAATCGTTGTTTCCGTTGGTAGCTGAATTTATGCCAAGAAAGTTTCCGTCTCCGGTAAAGTTTAAGAAGTTGCTCTGCAATGATTTTGCATTTGTAGTAACTCCAATCAGGCCGTTTGAGCGATATGGACCAGGATAAAGCCCGTATGTGGTGGTATATCCAGTCAGTATGCTTTCAAAGCCAGAATTTCTAACTAGGTTTCGACATTGATGATTACGGTCAAAGCTGTCCATTCCATAGGGTTCCTGTCCCAGTGTTGCAGCGTGAATTTGCATTGGAATAACAATTGCAGACACGGCAAACAAAACGAATAAAAAAATTGTAATATATTTTACTGCTTTCATTTTTTGTTTTTTATCTTAAAAATCGCGGAAATTGCACGGCCCAAAAATAAATAGGCCCTTAGCGCGATTGCCAAAGATTATTAGATAAAAGTTAAGTTAGTTTTTATTTTTTAATTTTTAATTTCTATCCGCTACTAAATCATTCATAAGATTTAGCGTCGACCTTTGCGGTAAAATTTCTTCAGGTTGTTTTATGCCCAAGCAAACCGCGCCTAAAACGTTAGACGAATTATTGCAGGCATAATAGTTGCTTATTCGCACCATAAACTTTTCAACAACTTTGGCATTAAACTGTTCGCTGGTAACTCCCGCTGAAATAACTGCATAAGAACTGCCTATCATAAACAACAAAACCGCTTCAATAATAAGCGTTGAGAGCATTTTTGTTCTTCCCTGATGCCAACGGCTTTTTATTTTAGCTTCGCTAATATAATTTTTTTGTAACAAACCTGGTCTTGACTGCTCTTCTAATTGCGCTGGAAAAACTTTTACAGAACCGCGTTGAAGGCTTTTTTCCCCGGATGCTGAAGCAAAATCAGCTGTTTTTTTTACAGCAATTATTATCAGATGCGCTATGGTTGATAATCCGGGAAGTGGAGCAATCATAAATTTACAATTTTATTTCAACTCGCTTGGGTTTGAACCAGACAAGATTTTTTTGTTTTAAAATGACTTCTTTTAAAAATTGTTCTAGAAAAATCCATGCGTTTATATATCTTAAAAAAACGTAAGCTGGCAAAAAAATTAATATATCTGCTCTTTTTTCTTTAAATGATCCAAAAATTCCCAGCCCAATCAGCACAACAGAATACATCAAAAAAAGTTCCAGGCTGAACCATAAATTTATTATAGGAAGCACAAAAAGCAAGATAGAAAAAAATAATCCCTCAACATATATTAAAGAAATTTCAAGGGCCATTTCGGGTTTATCCGACGAAATAAAATGCTTTATTAAGTTCTGCCACCCTCCGGCGAACCATCTTCTCATCTGGTTTATATATGATTTTAATGTTGAGGGATCCTGCGTGTAACAAATAGCGTTTCTGTTATATAAAATTTTCTTGTCCATTTTGTGCAGCCTGTAAGTAAAATCCAGGTCTTCGGTTAAGGTGTCGTGGTCAAAATTAACTTTCTCTTTAAAAACGTCTGTTCTAAAAACTCCGGCAGCTCCCGGAATGACAAAAACAAAATTTATGTAGTCCTGGGCCAGCTTGTCAATGTTTTGGCCAATTGCATAATCCAGCGCCCGACAAGCTGTAATCCAATTACATTTTAAACTCCTGACATACCCTGCCACAGCCGCAACCGAAGGGTCTTGCATATCTTTTTCAACGGTTTCAACAAAATCGGATTTCAAAACAGTGTCTCCGTCGGTGGTGATAAAAATATCTCCTGTTATAAAATTGAGCCCGTATTCCTGGGCATAACTTTTGTTTCCGGTATTTTTTTGAGTGCGCACTATTTTTACAAACTTCTCAAACTTTTTTAATATTTCTGGAGTATTATCTGTGCTTGAATCATCTACAACCACAATTTCATCAGCCCGCCTTGTCTGGTTTAAGCAAGAAAATATGCATTTTTCAATGGTGAGCTCCTCATTATAGCAAGGGATAAGAATCGAAATTTTCATAAAAATAAATTTGTTTTGTTTGGCGAATTAACTATAAAAAAAAACAGATTAAATTACCGTTAAACAAAAAAATAAAAATATTTTTTAACTTAACACTCTTTTAACCAACGCTGGTCTAGTATGCATATATGAAATATAAAAAATATAAAAATATGAAAATGCAAAAAAATCCGTTTACCCTTCTATTAGTAGCGCTGTTTCTTTTCTCGCCGATGTTTGCTTTCGGGGCAACAAATTTAATACAAAACCCAACATTGCAAGGAACTTCTCCGGGCCCGACTGGATGGCTGAAAGCTTCTTGGGGAAATGCATCGGGAGCGGTGTTTTCTTTTCCGGCTATAACAAATCCCAAAATTGATATTGGAAATGTGGCTCAAGTTAAAATTACAAATTATGGAACATCCGTCGGCGGGGGAGCTGCTGAATGGTATTTCAGCCCCGTTGCAATAAACGGGCTAGCCTATGATTTTTCAAACGAATATATGGCTGATGTTCCAACACTCCTTGTGGCGCAATATAAGGTGCCTCAAACCACGCCCGACTGCACTCCGTCGCTTGAAGGGGGTTCTTATTACTGCTACTTTACGTTGAAAAGTTTGCCGGCAACCAGCGGAGCCTGGGTTACAAATAAAGCTACCATTACAGCTCCCGCCGATGCGCTGGCAATATCAGTGCTTCATATATTAACAAGCAACGGAACTCTAAATGTGGGAAATTATTCCTTGACTCAAAACACAACTTCAATTTTCAGCCAGGGAATGATTTCTTTAACTTTTGATGACGGCTGGAGTTCACAGTATAAAAATGCCTTTCCAATTTTGTCAAATGCCAACATGAAAGGAACTTTTTATGTAATTTCAAACCCAATGCTCCAGGCAAATGCATCTGCAGAAAATATTTTATGCAACAATCCATCAATTGATTATTGCGACGGGGCGGTTATATCTTCAACTCAAAATTCTTGGACAGCAGCAGAACAATATCCCGATCCGGCCGAACGGTCTTATACCTTTAACCAATCATATACTGCAAACTCAACAGCAACGCTTAGCGTCACCTATTTTAATCCAAATGGAGCAACGCTATCTAGAATAACTCTTGCCACTCTCCAACCATCTTCAACTCCAAAATCAATCAGCGTGAATTTCCAAATCCCCCCTTATGTAAACCTTACAAACGGCTCATATTTTTCATTTACTGAATCTGTACCTTTAGGAAAAACTCTTTCTGTGCAAAATCCTTCGCTGAGCGCTTTAACAAATGAAGACACCTATATGAATCTCCAACAAGTGAAATCAATGCAATCGTCGGGGCAAGAAATCGGGTTTCACACAGCAGACCACTGCGACCTTGTAATGCTGGAAAAAAATCCCAATTCAGCCATGCTAGCCGGCGGGCCTCCTTCTGGAGCCTGCGCATCTCCGCTTTCTTCGCCATCTACGCCAACCCAGCAGATACAAAGTGCTATGCAAATATTTTCATCAAACGGAATTTCCGCCAACACAATGTCGTATCCTTACGGAAGTTATGACCCAAACATAAAATCCCTATTAAAATCAAACGGAATAATAGCATCCCGCTCGGTACTGCCGGGATACAACACAAAAAACACAGATCCATATGCTCTGTATAACCAAATAATCAACCAGAGCGTTACAAATAACGGATTTACAACTGTTAAAAACTGGATTGACACTGCCATAGCAAACAAACAATGGCTGGTGCTGACTTTTCACAATGTTGAACCCGCAAACTTGCTTACATCCAATGGCGACACCGACGGTACAACTCCCGAATTTTTACAGACAATTGTAAATTATCTAAAAAGCAAAAACACACCGGTAGTAACGGTCCAACAAGGCATGGGCTTAAAATAAAAATTCTGAAATAAAAATGCCCCTGACTCTGCTTGGCAAAGTCGGGGGCACACACAAAAAAACGAATATAATCTTTTATAGCATCCAGCTGTTAAACATCACATTAAAACTATCTCCTAAGTTTATTTTCATGTTCGTATCTGACAACAATAACTTGCGACCACCATGGGTTTACTCTGTGCACGGCCATTAAATATTTCGCAGCGGCCTGATGGCCGTTTTTTTTAACGTTGAATCTTTCAAGAATTCTCATCCATTCGTCAAAATTCCTTCCGGTTCTTTTAACAATAACTTCTTCTTTTATGTCTTTGTACCCTTTTTTTGGCATTTTTTTGTTTTTATATAACTTATACGCTTTGAACAATAATATTCTTGAAACAAAAAACGCGCCCCGAAGGGCGCGCTAAAATGCCAAAATTTATACCAGCCTTGAAACCGTAAAAATAAATAAAACCCCCAAAATGGTAAGCCCGATTAATTTGTACGAACTGTGCTCTGCGTGTGCCTCGGGCAAAATGTCAGACGCGCCTATATAAAGTAAAAATCCGGCAAAAAATCCCAGGTACAAAACTAAAAAATGCGGAGAAACGGTAAAAAATAACGTTGAAACAGCTCCCAAAACTGGCGTTATAGAATCTAACAATAAAAGCATCCACGATTTTTTTGCCGTGTTTCTGTTTGAAAGCATCAAGGTTACCGTGTTCATTCCGTCGGTAAAATCGTGTGAAATTACAGCAATAGTAACAAGCAAACCTATGGCTGTATTTATTTGAAATCCCAAACCAATTCCAACTCCGTCCATAAAGCTGTGTCCTGCCAACGCCAAAGCCCCTGCCACGCCCACGTGCGGGTGTTTGTGCGCCACGCAATCTTCTTCGTGGCAATGGGCAATCAAAATACTTTTTTCCAAAATATGAAAAACCAAAAACCCCAGTACCAAGGCAACCATCACTTCAATAGAATTGAAATTATTAACCTTTATCTGGTCAATAATTTCAGGAAAAATATCAAAGCTTACCACGCCCAGCAGAACTCCGGCAGCAAACGCCATAATGTAGTGCAGTTTATTTTTGAATCTGGACGCAAAAACTCCGCCCAAAAACGTGGAGACAAAAGTCAGTATGGAAAATAATATCGGTTCTAAATACATTGTTTGATAATAACAAGAGTCAGCCTTTTAGACAAGCTTTGCTGGTATTCTTCGCAATTCTTTGTTTGTTTTAACATAATTTGGAATGGTTTGTTTTACCAGCGCCCAAAATCTTTTTGAGTGGTTTAATTCTCCCAAATGGCAAAGCTCATGCACAATTAAATAATCTGCCAATTCCGGCCTCAAATAAATAATTTTATAGTTAAAATTAAGATTTCTTTTTGAAGAACAGCTTCCCCACCTTGAGCTTGTATTTTTTATGGCAACCCTGTTAATTTCAAAATTATAAAACTTATTGAAATGGCTTATTCTGTTTTCAACAAACCTCCTCGCCTGTTCTCTTTTTTTAATTGTAAACCTTCTTCTGATTTTAAACATATATTTATACTACCAAAATATTTATTTTAAACAAAAAGAGGGGCGTTCCCTCTTTTTGAAATTTACACGAAAAGTTATTAAAAATCCTCCTTCCCCGCCTCGCCATGATTTGCCCCGTTGTGTTCCAAAATTTTAGTTCCACCTTTTTTGACAGTCACTCTTTCTTTCGCACTAAGAAAAACTAAATCTCCTCCTGACTTCAGAGAGTCAACAAACCTTGATGTTATACCGTCTACATACTGCCTTTGTCTTCCATACGCTTCAGGATTATTAAACGCCCCCTCAGGCCAAGTAAGATTATAATCCATGAATGCCATATAAGATTGCCTTATTTCTTCCTTATTTGGCGCACCTTCTCCAAAATTGTCTACCATCAAATGCTCTGGAGCTTCCCCGGCTCCTTCTGCCATTTCTCCGGTGTCTTCGTCAAAGTCCAGGGCCGGCTGGATATATTCCAGTTCCCTATATTGATTTCCTTCTTCTTTTGAATAAACCCTTTTCCAGCCAACAGAATTCCAAAATTTTTCTGAAGTATATGTGCATTCTCCAATTGCAAATTTTAATTTTCTGCCCCCATTTTGAGCTTCTTTTTGTGCGTCTATAAGGGCCGATATGTAAGCCTCCTTAGCTAAACCTTTTTGTCTGAGTTTCGGGTTCGTTACGGCATATCCCACGAAATAAGCCGCTTCACCCGTTGGCTGGCCCTGCTCATTCAAAAGTTCCAATTGCGCGCCCGCAAATGTAGAGGCCAGCTCTCCTTTTTCATTTCTAACTGTTACAATTCTATATTTCTCTTCGGGAGTACCCCAAGAAGTTATGCCATTTACCGCAGACCGAAGAATTTTTTCTGGATCAACTTCCTCCTGGCCAAAGGTGTCTTCAAATAATTTTTGTACGTCTGCCAGGGCCGGATCTTCTCCGTTCTCAATCACTTCTATTGTGTATCTTTTGCCCTCGCATTCAATAGTGCAATTGGGCAAAGTTTCGTCCGAACGCTTAAACTCGCTACCCCGCTGAAGCCTTTTAATTGTTTCCCAACAAGGTTGCTCTACTTGAATTGGATCTTCTTCTCTGTCTGGTATTTCTCCTGGCATAAAATTATATTAAAATAATATTATTTTAATTCTTTGGTGAGTAAAAGAAATTTTGTTGGATCTCTTTTTCCAAAAACTTTAGGTACTCCGTGTTTTGATTCCAAAAATCCGAAATCAGATAATTCAGAATCTTCGCCTTCCGAACAAACCATCACAATATTTTTTTCCTGATTTTTTGCAGCAGAACATAACTGTCCCAGTAATTTGCTTTTTGCTGAAGCGTTGCCTTTTTCAGAACCGGTCCAAAAAACAAGAGTGCTGTTATCATAAATCCCGTCAGTGTAAATCGCAAAACTCTCCGGTTTCCCATTTGCTCCATTCACAACAACCGACCTTCCCACAAAAACTGCGTCTCTTTCTTTGTCTTGCGCCAAAAAAAGATCCAAACACGCCCTGAATTCTTCAAACCTATCGGGAGGATAAATCTCTTGAGCCATCTCCAAAATTTCTGCTTTGTTTTCTTGTGAAATTTCCACTATTTCTGCATTCGTTCCATTTTCAAAATTCTCGGCATCTAAATAATACATATTTAAATTTCTACCGGGCCCATAAAAACTTTCAATTGGAAAACCTTCTTTATACCCTGATTTTTTATACATTTTAACGGCGCGCTCAGTTCCCTCACTGTCGTCTGTTTCAATTTCCAAATGCTTTGCGCCCCGCGTTCTTGCTAAATTTTCAGACCAATTCAAAAAATAAGTCCCCAACCCTGTTCCCTGGGCTGTTTTGCTCACAGAATACCAACCCAATCCCATGTTTAAGTTGTGTCTTTCAGGGTCTAACTGCGTTCTTGTTGCAAATCCAGAACCGCCCTGAATATCTGTAGTATAAAGCCCGGTCATAGCAATTGGGTTATCCTGCTGATCTGTGGCAATATAGTATTCAACATTCAAAAGCCCGGGCTTCCCCGATTCTTTCTGCTCAAAATATTTTTTTACAGTTAATTCAAAGCTTTCAAAAGTTTCGGGATCCCATGATTCCCTTAAATTTTCTAACGTAGCGGCGGCAAATTGCTTCGTTAACGCCCTGACCTTGATGTCCAATTCGGAAACTTTTCCTCTTTTTTCAGATACAATTTTGTGCTCAAATAAAACATCGTCCGGATGAGTTAAATATTCAGCAATTTCGGTTTCAGAAATTTCGCCTCTTGCCATTCTTTGATTCTTTTCTTCTGCAGATTCTTGCGCGGGTTCTTCTCTTGATGATATTTCTCCTGGCATAAAAATAAAATTATTATTTTTTAAGTGTGCATTATTTTTAATGAAAATGCAACATTGCCCATGGTATATTGAAAAAACAAGACAAATCTTGTAATATAGACTTAACCATTCCGCAGTAGCCCCGACGCGCTTTGCGGTCGGGGTCCCGACCCTGCGTCGGGACTCAATAATTATGGCTTTCGTTTATATACTTCAAAGTTTAAGAGATTCCCGCTATTATATTGGAAGTACTGTAAATTTAAATAACAGATTAAAACATCATTTAAGCGGTGGCACGCCATCAACAAAAAGATTCGGAGGAGTTGAATTAATTTTCAAACAGGAGTATAAAACACTGAAAGAGGCGCGATATATTGAAAAAAGGCTCAAAAAGCTAAAAAGAAAAGATTATCTAAACAAGATAATAAAAGACGGATTTATAAAAATTACCATTCCGCAGTAGCTCAATGGTAGAGCAAATCCCTGTTAAGGATAAGGTTGTAGGTTCGAATCCTACCTGCGGAGCCATATGGGATGAGCAGAGCCAAAAGCTCTGCTTTTCTCTTTATCTACGGGCTTTTTCAGCGGTTCGAATGTTGTATTTTCGTCTGTATTTTCTCCCAACATTTGTGATACTCGTTCAAATACCATTTTGAAGGCTTTCTGGTATGAAATCTCAACTTTCTTGCCATTTATTATGGGGTTCGAAAATAAAAGGGACAAAAGTTGTTTCTTGTCGTCAACCATTTCGATTGTGCTTCGGTTTAAATAAATTCTCCTTGCCTCTTTGGCCATTTGTAAAAATGTTGACCCCATATCGTAATATTTAAGGTTGGCATTTTTGTGCTTATTCAATCCGTCCAGCACCTCCTCTTGTTCAATTTTGTATTGCTGGTACTTTTTTTGGTAGAAGTCCTCACTGATCTTGCCGTCGATCTTATCATCGTATATCTTATCCAGCCTCTGCGTGGCTACTTGGTAGCGTCGTTCAAGCTCGCCGGTGGCCTTTTGTCGGAATTCTATCTCCTCGCCATGGCTTTCTTTAAGAGCCTCTTGGACCCAAGTGAGCATATTCTCTATGGCCTCGTTGTGTTTTGAGCTTAACTGCTCGATATTTTCCATTACTTGTTGATCAATGTTCTCTTGTTTGACCCATTCCTTTTGCTGGCAGTTTTTATAATGGTTGCAATGGCCATACCAGTGGCCTTTTTGTATCTCCCAAGTTATCCGGCCCTTGCATTCCTCGCAGTGGAAGACATTTTTAAATAATGGATTGTGTTTGTTGTATTTCGGCGTGCCATTGCTATGCATGATGTCTTGGCATCGCATGAATAGTTCTTTGGTGATAAGCGGTTCGTGTCCACCTTGAGCGACTTTGCCATTCCAGCGATTCATTCCGTAATAAAACGGATCACCCAATAGTTGGTGGACTCGCGAGTGACTGACTTTATTTCCTCCACGAGACCGCATGCCAAGTTTATGCATTTCATCGGCCAGCTTTTTGGTTGAGTAGCGATTGGAGGCATAAAGGTCAAACATCTTTTTAACCAGCGGAGATTTCTCCGGATCAATGATATGGATTTTATGTCCTTTCTCGCCAGTGGTCTGGTATCCCAGTGGCGGTTTGCTTGGTAGCCAGCCTTGAGCCAGTTTTTCTTTCTGTCCCTTTTTCACATTCTCGGAAAGCAGACGGATGTAGTATTCTGCTGTGGCCACTTTAACTCGCCACATAAACCATTCGTGCGATTTGGAGTCCTTGTGGAGTGTACAGCCCTCTTTGACGAGGTGGATCGTGTGTCTTTCGTCCGCCAGTATCCATTCATCAATTACCGGCACATCGGCAAAGTTACGGGTTAAGCGGTCGGTCGTTTCCACAAAGACCGTATTGATTTTAGCTTTGGTCACATAATCCAACA
>Ga0247841_10013343_pt1 | contig 10520 bp, 12 predicted proteins | sample LaCruzMarch2015__2_FD_192410 | JGI IMG/M metagenome (GOLD analysis project Ga0247841, IMG submission 192410) | Freshwater microbial communities from meromictic Lake La Cruz, Castile-La Mancha, Spain - LaCruzMarch2015_18m | ecosystem: Environmental > Aquatic > Freshwater > Lake | place: Spain...
TCAACAGCTTGCCTTTCGTGCCGAGCGCTTCGGCGAGCACTTCCGCGAGCGGCACGAGGTGGATGAACGGTATCGCCGTGGGCGGCACGAAACCGTCCGGCCGGTCGGCAAGCGCTTGAACTCGGTGCAGCACGCCCAGCGTCAGGCCCCCGTTGCAGTGCGGGCACTTGTTGCCGCACTTCACCGCCTCCTCGGGCGGCATGCTCACGCCGCAATTGCGGCTGCCGTCCCAGTGGTACTTGCCTTCCTCGGGGAAGAATTCGACGGTCATGCGCAAGCGGGTCTTGTCTTTTGTCTTGATTGCCTTCATGATGGCGTCATACGAAATCTCTTTCTCGGCGAGCTCGAACACGTTGCACTCGCGCCCGATTTTCTCGAGGGAATGGGCATCCGAGTTGGAGAGCAGGCAGTATTTGTCGAGCGAGGACACGCGCCAGTTCATCGGCGGGTCCGAAGAGAGCCCGGTTTCCAGCGCGAACACGTTCTTCGCCTGGTCCTCGAAGCAGTCCTCAATCGAGTCGAAGCCGCTCTCGCTTCCCAAGGCCCCGAACCACGGCGTCCACGCGTGCGCGGGGTACACGAGGAAGTCGCGCGAGACTCCCATGAACATCTCGGTGAGCGCCGGCACGCTCATGCCGAGAATTGGCCTGCCGTCCGATGCGAGCTTCGCCCCGCGCCGCGCGAGCAAATCGTTCGCCTGCTCGGCGGCCTCAAGCGACGGCGCGCAGGCGCACACGTGGACGCGCTTGAGTCCCTTCCCGGGAACGGAGTAGATGCAGGACACTTCCGCGGTCGGCATGAACAGGACCCCGTCACGCTCGTACAGGCCCGTAGACGAATCCCCGCGGAACGGCGCGAGGGCCCGCTTGATTTCCGTGAAGTACTCCGGGTGCGTGAAGTCCCCGGTCCCAATTAGGCCGATGCCCTTCACTTTCGCGAAAGCGGCGAGGCGCTGCACGTCCATCTGCGGGCTCGTCGCCCGCGAGTACTTGGAATGAAGGTGCAGGTCGGCGATGATGCGCATGCAACCGTTTTGGGGATGAAGCATATTTATTCGAGCGCCGGCAAAGCGTTGCGATGCCTCCGCAGAACGTGTTCCGGGGCCTTTGCGGCGAGGGCGGCGTCTTCAAGGACGAGCGCGCGCTCCAGCCGGAATTCATTCCCGACGTGCTGCCGCACCGCGACGTGCAGATACGCGAGCTCGCGCTCGCGCTCAAGCCCGCCGCCGAAGGCAGGAAGCCCGAAAACGTCGTCATCGTCGGCCCGCCGGGGACTGGGAAGACCGCCACGGCGCGGTTCGTCCTCAAGCAGCTCTCGGAATACTCAAGCAAGGTCGCGCCGCTGTACGTGAACTGCTGGGAGTTCTCCACGCGCCACGCCGTCCTCAGCCAAGTCTGCTCGCTCTTGGGCGTGTTCATGCCGCGCCGCGGCATCGCCGCGGACGAGATATTCGCGCGCTGCGCGGAAGTCATGCGCAAGGAGAAAAAAATCGCCATCGTCGTCCTCGACGAGGTGGACCGCCTGCTCGCGGGCAGGAACGACGAGGAGAAAGTGCTCTACGATTTGCTGCGGGCCGGCGAGACGCACGGCGTCGTGTTCGGCGTCGTCGGCATCACGAACAGCGAGGACTTCCTCTGCAAGCTGGACAACCGCATCCGCTCATCGCTCTCGCAGCGCGAAGTTCCGTTCGCGCGCTATTCGCCCGCGCAGCTCAAGGACATTCTCGGCGAGCGCTCGAAGCTCGCGTTCATCGACGGCGCCCTGTCCGGGGACGCCATTCCGCTGTGCGCGGCGCACGCGGCGAAGAACGGCGGGGACGCGCGCCTGGGCCTGCTCGCGCTCTGGAAGGCGGGCAAGGCCGCCGAGGCCGATGGGGCGTCGCGCGTGGAAGCGGGGCACTGCAAGAAGGCGTTCTCCGCGGCGCAGGCCCTTGTGCGCGAAGAACGGCTCGCCGGCCTCTGCGACGTGGAGAAGCGCATCGTCGCGATTGCGGAAGAGAAGGGGGAGGTCACGAGCGGCGAATTATATTCCTTGCTCGCCGCGGAATTCAGCGAGACGGACCGGACCATACGGAACTACATCGAACGGCTCGAGGCGCTCAAGCTCATTTCGGCGGAAGAAAGGCCGCGCGGGAAGGACCAGAAGGGGAACACGCGCATCATCCGGCCGCTCCCGCCACGCTAAGGGAAAGAGAAACGGGAAAAAATAGAAGGGGAAGCGAAAAAAAGAAAACGGGGAACGGGTTCGCCGCTTACTGCTCGGAGTACTTCACCGCGTACTCGCCGATGTACGGGATGAGGACGCGCTCGCCCGTCGAATACGCCTTGTAGCCGACGTAGATGCTGTACAGCCAGAGCAGGAGGGCAACTGGTATTGTGATGAGCCATCCGACGATTGTAATGAAGCCAACAATCTCAAGTAGTACTGCAGCGACGCTCACGAAAATCGACTGGTACGCGTGGAATTTCGCTTCCGCGTCGGTTTTCCCGGCCGTGAGCAGGACGATGAGCCCGGTAATCCACCCGAATATGTACGCCACGAGGTACATGACCGGCTGCTTTTCCCCTGCTTCCGCCGGGGCTCCGGCCGTAACATCGCTCTTCGCTTTCGCCATGAACGTTCACCTCTCACCCACGTTTGGCCCGGAGGCGGTTTATAAAACTACCTCGCGGACACGACCTTGACCACGTCATTCTGCTCGAGCACGTGGTCCTTGCCCATGCGCATCTTCGTGCGCGCGTTCAATGCGTATAGGAAGCCCTTCGCGAGGTCCGTGTGGATGCTCGCGGCGAGGTCCACGGCGGTCGAGCCGCGCCGGAGGAGGCGCGCGTCGGGCAGGACCTTCCCGAAGTGGTCGGAAAACTTGTGCTCGTCCTCAACGGGATAGACTGCGATGAGCTTGAGCAGGTCGAACGCCGCGGCGTTCACCGCCGCCTGCACTCCAGTCGAGCCGTATTTCTCCATGATGTGCGAGCGGATGAATTCGAGCGCGGCCTTCTGCTTCTCGTTCAGCTCGCCGGTGAACGCGAAGTCTGCGTCGCCCGGAACGTATTTGATGAGCCCCTTCTCGTTCGCCCTGCGCAGCGTGAGCTCCGCCTCCGCGCTGCACGGCACGAGTATCCTGTCCGGGTACTCCGTTTTCATGCGCGAAAGGTTCTCCGCCGCCCCGGGCACGTCCATCTTGTTCGCGGCGATGAGAATCGGTTTCGACGCCTTGAGCGCCTCGCGCGAGAAGCGCAGGATGTCCTCGTCGCTCCACGCGATGCGCTCGGTCGACAGGCCGCATGCCGCGGCGGCCGCCGCTGCCTGCGCGCGCGTGATTTTCAAGCCGGAGAGCAGCTCCGAAAGCTCGATGAGGGTCCCACCGCGCACGTTCCCCCACCCGCGCTTGATGATTCCTTCCACCCACCACGCGAGCTCGTTTTCGAGGAACGATATTTCGTTGCCCGGGTAATACGAGTCCGTCTGCCTGCCTTCCGCGTCCGTCTTACCGCTCGCGTCAACGACCTGGATGAGGCAGTCCGCGGCCGCGAGGTCGCCCAGGAACTGGTTGCCCAGGCCTTTCCCGAGGTGCGCGTCCGGCACGAGGCCCGCGACATCGAGCAGGCCGGTCGGGATGAGGCGCACGCCGTTCTCGCACTTCGAGTTGCGCGCATCGCATTTCTGCAGGCCGAGTGACGGGTGCGGGCACTGCGCGCGCACGTACGTCGCGCCCTTGTTCGGCTCAATCGTGGTGAACGGGTACGCGGCAATCGGCACGTCAACGAGCGTTGCCGCGGAAAAGAACGTCGATTTCCCGACGTTGGGCTTGCCGACGACTCCAATGAGCATGCAATGATTGTGCGCGCACCCCAATAAAAAACGGTCGGGAAAAAACGCGCAAAAAATATTTTTTCCGCAAAATTCGCGCATGCATATCTTTTTAAGCGCATGCAACTACAATTGCGTTCAGGTGGTGTACATGGCCAAAAAGAAGGCTGCAAAGAAGAAGAAAAGGTAAGAGACCAATGGCGAAAGTGAAAAAGAAAGTGGCTAAGAAGAAGGCGAAGAAACGCGGCTGCTCCTGCTGCTAACGCAGGAGTTTGCTGACGTAAACGCCATCATCGGCGTATCCGAGCCTTCTGTAATAGCCCTTGACACCGGCGCCCGCGATGACGGCAAGTTTGTTCTTGTCGAACTCGTCGCGGGCGGTTTCTTCCGCTTTTTTTAACAATTTTTCCCCGAACCCCTTGTGCTGCACGTCCCCATCCGAACTTTTTTCCCCCAGCTTGAGCGCCTCGCCGTACACGTGCAGCTCGCGCACGACCGCCGTCTTGCAGTCGATTTCCGGCCGCTTCGATTCGCCCGGGATGCGCAGGCGCAGGAAGCCCACGAGCGCGTCATGCGTTTTCTCGTCGAAAGAAAGGAACAACTCCTTCCCGCCGCTCGCATCGTAGTCGATTCGCCCGGGCTCCACGCTCTCCCAGTCTGGCTCGATTTTCTGCTTGAGCATCTTCAAGCCGAGCTCGCGGCAGCGGATGCATTCGCACTTCACTCCCATCCGCCGCATTTCCGTTTCCGCGAGCTCGCGCAGGTTCGAGTTCTTGATTCCCGCGGCGATGAGGTCCGCGGGTATGTCGCGCTGCACGCGCATCACGCGGCAGTACCTCGGAATGTGCTGCGCCGCCTTCGCGAGCACGCGCGCCGCCTCCTGTGCGGAATACGGCTGAATCTCTCCGCGCTTCCACCACTCGTACATCTCCGTTCCCGGCATCACTAGGAAAGGGTAAATCTTGAGCATGTCCGGCTTGAATCGCTCGTCGGCGAACAGCTGCCCGAACATGGCGACGTCTTTCTCTTCATCCGAAAGAAGGCCGGGCATCATGTGGTACAGGACCTTCAGCGCGGAGTCCTTTAGGGCCCTCGTCGCATCCGCGACATCCTGCACAGTGTGCCCGCGGTTCACTTTCCTGTACACCTCGTCCGAAAGCGTCTGCACGCCGATTTCCACGCGCGTCGCGCCCATGCGCAGGAGCTCGTCGACGTGCTTCTGCTTGCACCAGTCCGGGCGCACTTCGAACGTGATGCCGACCGCGCGGTGTTCCGCTGTCTCGTTCGTCTTGAGCGCTTCCGAAAGCGATGCGGATTCCGAACCGTTCAGCGCGTCGAGGGCGCGCTTCACGAATTCATCCTGCTTCCCGGCGGGCAACGCGTTGAACGTTCCGCCCATGATGATTAACTCCACTTTCTCTGTCGCGTGCCCGATGGCTTCCAGCTGCGCAACTCTCTCCTTCACCTGCGCGAACGGATCGAAATTGTTTTGTTTGGCTCTCCTTGCGGCGGGCTCCATGCCCGTGTACGACTGCGCCGCGTCGTCCCCGCGCGGGCAGTACGCGCATCTACCGTGCGGGCAGCCCGCGTTGCACATGATGGCGACGGGAGAGACGCCGCTTATCGTCCGCACCCACCGCTTCTTCAGGAGTTTGATTGCGGCTTCACGGCATTCCGCGGGAATCGCCTCCAATATCTCGCTGTTGCGAAGGACACTATGCAGCCCGTACTTCTCGCCGAGCTCGCGCTTGAGCTGGAATAAGCGTTTATGCGTCGGCACGCTTCCGTCAGCAACCCGCTGCGCGGCTTCCGCAACCGCCTTTTTCCGCTCGCGCTCGTTTTCCACAGCCGGAATTGCGCGGTTCGCGCATAAAAAGCCGCGATGCACGCGTCGGAACATTTTTTTTATGGGGGACGTCCCGCACACGGCTCAGCCGATGTATCCAACCAGGTTGCCGATTAGGCCCATGACCGCGTAGAGCGGCTCGAGCAGGATGGGGAAGAGCATGAGGCCGTGCGTGGTCGCCCGCCAGTCCTGGAGCACGTCGCCTTCCGCGACGACGGAGAGCGGCAATTCCTGCTTGATGAGCGGGGAGGAGAGCGACGAGACTTCGAGCGTGAAGTTCTTCTCGCCGATCTCGTTGAGCACGACCTCGTAGGGGACGACGCGCGTGCTGTTGTAGTTGACGAGCACCTGCTTCTCATATCGCCACGCGGACAAGCCGTCCTTCACCCGGATCTGGAACGGGTCGCTCGCCGAGCCGCGGTTCGTTATCGCCACCATGTACGCCGCGGGCTGGCCGACGCCCGTCATCACCTGCGAGGGGGACACGCTGATGTTGATGACGTCCGTGGAGACCGTGACGGCTGCGAAGAAGGTGAGGTTCCCGATGTTGTCGTACCCAGTCCCGTCGGCCTTCCCCTCATCCTTCGCCATGAGCGTGAGGTTGTAGATGGTGTTCGGCGCGTCCGGCGCAATCTTGATTTTGACCTTCATCGGGTACTCGCGGGCGCCTTCCACTTCCCAGCCGGGCGGCACGTCGAGGGGCGTCACGTTGTCCCACGCCTGCGGATTGTAGCCGATGGTCGTCCCGTCGCTCTCGCGGCCCACGACGAGCGTGATGGTCTGGCCCGGGCCGGCAATCCCCAAGTCCACGGACTCGTAGGCTCCCATGCGCTGCTGGACGGGAGACATGATATTCAGGAACGCGGCCTGCGCGGATACGGCGAACAGCGAAACCAAAATGACTAGGAACAGTTTCCTCACGCGGTTCAACTCCCTTCGCCCAAACGGCGGGTATAATTATCGGTGCCCGATATATTAGTTGCGGTGCTCGCATGCGCGCGTTCATTGCCGTTCCCGTCAGCGACGAAGTCAAGCGGAAGATGGAGCCGCTCTGCGCAGCGCTCGCCGGTGACGGAATCACGCCCGTCGCGCCCGAATGCCAGCACGTCACGCTCTTCTTCCTCGGCGAAATCGACGAGCGCCGCAAGGACGACGTAATCCGCGCGATGGAGTCCATTCTAGCGAAGAAATTCATCCTCCCGTTCTCCGGCGCAGGCGCATTTCCGAACCCCAATTTCGTACGCGTCGTCTGGGTTGGCTGCGAATCCCCGGAATTGCTGGCAATCTACAACTCCCTCGCGCCCTTCATCGAGCGGATGGGCTACCAGAAGGAAGAGTTCCGCCCGCACCTCACGGTCGCCCGCGTCAAGAGCCCGGCGGCCAAGGAGCGCGTGCAGGCCGCCCTGAAGAAGTTCAGGAACGCACGGTTCGGCTCGTGCGAGATTTCGCGCGTCGTCCTGTTCGAAAGCAAGCTCTCCCCCGCGGGCCCGATGTACGTCGAGCTCCATTCCAAGGAACTCGGGTGAGCCTCCTTCCTCTTTATATAGCGGCACGCGAAACGTTTTCTCCATGGCGCACTCGTCAGAAGCAGCGGCGGAACGCGTTTTGCGCGGGGCCATTGCCCGCATCAAGCCCTCCCCGGAAGAGGGGCGCGAGACGCGCGCGGTAGCGGATGAAGTCATGCGCCGGCTGCGCGCCGCAATCCCCGGGGACATCGGCATCGAGCTCGTCGGCTCCATAGCGAAGGGCACGGCGCTCGCGGGCTCCGGCGATATCGATATCTTCATCACGTTCCCGCACGGCAAGTACACGCGCGAGGATTTGGAGCACACGGGGCTCGCGTTCGCGAAACGGGCCTTGGCGAAAGGCGAGACGTGGGAAATCGGTTTCGCGGAGCATCCCTACCTGAAAGCGGTCATCCGCGGGAAAGACGTGGAAATCGTGCCCGCGTTCAAGATTTCGTCGGCAAGCGAGAAGGCGAGCGCGGCCGACCGCTCACCGCTGCACACCGAGTACGTATTGAAGCGCATCTCGGAAAAACAGAAGGACGACGTCAGGATGCTCAAGAAATTCCTCAAGCGCCTCGCCGTGTACGGCGCGGAAGTGAAAGTGGAAGGGTTCTCCGGCTACCTCTGCGAGCTGCTCATTCTCAGGCACGCGTCCATCCAGAACTGCTTTCCGAGGCGCGCCACTGGCACGAGGAAGCCGTTGACCTGGAAGGAGCGTACCCGTCCGCGTCCGCGGCACGAGAGAAATTCGCGTTCCCGCCCCTCGTCGTCGTCGACCCGGTGGATGCGGGGAGAAACGTCGCCGCCGCGGTCTCCGAAACGTCGCTCTCCAAGTTCATCGTCGCCTCGCGCGCGTTCCTCGCCAACCCGTCGGAGGAATACTTCTTCGAGACGCCGCGGAAGCTCACGCCAGAAAACATGAAGTCGCTGCGAACCGCGCTGCTCTGGAATGACGCTCCCGAGGTGCTCGCCATACGTTTCCCCGCGCCCAAGCTCATGGTTCCCGATACGCTCTGGCCGCAGCTGCGCCGGACGGCGCGCATCCTGTTCGACCGCCTGAACTCGGCGGGCTTCGAAGTGTTCGACTACAACTACTGGACGGACGAAGACAAAGAGTGCATCGTGATTTTCCAGTTCACGGTGTCCGAGCTTCCGAACCTCGAAAAGGTCACGGGGCCCGAAATCCAGTTCGAGGAAGGCGCGGCGGACTTCATTTCCGCGCACAGGAACGCAATCGCCGGCCCGTGGGTCGGCGGAAACCGCGTCTATTCGGCGAGGAAGCGGCGGTTCACGCACGCAAGGGACCTTGTCGCGCACATCGCGGGGCACCCGAAGGAGTTCGGCATCCCGTCAAAAATCGGCGAGCTGCTGCCGTCGTACCGGACAGTCGGCGCGAAACAGCTGCTCTCGAAGAAGTACGCGAGCTTCGCGTACGACTTCGTGCACAAGAAGCACTACTACCTAGGTTAGGCGGGCGTTTTCTTGATTCCCGCCTCGAGCTCGGCGAGAATCCTGCCCACGCGTTCGCGCCGTTCCTGAAGCTCTTTTGAAATCGTCGAATTCTTTCCTTGCGCGTACTCAGCGAGCTTTTCATCCGCGAGATTGTAGAGCGCCGCGGCTTCGCCTTTGTTTTTATCCGCCGCGGTCAGGAACTGGCACCGGAGCACCTCGCCAACGTCGCACTTCGGTTGTCTGTTTTCTTCACGGCGGACGTCTGCTTCCATTTCGGTTTTCCACGTGTCGAAATCTTTCGCGAGTTTCTGGACCCACCCGAAATGCATCGGCAGCAGGGTGCGGTCCTTCACGTTGCCCATGCCCGCGCGCATCGTCTCCACTTCTCGCTCGATAGTGCCCAGCCGCTTCTCGGCCTCGTAATTGTTGACGTATTCCGCCAGAACGTACCCTGGCGACCTCTTGACCGTTGCGACCACCATGCAAATCCCCCGCGCCATTACCGCTCACTTCAATTATATAATGTTTCGCGCATTTCCCGCGCGCAGGCCCGTCCGCGCCCATGAAAACCGTTTTAAGCCTGCTCGCCCGTGATGTACGCGGAAAAAATATCCCGCGCGCACGCGGTGGAGTGATACGGAAATGATTGACACGATGGACTTTGTCCCCAAGAAAGTTTTCCTGACCAAAGGCGTCGGGCGCAACAAGCACCAGCTCGCGAGCTTCGAACTCGCCTTGCGCGACGCCGGAATAGAGAAATGCAACCTCGTCACGGTTTCGAGTATTCTTCCGCCGGACGCGGAAGTCATCAGCAAGGAGCGGGGCCTCAAGTACCTCAAGCCCGGCGAAGTCACGTTCGTCGTCTTGAGCCGAAACCAGAGCAACGAGCCGAACAGGCTCATCGCCTCGTCCATCGGCATGGCGGTTCCGGCCGACCGCAGCGCGCACGGCTACTTGAGCGAGCACCACTCGTTCGGCGAGACGGACGAGCGCGCGGGCGACTACGCCGAAGACCTCGCGGCCACGTTCCTCGCGAGCACGCTCGGCATCGACTTCGACGTCGAGCAGAGCTGGGACGAGAAGGAGAAGCTGTTCAAGATGAGCGGCAAAATCGTGCGCACGAGCAACAACACGCAGTCCGCAATCGTCGACAAGAACGGCTTGTGGACGACCGTCGTTTCCGCCGCCGTGCTCATCCTCGACGACAAGCAGAACGAGAACGGCAACGGTTCCGCGCCCGTTTGCGCCCCCGCGCCATTCCCCATCCTCGTCGAGCAGAAGAGCGCGCCGGCCGCGCCCGCGGTGCCGCAACCATGAAAACAGTGCTCGCGTTCGGCTGTTTCGACATCCTGCACTATGGGCACGTGCGTTTCCTCGAGGAAGCGAAAAAGCTCGGCGAGCGCCTCATCGTTGTGGTCGCGCGCGACGCGACGGCGAAAAAACTCAAGGGCCGCGAGCCGCTGTTCGACGAGAACATCCGCCTGGACATGGTGAAAGCCCTCAAAGTGGTCGACGAGGCGCGCCTCGGCAACGCGGGGGAAAAATATTCCGTCATCGCCGAGGTGGCGCCCGACGTCGTCGCGCTCGGCTACGACCAGGCCGAGGACGCCGCGCGCCTCGCGGAATGGCTTGCCGCGAACGGGCTGCCGGGCACGCGCATCGCGCGCATCGCGCACGTGGAGGACGACGACGTATTCAAGTCCTCCAAGATCGCGGCGAAACTGCACGGGCGTTTCGCGGCGAGGCCTGCCGGCGGCGCGTGAAGGAAGGCTTTTTAACGGCGGCAGCAAAATGAGGGGGCATGCCAACGGCTCGCGGCCAGTCCGCGATGGAGAGTTTGATGACGTACGCGTGGGCGGCCATCGTGCTGCTCGCCGTGCTCGTGGTCCTGTTTTACCTTGGGG
>Ga0247841_10013344_pt1 | contig 10519 bp, 7 predicted proteins | sample LaCruzMarch2015__2_FD_192410 | JGI IMG/M metagenome (GOLD analysis project Ga0247841, IMG submission 192410) | Freshwater microbial communities from meromictic Lake La Cruz, Castile-La Mancha, Spain - LaCruzMarch2015_18m | ecosystem: Environmental > Aquatic > Freshwater > Lake | place: Spain...
AAATTTGTTTTACGAGCCCTCTACCCGGACCAGGGTTTCTTTTGAAGTAGCGGCAAAGAGGTTATCCGCTGACGTGATTAACATTGCCTCAGAGACCTCCAGCGTGCGCAAAGGAGAGACTCTTATTGATACCGGCAGAAATATCGAAGCCCTTAAGGTGGATATTATCGTGATGCGCCATAATTATTCGGGCGCGGCGATAATGCTGGCCAGGCACGTCAATGCTAGCGTGGTGAATGCCGGAGACGGCTGGCATGAGCATCCTACCCAGGCGCTATTGGATATATTTACCCTGAAAGAAAAGCTGGGAAAAATAGAAGGTTTAAAGGTAAGCATTGTCGGCGATATAGCTCATTCGCGGGTCGCCCGCTCCAATATCTGGGGGCTGACCAAATTAGGAGCTAAGGTAACGGTGTGCGCTCCCAAGATGCTTATCCCCGTCGGTATAGAGCAAATGGGCGTGGCAGTAAGCCATGATATCGACCAGGCCCTCGGCAATGCCGATGCGGTGAATGTTTTAAGGATGCAGTTTGAGCGCGACGGAGAAAATGCCTTCCCCAAGCAATTGGAATATTTTAAAAATTTCGGTATCACCGAAGAAAGGCTGGAGAAGGCCAAGAAAGATATTATTGTGATGCACCCCGGCCCGATAAACCGGGGGATCGAGATCTCCAGCGAGGTAGCCGACGGGCAAAACTCTGTGATATTGGAACAGGTCACTAACGGTATTGCCGTGAGGATGGCGGTGCTTTTTTTAGTCGCTCAGGCGAACGAGAAAATAAAAGATGAAAATATTAATTAAAAACGGCAGGGTGATAGATCCGGAAAATAACAGTGATACTGTGTGCGACATTCTGGTTGAGGGTGCCAAAATTTCGCAATCCGGAAAGAACATAAAGACAGATGCCGATAACATTATTGATGCCAGCGGAAAAATAATCATGCCGGGCATCGTGGATATGCATGTGCATTTAAGAGAGCCGGGCAGAGAGGATAAAGAGACGGTCGCCACCGGCACAAGGGCCGGGTTAAAAGGCGGAGTTACCAGTGTTCTGGTTATGCCGAATACTTTTCCATCCATGGACAGCGAAGAAAATATAGAATTACTTGAAGAGATTATTAAAAAAACTGCAAAGGCAAATGTATTTATCTGTGGGGCAATCAGCAAGAGCCGCTTGGGCAAGGAATTAACTGACATCAGGGGCTTAAAGAATTGCGGGGCAGTGGCCATTTCTGATGATGGGGCATCCTTGGACAGCGTTGAATTATTAAGCCAGGCGATGAAGCAAGCCAAAGAGCAGGGAATTCCGGTGATTTGTCATTGCGAAGACCAGATCCTTAGCGCGGGCGGGATGGTTAACTTAGGTTTTACCTCCACCCGTATGGGCTTAAGAGGAATTTCTAAAGAATCAGAATACAAGAGGGTAGAGCGTGATATAGGGCTTGCAGAAAAGACGGACGGCGCTGTGCATATCGCCCATATAAGTTGCGCTGAATCAGTAGATATCATAGCTAAGGCTAAGAAAAAGGGCATAAAGGTGACTTGCGAAGCCACCCCGCATCATTTTTCTTTAACCGATGAAGCGGTATTAAGGTATGATACCAATATGAAGATGAACCCGCCATTAAGGAATAAAGATGATGTTGCTGCTATCAGGCAGGGATTGGCGGAGGGAGTAATAGACGCTATTGCTTCAGACCACGCTCCCCACACAGAAAATGAAAAAGAGATTGAATTTGAACGCGCGGAATTCGGGGTAATCGGTTTGGAAACCGAATTAGCGGTGAGTATTACCGAGTTGGTTCAGACAGGCTTATTGAGCTGGGGCGAATTAGCAGCTAAGTTAGCATGTAATCCGGCCAGGATTCTGAAAATTAATAAAGGAAACTTAAGCGCGGGCAGTGACGCGGATTTAATCGTGGTTTCTCCTGACGCGGAATGGCAGGTCAAAAAAACAGAGCTGGTTTCTAAATCTAAAAACTCCTCTTTTCTGGGCAGGAAATTAAAAGGGCTGGTTGAATATACGATTTGCGGCGGAAAGATAGCCTATCAATTATGAGGTGGTAATCAATGGAATTCGTAGCTGATTTTCATATCCACTCTAAATACTCCCGGGCCACCAGTAGGGATATGGATGTAAAACATCTTGCCGAATGGGCAAAAATAAAGGGCATTACCCTTATGGGCACAGGAGATTCTACTCACCATCTCTGGCTGGAAGAGTTGAAGCACAATTTAGAAGACTTGGGCAATGGATTATTTAAATACCAGGATACTCATTTTATCCTGACCTCGGAAATCAGCAGCATTTATTCTAAAAAGAATAAGACCTACCGGATACATAACATGGTTATCAGCCCGTCGTTTAAAACTACGGACAAAATAAATGAATACTTGGGCCGTTGCGGCAACCTGGCCAGCGACGGCAGGCCTATTTTGGGCCTGGATGCCGCGGAATTAGCCAGGATTGTTTTTGACATTGATGAAAACTGTATGGTGGTGCCCGGGCATATTTGGACGCCATGGTTTTCTCTCTTTGGCTCAATGTCCGGATTTGACAGGATAGAGGATTGTTTTGAAGCTCAGACTCCTAAAATATTTGCCCTTGAGACCGGCTTAAGCTCGGACCCGGCGATGAATTGGCGGCTTTCCGCGTTGGATAAGTACACTTTGATTTCAAATAGCGATTCGCATTCACCCTCAAAGATCGGCCGGGAAGCAAATGTGTTTAACTGCGAACTGGATTATAAAACCATAAGAGAAGTGCTGAAGACTAAAGACAAAAAAAGATTTTTGTATACGGTTGAGTTTTTCCCGGAAGAGGGGAAATACCATTTTGACGGGCACCGTTTGTGCGAAGTAAGGTTGTCGCCTGAGGAAACGCGCAAAAATAATAATCGCTGCCCGAAATGCGGCAAACCGGTAACCGTAGGGGTGATGAATCGCGTGGAACAGCTTGCGGACAGGGCTGAAGGCTATGAGCCCGAAAATAAGATCCCTTTTAAGAATTTGATACCTCTTGTTGAAATTATTGCTGATGCTAAGGGTGTATCCAAAACCTCGGTAGCAGTAGAAAGAGATTACCACAGCATTGTAGCTAAATTCGGCACAGAATTTGATATTTTGCTGAAAGTACCTAAAGAAGATTTACTCAAGGGTATGCCTTCCAGGGTTGCGGAGGGTGTTATGCGTGTGCGTTCGGGCAAGGTTAATATCAAAGCCGGTTATGATGGAGAGTATGGGATAATTTCCATATTTGGCGATGACGAAAAGCCAAAAGAAACAGAGAAGCAGTTAAGTTTATTTTGATAAATTAACGCCCCTGTAGCGCAATGGACAGCGCACTAGCCTCCGAAGCTAGTGGTACAGGTTCGACTCCTGTCAGGGGCACCAATTAAAAAGTATGCGAAAGAAAGTAATAAGCGTAATCGGCGGGCATGATTGTACCCAAGAAGTGGAGCAAATTGCCAAAAATTTGGGCAAAAAACTCACTCAAGTGGTAGATATACTTGTTACAGGTGGCTTAAGTGGAACAATGAAGGCGGTTTGTCAAGGTTTTAAGGCAGGTGGCGGACTAACTATTGGCATATTGCCAGGTTATCAAAAAAGCGACGCCAATGAATTTGTAGATATTTCTATTCCTACGGGTTTAGGATTAGCCAGGAATGTACTAGTGGTGAAAAGCGCTGACATCGTGGTCGCGCTGCCAGGGAGAGCAGGGACGCTTTCCGAGATCGCATACTGTTTACAGTTTGATCTGCCGGTAATCAGCCTTAATTCCTGGGAGATAAAAGGCGTGATTAAGGTAAATACTGTTGACGAGGCGATTGACAAGGTCAGGGAAATATTAATGAGGAGTAAATCATGAAGGCAATTTTAATGTTGGAAGATGGCAAGAGTTTTAACGGCGAGGCGTTGAATGCTGGCGTAGATAAGATTGGCGAATTGATATTTAATACAGCGGTAGTGGGCTATCAGGAGATGCTCACCGACCCCGCTAATGCCGGAAAAATCCTGGTGCTTACCTATCCTTTGATTGGTAATTACGGGGTAGCCCCGAAATTCAATCAATCAAAAGGAGTCTGGCCGGCAGGGCTGGTGATAAAAGAAAGAACCCGTATTTTTTCTAATTGGCAGGCCAAGGATAGCTTTGATAATTTTGTAAAAGAACACGGCTTGTCGACAATCAGCGGAGTAGATACGCGCACTTTAACCGTGCACTTAAGGCAGAAAGGCCAGATGTTGGGAGTAATTTCTACCGTTTCTTCTGAGCCTAAGGAGCTTTTGAAAAAGATAGAGGCTTTTAAGAAAAATACGCCGGTGAGTTTATTGCCGAAAATTTCCGTAGCCAAGGTTACTCGTTTAAAGCAGGCAAAAGGAAAACCTGTGGCAATTTTAGATTTGGGCGTTACTAACGCTACCATAAAACAACTGGAGGCATTGGGGCTGTCTTTGACTATCCTTCCGTTTGATATTCCGCCGGAAGAAGTTTTACGGATGAAGTTCAGCGGTTTAGTTATCTCCAGCGGCCCGGAAGAAGATGTGGGTTTACAATCCGTGGTGAATAATATTAAAAAGTTGATCGGCAAGCTGCCGATCTTAGGTATATCTTGCGGCCATCAAGTTTTGGCGAAGGCCTTAGGCGCTAAAATCAGCAAAATGAAAGTTGGCCATCACGGGGTCAATTACCCCATAAATAATCCGGCGGCTTATAAAGGCGAAATTACCGTGCAGAATCATTCTTACGCGGTAGAGGTTGACTCTCTCAGTAAAATAAAGGAAGTAAAAATTACCGGTTATAATTTAAACGACCGCAGCGTAGAAGAGATGGAGAGCAAAAAACTTAAATTTATGGGAGTGCAATATTCCCCGGTCAGCCCGGGATTTGACGAGATAAACAGTACGTTTAAAAAATTCATTAAACTGCTAAAATAAATAAGGAGTTTTAAGATGCCTAGACGTAAAGACATAAAAAAGGTTTTAATGATCGGCTCGGGCCCGATAGTGATCGGCCAGGCTTGCGAATTTGATTATTCCGGCTCTCAGGCATGCAAGGCCTTAAAGGAGGAGGGATATTTTACCATACTGGTGAATTCTAATCCCGCTACGATTATGACTGACCCCGGGATGGCGGATGTTACCTATATCGAACCGTTGAACGTAGAGATGGTTGCTAAAATTATCGCCAAGGAGAGGCCGGATGCCATCCTGCCTACTCTCGGCGGACAGACCGGGTTAAACCTGGCTTTCTTTTTGATGAAAGAAGGCGTATTAAAGAAGTATGGCGTGGAATCTATCGGCGCTTCGATAAAGGCAATATCTTGCGCCGAGGACCGCGACCTTTTTAAAAAAGCCATGCAGGAAATCGGGGTGGATGTGCCCAAGAGCGGGATTGCCACTTCGGTGGAAGAGGGCATGAAGATCGGGTTAGGTATCGGTTTTCCTTTGATTTTGCGCCCGGCTTATTGTTTGGGTGGAAGCGGCGGCTCAATCGCCTACAATAAAGAGGAGCTGGAGAAATTTTTAGCCAAAGGCCTGGAAACCAGCCCTGTCCATCAGATCCTGGTGGAGCAATCTGTTTTAGGCTGGAAAGAAATTGAGTTTGAAGTGATGCGCGACTGCGCGGACAACGTGATCATGATTACTTCGATGGAAAATGTCGACCCTATGGGCGTGCATACCGGCGATAGCATGGTAGTCGCCCCTGCCCAGACGCTTACCGCTGAGGAATACACTAATTTCGTGAATCTTTCCAAGAGGATAATCCGCAGGATAGATATTACCGGAGGCGGGGCTAATATTCAATTCGCCCAGAATCCTGATAATGGGCACATTGTAATTATTGAAGTAAACCCCAGGCTTTCCCGTTCTTCTGCCTTGGCATCCAAGGCCACAGGTTTTCCCATCGCTCGGGTAGCCACGAAACTAGCGGTAGGTTTTACCCTGCCGGAAGTAATGAACCAGATTACCGGCAAGACCACTTCTTTTTTTGAGCCCACTGTGGATTATTGCGTTTTTAAGATATGCAGGTTCGCTTTTGAAAAATTCCCCCGCGCGGAACGTGTCCTCAATACTTCCATGAAAGCGGTAGGCGAGGCAATGTCTATCGGCAGGAATTTCAAAGAGGCGCTGCAAAAAGGCATCCGTTCTATTGAGACATCGCGCTTTGGTTTCGGCGCCGACGGCAAGGATAAGATTACCGACGAGATGCTTAAGCAGCCGGAAAGCGAGCTGTTAAAAATAATCAAAGATAAAATCCGCGTCCCCAATGATGAGAGGATATTTTACATCAGGTATGCCTTAAAGGCCGGATTGTCCAGCGATGAAATCTGCGGTCTTTCTCATATGGACCGCTGGTTTGTTGATAATTTGAAAGAACTGGTAGAGCTTGAAGAGAAGATCAGGAAATTCAGGAATAATAAGCCCGATGATGAAATCAAGATAGCTGTTGATTTAATGCAAGAGGCCAAGAGGGAAGGTTTCTCTGACCGGCAGTTAGCCTATTTGTTGAATTCCAAGGAGGAGAGAGTGCGAGAGTTACGCAAAAAGCAGAATATCAAGCCAGTTTATAAATTAGTAGATACCTGCGCCGGAGAATTTAGCGCCGCGCAGCCGTATTTTTATTCTACCTACGAGACTCAGGAAGAGGCCAGGGTAAGCAAGAATAAAAAAGTCATTATTTTGGGTGGCGGCCCGAACCGTATCGGCCAGGGCATTGAGTTTGACTATTGTTGTTGCCATGCCGCATATGCTCTTAAAGAAGAAGGGATAGACAGCATCATGGTGAATTGTAACCCCGAGACAGTATCTACAGACTACGATACTTCGGACAGGCTCTATTTTGAACCTTTGACCCAAGAGGATATTTTGAACATCATTGAATTAGAGAAGCCGATGGGTGTAATCGTGCAGTTCGGCGGGCAGACCCCGCTTAATTTAGCGGTGCCCCTGCGTAAAGCGGGAGTAAATCTTTTGGGCACCAGCGCCGACAGTATCGATATCGCGGAAGACAGGAAACGTTTCAAGCAGATGCTGCATAAGCTTGACCTTCTTCAGCCTGAGAACGGCACCGCCTTTAATTACGAAGAGGCAAAAGAGGTGGCTAAAAAAATAGGCTATCCGGTCTTAGTAAGGCCTTCTTATGTTTTAGGCGGAAGAGCGATGGAGATTGTCTATGATGAGAGCCTATTAGAGAAATTTATCAAGGAAGCAGCCGAGGTCTCCGGAGAGCACCCGGTGCTTATCGATAAATTTCTGGAAGATGCTATCGAAGTAGATGTGGACCTGGTCGGCGACAACGAAACTTTTGTTATCGGCGGGATTATGGAGCACATCGAAGAAGCCGGTATTCACAGCGGCGATTCAGCCATGTCCCTGCCCACTTACAGTTTATCTATAGATATCCTGAATAAAATCAGGCAGGCAACTTACAAGATGGCGAAGGAATTGAATGTGATAGGCCTGATGAATGTGCAATACGCGGTGAAGGATGAGAAGGTTTACGTTCTCGAGGTCAACCCTCGGGCTTCCCGGACAATCCCGCTTGTTTCCAAGGTAATAGGCGTGCCCCTGGCCAAGTTGGCTACTAAGGTTATGTTGGGAGCTAAACTTAAGGATTTAGGTTTTACCCAGGAAATTATTCCAAAGCACGTTGCGGTTAAAGAATCGGTGTTTCCTTTCAGCCGATTCCCCGGAGTAGATGTGATTCTTGGCCCGGAGATGAAGTCCACCGGTGAAGTGATGGGTATTGACCGGGATTTTGGTTTAGCCTATATCAAAAGCCAGATTGCCGCCGGGCAAAATTTACCCAAGAAGGGTAACGTGTTTATTTCTGTGCGCGACAAGGACAAAAGAGCGGTAGTCTTTATCGCCAAGAAGCTGGAAGATTTAGGGTTTCATGTTTATGCCACACAAGGGACAGCGGCGGCTTTGGAAAAAAGCAATATCAAGGTTGGGATTTTGCCGAAAATCGCCGAGGGCAGGCCGAATATTTTAGACCTGATGAAAGACGGAAAAATCCAGCTGGTGATTAATACTCCTTCCGGGAGGATCCCGCGAGAAGACGAAGTTAAAATACGTTCGCAGGTAATTTTATATAATATTCCTTATACTACCACCATTTCAGGCGCTCAGGCCACGGTAAACGGCATTGAGGCCTTCGTAAAGAAAGAGCTGGAAGTAAAGTCCTTACAGGAATATCATAAGAAAGCGCAAAGCCCAAAGCGCAAGAACGACAAAGCAAAGCAAAAAAAGGCCTGATGCCGGAACTTCCTGAGGTTGAGACCGTTAAGCGGGGATTAGAAAAGGTGGTTTTGGGTAAAAAGATTACCGAGGTGTGTATCTATAATCCTGCGGTAATCCGCGAGCCCGCGCCGGCTAAATTTAAAGCTGGCCTTACCGGGGCAAGAGTTAAAAACATTTTACGCCGGGCCAAGGTTTTAATCCTGGAGTTGGATAACGGCAAGTCTTTGGTTATCCACCTTAAGATGACCGGCCAGCTGGTTTATCCCGGCAACGGCAAGGCCAGCCGGGTCAGCTTTCGTCTGTCCGACGGAAAAATGTTGGATTTTAACGACCAGCGTTTGTTCGGGGAGTTACGCCTGGTTAATGACTGGCGTTCTTTAAAATTTATTCAAGGCCTGGGCCCGGAACCGTTTGCTTTAAGCGAAGAGGAATTTAAAAAAATGCTTTCGCTTAAGAAAACAAAGATTAAACCACTTTTGCTGGATCAGACATTTGTATCCGGGATAGGCAATCTCTACGCAGCCGAGGTGTTATTTCGTTCCAGGATCCATCCGGAGAGGCCGGCAGCCAGCCTCTCTGAAAAAGAAAAAGAGGTTCTTTTTAAAGAGATAAAAGATACATTGAAAGAGGCTATTCAACATAAAGGTTCTTCTGTTGACCAATATGTGCAGTTATCGGGACAGCCCGGGGGTTATAAAAAATACCATAAAGTTTATGACCGGGAAGGAAAACCTTGTTTAGTCTGTAAGACGCCGATAAAAAGGATTAGTTTGGGCGGCAGGGGGACTTATTTCTGTCTCAAGTGCCAGAGGTAATGTATGAAAAAACGCATTAAAACTAACGGGATGATTATAGCTTTAGCGGTTTTGTCTTTGGCGGCGTTTCCGGGCGTCTTTATACGCCGTAGCCCGGGCGGTTTATGGGAAGAGGCCGCCGAAATATTTGGCATCGCCCTGATTCTTCTGGGCCAGCTTATCCGGATTTGTGCCCGGGGTTATAAATCCGAACATTCCCGCGATGGCCATACCCTGCTTCAGAGCGGGCCTTACGCGGTAGTGCGTAACCCCATGTATCTGGGGATTCTTTTGATCGGGTTAGGGGTGGTGATCTTCCTGTTTAAATGGTGGGTGGCCGGCATCTTTTTATTTGTTTTTATCATACGTTATATCCCGCTTACACTAAAGGAAGAAAAAGAACTGTTATCCGCTTTCCCCGGCACATACCAGAATTATTATAAAAAAGTCCCGCGTATCCTTCCTTCGCCTTTTATGGCATTAAAGATGAATATCAGCGAATTCCTGCCTTTAAAATTATCCTGGATAAAAAAAGAAATCGGAGCGATAATAGCGGTACTGTTGGCTGCCATTTTCATTAAATCCTGGGAAAATATTGCTAACTATGGAATGAGTATTTTTTTCAGGAGGTCTCTGGTATTAATTGCCGCGCTGACTTTGTTTATGGGCCTGGTTATTTACTTGGCTAAACGGACAGCGCATTCTAATAAAAATGGTTCAAATAAAAGCAAAATTAATTTATAATAAAAAAATAAGGAATAATTATTTCCGTTGTGCTATGATAGCTCCTAAAATAGCTCAACGGGTTTATCCCGGGCAATTCCTGAGTATCAGGTTAAGCGATAAACTTGAGCCTTTATTAAGGCGCCCGTTTAGCGTGCATCGGGTAAACGGTCCGGCCGTAGAAATTTTTTATCAGGTGGTAGGCGTTGGCTCCCGGATTTTATCCGGGAAAAAAGCAGGGGAGTTTTTGAGTATTATCGGTCCCCTGGGAAATGGTTTTAATCTACCGCCTGCCGCCAACGGCTTTGAGCCTATTCTGGTCGCCGGAGGCATGGGGGTTGCCCCGCTTTTGTTTGCGGCGGAGAAATTAAAAGCTTGCAGGACGCTTGTTTTTATCGGCGCAAAAACAAAAAGCCAGCTTCTTTGCCAGAAGGAACTTAAGGATTTAGGCTGCCGGGTAAAAGTCGCCACTGATGACGGCTCGCAGGGTTTTAAGGGCAAGGTCACGGATTTGTTGAGGCATTTTCTTTCAAAAGCAGGGTGTCAGCTGCCGGTTATTTACGCTTGCGGGCCGCGGCCTATGTTAAAAGCGGTCAGCTGCATTGCCAGGGATTATGGGCTTCCCGCTGAAATATCTCTGGAAGAGCATATGGCCTGTGGCATAGGCGCATGTTTAGGTTGTGTGGTAAATACAAGGGAAGGATTTAAAAGGGTTTGCAAAGAAGGTCCGGTGTTCAACGCGGATGAAGTAATCTGG
>Ga0247841_10013346_pt1 | contig 10518 bp, 7 predicted proteins | sample LaCruzMarch2015__2_FD_192410 | JGI IMG/M metagenome (GOLD analysis project Ga0247841, IMG submission 192410) | Freshwater microbial communities from meromictic Lake La Cruz, Castile-La Mancha, Spain - LaCruzMarch2015_18m | ecosystem: Environmental > Aquatic > Freshwater > Lake | place: Spain...
CGTGATCCGCTCGGTGGGGAAGATCGACCACGTGCGCACCGGCGGCACGCTGCTCAACCAGCGCTTCCTCCCCGACGTCCTCAAGGACGAGGCGGGATTACGCAAGGTGGCCGATCTCGTGCGCACGTACTTCCGCTACGACGGGCACCACATCCAGTTCAACGTCGTGGATTCCGAGACCCTGCGCCGAGCGCAGGAGCACCCCGAGGAGTATCGAGACCTCATCGTGCGCGTTGCCGGCTACAGCGACTACTTCCACCGACTCGACCGCCCGCTGCAGGACGAAGTGATCGCCCGCACCGCGCACAGCGAACTGTAGCCCCGCGTGACGCGCGCCTTGGCGTGAGAGGCGGTGCCGAGGCGCCGATCGACTGCATCACGCAAAGCGCGCCAAGATCGCCAAGAGGACCGCGGTGTAGCGTCGTGAGCTTGCCTCCGACGTTCAGTTTGTTCCAGATTCGCGAACGTCGCACGTCGACGTCGCACACAAGGTGCGACGCTACGGGGGCCCTGCTGTTCTTCCCCCTTATGTCCCTCTGCGCGCTCTGCGTCCTCCGCGGTGAGAATCGGCACGTGCATCACGCAAAGTACGCCAAGATCGCCAAGAGAAGACAAGAGGTTCGCGACGATTCCACCGTTCCCTTGTAGCGTCGGAGCTTGTCTCCGACGTTCGGGTTCGACGCCCTTTCCCGACACGTCAACGTCGCACGTCGACGTCGCACACAAGGTGCGACGCTACAGTGAACCTGTCTTTCTTTGCGACCTTTGCGTTCTTGGCGTGAGAGACGGTGCCGAGGCGCCGATCGACTGCATCACGCAAAGCGCGCCAAGATCGCCAAGGGGACCACGACGACTCCGCCGTTCCTTTGTAGCGTCGGAGCTTGCCTCCGACGTTCGGGTTCGACGCCCTTTCCCGATACGTCAACGTCGGAGACAAGCTTGCGGCATCAGCAAACCGCCGCAAGCCCTAGCGCCCGGCACCAACGAACGCCGGGAGCCAAGCTCACGACGCTACAGGGACCCTCCCGTTCTCTACACCCTCTGCGGTCTCGGCGGCCGTTGCCTGTCAACACGATTCTGAGTCGGACAGCCTTGGCCTTAGGCCTAAGGCCTCGACGGGTCATTGACAGGGACGCCCTCGCGGATCTCCAGGTGCTGTACGGTCTGCACCCACAGCACCTTCACCGACTCCGATCCCAGAGCCTGGTACCCGTGAGGCGACGTGGAGACCACGTGGTAGCTGTCCCCGGGTCCGAGGTCGGTCTCCCGATCCTCGATCCAGAGTCGCAGTCGGCCCTCGAGGATGTAGCCAAACTCCTCGCCATCGTGCGCCGCGGGTGGATAGACGTAGCCCGATGGAATCTCGCCGACGACGATGTCGAAGCCGCGTAGCGGGAGATCGCGCGTCAGGAAGCGGTACTTGATGGCTGCCTGGGAGAGGTTGATGCCGACCTGCTCGCCGACGCGGAGGACAGACGAAAGCGGATCCTTGACAGCCCCCTCGCCGCCGTCCGCCTCGAGTCCGGAGAAGAACTGGCTGAGGGAGATCGCAAGGGACTCACAGACCGTTCCAAGAACGGGGATCGAGATAGAGGAAAGCCCGCGCTCGACCTGGGACAGGAAACTCGTCGAGCAGCCGCAGCGCTTGGCGAGCTGCGCCAAGCTGAGGTCTTGGGCCTTTCGCAGGTCACGGATCCTGATGCCAAGGGAGACCATGACCAGCGAGTATAGGCGCAGAGAACAGGGGTGGCAAAGGGCGGACGCGGCGGGGCAGGGAGAGTCGATTGCGGGAGTGTGTATGCGCAGCCTGACCGCATATCGGCGAGGGACCCATCGAGGCCCGCGGGTTCACTGCGAGTGAACGGTGTTCACTCCCGCTTGACAGACGTTCACTCGGCGTATTAGAGTGCTGCATGGAAACAGATCGCCTCGAGGAGGTCGGGCGAAAGGTGCGACATCTCCGCCGCCTGCGTGGGCTTTCCTTGCGCGTACTCTCCCAGCAGTGCGGACTGTCGATTGGGTTCCTTTCTCAAATCGAGCGGGGCCTGTCGTCGTTCTCGATCCAATCCCTGCAGGCGATTTGCGCGGCTCTGGATGTCTCGCTCGCCGATATGCTCGTCATGACCAACGGACCGGGCATGGCGTTCCTTGTCGACCCGCGCCCCTCTGCGATCACGAAGGGCGACAATCAGTCGTACCTCAGCCTGTCCGGAACCTCGATTCACTACCGGTTCCTGAGTGCGAAGTTCTCTGGGCGCCGGTTCGAGGTGTTGATCGGAGAGATGACGCCGGGCAGCTGTCATGAGAAGCATGTCCACGATGGTGAGGAGTTCGGCTACGTGCTCGAGGGCTCACTCGACGTCACGATCGGCGAAGACGCGTACCGACTAGGCAGCGGCGACAGCTACCACGTCCTTGGGACAACATCGCATCGGTGCTCGACTAGCGACAACGGGGGGGCGAAGGTGCTGTGGATTCAGACAGCGCGTTACGCCCGGGCGATCGCGCTGCTCGGAGGAAACCCTGCCGATGTGGCCAGGGTGTCGACGTTGCATGAGCCCCTGCGAACCGGGACCGACAACACGCCCCATGTGAAGCTGTCCGATAGCACGGTTGCGTATCGATTCCTGAGCGGGAGTCTTCCCGCAGCAGTTCTCGAAGTGCTGGTCGCGGAGATCCCCTCAAGCTACGGGCAGGGAGAGATTGCGCCCGACGCCGAGGAGTTCGGCTACGTCCTCGACGGACGGGTTCAGTTAAAGATCGCCGAAGAGCCGTACACGCTGGCAGCAGGAGACTGCTATCACCTTCCCGCGGGAACGCCGCACGTCTGCACCACGGAGGCCAGCGGAGGAGCGAAGCTGCTGCTCGCCCGCATGTCGGCGGCAATCGGGGAAGCGGAAGAGGCATGGCAGGCAGTGTCGGAGGAAGCGCCTTCCCGGAGGCTGGCCGACTGAGGATGAAACAGGCAACGACCAGGAGGAAGCGATGTATAGAGTGAGCACGGATGTAGGTGGGACTTTCACTGACGGCGTACTCCTTGACGAGAAGACGGGGAAGATCGCGATCAGCAAGGTCTCATCTACGCCGCACAACCCGGCGATTGGGACGATCGAATGCATCGAGAAGTTCGACAAGCCGCTTTGCGATGCCTCGTTCCTCTCTCACGGGACGACGGTCGTCATCAACGCCCTGATCGAAGGGAAGGGGGCGAAGACAGCACTGGTCACTACGGAGGGCTTCCGCGACGTGTTGGAGATCGGTCGCTGCAATCGGACCGAGATGTACGACGCGCTCTATCGGAAGCCTCGTCCGCTGGTTCCGCGCCATCTGCGGCTCGAGGTTCAGGAGCGGATCGACGCCGACGGCAAGGTCGTGCGCCCGCTGGCGACGGCTGATCTAGAGAGGGTGTTGGGCGTTCTTCAGCGGGAGAAGGTGGAGTCGGTCGCCGTGTGCCTTCTGAACGCGTACGCGAATCCGGAGCACGAGGCGGGCATCGGTGCGTTCCTCCAGCAGCGCTTGCCGGGAGTGGCCGTCTCGCTGTCGCACCTCATTACGCGACGGTACTACGAGTTCGAACGCACGAGCACGACGGTCCAGAACGCGTACGTGATGCCCGTCGTGCGCACATACCTGAACGACCTCGAGGACGAGCTTAGGGGACGCGGGTTCGGACAGATTCTGCAGATCATGCAGTCGAATGGCGGCGTGATGGCAGCGAGCGTGGCGCGCGAAATGCCGATCGCCATGGTGGAGTCCGGGCCGGCGGGAGGCGCCATCGGCGCCGCGCAGCTCGCGAAGCTCGTTGGCTTCGAGAACGTGATTTCGTACGACATGGGCGGAACGACGGCGAAGACATCCATCATCACGCACGGCCTACCAGAGACGGCGGAGCAGTACGTCGTGGAGGGCCGCCCGATCCTTCTCCCCGTTGTTGACCTGCGCGAGATCGGTGCGGGGGGAGGCAGCATCGCTTGGATTGACGAGGCGGGCGCCATGCATGTGGGTCCCCAGAGTGCCGGCGCCCAACCGGGACCGGCGTGCTACATGCGAGGCGGCAAGGAGCCGACGGTGACAGACGCGAATCTCCAGCTGGGAATTCTGGATCCCGGCTACTTCCTCGGCGGCGAGATGCAGATCTCCAAGAGCCTTGCCGAGCAAGCGATCCGGAGCATGGCCGATCACTTCGACCTCAGCGTGGATGAAGCCGCGCTCGGGATCGTGAAGATCGTCAACACGAACATGTCGGGACTCCTGCAGTCCATGACCGTCAAGCGCGGCTATGACCCTCGGGAGTTCGTGATGGTGGCGTTCGGCGGCGCGGGACCCATCCACGCGGCGGCCATTGCCAAGGAGCTACTCATCCCGACGGTCATCGTTCCTCCGTACTCGGGCGTCTTCTCGGCGTGGGGGATGTTGATGGCCGATCTGCGCCACGATCTCGAGCAGACCTACATCGCGCCGCTGGTCGGTGCAAGCCCTGCGGAGTTGAACGGCGTGTTCAGAAGCCTGGAAGAGCGCATTCGCGGCGTCTTTGAGAAGGAGGAGATCGAGGACTCCCGGATCACCGTCAGCTACGTCGTGGACCTGCGCTACACAGGACAGGAGCACACGCTGGCTGTCGCGGCCGCCGCGCCGGTGACGGAGTCGTCGAAGGCCTTGCTCGCGGCGAGTTTCGATGAGACGCACCTTCGCGTCTATGGCCACAACGCCCCGGAAGAACCCAAGGAAGTTGTGTCGCTGAAGGTCATCGGTATCGGGAATGTGAACAAGCCTCTTCTGGAGAAGATCCCCGCAGGCAAGCCCACGCCTCCCGCGGCCGCGCGGATGGGCGAGCGGAAGGTGTACGTCGGCAACGGGCGCTACCAATCCTTCGCCGTCCTTCGACGTGAGCGCCTGTTGTCCGACAACGTCGTCGCCGGGCCCGCGCTGATCGAGGAGGCGACGGCTACGACCGCTGTGGAGACCGGGCAGAGCTGTCGCGTGGACGAGTACGGCAACCTGATCGTTTCGCTGAGTGGGGAGGCGTGATGAAGATCGATCCCGTGACCCTCGAGGTCATCCGCAACCGGTTGATTGCAGCCAGCCGCGACATCCGTCGGACCGTGGAGAGGGCCGCGTACAGTCCGATCCTCTACGAGGTCGTCGACTTCAGCTGCGGCATCCTCGATGGCGAGGCGAACCTGATCGCCGAGACGCCCGGTCTTCCGATCTTTCTGGCGAACCTCGGCTACGCCGTGCGATCAACCTACGAGACGATCGGGCGGGAGAACCTCCGGCCTGGCGATGTGATTCTGTGCAACGACCCGTACAACGGGGGCGGCACGCACTGCCCTGACCTTGTCACGCTGTGCCCGGTCTTCTTTGACGGGGAGATTCGGGGCTGGGCCGCATTTCGCGGGCACACCGTGGACATGGGCGGCATCTACCCTGGTGGCTGGTACAGTGACACGACGGAGGTGTTCCAGGAAGGCTTTCGCATGCCCCCCGTAAAGCTCCTCGTTGAGGGGAAGAACAACGACGACGTGTTCCGGCTGATTCGCGCGAACACGCGTGTGCCTGACGCCGTCCTCGGCGACATCCGCGCCATGGTGGCGGCCGTTCGCAAGGGAAGCCAACGCTTCTCCGACGTGATCGATCGGTTCGGGCTGAAGACCACCGTCGGCGCCCTCAACGAGATCCTGCTGCAGGGCGAGCGCATGGCGCGGGCCGCCGTGCGCCGCATTCCGAACGGGACGTACTCGGCGGAGGCCATTCTGGATGGAGATGGGAACGACGATGCGCCCCTCGACGAGAAGCTTCTTCTGAAGTTGACGATCACCGTGAAGGACGACGAGCTCACGGCGGACTTCACCGGTACGGGTCCCCAGAATCGCGGGCCGATGAACACGCCGGAGCCGTCGACGATTTCGGCGACGCGATACGCGTTCAAGATCGTGACGACGCCGCACCTGCCGTGCAATGAAGGCTTCTTCCGTGCCCTGCGAATTGTGATTCCCGACGGCAGCTTCCTCAAGCCGCGGTTCCCTGCGGCCTGTGCGATGTGGCCGACGCCGTCGACCACGATCCCCGACCTCTTCTTGAAGGCCCTCGCGCCGGCGATCCCGGATCGTGTACGCGGCGGCCACTTCGGAGACTCGATGGCCAACTTCATCTACGGTGTCGACCCGAAGTCGGGCAAGTACTACGTCTGTGCGGAAGCCGACGCTGGAGGGTATGGCGGAAAGCCGCTCGAGGATGGAGAGGCAGCTCTCTTCTCGATGACGCTTGGCGACACGTACAACGTGCCGGCCGAAGTGGTCGAGGTGAGGTACCCGTGGCGAGTGGAGCGCTACGAGCTTGTGCAGGACTCGGGCGGTGCAGGCAAGTCACGCGGAGGCCTTGGGGTTCGGCGGGACTACCGGTTGGGATCGGACGCCGGGCTGACGGTGACCACGGATCGCGTCAAGTACACGCCGCCGTGGGGCGTGTTCGGCGGACAGCCCGGGAAGACCAACCTCACGGTTGTCGAACGTCTGGACGGGAGCAGGGAAGAGTGGCGGAAGATCTCGAATCTGCCGCTCAAGAAGGGCGAAGTGGTCAGCTTCCGAGGTGGCGGAGGTGGAGGGTACGGGAACGCGGTCGAGCGCGACCCCAACCGCGTTGCCCGCGACGTCGTCGACGGCTACGTGTCGATGGCTGCCGCTCGTGACGAGTATGACGTCGTGATCGACCCGGCAACGCTTCAGGTCGACCGCGCTGCGACGACTGCGCTCCGGAAGGCGCTCCGGAAGGAGACGTCGGCATGAAGCATCCGACGGAGATCGAGTTCGAGTTCGAGTGTGGGGACGTGGTGAGGGCGGCCGTTCTGTGGGATTCCGCCCCCGAGACGTGCGGGGCGGTGCTCCGCGCTCTGCCGTTGGAGGCCACAGTGTCGCACTCCCGTTGGTCGGGTCGCGAGGTCAACTTCCCGATTGCGCTCGGGCCGGGCGCTCCCGCACGCGAGAACGACACCTCGACGGTGAACACGGGGGACGTCATTTACTGGCGGGAATGGGAGAAAGGGGCGAAGGCGTGCGAAGCCCTCGCTCTGTACTACGGCGCCGAAGTGACGCGCGATCACCGCGGCTACCTTCCGGTCAACGTGTTCGCGCGGATTCCCCAGGATCAATGGCCGCTGGTGACTGAGATCGGCCTGCGCATCTGGCGACAGGGATTCGAGCGAGTCCGGATGCGCGCCGCCGGCCAAGCTGGAGATGCCCGATGAGCCATCCGACGCGCCACAGCGAGAGACTTCGCGCAGCGCAGGTCGAGGTCGGGCGCCAGGGCGCCAGCCTGCTGGTGGTCGGCCTCTCATCGTCAATGAAGTACCTGACCGGCTTCTCCGACGAGCCGGGGGAGAGGCTGCTCCTGTTGCTTGTCCCCGCGGAAGGCGATGCGTTGTCTGTCGTGCCGCAGCTCTACGAAGCACAGATGAGGAAAGCATCGGGCTGTACGGACATCGTCGTCTGGTCGGACGGAGAGGGGGCGGCGGGAGCCTTGAGCGAAGCGCTTGGAAGACTCGTGCCTCGCGGGTGCGTCCTGGTGGATGACGGGCTCTGGGCTTCGTCCCTCCTTCCGATCCAGAAAGCCTTGCCGCAGTGCCAGTTTGCGTCCGCCGGGAGCGTGCTCGCGGAGCTGCGCATGCGCAAGGATTCCGATGAGGTTGCGTTCTTGGAGAGAGCGGGCGCATGCGCCGACGCGGCTTTCGCTGGGATTCTGGAGACGGGATTCGAGGGGAGCACGGAGCTTGAGCTGGCCGCGCGGCTTGAGGAGGCGATGGTCGAGGCCGGCGCGGAAGAGCCGGCGTTCAAGACCCTGGTGGCTTCGGGTCCGAACTCCGCTCTTCCGCACTATCGCGCCGGCGACCGCCACGTGTGCCGCGGGGATGTGGTGATCCTGGACTTCGGATGCCGAGTGGGCGGGTACTGCTCGGACATCAGTCGGACCGTGATTTGTGGTCGGCCATCCGACGAGGTCCGCCGGGCTCACGCGGCGGTGAAGGAAGCGCAGCGCCTCGCCGTAGCGGCCGTACGGCCTGGGCAACGCGCGTGTGACATCGACCGGACGGCGCGTGAGCAGCTGGACAGCGAGGGTCTTGGGCGGGAATTCATTCACCGGACGGGCCACGGCATCGGATTGGACATTCATGAACACCCCTACATCGCGGAAGGGAACTCTATTCCATTGCAGGAGGGGATGACATTCTCGATCGAGCCGGGCGTCTACTTCCCGGATCGATTCGGTGTTCGGATTGAAGACGTCGTCGTTGTGACGGAGTCTGGGGCACGAGCGATGACGGCGGCGACGCGTGAGCTGCGCGTCGTTCGATGAGTTCGTCAACCGTGGCGGCTGGACGCCGCGGAAAGGCGTTGTCTCTCCACTAGAGGCGAGGAAGAAGAAGGAGGTGGCAGAGGGCGCAGGTGCAAGGAGGAAGGAGTGTGCGCGATCGAAGGAAGCGGCAAGAGGTGATGTAGAGTGAGGAACAGGAAGGTCCTGCGCGTGATCGTGGCGGCGTTTGCCCTCACGGTCGGCTTTGGATGCTTTGTCGGTGTATGTGCCACGGACAACGTGGCGGTCATCAATGGCTACCCGGTGATCACGGCGGATCCGGCGACGGCTTCGGACTGGTACGACACGGAGGCGATGTACAACCTGTACAGCCCCATGGTCTATCCGACGCCCGACGGATCTGTGCGAGCTCACTTGGCTACAAGCTGGCAGGCGGTCGGAGGAGACCTCACGCACTGGCGGTTCGCGTTGCGCCAAGGCGTGCTCTTCCATTCGGGCAATGAGCTGACCGCCGAGGACGTCGCATTCTCAATGACGCGGTTCATCACGATGGGGAGGGGGAACTCGGGGCCGCTCGGAAAAGTCACGGCGACCGTGATCGACCGATACACGGTGGATTTCGCTCTAGAGAAGCCAAGTGCGATCTTCCCGGAGACTCTGGCGCTCTTCTTCCCCGTGGAGAAGGCGGTTGTGCTTGCGAACATCAAGCAGCCGGGCAACTACGGCGACCTGGGTGACTACGGCGAGGATTGGCTGTCGACGCACGATGCCGGAACGGGTCCCTACGTCATGGTCACCCACATCCCGGGGCAGCGCCTCGATGCGACGCGGTTCCTCGGCTACTTCGACGGTTGGTCGAACGATGGGTGGGGGCCGAACGAGGTGCCCATCGAGCGCTTGATCTTCATCATGGAGACCGACTACACCTCCTTGATGACCCTCCTCAAGAGCGGCGGGCTGGACCTTGAGATCAACGGCGGCTGGACCGTGCCTCAATTGACTCAGATCCAGAGTGACCCGACGCTCGATCTCAGCTACGTCTGGGCTCAGAACGTAACCGTGTGGATGAACTCCAAGGCGGCACCAACGGACGACGAGCACTTCCGCAAGGCCATCCTCTACGCATTCGACTACGTAGGGGTCGTCGGGCCCTGGGAACCGTTCGGCAACGGCGAGACCGGGATCATCCTGCCAAACATGGCGGGCTATGTGCCGATTGAGCCGCAGCCGCGGGCGCAGAACTTGGAGCGGGCACGACAGGAGCTCGCTCTTTCGAAGTACGCGAACAACCTCAGGGACATCACGCTGGTGTACCACTACTGCGGCGGCCTTGACTTCGAAGAGGAGGTCGGCCTGCAGCTGCAGGCGGATATGGCACAACTCGGCGTGCGGGTCGAGGTTGCGGGACCCCCATGGCCGCAGTACTCGGCCGAATGCTCCTCCGCGGAGTCGACGCCGAACATGACCATCTTCCTGTTCGCTCCGCAGGCGTTCCCCACGTACGACTACTTCATGTACTCGATGTTCTCTCCGGGAGGCCTTGGGTGGATCTTCGAAGCCCACTGGTACTTCGACGATCCTCAGCTGATCCAGATGCTCGACAGCACGCGGGCGGAGCCGAATGCATTCTCGCGACTCCTGACGTACGAACTCCTGCAGCCGATCATCGCGGACCACGCCCTAGCGCTCTACCCGTACCAGAAGCCGACGCTGTTTGCGCACCAGGCGTACATCGCCGGGCCGTTGGAGGAGATCGCCTTCGTCGGTCCGAGCGAGAACATGCACAACTGGCGCATCAATCTCGTCGCGAAGGAGGCGGCAGGCAGATAGGCGCAGTGGGTATAGGCCGGAGGGAGGGCTCGATGGGCCCTCCCTCTCTGGCGAAAGGGCACTCAAGGACACTATGGTCAAGTACATCGGTCTGAGGCTCGTGCAATCGATCTTCGTCCTCTTCGGGCTGTCGCTCTTGATCTTCTCCATCGCGCGCGTCGTACCGGGCGATCCCGCCCGCGCGGCGCTCGGGTTCCTGGCCTCGCAGGACCAAGTGCAGCAGATGCGCGTGGAGATGCATCTCGACAAGCCCTTTCCCGTGCAGTACTACTACTGGATCCGGAACGTGATGCACGGTGACCTGGGCAAGTCCTCGTACACGAGACGGCCGGTCACGACCGATCTCGCCCAGTACATCCCCGCGACACTCGAGCTCATCCT
>Ga0247841_10013348_pt1 | contig 10518 bp, 10 predicted proteins | sample LaCruzMarch2015__2_FD_192410 | JGI IMG/M metagenome (GOLD analysis project Ga0247841, IMG submission 192410) | Freshwater microbial communities from meromictic Lake La Cruz, Castile-La Mancha, Spain - LaCruzMarch2015_18m | ecosystem: Environmental > Aquatic > Freshwater > Lake | place: Spain...
GTTCCCCACATGCGTGGGGATGAACCGCTCGATGATTATGTGTTGTCGCTTCATTCCTTGCGTTCCCCACATGCGTGGGGATGAACCGGTTACGGGGAGGTAATGACTAATGGACATACTGCGTTCCCCACATGCGTGGGGATGAACCGGTTGGATGGCTCGCCATACTGATCCAGAGGTGGCGTTCCCCACATGCGTGGGGATGAACCGCAGGTAGCGCGACGGGTTGTTAGTTGTGCTGAAGCGTTCCCCACATGCGTGGGGATGAACCGGCCATGACATGAGGGAGATAATAATCAAACTTGCGTTCCCCACATGCGTGGGGATGAACCGTGGTGATTTTCACCGGCTGGGGTTGCGCTGAGGCGTTCCCCACATGCGTGGGGATGAACCGATTGAGCGCGGCATGACATCGGCGGACTGGGTGCGTTCCCCACATGCGTGGGGATGAACCGGCATCGCTTCAGCTCTTCCCTTTTTGCCTCAAGCGTTCCCCACATGCGTGGGGATGAACCGGTTACGGGGAGGCTCGCATAATGGACATACTAGCGTTCCCCACATGCGTGGGGATGAACCGAGTTTCAGACTAAACGTATTGAGGTCCCGGCAGCGTTCCCCACATGCGTGGGGATGAACCGTACGGTGTCTTCACAGACGAGCACTCCTATATAGCGTTCCCCACATGCGTGGGGATGAACCGATACATGTCATGTCCATAATAACCTCATTGGAGCGTTCCCCACATGCGTGGGGATGAACCGGCGACGGGGTTAGTATCAAGAGTCTCAGCCCGCGTTCCCCACATGCGTGGGGATGAACCGGGGCCGCCTGCATCTGCAAAAACAGCGTTACCGCGTTCCCCACATGCGTGGGGATGAACCGAGCTCCTACGCTGATTTAGCGTCGGTATGGGAGCGTTCCCCACATGCGTGGGGATGAACCGGGAATCCCTGATGGCCGAGTATAAGGCGGCTGGCGTTCCCCACATGCGTGGGGATGAACCGATATGTCCCCATTGCCGAAAGAAGATGCCCATGCGTTCCCCACATGCGTGGGGATGAACCGTTTGCACGTATGCACCAGTGCGGACAGATGCGGCGTTCCCCACATGCGTGGGGATGAACCGTTTGCACGTATGCACCAGTGCGGACAGATGCGGCGTTCCCCACATGCGTGGGGATGAACCGGCCGTCCCTGCTTGCCCCAGGTAAGCGCTATCGCGTTCCCCACATGCGTGGGGATGAACCGAACGGAAGTAACGGTTCGATGGGAACCGGTGAAGCGTTCCCCACATGCGTGGGGATGAACCGCAGGGCGTAACAACAAATAACGAGCCGGGGAGGCGTTCCCCACATGCGTGGGGATGAACCGCACGATCCCGGCGATCATGCCGACAAAAAAGGGCGTTCCCCACATGCGTGGGGATGAACCGACAAGAAATAGGTCCACATTCGGTATTCATAAGCGTTCCCCACATGCGTGGGGATGAACCGCTCCTCTCAGGGCTGGAGTCGTTGATTGTGAGGCGTTCCCCACATGCGTGGGGATGAACCGGCGACAACCTTATCGCCGGTGAACAGGGGAGGGCGTTCCCCACATGCGTGGGGATGAACCGTCGAAGGTCGTTACATCTTCACTGATGCAACTGCGTTCCCCACATGCGTGGGGATGAACCGCGAAAAGATATGCCCTTTATTGCCCATCGCCTGGTGCTGTCGCTGATCAACCTGCGCAAGGTTCAGCAAAAAGGTTTCACACAGAGCGATTCCGGGGCAGTGATGATGAACGACGAAACCCGGAAAACCGTCCTCGTGTCCTATCAAGAGCGGAAACAGGAGGAAATCATTCATCCCTTCATCGAAGAGAAGATGACAATCGGGACCCTTTTTCACGTTCAGGCCATGCTGATGGCTCGTTATCTGCGGGGGGATCTGGACGGTTATCCACCGTTTATCTGGAAATGACGATGCGGGATTGAAGCCGATGAACCCTTGGGGAGGCAAAGATGTTTATCCTTGTGAGTTATGACGTAGCCATGCAGGATGCCGGCGGTCCCCGGCGCTTACGGAGAGTCGCGAAAGCCTGCAAGGACTATGGCCAGCGGGTGCAGTATTCGGTCTTTGAGTGCATTGTGGACCCCGCTCAATGGGCGATATTGAAGGATCGCCTTATTAAGGAAATTGATCCGAACCAGGACAGCCTCCGGTTTTATTATCTGGGAGCAAACTGGCGGCGCCGGGTCGAGCATGTGGGGGCCAAGGCAACCATTGATCAGGAGGGACCGCTGATCGCCTGACAGACCGGCGCGAACCCTAAGCGCCCACGATTTCCCCGGGCGGTTCGCGGCGCATGTAAGTTTCAGATATGCTTTAATTATTTTTTTTGATCTTTGAAAATTGAATACTGACGATCCGATCTGGGCGATATTCGCGGATATTGACGAAAAAGATCAGTTAAAATAAAAGGATACAAGAAGTAAGTCGCGCCCTCCCACGGGCGCGTGGATTGAAACACGCCCTCTGTCCGGGGCGCGATCAGATGATATTAAGGGAAGTCGAGTTTAAACGGTAAATCTCCTCTATTTCAATATCAAGGACCACGAAAATAACCGGAACAGATTCAGAAAACAATTTGACTTTTATTTGATATTTTGTATAGTTTACCTTACTTTATCCAGATATAATTTAATAAGAACCCAAGTAGATATTCCAAACAGGAAATAGATTCATTGGTAAACTTCTCGGCGCCGTCGTAAATACGAAATGGGGCAAAGGAAGTGGAAGGTCCAGGGTGGCTTTCCCCATATGTGCCACGGGGGGCTGAGCCTGCTGGAAGTAGCTGTACCGTGGATTGAATTTGAAGCGATTTAGGGAGGTGTATGTAATGAAAATTCTGATAAAAAACTTAGGGCCATTGAAACAATCCCAATTCGAGCTCGGCCAGATGACGATTATCTGTGGCGCCAACAATACTGGGAAGACATATGCCACCTATACGCTTTTTGGCTTCCTATCCTTCTGGAGAGAGGCTTTTGAGGTTGAGATTCAGCCAAGTATAGTGAACAGGCTGATGGCGGAAGGAACTGCGGAGTTGGATCTAAACGATTACGTGAAAAACGCACGGTCAATTTTGCAGAAAGGGTGTGACGCCTATACCAAACTTCTTCCGAAGGTATTTGCAGCATCGGAGAAAAATTTTTCTGAGTCATCCTTTCTCGTCGATATTGATGCCAAGGACATCCGGCCCGAATCATCCTTCGAACAAACCATGGGAACTGCAAAATCCAAGCTTTTTACGATTTCGAAAAAACCTGATGACCAAAAAGTGCTGATATCGTTGCTTGTGGATAAAAATGACGTAAAAGTTCCCGCAAGGATCGTCTCAAAAATAATCGGAGACGCCGTTAAAGAAATCCTGTTTGGTCATCATTTTCCAAATGTTTTCATTGCCAGTGCGGAAAGAACAGGCGCCGCCATATTCAGAAAGGAATTGTATTTCGCCCGGAATCGTCTTTTAGAGCAAATGAGTTCGATGGACAAAGAGCTAAACCCTTTTGAATTACTGAACAAAGTATATTCAGACTATGCCTTGCCTGTAAAAGCCAATGTCGATTTCACCCGGCGCTTAGAGGAAGTGTCAAAAAAGCAGAGCTTCATAGCAAAGCAGCATCCCGACTTACTGGCGGATTTCAACAACATCATTGGCGGCGATTACACGGTAACAAGAAACGATGAGCTCTTTTTTATTCCCAAGAGCAACAAGCGCATGAAGCTAACGATGGATGAGAGTTCCAGCTCTGTTCGGTCGTTGCTGGATATCGGTTTTTATCTGAGGCATGAGGCCAAGCCCGCTGATCTACTGATAGTCGACGAACCGGAGCTTAACCTCCACCCTGAGAATCAGCGGCGTATCACCCGTTTGTTTGCCAGGCTGGTAAATCTCGGCATCAAGGTCTTCATGACCACACATAGTGATTATATCATCAAAGAACTGAACACCTTGATCATGTTGGATCCCGCAAAAGCATATTTAAAACAAATCATGGCAGCGGAGGGATATATACTCGAAGAACTGCTCTCGGCCGATCAACTGCGCGTCTATATCGCGGAAGAAGCGCCCGTTCTCCTTGATGGTCATAAAAACAAGCTTAAATGTCTGACCCTGGTTCCCGCAGATATTGATGCGGAACTCGGCATAGAAGCGCGCAGTTTCGACGCCACCATCGAGGACATGAACCGCATTCAGGAAGCCATTTTCTTTGCCGGGGAGGACTATTGATGAGCGTGGACCTGACCGTCATAAGAGAACTTCTGGTCGATGATATTATCGGAGAATTTGGAAATGATCACGGCAGGAGCTTTGCCCGGCTCAGGGAAACCGGCGCAGAAGCCAAACTGAAGAAGGTCAAGGTATTTGATGTGCCGGATAGTTCGATCCTGATTAATCTTGATCGTTGCGAGCAACCAAAAACCCTGTTCAGGAATGAAAAAGGGCAACGACAACGATGTGACTATGTGTTGCTGACCATATTCAATAATCGGGAATTTATGATATTTATTGAGATGAAGTCGACGACGGTAAAGGACACGGAGGTGCAAAGACAGTTCAAGGGCGCCGAGTGCATCATGGATTACTGCAACGCGGCCTTGAATCGTTTCCATGACCAACGCAACCTTCTCAGCGCCTTCCAGAAACGGTTCGTTGTGTTCTATAAGCCGCGATCCATTGCCAAGCGAACCACCCGTCTTCAATGCCCAACGCAAATGAATGACACCCCGGAGAAGGCCTTCAAATATCCCGATCCTCATAATCCGTCCTTGAAATGCCTGGTGATGCCTTGAATGATCAACATGAAGACCAGGTAGAAATCTGGGAAGGCGACCGGACGAATTGCGGAAGACGCCATAAAGGAACTTCACCGTCTGACCCGCGGAGAAATAAGGTAAAATAGAAGTTCTGGGAACCGGTCGCGGGGCAAAATGGAGGAAACGCGATAACAGCCAATAAACGTGATAATAACCCGCGTTAAAAAAAGGAGATGGTGATAATTATGAAGGCGATAAGAGATCATGGCATATTTGACATCCTCATTGCGGAGGATAGCAAGACCCAGGCGTACATGCTCAGAAACGTTCTTGAATCTAATGGCTTTAATGTGTCCATAGCTTATGATGGTCTCGAAGCGATCAATTGTCTTAATCAGGAATTACCCAGAATTGTTTTGACCGACGTCCTCATGCCGGAAATAAACGGGTATGACCTGTGCCGAAAGATAAAATCCGATGAAAAGATGAAACACATACCGGTCATACTCTTGACATCGCTGTCGGAACCGGAAGACATCATCCAGGGTCTTGATTGCGGGGCGGACAGCTTTATAACCAAGCCCTACGATGAAGCAGCACTTGTGGCAAGGATTAATTATATTCTTGTAAACGCCGAAATGCGTAAGCATTCGGAATCCGAAATGGGGATTGACATTATCTTCGCCGGAAAGAAATATTTCGTCACTTCAAGTCGTATCCAGATACTTGATCTTCTACTGGCGACCTATGAGGCAACCATGCAGAAGACCCGTGAACTGGAAAAGGCGCTTAAGGAATTGCGGGCCGCCAATGAGACGATCAAAATCATGAAAGGGTTTATCCCCATATGTTCCTCGTGCAAGCAGGTCCGTGACGACAAAGGCTACTGGAAGCAAATCGAACGTTATATCAGCGAGCATTCAGAAGTCGATTTCACCCATACCCTATGCCCGAGTTGCGTAAATAAGCTTTACCCGGAGCTGTTTAAAAAAGAGGGGACAGACATGTAACTTATCCGGGAAACACGGGAAAAACATTGTTTCTCACAGGGTGGGCTGTAGAAGTCTGGCTTTAATCAGTGTCTCCACCGTGGAATGGGCGGCAGGGTAAGCTCCCGGTAACATTTCGTACTTGTCGACCGCGACGGTTGTGCCCACCCAGACCTGCCTGGCGGTTTTTCCATCCCAGAGGCTGACTTCATATCTCATCTTTCCGGGAGGAACCGGCGTTGATTTATCTGCGCCTGATAGAACCTCGAACAAGTTGGACCGGACGGGAATGCCCTTTGCCACCCAGGTTTTTAGCCATTGCGAAGTCTCGCTATCGGCGATATTTTTTGCTTCGACGGTAATCACCCCGTCGAAATTTCCATTCTGGATTACCCTCTCAACAAGAGATTTATCGCTCAAAGAATTGGCATCGGGCAGATTGAAGCTGCCTATCGCCGTATGTACGCCGTGTCCGATAAACTGATCCATAAAGGCATTCTCGAATGATATCCGGGTGGAGCTGTTGTTTGTCAGCCCGATAACGATAATCTTCTGAAACGCGGGACCGGTATAGGCGGCATCTTTCCTGGTTCCGGCCAAAGATTCATGGGAATTATCCATGATGTCTCGAACAATGATGCCGCAAGCGCTTGTCATATTACAGATGACGACGATAACCAATAGGGAAACAAAACGCCCCCATGCCGATCTTTTTTTCATTTCCCTCTCCTGTCCCCGCTCAAGCCGCCGGAGATAACTGATCCTGATGTTTTCTATAATATTACGATAGTTTGGGTAACACTTATATCATCTTGGAGATGGCGTCAATCAAGGTATTCGGAATTTACTACTTTCTTGACACCAGCCTCTTTATTTCCTATGTATGCATCGTATAACAAGGAGGGGCAATCTTCATGGAAAAAGAAGTCAGTTCCAATCTATCAGAATTTTTACAACCAACTGGATTCATTGACAGTAATTCACCGGAAGTCATCGCTTTCGCCGGCAGGGCGGCGGCAGGGGCGACTTTGGAAAAAGAGAAGGCCATTAAACTTTACAACGCCGTCCGCGACGAGATTCAGTATGATCCATACCGGATCGAGTTTACCCCCGAATCCTTCCGGGCCAGCGTGATCCTCGGCAAGGGTTATGGCTACTGCGTCGCCAAGGCCATCGTCCTGGCCGCCGCGGGGAGGGCGGCAGGCATTCCCAGCCGCCTGCGCTTCGCCGACGTCCGCAATCACCTTACGACGGAGCGGCTGAAAAAGGTCATGAAGACCGACCTGTTCATCTATCACGGTTATACGGAATTTTATCTCACCGGCCGCTGGCTCAAGGTCACCCCGACCTTCAATCGCTCCCTCTGTGAACGATTCCACGTCAAGCCCCTCGAATTCGACGGGGAAAATGATGCCATTTTCCACCCTTACGATGTGGAGGGACGCCGTCATATGGAATATGTGACGGATCACGGTTCCTTTGCCGATGTTCCCTATGACACGATTATTGAAATGTTTGAAACCCATTACGGGGGCTATTTTCAGAAAGACAAAAAGGATGCCGCCGGGGCCTTCGAGCAGGAAGCGGAAAACGACGGGCGGTCTTGACGAACTGGCAAGAAGTCCCGAAACTCCCTCCCCCTTGAAGGGGGAGGAAATAAATTATGACGTGTCCGTAAAAAGTCCCCTCAACCGTCATACCGGCTAAAGCCGGTATCCAGAAATATTCAAAAACACTGGATTCCGTGTCAAGCACGGAATGACAAAACAGGGCAAAATCGACTTTTTGCGACTCTATCGACCATGACGAGCAACGAAGAAAAGGAGAGTTGGTTATGAAGAATATCTGTATGGGATTAGCCGTGTTTTGCCTGTTTCTTTTAGCCCTGGCCACGCCGGGTATGGCGGATTACAAAGCAGAATACCGGATGAGCGTCGTGGTCGAACCGACCAGCCCCTGGGGACAGGGGGCCCAGATGTTCGCCGATCTGGTGAAAAAGAGGACGGATGGACGAATTGTAATCAAACCTTACTTCCGCGGCGAACTCTTTGCGGGGAAACAAACCAACGAGTTCCTGCTCCTCCGGCAGGGCGCCGCCGATTTTGCCGTCGGCTCGACTATCAACTGGTCTCCTATGGTCAAAGAATTGAACCTGTTTTCACTCCCGTTTCTGTTCCATAATGAATATCGGGCCGTTGACGCCCTGGAGACCGGCAAGGTCGGCAGAAAGATCTTTAATATCCTTAATGATAGAGGCGCCGTGGCCCTGGCCTGGGGGGAAAACGGCTTCCGGGAAATCACCAACAGCAAGCGGGCGATTCAAACCCCGGAAGACATGCAGGGCCTCAAGATCCGTGTCGTCGGGGCGCCTATTTTCATAGACATCTTCAGGTCCCTGGGGGCCGATCCGGTAGCCATGAACTGGGGAGAAGCACAAAGTGCGCTGCAGTCGGGGACAGTGGATGGCCAGGAAAATCCCGTCGCCTCCATCACGATCCCTTACCGTCTCTGGGAGGTTAATAAGCATATCACCTTCTGGCACTACGTGATTGACCCGTTGATTTTTGCGGCCAGCAAGGAAACATGGAATGCCCTGGACAGGATTGACCGGGAGATCATCAGCAAAGCAGCCCGGGAAGCGGCAAACTGGCAGAAAAAGGCGGCTCGGGAAGGGCTCACGGGACGGGCCGCCTCCCTGGACATCCTGAGAAAGAACGGCATGGAGATCACGCTGCTTAAACCGGAGCAGTTCCAGGCCTTCAAGGTAAAGACAAAGCCGGTTTACGATAAATGGGCAAAAGAAGTCGGCGTCGATCTCGTCCAGGCAGCCGAAAAGACAGTACATTCTGTTGAGGTAAAAAGAACCGGGAAGGGCAAGAAGACAAACAGGTAACGTATGCCCGGAATCAGATCAGACGACCAGCCTTTAAATATGATGGCCTCCCCTTCAAAGGGAGGACCGGGGTCGGAATGGTCAGCATGAGATCTTTTTCCGCTTAGCTCCCTCCCATAGAAGAAGATTCATGGGGTGAATGGCTAATATGAGATCCTTTCCCGCTCGCCTCCCTCCCCTTCAAGGGGAGGGGCGGGGTGGGGATGGGGTTACAGTTGAGGTTTTACTTCCAGTCGATGGTGTGCGTTTTCAGAAGAAACTCCTTGAATTCTTCCCGAGTGGTCTCCTTGATGTCGGCGATATGCACGATAATCGCCCGGTTGCAGAAGGCAAAGCCATCATCAATTGCTTCAGGCTCGTCGTCTTCATCGCAGAAATGCCTGATGAACTCCTGGGCTACCTTTCTGGCCTCCTTGATATCTTTGGCCGTCACAAGATAATGGTGACGGCGGATCTCCTCGTCTTCTTTTTCGGTAATTTTTACCCAATAATCGGTCATTTTCCCTCTCCTGATTCTTGCTTTTCTTTTAATGCCTGCTCCTGATACGTATTCAGCAAATTAAGGTAAAGAGCGGCACATTTAACGTCGATAACGGCTTCTATTTGTTCATTCAATTCTTTCACATGTAGTACTCTTAACAAAAAATTACCCTTAAGGCAAACAGATTGAATGATTTTCTATAACGCCCGACATAAGACTTGACGGAATCATGATCTCTCCCCTATACTTCACCTTAGAAGTCGTTATGATCCACCATCACCCTGGCGAAAGCCAGGATCCATGAGCAATGTACTGGATTCCGGGTCGAGCCCGGAATGACGAATCCGCATACCGGGATCTTTTCGTGACAAAGTAAATTTAAAAGGCTTTTACCAGGAAGGAATCGCACATGCATTTGAAAAATATTGCCGTCATCGTCATTGCCTTGATCTTCATGATCGTTATGGGTTGCGCGGGCGCGGAAACTGCGAAGAAAACAGGAAAAGAAGGGGCTGCTCCCATTGCCGCCGCCCCGGCCTCCACTTCTCCCCCTGCTCCGGCCAAACCGGCAAAATCAGCCGGGGAAACCTCTGTCGGCGTCGAAGAATCCATTTCCAAAAGCGATTCCCTGAAAACAGGGGATAAAAGCCACATCATTATGGAGTTAGAGGGACCGATGAAAAAAAGGCCGGAAAAGGCAGAGAAGGCTGCTGGTCCCCCGGGACCGCGCCTCCCCCGCCCGGCTGCGCCGCCGTCCGCCTCCGGCCTGAAGGCCGGTTTTGCCGACGATAACAAGCAGTTCAATTATTTTGTCTCCTTTCTGCAGAAATACGCAAACCAGGTCCGCCATTATGCCATCCCCATCGAAGAAAGGATCATCCTGAAGGTGCACGACAAAAATGACAAGCCGGTGGCCAACGCCGGGATTGCCATTTATGACGGCCGGCGGCGTCTGTGTGAAGGAAAGAGCTACGCCGACGGAACCTTCCTGTTCTTCCCTTCCGAATACGAGAAGTCCCTTTCCCGCTACCGGGCCGTGATCACATATCAACAGGCGGAGCAGGAGATCGTCATTGACCGCCAGGGTCCCCGGGAGCTGGCGCTGCGCCTTGACCGTGCGCGCTATATCCCTGAAAACACGCCCCTTGACATCCTCTTCATCATGGACACCACCGGCTCTATGGGTGAGGAAATCAGCCGTCTGAAGAACACCATTGAAATCATCAACCTGAACCTGGCCGCCCTCTCTTCAAAACCGAAAATCCGCTTCGGGATGGTCCTGTACAAAGACCGGGGCGATGAATACGTCACCCAGGTCATTCCCCTGACGGCCGATCTCGAAAAATTCCG
>Ga0247841_10013349_pt1 | contig 10517 bp, 10 predicted proteins | sample LaCruzMarch2015__2_FD_192410 | JGI IMG/M metagenome (GOLD analysis project Ga0247841, IMG submission 192410) | Freshwater microbial communities from meromictic Lake La Cruz, Castile-La Mancha, Spain - LaCruzMarch2015_18m | ecosystem: Environmental > Aquatic > Freshwater > Lake | place: Spain...
CAAGTGTCTTCCGCTCGTCTTCAGAAAGCGTCACGGTGTACTTCTTCATATTCAATCCCCCTTGATTGATTATGATGATAATATATTATATATACTTTACGACGTTATAATCATGACGAGACACTAGTCGGCTCATGTGCTGCCCGACAGGGTCTGCTTCGTAGGGAAAACAATATGAGATAGAATGTACAATCCAGAAATACAGAATGCATAATCTAGAGTGCATTAATTCCATTCAAAATATATCCTGGAAGGTGAAAATATATGCGAATGTTTGCAAAGGCGATATTGGTCTTGTTGGTAGCGGCATTACTGCTGTCTATGCTTCCTCTTGGCGGGGCCCAGGATGATACAGGTCTCGGAAAGAATCTCTTTGACAGTATGGTCCAGCCGGGTAAGCGTCCCGTAGAATCGGCTGCTGAGAATCTCTTTAACAAAGGCATCGGAAATGCGTGGGTGGGCGGCGATCCCTTTGCATCGAGCACGGGAACGGGCTACAATCAAATGCATGGTGTGGCAAGCCTCGATTTGGACTACCGGATCATTGGATATCTGAATGTGGCCTCCGGCTTAATTGTGGCAAGCGACAGCGGCAATAGCCTGCATTTCACTCCGGGTCCGGGCAATTATCCGGTTTACGGATTCTTCAGAGCAAACAAAATGGTGGGGATTTTCATCGATTTTAGCTTGTAGGATTGCGAAGGATATGTTGGAGTACGCCACCTCGGGGCCAAAGTTGGAGACGTACAAGATCCAGATGGCCAAGGTTGTGGGCGAGCCTGCGGCAGGGATGATTGCCGTGCTAGCAACCTTCGAGGTAACGGAAGTCCGGCCTCTGATCGATTTTGGGCAGGGCTGGGAGAAATCCATCTGAAATGGGATTGATCTATGCCGTTTTCATCCTTCTTCTGGCATTGATGACATCAGCAAAATGTCAGGAGACTGCAGAAGGATGGCTTTGTGATCTAGATTCCAATCTTGTCGTGTCCTGGATCGAAAAAGGCGTTGCTCTTAATAAAATGGGCCGCGATAGTGACAATCTTCAGAAGTAGTGTGCAGCCCGGATCGATCCGCGCGTCCCACACGCGCGCGTGCTCGGCTACGCCCGGCAGAAGCGGCGAAACTGGGGCACATCTAGCTGGTTTCGGGTAACGGCCCCGCGCGAAGGGCCCAGGCAGAGCGCCTCCGGGCCGGGCCTCGCATCGGGGTGCCGCTCGGGCTCGGGGGCCCGCATGCGTGCGCTCGTGTCCGTGAGGAGAAGGAGGCCGGTCGGGCCAGAGTCTTCTATCAATGCTCAGTCTGCGGTTACTATTAGCCGTGGTATTCTAAACGACGACGAACGAACCTAACCACAAAGGCACTAAGGGCGCACAAAGACTTTTGTAGGGATATTTGACCCAATTACCATCTCGGTCCCGCCAAAGCCCGCCTCCCCGGATTAGTTAGCCCGCTCGCACATATACCGTTGGGGAGGCTACAACCCTCCGTTTCCGTTTCGCTCTGGTTCTTGACATATCCTTGCATCTCCAAGACCCCCAGGCGTGCCCCAAGTTCTTCAGGATCAATATTTACCAAAGAATTAATCCTATCTGCTTTTGGGTAGGGAACCTTGAGGTCAGCTATTGCTTTCATGATATCAGAATCAATTTTGTCCGTAGTTTATCACCTCAGTCGATCAGAGTGTAATCCTGTTATAGTTGTCGTTTCTTGTGAGCGTACCGAATTTTCATTTGGGGAGGCGATTCTTCTGTCGAAACGGTTTTATTGGAAGATGACATCATTAAGGACATGGCAATCGAGAGAAGTATTAAGAACTTGCTTTTATTGGTTCTTGCAGTCATAATCGTTGCTTTCCTCTGGAGAACCATGTGGTTCCTGGGCGGATTGGCATTCTTCGCAATTGTGGTCTATTTCGTTTACCAGTTGCTCAAAGGCAACCTCTAGTTCGCCCCTTTAGTGGCAAAACAAAACGCTTTGCAGGCAACCAGATTGATCGGGATAAAAAACCCTAAGTGCGGTCTGGCTGTCGATGCTTTTCGTCTCCTGTGGAAAGTCAACTATTGATTTGTACGGATTCGATTTCCTTCTCTAACTGCTAGCCAGCTTGCGGGCTGCCAGCGGGCCTTGGCAGGAGCGGGCTTGCTCCACCGGGCCTGGCTTCAGGCGGTGCCGCTCTGGCGTGCGGGGCCGGTCGGGCCTGTTGACCCGGTGGTCCATACCTCTGGCGAGGGGAGTTTTCGGGTGCTGGATTAGGAAAGCAATGTCTTCGGTTTGTTATTAATATTAGCTGATAATTATAACCATACCACTAACGGCTCACGCGAAGGCGCGAAGGCATGACAATCACTTGAACGTCGCTGGTCCGCTCGTGGGCTGCCTCGGTGAGAGCGGGCTGCCCACCGGGCCGGGCCTCGCTTCCGGGGTGCCGTTCGGGCTCGGGGCCCGGCTGCGCGCGCTCGTGTGCAGGGGGCAGGAGGCCGGTCGGGCCAGAGGTGAGGTAGAGGGAGACGAACTGAGAAGAATTTCTGCGCGAATTATCTCCGAAAGGGCTTGCCGTGAATCACAAGATTTCTATAAATTACGATACACAATGCTGCGAGGGCGGATGTAATGAATCGTAATCACCTTTTCCACTGCGTCAACCTCATAAATTATCCGATAATCGCCAACCCGAAGACGATGGAGTCTTTCTGATCCAGATACCTTGATCGATTGAGGGGGAAATGGCTCGGATTCAAGGTTCTCAATTTTTTCCATCGATCGTGAGATGATCTCGGCAGGCAGGCGACGCAGGTCTTTTTCTACGGACGGCTTGAAGTCAATTCTAAACGATGCCATCTTGCTTCAGCCTTCGCTTCATCTCTTCTAAGCTAATGGTCTGCTCATTCCTACGCTCAGCAACGACCGCAAGATCGTGAAGATCCTCAGTCATCTGCTCATAGCGTTCTATGGAAAGAATAACTCCTTTTCTATTACCTTTAGCATCGATTATGTATTGCTCGTCGGATATGCCTGCCATAGATTCACCTGGACGCACGTTTGCGCATTACGAAGTTATTGTATTCTTCTTGGTTTAAATAGATGAGGTGAAGGAAAATATTGGCCCATGTTGCCGGTCCAATCTACATGCCAGCGCCCAAATATACGGTTACTATTAGCCTCTTCCTTCAAAGCGACGACGAACGAATCCAACCACAGAGCTCACAGAGTTCACAGAGGACGCACAGAGACTTTTTGTCGAGGTACATTGGGGACATTTGACCCAATTACTCTATCCCAAATCGCGTGGCAATTTCTTGACTGCTGCTAGCCTGCTCGTGGGCTGCCTTGGTGAGGGCAGGCTGCCCTACCGGGCCGGCCCCTCGCTCCTGGCGGTGCCGCTCGGGCTAGGGGGCCCGCCTGCGCGCGCTCGTGTGTGGGCGGGGGATGCCGATGGTGTGTAGTCCTCCCATTTTGGGCCAATACAAAAAAAGTACATGACGGAAAAATTAAAGAGTCTGCAAGTCGTAAAGATATTTTCAATGCAAAAAACCCTAATTATTTTTGAGAGCAGATATGGATCGACAGAAGAAGCTGCTAAAATCCTAGCTCTGGTTCTGGGGCCCGCAAGAGCTTGTCGTGTCGATGAGTTCGAAGAGCGTTACAAGGACATCGACCTATTAGTAATTGGCACTCCCATTTATTCCGGGCAAATAGACCCCAAGATAGTCCAATTCGTACAAGAGAACTCATTTTGGCTCAAAGACAAGAACATTGTACTCTTCTGCCTATCCCTAGATCGTCATGATGGAGATGCAGCTCTTCAGAAGCTTCTGAGCTATCATCAACTCAAGATCATAAGCTTGAAGGCTTTCGGCGGGAGACTAAACCTGGAGAAACTGAAAAATGACGATTATCGCAGACTAAAGGTGTTTCAAGATAAGATAGGTCAGCCTCTGCAGAATGTTGATCTCTTTCTCAAAGAAGAGATAATTGAATTCGCCCTAGAGACTAAACGAGCCATGGAACGCCTAGCCAAGACAATGCCTTCTGAAGAGCTAGGGCCCTATGTGGCGGATTTTTTAAAGAAGCACAACACTTGCACATTAGCCACTGCTTTCGGAAAACTGGCAAGGGCCACGCCCATTGAGTACAGCTATCATAAAGGCAAGCTCTACCTGCTCAGCGAAGGCGGGGAGAAATTTGCCAATATCCTCCTGAACAACCGGGTGTCTGTAGCAGTTTACGATGAATACCGAGGCATGGATAAGTTGGCAGGCATGCAGATTACCGGTCAGGCAATCATCTTGGACCCAGGGGATCTGGAGTATAGGGATGTCCTCCATTTAAAAGGCCACAATCCAGACAGAATCGCAACCATGCCTTTTGCCCTGAACATGATCCGCATCGACATGGAAAAAGTCGAGTTCCTAAATTCAGACTTCAAGAAGATAGATCAGGAAGTCAAGCAGATACTCGTATTCTAGAGGTCCCCCTTAAAGTCTCTGCCAACGATCGAGCGCATAAAAGCATCGCCGGAGTGTTTGCACTATCCTAAAAGCGCATGATGAACACTTGATCACCGCTGGCCCGCTCCTGGGCTTCCTTGGCGAGGGCGGGCTGCCCTCCGGGCCGGCCCTCGCTCCTGGCGGTGCCACTCGGGCACGGGGGCTCATCTGTGCGCTCGTGTGCGTGCGGGGGAGGCCGGGTGGGCGGCATGTGGAGCAAAAACCATGGAAAGAAGGAACGGGCCTCAAAAGTCCCTTGGTTTATGACTCATATATTGTACATAAAAGCCTTTATGACTCATGAACCCATTGTTTGTGAGTTATAAACGAATTGTTGTCCATTGTCACGTTAGATGATATTCTTCTCGACTATGTCAATCAGATGAGAGAACACGTAGATTGCCGGTCGCCTCCCGGATCTCTCCCGCTTGACCTCCAAAATACCATTGGCATTTAGGTCTTGCGCCAGCCTACGAGCTGTGCCTTTTGGAATACCTGACCTCTCTGCAAAATCGCTTGATTTGAAAATCGGACGAGAAAAGATGGCATCGATGATCTGGATGGAATACTGAGAATGCGTAATCTCCGGCACCTGTTTTTTCATCTTATCATATAGTGCCAGGATCATTATGGCCTTCTGGCTGTTCTCGCTTGCCTGCTCTGCAACTGCTTGAAGAAAGAAGGAAATCCAGCTGTCCCAGTCCTTTTCCGTGGATACAGCCCTGAGCCTTTCGTAGTAAATATCTCGATTGCTTTCAAGGTAGCCGCTGATGTAAAACATGGGACTGGATAAGATTCTCTTTTTGTAGAGGATGAGCGGCACGAGCATCCTTCCGATGCGACCATTGCCATCCGAAAAGGGATGGATCATCTCAAACTGGGCCTTGAGAACCGCCAGTTGCACGAGATCGTTCTTCTCGGTGCTATGCATGTACTCCTCCCAGTTAGAGAGCGCATCCATTATCATTGAAGGCTCTGGTGGAATAAATGTCGCTTTTTCCATGGGAGTTCCAGGAGGCGCAATCCAGTTTTGTGTATGGCGGATTTCTCCGGGATTCTTGTATCTGCCCCTGACGCCGGAAAGAAGGATACGATGCAAGTCTCGTATCATGTTGATGCCAAGCGGGCGCTTCTCCAATGAGTTCATGGCATGCATCATTGCCTGCCGATAATTGAGGACCTCGTGGATATCTTGGACTATTGCCGTATCTTTTTCGCGATCCTGCTCTGTAGCATCACCAACCTCTGCTTCGTACTGAAGGACCTCTTCAAGCGATGCCTGTGTTCCCTCTATTCTTGAAGAAATCACCGCTTCTCGTGTCTGCATTGGTGAGAGGAGAACCTTGGGGGTTGGGCATTCCCTGAAGAATGCCGTCGTACCGGGCAATGGCTATGGTCGCATGGCTCATCTTTTTGATGTGGCTCAGCCGATCAATGGACTTGAGGGGCAGATGATCGGGGATGTATGGCTCCATTATGATCTTTTGGTTAGTCTGCAAACTATTTCTCATTTTCTAGAGCATCGATCATCTCCGGGGCCGGGCCTCGCTCCTGGCGGTGCCGCTCGGGCTCGGGGCCCCGCTTGCGCGCGCTCGCGTCCGGGCACAGGAGGCCGGATGAGCAATATTTCTGCGGGACAGGACTCCATGCTAACGCTCCGTCTACGGTTACTATTAGCTGCTATCTGCAAGCGACGACGAACGAATCCAACCACAGAGCTCACAGAGTTCACAGAGGACGCACAGAGACTTTTTATCAGGAATATTGCGGGACATTTGACCCATCGCCTATCCTGAATCACGTGACATCCCTTGACTGCGGCTGGCCCGCTCGTGGGCTGCCTTGGCGAGGGCGGGCTGTTCCTCTGGGCCGGGCCTCGCTTCCGGAGTGCCGCTCGGGCACGGGGCCCGCCTGCGCGCGCTCGTGTCCGGGCGCAGGATGCCGGATGAGCAATATTTCTGCGGGACAGGTCTCCTGCTAGTGCTCCGTCTAAGGTTACTATTAGCTGCTATCTGCAAAGCGACGACGAACGAATCCAACCACAGAGCTCACAGAGTTCACAGAGGACGCACAGAGACTTTTTGTCAGGGACATTTGGCCCATTACCCTATCCTAAAAGTGCAAGATAATCTCTTGACCGCCGCTGGCCAGCACGTGGGCTGCCTTTGGCGAGGGCGGGCTGCCCACCGGGGCCGGGCCTCGCTCCGGAGCGCCGCTCGGGCGTGCGGGGCCGGTCGGGCCTGTTGACCCGGTGGCGCATACCTCTGGCGAGGGGAGTTTTCGGGTGCTAGATTAGTAAAGCAATGTCTTCGGTTTGTTATTAATATTAGCTGATAATTATATCCATACCAATAACGGCTCACGCGAAGGCGCGAAGACGCGAAGGCATGACAACCACTTGACCGTCGCTGGTCCGCTCGTGGGCTGCCTTGGCGAGGGCGGACCGCCCACCGGACCGGGCCTCGTACCGGGGTGCTGCTCGGGCTCGGGGCCCGCCTGCGCGCTCGTGTGCGGGCGGGGGAGGCCAGTCGGGCCAGAGGTGAGGGGGCGCGTAGATCGAATGAGCAGCATTTCAGATCTGATTGGTCTTCTGTCAATTCTCAGTCTGCGGTTACTATTAGCCGTGGTATTCTAAACGACGACTGACGAACCTAACCACAAAGGCACGAAGGCACAAAGACTTCTTCGTACAGAATATTGCGGAACAATTGACCCAATTAGCCTGTTCTGAATCACAGGACATCACTTGACCACTGCTGGCCCGCTCGTGAGTTGCCTTGGCGAGGGCGAGCTGCCCTCCCGGCCGGGCCTCGCTCCGGAGAGTGTCGCTCGGGCTCGCATGCGCGCGCTCGCGTCCGGGAGGGGGAGGCCGAATGAGCTATATTTCTGTTAGATCTGTCTCCATGCAAGCGCTTCGTCTGCAATTACTATTGGCCGCTATATGCGAAGAGACGACGAACGAATATCTAATTTAAAAATACTCAATAGTACAGCACTCCTTGTTTACGGCTACATGTTCGGCATTGGGAAATTTAGTAAGGGTGACCGTGATCTGGCCATCTATTGGTATCTTATCCGCCGGGATCATCAAGTAACCGAATGTCTCATAGCCCCAGCCCACAGTGTCTGCAGGCATCTGGAACTCTGGGTGCGTGTTCTTTAGAGCCACTGTTGCATTTATGCTGCCAGTTCTAGTCTCATAGGTGATCTTCACATCAGTGGAATATCCGCTGCCTCCGCCGTTTCCTGAGGGACGAGTGACTAAAGGTGTGAGATAAATGTACAGCTTTCTATCGGTAGGCAGGTTATAAAAAGTCCAAGATGCAAATTGTGCGGGCTTCGTTAACCATCTCCAGCCTGAAACATAGTTGCCAGGACTGACCCGAAATTCAGCATCGTTTACCACAGAAGCTACAACTACTGGACCATATTGTGTCGTAGTGGCAAGAGTAGTTGCGGTGAGTGTCGTCCACTTGTAATCGAGCGGGCATACCCAATTGGATGGGGTGGCATTTTCGGGCATCTTCAACCAGCCTGCAGGCACAGTACCGTTTGCGGAATTGGTCATAAAAGAGCATTCCTTGGATATGTTGTTCTTAATCAGGTTTCGGCAATCACCTGATGCACCTGTGTGCTTCTCGGTGCAGCAATGCTCGCGCTCGAAGCCTTTACAATTGCCGTTTACGGTAACCAATGTGTAGCTTTCTGGACAGGATGTATATGGACCTAATATTTCCCAGCCATCGGGCGGCGTGCAGTCCATGCACTCATCTCCCGGCAGGAATCTCGCGCACTGCATCGAATCATTGTTGACTATCATCTGAAGTTGCATTGGCGCAGCGAGAGCAAGTCCTGCCAGCATGAAGACAAGTATAGCAAGGCCAAAATTTTTCATGTATAATCATTGTTGATATCCCCTATATTTCATTTGCTGAAACTCTTCCATCTTGTGCATGGTTGTCTTTTTTATCTTGAAACGCATATTGAAACGACTTGACAGAACCAACCGTTAGATCGGTATTTTGCGTGAATGCCGCAATCGTCTGAGAAGTCCTCAATCAGAACGCGCATAGTTAAGCTCTTGACCGTTGCTGGCCCGGCTCGTTGGCTGTCCAGGGGGCCTTGGCGGATGCCGGGTGCCCACCGTGGCCGGCCCCTCGCTTCGGGGTGCCGCTCGGGCTCAGGGGCCCGCCTGCGCGCTCGTGTGCGGGCGCAGAATGCCGGATGAGCAATATTTCTGCTGGACAGGTCTCCATGCTAACGCTCCGTCTGCGGTTACTATTAGCTGCTATCCGCAAAACGACGACGAACGAATCCAACCACAAAGATCACGAAGCTCACAGAGGACGCACAGAGTCAATCCAATTCTTTCCAAAAGGTATTTAGTGCATGCAAGAGGAGATGGTCGTAATGGGTGCTAGAACTAAGAAGATACCGTGGGCAAGAGCCAAGGCACTGAGAGAAAGGGGTGCCGAAGAGATCGATAAATCCGTCAAATCATCTGATGCAGCAAGCCAAAATCCATCTCTTCCTAAGATCAACGCTGATCTGATCAACGAGGATGACCTGACGAAAGAAGAAGAGATGGCAGCTATAATGAAGTTGGAAGAGATCTCTTTACGTAAGTTCTTAGAAGACGAGCCTGATACCTACACCCTGGAAGACCTGAAAGTCAGATATAAATGAAAGGCAAAATCGTTGCTATTCCGTTTCCATTTACCGATCTGAAGGGTGCCAAAGTGAGGCCTGCCCTTGTGATTTATGAAGGGCATGAGGATGTCATCGTGGCATTTATCTCTTCAAAAATACCCGCTGAGCCATACAATGTCCATGTTCTCCTGACCAAAGAAATGCCCGCCTTCAAGCTCTCAGGGCTGAAAAGGGATTCCGTGATCCAGTTGAACAAGCTGGCAACAATCGATAAGTCTCTGATTGAAGGCGAGTTCGGAGAGATCGATTCAGACCTTGAAAAGGAAGTTCGACGGATATTGATAGAGATATTTGATCGGTAACATCACTTCCTGTCGGGATACATTGGGGGCATTTGACCCAATTACCTTATCTTAAATCAAGTGACAATCCCTTGAACGCTGCTGACCCGCTCGTGGGCTGCCTAGGCGATGGCTGGCTGCCCACCGGGGTGCCGCCCGGGCTCGGGGGCCCGCCTGCGCGCTCGTGTCCGGGCGCAGGAGGCCGGATGAGCGATGTTTCTGCTGGACAGGTCTCCATGCTAACGCTCCATCTACGGTTACTATTAGCTGCTATCTGCTAAGCGACGACGAACGAACCCAACCACAGAGCTCACAGAGTTCACAGAGGACGCACAGGGACTTCTCGTGGAGATACATTGGGGACATTTGACCCATTATCCTATCCTAAAAGTGCATGATAATCTCTTGACCGCCGCTGGCCCGCTCGTGGGCTGCCTTGGCGAGGGCGGGCTGCCCATCGGGCCGGGGCCTCGCTTCCGGAGTGCCGCTCGGGCTCGGAGCCGGTCGGGCCTGTTGACCCGGTGGCGCATACCTCTGGCGAGTGGCGTTTTCGGGTGCTGGATTAGGAAAGCAAGGTCTTATGTTTGTTATTAATATTAGCTGATAATTATAACCATACCACTAACGGCTCACGCGAAGGCGCGAAGACGCGAAGGCATGACAATCACTTGACCGCCGCTGGCCCGCTCGTGGGCTGCCTTGGCGAGGGCGGGCTGCCCATCGGGCCGGGACTCGCACCGGGGTGCCGCTCGGGCTCGGAGGCTTGTCTGTGCGCTCGTGTGCGGGCGGGGGAGGCCGGATGAGCAGTGTTTCGGTTCGAATGGTTTGCATGTAGCGTTCGGTCTGTGGTTACTATTATCTCCATCATGCTGACCGACAGCTAATGATTCCAACCACAAAGATCACGAAGCTTACAACCCACATCCCGCACGTCTCTCTTCAGCCATAGTATTTTTCACATTCTTGGCCAAACAGCTTTATAATTTTAATTTGTTCTTCATTAAGGTTTATGATTTCTCGATGAATAGCCCCCTTCAAT
>Ga0247841_10013350_pt1 | contig 10517 bp, 10 predicted proteins | sample LaCruzMarch2015__2_FD_192410 | JGI IMG/M metagenome (GOLD analysis project Ga0247841, IMG submission 192410) | Freshwater microbial communities from meromictic Lake La Cruz, Castile-La Mancha, Spain - LaCruzMarch2015_18m | ecosystem: Environmental > Aquatic > Freshwater > Lake | place: Spain...
CAGGAATATCTGATTTCTTTCCTAAATTTGTTCTCATGAAAAGTTCTTAAGGCGTTTGTCTGTTTCGCAACTACAAATGTAGCCTTTTGAACTTTTCTACTTTTTTAATTTGTTCGGACAGTTATGGGGGAATGTCGATGATGAATTTTACGACTTGCAGCTAACACCGGATGATAAAGCCATCCTTGCAGGATTTACAGTATCACAGGGTGATTTATTCTATCATCTGCTCCTCATGAAATTTGATGCGTCCGGATTCCCTGATATTTCCTTTGGTTTGGATGGTTACACGATTGTTGGAGAGGTTCCCTATACATTTGGCGATGCAATGGTACTCCAGACCGACGGAAAGATCCTGGTTGCAGGCTGTACCGGCGGACTGATGCCTGCTAACAATGACTGGGCAATGTGGCGATTCAACCCCGATGGAAACCTGGACCCGGATTTTGGAACGAATGGGGTTGTTACCACAGAGTTTTTCGGTAACGCTGATGAGGCCCTGGGCATTGCCCTGTACCAGGACAAAATCATCCTGGCCGGAAAAACCCGCAATGCTACCGACTATCTTGACTTTGCAGTAGCACGATATACAAACGACCTTGGCGTTTCTGTCCAGGAAACCTCATCAAACTCTGAATTTTCGGTATCCCCAAACCCAATAGTTCGAAACGGGACCGTTAAGCTTGTTTATAAGATAAGTGAACCTGGGGATATTTCCATTGAGGTTTTGAACGTTTCCGGGAATTCGTTTCTGATGTTTCCAGTCGGGAACAAGACGGCTGGAAGTCATCAATTTCAGTTTGATCTTCCCTCAACTTTCTCTGCCGGGGTTTATTTTATCAGGATCAAAGGATCACAGAACCGGCACGAATACACAAAGTTGATTGTGATCAATTAGCAGGACAGATTAATCAATCAAAACCCCTGTCCGATACCAATGTAAAATCCATAATCTTTACGTCCTTTGGCTGCTTCCAGCTTTAACCTGATGTTACGATAGGGGATAATGTTGATATAGAGTCTCAGACCTGTGAAATTGAGCCATGCCGATTGTCCGAAAACATTGTAATTAGTGAATATCTTACCAGTTCCAATATAACCTCCGAAGGCAATATATTTCCATAAATCGTATCGAATTTCAGTTTGGGCCGTGAGTTCTGAAAAATTCACATACTTGCCCCCAGTATAACCGGTGGCATTGTCACCACGGCAATAGTTGGCATAAACGCGATAGGGTAAATCACCCCAGCTTGATTGGAAATAGAAATGCCAGGCAAGGATTAACCTGTTGTTTTGTTTCATCAGGTTGTGATAACCGTTAAACCATCCTGAAACAACTGAATAATCTTTAGAATTCAGGAATATCTTGTTGGAATATTGAAAGTTTACACTTGCATAGTACCCTCTTGTTGACCAGAAAATGTTGTCGCGATTATCCCATACAAATGTAGGGACAACCACTGCCTGGGTGATTTTACCAAGAGGAAGACCCGACTGGTTCAGGATAGCTTCACTGGTTGAATCTGATCCTTGAAGATTTGACTGGGTGTAACGAAACTCCAGGCCTCCATATATTCCCTTATATATTTTCCGGAAACATGTCACCACGACATCCACTTCTTTCTGCTGGGTCCATACAAAGTTTGAATCGTTATTTGGAATGATGGCCGTGTCGCGACCAATACCATAATATTTCAGGTGCAAGTCACCATATCCCATGGTAATGAATGCTCTCCATTTATTCTGATCCCAGTAAATACTCTGTTTGAGTGCTGCTACCCAACTTCCGTACAGATCAAAATAGAATAGAACTGCCGTTGAAGAAGGTGGGGAAACTTTATCCGATTTATCAAGATTGTAAACAACCATTGGCAACACAGCGAAACCAAGCTTTTGTGATGAGCCAAATGTTGGTCCTGGTACAATGGTGAAATTAACATTCTTGTTGACCTTTTTAAGTGTCTTCTCAACAAAAGCAATACTATCATGGGTGACATGGGAATCCTGGCTCATTGCCGACGGAAAGCAATAAGGGATTAGAAAGAAAAACAGGAAGATCCATCGCATATTACCTTGAATCAATTGCAAATATTTATCAGAATGTTTCCTGTCCATTTAAATAAAACCCTTTTGATTGGCCGCCGATTGCAAAATCAAAGTTCACATTTGTCCGGAAATATTTATTGACCATTACCCTAAGGCCGACTCCAACTGCTGGTTGAATGTACTTAAAAAGGCCAACGTTTCTGTCCCTGTTAGACGTGGTTGTTGCATTGATGAAGAATACCCCTCCCAGAATCTGTGAGCAAGGCAGGATTGGGAAACGATATTCGACTTCGCCATAAACCAGATCCTCGCCGCGAAACCTGCTGTTTACGTATCCTCTCCCTGAGCGAGCCCGTTGATCCTCCCCAAGAGAAGGCAGTGAGAGGTAAGGTATATGCCCGGTCATCATAAAATCGCCAAACAGCCAGAAGGCAACCAGATGTCTTGGGTTTTTCTTAGACAGGCCGACGTAGGTCCTGAATTCGGTCCATAATGAGGAGGATTCCTGGCTGCTCCCCAGAAATGTAAAATTATACCGGTAATTGATGTTTGCGTAAATCCCTTTGTATGGATTGATCAAGTTGTCGCGCGAATCATATAAAACATTCAAACTGAGCCCGGAGATGGCATATTGAGCCGTATCAAACCCATGTTTTTTTGAGTAGAGGTAATGGGGGGTGACTTGCATTGGAATTGAGTCAAGGTTTAAAAGCTGATCACTGATCGAATAATAGTCATCAAGCTGATATCCAACCCCAATGTATAAATCTTTAATAATTTTAAAGTTTATAATTTCGTTAAGCTTGATATAGTTGTATTTCATTGGGTAAGCCCCATTATAATCCTTTGTATCTGCACCCATCCAGTGGATGGTTGAAGGCAAGGCAATCGTGTCGGGCGCATTGGTGCCAAGTCCAAAGGTAGGTTGACTATAAAGGTAAAACCGCCAGTCGCCCTGGAGAAACAAATTGTCTTGACTGGTATAAGAGTTTGTTTTAATGAAAATAATGAGTTGTTTTTTAGTTGTATAGGCGACCGAAACAACGCCTCCTGAAACCTTTGTTAAATGCATGGGATTAAAATACCATCCAAAAACTCCCCCTGCACCAAAAAGGAAACCATTTGACGGGTTCGAACTGATATTGGGATAAAGCAGGGCGCTGAACTTCTTAACCGGTCTTGGTTCTCTATCCTTTTTTCGCCATAGGTCGCTAATTTGTCCCTGTTGACAATCGCGCTGGGGTATTGTATCCTTGTTTCCAGTTGTTGTGCGTATGGTTTGGGCTCCGGATTCGAAAGCAAAAATGGTAAAGAGAATTATTGGCAATAGTATATTACGCATGGAAATTGAATCCATCAAAATGTGATTTTATTCTAATTATTCCTGGTAAGAATGTTGTTCATTTTTTGTGTATTTTCCGGTGTTCGTGATCCCATATTGTCTTTATTCATAGGGTCTTTCAATAAGCAACGGTCACCAAAATGATGACCGTTGTTGGAAATATTCAGTTTCCGATTCTGTGGATTTTGTTCATTAACAATTATATCATAAAAAAGAATCTTATGTTGGTGCTATTTAGAAACTGGTGCAAACTTCAACAGGTTATTTTTCTGCCAGTCTGCAAATATATCCTGCGCAATCGTCGTGGCCGCCTGGTCAACATAATTCGGATCGGTTACGGTGATGTCGCCAGTCCATGCAGCACCCTCTTTTGAACCGGTATAGAGATACGCTGATAAATTAACCGTGGACGTGGTGGACCAGTAACCACCAGTCGCCACTCCGCCGCCACCGAAGCCACCATAGAATCCGCCACCCCAGTATCCGCCAAAACCACCGTAATAAGTAGGAGGAACATAGGTTGATGATTTATCCGTGCCTTTGTATTTTACCACAAGTACTGCATCTGCACCAAGGCTGTCCACTTTATTCTTAATCTGGGCTGCCGTGTAGGTCATTGTAGGATTCAGAAAATCGAGCGATTCAATGCATTTCAACCCCTGACTGTTGAAATAAGCGGCAGTGGATTGTTCGAATGGCTTGATATACTCAAGTTTATTGAACATGGCGATAACTACAACCTTGGAGATCTTTGAATTATCAGCAGGGTTTTTCCAGGTGGTGAGTGTAACCGGAGTTCCACATGAACTCAACATAACGACGAACAGAATAGCAATGATTCCGAAATTAACTGTAGATCTTTTCATGGTTTATTTGTTTTAATTTATTTGATAATTATTAGGAGCGTATATCAAGTCTGAAAACCTCTTAATTTCCGGCTGCTTTTTTAAATCCTGAATTCTCAATGACGATTTTCAATTTCTTCGCCTCAGCAATCAGCGTAGTTGAACCTGCGTATTGAGTCCCATCCGGCAAATTGTTGTATGTAATGTTGAAAATCACTTTCTGTGCGGGATCATCGATAAAAGTATTTACGCTGAGGGCCATGATTTTCTGATTCACCTTATCGAGTGAAATAGAAAGAATATCCCCTTGTTCGTTATAATTGGCAAAGCTCAGTTTAAATTTCTTCCCTGGTTCCAGTATCTGGATGGCGACATTGCCAGCATCATATATCTGTTGTACCTTTTCAGCGTCCGGAGGTAAATAGGTTTGAATTTTTGCGGTGGCAGCCTTGATATACTCGCCCATCTCTTCCTTTTTATTGGCAGCAATTTTCCCTCTAATACCACCCGGTGTTCTGCCTGGTGTTGAACCCCCGGTTTCCACTTTGGTCAGCTTTCCGTCAACACCATAATAACATTGTTGTTGCTTGACCGATTTCTGTTCACCATTTAAAAATGTGGTGGTTGTTTCCACCCATTCGTACTTTTTAATTTGTTGTTTACTATCGGCAAGATTCTTTTTGATCATAGCAATGGTTTCCTTCATGTCGGCCTGTGCATATATTTGTGCAGCACCGGTAAACAAAACAAGGGTAAGCATTATGAACTTTTTTTTCATAGCATTTGCATTTAAGTTGATTAAAAATTAGTTTTTCTTCTTCAGCATCGAGGTTGGAAGCATGATCTGTGCCTGAACCCGCAGTGTCCAATCCGGTGCATAATCAGGACGGATGGCATTGTAAAAACCTGCGATCTGCATATTCAAAGGCAGTTTTCCTGCGATCTTGAATATTTTCCCTATTCCCAATCCAAAAGGAACCAACCACTGTTGACCTGACTTGGCTTCCCAATTGGCTGTAATAATTGGTGCCATGGTGAGATACAACCCTTTTTTGATATTGTAGTTAATAAAATACTGAACCAATAATTGGTTGACGTCTGCCCGGTCAGTACTGCCAGCAAATGACCATACGTTGTTTGCCAATACACCGACAACCCAGTGCCCAGGCATGGCTAGTACAACCAGAGAAGGTCCTGCACTCCATTTCTGACTTCCCAGTGATTCACTTCCGGTGGGGAAGGATACGATGGGACCGACTCCAATAGTGACGCCTTTAGTCTTCGGGCTGTAAAACGCTGTAAACTGAATATCAGACAATCCAAAGTTCGTTCCGGTTGGGGCATCATTAGGCTGCCACAATAATGGAATGATAGTACGGGTGATCAGCCGCCCATTGAAAAATGGGATTACAGGTTGGATGTTAAGTACATCCTGAACACGTTTATTTGTTCCATAGTTGAAATTTGTATTGTTCTGAAAGGGGAAACTCATGATGTTCGACAAGGGATTCTGTGCTGCCTTGGCAAGTTCCTCCTGTGAATCCTGGCCGTAACCATAGGAGAAGAATGTTCCCAGGAGAAAGACCAGGAATACTTTAAGGGTAAGTTTGTTTTTCATTTAGCTGATTTATGGAATCCTTGGTTGTCAACATAGGCAACGGTCACCTGATATGATGACCGTTGCCTGAATTGACAGCATTTTATCGTAGCAACTTTTCTGTCAGGGCTTTAAACATTGGTTTAATCCCTCAGCATTCGTTGACCTTCGCTTTCAAGGTCGAGGTACTGGTCCTTGCCAATAGAAACGGCCACGCCAAAAATTGTTCCACCGGTAAAATCTCCCGGTGTTTTGTACATCTGGCTCACGGCATCACCACTATCCCAGCCTACGCAAAGTCCGTCGCCAGATAGAGTGAATTTTCCTGCCTGGGTACGCATGGGGCCTGAAGCAACCATCTGATCGTTAACATAGAGTTTCATTGTACCGATTGATTCATGGTGTTCACCAGCTTTTTCACGGATAAATTCCATACCAACAGTATATTTCCCGGGTTTAAGTTCACCCGAAACAAATTGCTGTTCGGGCATGATGCCGAGGAAATTATATACATAGTATAACTTCTTGTCCTTGATGAACAGTGAATGACCGCCAAAGCGGGAACCATGGGCAAAAATGACCCCTGAACACTTATCGGTAATCTCGATGTTGGCTAAAATTTTATAAGAACGGCCTCTTACATCAACAGCTACACCTTCTGGAACTGCGGCAGTATGAGGATAATACATATAGGTACTGCGGGGAGGTTCTGATGAGGGACGTGGATAGTTGAGCTGCACCAATGGGCTGTGATCGTCGAGTGGCAGTACGAGGTTTTTATCGGCTTCTTCATACCAGGCTTTCACCAGTTGATTCAATTTTTCCGGATACTCCTTGGCCAGGTTCTTTGACTCTGAACGATCGGCTTCTACGTTATAGAGTTCCCACTCATCCTTATCAAAATTTCCTTTGTCGGTAAGTGGTGCATGAAGAGCCACCACTTTCCAGCCATCTTCCCAAAGTCCTCGGGTACCGAGCATGGAAAAATATTGACGATGCTTTTGTGTGGGAGCGTCAGGGGTTGCAGTAAATGTATAAGCCATCGAAACCCCTGAAAGTGGCCATTGCGGAATACCGTGATATTCCTTCGGCATTTCCAGACCACATGCTTCGAGGATAGTCGGAACGATGTCAACAGAATGATGAAACTGATTACGTACTTCACCACGGGCTTTAATTCCTTTAGGCCATGAAATCACCAGGGGGTCGGCAGTTCCACCTGCAAACGAATAGCGCTTAAACATTTGAAAAGGTGTCGAGAAACCTGCAGCCCATCCGGTCGGATAATGTTCGTAGGTATTTGGACTCCCCAACTCATTAATGTACTTCATATTCTCAGAAAGTGCATCAGGATAACCGTTGAAGAATTTATTTTCATTTACAGAACCGTTTGGTGTACCCTCTCCGGATGCTCCATTGTCTGCAGCATAAATAACGATGGTATTATCAAGTTGACCGGTTTTTTCCAGGAAGTCGACAATGCGTCCTACCTGCGCATCTGTATATTCAGAGAATCCGGCATACACTTCGCAAAGTCGTGAGAACAGTTTTTTCTCGTCGGCAGTAAGAGTTTCCCACGGGCGTACAAAGTCTCCCGGATTGGAAACATTGGGAGGCAATGGGTTAAATGGAGTAAGTTCGGTGCCTTTGGGCATAATTCCTTTTGCGATCATCCTGGGAAGAACCCACTTGCGATAAGCATCATACCCATCGTCGAATTTGCCTTTATACTTTGCAATGTATTCAGCCGGTGCCTGGTGAGGAGCATGGTTTGCTCCGGGACAAAACCACATATAAAATGGCTTGGAAGGATTGCTCGCCTTTAAGTCTCCGATCATCCTGATTGCCTGGTCTGCAAGATCTTTTGAAAGATGATAACCCTGCTCAGGACTGTACGGAGGATCAATGAAACGGTTGTCTTCAACCAGGTCGGGATACCATTGATTGGTTTCACCACCAAGGAAGCCATAAAAGCGATCAAAACCAATCTGTAGCGGCCATTGTTTACGTTCTCCGCCAGGCGCAACATCCTGTTCCGGAACATTGTGATCCTTTCCGAGCCAGAAGGTAGCCCAGCCATTTTCGCGCAATACATCGGCAAGGGTAGCACACTCGGCGGGGATATAACCACTCGCTCCCGGGAATCCGTTGGCCCCTTCAGTTATGGCCGCCATCCCGTTAAGTTGGTGATTCCTGCCGGTAAGTAGTGTTGAACGGGTCGGAGAACAGAGTGCGCAGGTATGCCATTGGGTATAGGTCAGACCATTGGATGCAAGTTTGTCAAGGGTCGGCATTGAGATCCCCCCTCCAAATGATGACCAGGCAGCAAGCCCAGTGTCATCGTAAAGGACGAAAAGGATATTCGGTGCATCCTTTTTGGGCGTCTTAGGAATCCAGGGACCCCAGTCGGGTTTCGAATCTCGCACATCGAGTTTGATAACCCCCTTGAAATCTTTAGGTGGAGCTGGTTTTTCCCATCCCTGCGACAGTGCAGCCAGGGGAAGTAGTACTCCCAGCATAAACGCCACCAGAATAAGTGTGGTACTTGTATTAGTAATTCTTCTTCTTTTCATAGTTGTTCTCCTTTCATACATTTTTATTTAAAATCAATTTTCTAAAATTTAGCGATTTCACCTGGTTATTGTCTGAATAATTTCGATCAATGCTTCTCCATCAACTGGTTTTTTCAGGAATGCCTTAACCCCATATTGTCCGCATGATTCACGATTGGTTAGATCATCATGTGCAGTTACAACAATAACAGGAATTTTTAAACCTACGAGTTCAAAATTCTTAAGCAATTCACATCCGTTCATTCCCGGAAGGTTCAGATCCAGAATCAGCAAATCTGTTGTAACAGGTTGAACGAGTGATAAAAAGTCTTCTGCACTTTCATACGATTTAAATTCCATTTCTGCAGATTCGAGAAATAACTCAAATGCACTGATCACTGACTTATCGTCTTCTATTATATAAATCATCACGTATTATAGTGAAAAACAAAAGTACTGTTATAGAACCTCCTTTTCAATAGAACTTAAGTTCTATCAAACCGCATCATTGGGAAAGCCAAACTTGACAAATAAAGTTAATTTCTCCTTGTTATATTAGAAGAATAGGATGGGTTCTCTTAAATTAGTCAGGATTTATTTTGTATGGAATGATCCCGGCGTTTTCGGCAATCCGGCTAATTTCAGGAACTGATTTTACATGAAGTTTTTCACTGATGCTTAGCCTGTGATGTTTTACTGTCTGTATGGCAATATTAAGCTTATCCGCAATTTGCTTATTCAACATTCCACTCATCATATTTTTTAATATTTCCAACTCCCTTGCTGAAAGTGTTTCAATTAATTGAATGGCTTTCAGGGTTTCCTGTTTTTCCGATTTAAGTTTCCGGCTCAATGAAAGTGCTTCGGATATTGATTGAAGCAGTTCTTCGTACTTAAAAGGTTTTTCAAGAAAATTGATCGCTCCCTTTTTCAGGGTTGTCACACTCATGGGAATATTACCCTGACCCGTAATAAATATGATTGGAAGGTGTGAATTCATGACAACCATTTCTTCCTGTAAATCAAGCCCTGATTTCCCGGCCAGGTTAACATCAAGTATCAGACAACCGGCACCTGGCCAATGTTCCCTTGCTAAATACTCCTCTGAACTGCTATAGGATTCAACGGTAAAATCATCTGCCTCAAGAAACAGTGCAATGGAACTTCTGACCGATTCTTCATCGTCAATGATAAAAATAATTTCCGTTAGGTCATTCATCTTTACACCGCGTTAGTCTGAAAGAAAATTCAGCACCGCCACCAACCATGTTTTCTGCACGAATCTCTCCCTGGTGTCTTTCAATGATAGAATGACTGATTGCCAACCCAATACCAAATCCCCTTTTATGTGAAGTAACAAAAGGTTTAAAAAGAATATCTTTTATTGTATCACTTATCCCGCTTCCATAATCACGAACTGCAACGGAAATAAACTCTTTATCTGACTGCTGGCTAATTTCAATAATTTTATCTTTAGGCAACGTGTTTTCCATTGCTTTACTGGCATTGGATAAAAAATTCAAAATTACCTGCTGTATCTGAATTTTGTCGCCAGTTATATAAGCATGCTCATCTTGTTGATTGAACCTGATAATACAATGCTGGCCCAGGGCTTCTGAATGATAGATATTCAATGTTTCTCTGATAACGGAAATAATATTAATTTTTTCCTTTCCCCTCGATTCCATCTTCATTAAATCGCGTACACTGCTAACCAGTTCTCCGGCCCTGCTGTCGTTTTCAATAATTTTTTCAAATATGGCATCTGCACGTTCAGGAAGCAGCTTCCCTGATTTATGGAAGCGTCGTCCTGCCTGTGCATTATACATAATGGCGGTTAGTGGTTGATTAAGTTCATGTGAAAGTGAGGCTGTTAAAATTGCCATTCGTGATAGCCTATCTTCACGGACCAAATCACGGTACAGGCTCTCAATTTCCTCTTTTTGTTTTGCCACCAACCTTTGACGGCTATTCAATTTAATCAAATACAGGACAAGGATTGTCTCTAAGGAATTAAGCATAAATAACATGAACATTTAAGAAAATGTATTATCTTTGTCATAAATCAAAAAACATGACTTATGACAAAAGAAGAATTTATCAATAATACAAGAGAAAAGTATAAAAAGCTTCAC
>Ga0247841_10013351_pt1 | contig 10517 bp, 6 predicted proteins | sample LaCruzMarch2015__2_FD_192410 | JGI IMG/M metagenome (GOLD analysis project Ga0247841, IMG submission 192410) | Freshwater microbial communities from meromictic Lake La Cruz, Castile-La Mancha, Spain - LaCruzMarch2015_18m | ecosystem: Environmental > Aquatic > Freshwater > Lake | place: Spain...
TTTCTATGGCAAATTTGCTATGATACCTGTTCTTGAACCAACCAACCAGCAGGAATGCTACAACATGGTTTCTTACGCTTTCGATCTTTCTGAAAAATTCAGTGTTCCTGTAATGATGAGGCTTACTACACGTCTTGCACACTCCCGTGCCGGGGTTGTTCGTGAAAAACCAAGAAATCAGAACACGGGAAAATTACCTGAAAATCTAAGGCAGTACGTTTTGCTGCCTGCAATGGCCCGTAAAAAATACAGGAAGCTTATCGATCAACAGAATGATTTCAGGGAAGCCTCTTCAAATTCACCATTCAATAAATTCTATGATGGCAAAGATAAAAGCCTCGGCATTATCACAAGCGGTATAGCTTATAATTATCTGATGGAAAATTACCGGGATAAAGAACTAAGCTTTCCCGTTCTTAAAGTCAGTCAATATCCGCTGCCAGGGACATCAATAAGAAAAATGACCTCCGAATGTAAGGAACTGCTGATCCTTGAGGATGGTTATCCCATGATAGAAGAATCGCTACGTGGCTTTTTAGATAACGGGATAAAAATTAAAGGCAGGATGGACGGCACACTTCAGTTCGACGGAGAGCTTAATCCGGGAAAAGTGGCCGCAGCTTTAGGATTTCCATATCCAGCAGGAAGAGATGTACCAAAGGTTGTTACTGCCCGTCCACCGGCATTATGTGCAGGTTGCCCTCATATTGATTCGTACCTTGCTTTAAATACTGCACTTGAGAAATATTCAAAAGGCAGGGTGTTTTCTGATATCGGCTGTTATACACTCGGGGCACTGAAACCCTTTGAATCGATAAACTCATGTGTCGACATGGGTGCTTCAATAACCATGGCAAAAGGTGCTGCTGATGCAGGTCTTACTCCTGCAGTAGCAGTGATCGGTGATTCTACTTTTACACATTCAGGGATGACCGGATTGCTTGATTGTGTAAAAGATAAAGCAAATGTCACCATCATCATTCTCGACAATTCAACAACTGCAATGACAGGCGGGCAACCGTCACCAGGGGAAGGCCGCCTCGCAGATATTGTAAAAGGAATAGGGGTGGAAGAAGAACATATCAGGATAATCAAACCCCTGCGTAAGAACCATGATGAAAATTTTAAAATTATAGAGGAAGAGCTCAATTACAACGGCGTTTCGGTAATTATTCCAACCAGAGAATGTATTGTACAGACAAATAAGAGGATGAGAGAAAAATTTAAAAACTAATCGACAATGAAAAAAGATATCATACTTGCCGGTGTCGGAGGACAGGGCATATTATCAATAGCAGCAGTTATTGGCAGTGCATCACTGGAAACAGGAATGTACCTGAAGCAGTCGGAAGTTCATGGCATGAGCCAGCGCGGAGGTGATGTAATGTCGAACCTCCGGATATCAGACAGGGAAATATTCTCCGACCTTATTCCCTATGGTAAAGCTGACCTGATAATTTCTGTCGAACCAATGGAAGCACTGCGTCATATATCCATGCTTTCCACCGACGGATGGTTGATAACCAATATCACTCCATTTAAAAATACCCTCGATTACCCTGACACCGATAAAATAATGGAAGAAATTGAAAAAATTCCCAACCACATAATAATAGATGCTGACATGATCGCTAAAAATCTTGGCACTCCACAATCGGCAAACATGGTTATTCTTGGTGCAGCATGCCCTTTCCTTAATGATCTTTGTTTAAATATTGAAAAGGGGATACATAATATATTCGGAAGAAAAGGTGAAAAAGTTGTAGAGGTTAACATTGCAGCTATTAATGCCGGCCGGGAATATACAAAGAGTAAACTTAATAAATAGCAGGAGAAGTGAGAAGTGAGAATTAGACTCAGTGACTGAGGGCCGGAGAGTGTGGAATAGTGGTAAAGTTAATAAATTGTTTTAATGATTCAGAGATAAGTATCACATTATAAACTTTCTACTTTATGAACTTTATAAACTTTATAAACTTCTTAATCGTCAGTTCTGAAATCCACAACAGCATCTAGTCTATGGCCAAGTTTTTCCTTTTTTGTTTTAAGGTAGAAATCATTGTATTTATTTGGTCTGGTAATTAAAGGAATGTTTTCAACTATTTTAATACCATAACCTTCAAGTCCTGCACGTTTTACCGGATTATTAGTAATCAGGCGTATTTTTCCAATACCCAGCTCACGTAAGATTTGTGCGCCAACCCCATAATCACGTTCGTCTGCTTTGAAACCCAGTTCAAGGTTTGCTTCAACAGTATCCATCCCATCCTCCTGCAGTTTATAAGCCTTTATCTTGTTAAACAGGCCTATTCCCCTGCCTTCCTGCATCATATAAACGAGTACTCCTCTGCCTTCTTTTTCTATCATTTCAAGTGCTTTGCCAAGCTGAATTCCACAGTCGCACTTAAGTGACCCGAATACATCGCCGGTAACACATGAGGAATGAACTCTTACCATTACTGTATCATCCTTTGTCCAATTGCCTTTTATCAACGCAACATGCTCCAGGTTATTCGATTTCTGGATAAATGGAATCAGGCCGAACATGCCATGCATGGTCGGTAAATGAACTTCCGTACCTTTTACGATAAGTGATTCCTTATTCAGCCTGTACTTGATAAGGTCTTCGATAGATATTATCTTAAGGTTAAAATGATGTGCAATGGACATCAACTGTGGAAGACGTGCCATTGTGCCATCCTGGTTCATAATTTCAACCAAAGCTCCTCCCGGACTCAAACCCGCGATACGGGTAAGGTCGACTGCTGCTTCGGTATGCCCGGCACGACGTAGTACTCCTTTACTTATTGCCCTGAGCGGAAAAATATGTCCGGGCCTTCCCAGGTCGTTCGGCTGGGTAACGGGATCGACAAGTGCATTGATTGTTTTTGCACGGTCGGAAGCAGAAATACCTGTTGTGCAGCCATTTCCCAGCAAATCTACTGAAACTGTAAATGCTGTCTGGTGCAGTGCAGTATTACGCCCTACCATCATCTCCAGCTCAAGCCGGTCGCACACTTCATCAGGTATTGCTGCACAAATAAGCCCCCGGCCATGAGTAGCCATGAAATTAACAATCTCAGGAGTGATAAGCTCTGCTGATGTAATAAAATCGCCTTCATTCTCCCTGTCTTCATCATCAACTACAATAATTACTTTACCTGCCCTGATATCTTCAACCGCTTCCTCAATACTGTTGAGTTTATGCCTCACGGTTTTTAATTCTTCTTTCACCATCACAACAACTTTTTCAAAGTTCTGCAAAAATACAAAAATTAAAAACCGGGCTTATGTCCTTTAACTATATCCGGAATCAGGAAATGCTGACCTGTATTTTTGAAAAATAAATGCGTTTATTGATATGTCCTTTTTGCCAACCTAAAACAGTTACAAGCACAAAATTTATTCAGAAAATATTTTTATAATACAAAAGTTTTTCCCCGGAGTAATATTTTCATGTTCTAACATATATATTTGCATATTTAATTTCATAATTAATGAGAACAATAACATTATCTCTCCTGGTATCTTTCTTTACTATGCTGATTCCCCAATCCTCCGAAGGACAATCAGACAGTTTACAGGTTCTGTTCATTGGTAATAGTTTTATTGCCAAGAACAGTTTGCCGGAGATGTTTAAACAATTATCTACCGCTGCAGGAAAAGTTCCACATTTTGATCAATATACGCCAGCCGGCTATTCCCTGAAGGAACATTCGGAAGATCCCATCACAATTGAAAAAGTCAGTCAGTGCACGTGGGATGTTGTAATTTTACAGGAACAGGGTCAGATACCTTCAAATGATCCCGGACGGGATACTATGATGTATCCTTACGCGGTAATACTCGACAGCATAATTCACCACAACAACCCGTGTACAAAAATTATGTTCTTTCTTACATGGGCCAATAAATACGGTGATATTAATATTATTCAGCAGGGAGGCTCCGACAGTTATGATGCCATGCAGCAGCGGATAAGGGAAGGTTATTTTGAAATAGCCGACTCTACCGGTAACACTATCATTCCGGCAGGAATCGCGTGGAAGCATATAAGAGACAATTACCCGGCTTATGAATTGTATGAGCCTGGAGATGTGCTGCCAACCTTATATGGATCTTACCTTGCCGCATGTGTGGTTTTTTCATCGGTTTATAAGGAATCCTGCCTGGGAAATATTTATAACGCGGGAATTAACGACATTGATGTGGCTAACCTGCAGGGAATTGCGTCTTCAACGGTTCTCGACAGCCTGGAATTATGGAACAATGGCACTTTTGCTTTATTTGATTTTGTCCAGGAAGAACTGACTGTACAACTCAATAATAATTCATGCAACTCAAACCTGTGGACATGGAATTTCGGAGATATGACCGAGCCGTCAGTCGAGGAAAATCCTTTGCATATTTTTAACCAGCCCGGGAACTATCTGATTACGCTGATAAGTTCAGACAGTTGTATTGAAATATCTGATACAATCAGCATGATGATCAATGTATCAGGCAATTCTATTCTTAATCCTGATAATGACCCGGGCGTGATAGTTTTTCCGAATCCTGCAAATGATTTTCTTAATGTTAACACTGACGGCTGTTCAGAACCATTTAAGTTAAGTATATCGGACATTGTTACAGGAAAAAAGATATTTGATTTGGTATGTAATTCAACCTGGGATTTTCAGGTAAATATTTCGGGATTAAAACAGGGAATTTATTTGCTGATGATTGAGAAGCAGAATTCAGTGACTGTAAAAAAATTCCTGAAACTTTAGTCCCATTTTTAATCAAGACTTCCGAAGACCCTTTTAAGAATATCATTTACCCTGGCGGCAGGGTCCTGCCTGATATCTTTTTCTTCTTCCCCGATTTTGTAAAACAGGCCATCAAGTGCCTTACCTGTCGAAAAATTACCAAGGCCAGTTGTGACAGGCGTCAATCCTGCAATTACTCCTGCAGGTGTATTAACCACATATTCGTTATAAGCAGTTGTAAGAGAACTCCACGATTCGTTTGCAGACACACCTGCCACCAGTGGTTTATCAAGTGAAGTGTTAATATCCGGCTGAAACAACTGGAAAAGGCTTGTCCAGGTTGTCTGCCTGAGGTAATGGGTTGCTGCTGTATCATTACCATGCAGGATATTAAAGGCATCAGAAATAGTCATTGATGTGACAGCACCAACAAAAACAGGTGTGGCTTTAACAGCTGCATCCTCTGCGGCACGGTTGATGCGCAGGATTACATCCTCTACCATCTGGTCTCCGCCAGGGATCATCGATAGGTATTCCATAAGCACAGATGCATCTGGTGGAAGCATAATTTTAATAATTGCATCTCCATAATATCCATTGACTTTCGAAACTCCTGCAACTGAAGTATCGGTTCCTACTATGAGGGCAGATTTCAATCCTTCAACGATCTCGGCATCCGAAAGGCCAGTGTTTATCTTATCGCATGAAGTGTAAAAAGTAAAGGGTATGATGACCAATAAAAGGTTCCTTAAGATATTCAATATTTTCATGATATAAAAAGTTTATGCTTAGTTTCCCCGGGGCCCCGATTAATTATTATTCTTTTATAACGATTTAATTACATAAATATTAGCTTTTGCTTCTTTTCAGGATTTCACAGCACACTGATAACGGGTATATGACAGATTTTTATGAATCTGTTGTTAAGAGTTTCACTCGTATTATTAGTTTTCTGCTTCTGTACCACCTAAAAACCAATGTACAAAAATAATCAATTATAGTTTATAATAATGGTAAAGCTTTTCAATGAGCTTAGTCTTGCCAAGTTTTTTCAGTTCATTGATTATCATGAATTTATTTTCTTTCCTGTACCAGAAAAAGAAAGCCCTTTGTAATATCTTATCTTCATGTTTCTTAACAACAGTTATTTTGCTTTGAGTATATGGATGATATCCTGTAAAATATATTACTGATGACAATGTCATAGGGGTTGGAGTGAAATCCTGTACCTGTTCAATATTCAGTCTGAGATTCTTTGTAATGACAGCAAGCTCTGCCATAGCTTCAGGTGTACTTGCCGGATGGCTCGAGATAAAATATGGCACCAACTGTTGATTTAATGAATATTTATTGTTAATCCTGTCAAAAAGCTCCTTCAGGGCGAGGAAAAAAGAAAAAGCCGGTTTACGCATTATTTTAAGTACTGTAGGATCGCAATGTTCCGGAGCAACTTTAAGCCTTCCCGGCACATGGTAACGTATAAGTTCGTTAAGATATTCCAGCGCTGTTTTTCCCGCCGGGCTACCGTCCTTTGTGATGAACAGATCATAACGTATACCGCTGCCGATGGTGACCTTCTTAATACCTTCAACATTCCTAACTTTACGGTACAATTGCAGCAGGGATCTATGACTGTTATCAAGATTACTGCATATTACCGGAAATATACATGAAGGTTTCAGGCATGATTCACATTTTGTTAAATCTATTCCCTTCATTCTGTACATATTTGCTGAAGGTCCACCCAGGTCAGTGATATATCCGGTGAAGTCCTGCATATTTTTTACTGTTTCAACTTCATTTAGTACAGACCTCTCCGACCTGCTTTGAATAAACTTACCCTGGTGGGCTGATATAGTGCAAAAGCTGCATCCCCCGAAACATCCCCTGTGAATATTTATTGAATGCCTTATCATTGTATATGCAGGTATTTCCCCTTTGGCGTAATATCTTGGATGAGGTATCCGTGTATAAGGAAGATCATATGGCAGGTCGGTTTCTTCCTGGTTCAGTCCGGTAATTGGTGGATTCACAACAACCGACCTGCTGCCCGTTTTCTGAATAATACGTGCACTATTAATGCGATTTGATTCAATTTCAGTTAGTTTAAAACTTTTTGCAAAACTCATTTTATTTTTCAAACATTCCTCATGAGATGCCAGTTCAATTGTCTGCCATCCTTCATTCTCCTGATTCATAATTTGATTATCAGAAAGAAAAGCAGTCTGGTAAATATTTGTCAATTCATTAATATTGACTCCGTTCTGCAAATGCCGGGAAATCTCGAGTATGGTTTTCTCTCCCATTCCGTAAACAATAATATCTGCCCTGCTATCGATAAGGATAGATGGTTTAAGGGAGTCAGACCAGTAATCGTAGTGTGTCAGCCGTCTGAGGGATGCTTCAATACCACCTAATATCACCGGTGTTTCCGGGTACAGCTTTTTAAGTATCCTGCTGTAAACAGTTGCCGCATAATCAGGTCTGAAGCCTGCTTTCCCGCCAGGTGAATATGCATCGTCTGACCGACGGCGAAGCTGAGCTGTATAATGATTTACCATTGAATCCATGCATCCTGAAGTGACCCCGAAGAATAAACGGGGTACACCGAGTTTTTTGAAATCTCGCAGGTCATCCCGCCAGTTGGGTTGGGGAACAATTGCAACCTGAAGGCCTGATTTTTCAAGAATCCTGCCAATTACAGCAGCTCCGAATGAGGGGTGATCAATATATGCATCACCGGTAAATAAAATCACATCCAGTGTTTTCCATCCCCTGTTCTCTACTTCTTTTACTGATGTGGGCAGAAATCCTGATATTCTGTAATCACTTTTCAGTTCCATAAATTTGTTAAATCCAAATAGAACAATGGATTTTAAATTGTAAATTAATTGATATTTCAGGGGATCCTGGTTCTCAGAATTTTGTCGATATCTTCAGGAGTATCGACAGGGATACTTTCATCTTCAGTGAATGCTGTCCTTATGCGGAATCCGTTTTCAAGCCATCTTAGCTGCTCTAAAGATTCTGCCTTTTCAAGAGTTGAAGGTGCCAGTCCTGTTATTTTTTTAAGAATGTCGTTACGATAAGCATACAAACCAATATGACGGTAAAAAACATGTTTCTTTACCCATTCCTCCTGAACGGTATTTCTGATATAAGGTATTGCAGAACGGCTGAAATAAACGGCCTCATTTTTAAGGTTTATAATTACCTTGGGAATATTTGGGTTGAACAAATCATCAGGGCAGGTAACAGGTTTTATAATTGTTGCTATCTGGGTATCAGGATCCTTAAAACAGTCCATTACTGATTTAATTTGTGATGGGTTAATAAAAGGTTCATCACCCTGGATGTTTATGACAACATCAAAACTTTGCCTGAATTCCCTGACAACAATGTCCATTGCTTCATTACAGCGGTCGGTTCCGCTTGTATGATGCGGAGAGGTCATAACCACCTTGCCTCCGAATTTGTTGACTGTATCATAAATTCTGTTGTCATCGGTTGCTACTACAACAAAATCAATCATCCCGGATGAATTCTCATAAACCCACCTGATCATAGGTTTGCCGAAAATATCAGCAAGTGGTTTACCCGGAAACCTGGTGCTGGCATAACGAGCCGGAATTATTCCTATAAATTTCATAATTAAAATAATCGTAAAAATAAGAATTTTATTGAAAAGGACTGCTGAATACTTATCAGCCACAAGTCAATATTTGCAGGTAAAAAGTTAGAAATTTTAAAATGCCGTATCCAGCAACTTTACATCGCATTTATTCGTCTTTATTTTTTAGTGATATACCGGTTATTAAAATCGGAATGTTGAATTATATTTGCAAATAAATTTTATAATAAAAATGAAAAACCGTATTGTATGTATTTCTCTTCTGATAATAGCTGGGGTTATTTTTAACATATCAGCCAGTTGTCAGGTCAGTCAGGGTGGTTTTCCCCTGAGTTTTACCACTAATTTACCCCCGGATTTTGAAACGGTTAAAATTACCAGGCCATCACAAAACCAGATAGAAAAGGATATTGCCGAATCGGAAAAGAACGGCACCTTTTACAGATTTGGAAAAATTGTACCTGTTAATTTATCAATTGAAAATGCCGGAAACTGGAAAATATGTGCCGATGGAAGCCGGGTGTGGAGGCTTAATATACTTTCGGAAGGAGCCCTTGCTATTTCTGTTTATTTTGGAAATTTCTACCTTCCTGCAGGCAGCAGGTTGTTTTTATATAGTTATGACAAAAAGCAGGTAATCGGTGCCTTTACACAGACAAACAATAATAGTAACATGACTTTTGCCACAGAATTGATAAAAGGGGACATGGTTACTGTTGAATATAATGAAAATCCCGGAACTAAGGGTGATGTTTCTTTTTCCATTGATAATATTGGTTATGCATACAGGTCGGTATTCTTTTTAAGGAACATTAAAGAGTTTGGTGGATCGGAAACATGTGAAGTAAATGTAAACTGTGCGCCTGAAGGCAACAACTGGCAGGACCAGAAACGCGGAGTTGTGCGTATCAGTCTGATTGAAGGAGGAAATATGGGTTGGTGTTCAGGATCGCTTATTAATAATACTGATGAAGATTGTACACCTTATGTTTTATCTGCCGACCATTGCGGTGGCAGTGCAACTCCAAGTGATTTCCCACAATGGGTATTTTATTTTAACTACGAGGCTCCTGCATGTACCAATCCTGCCGGTGAAGGTACTTTAGCATCACATACAGTAAGCGGGTGCGAACTCGTTGCACACGGTGGCAATGGCGGTTCGGCAGGATCTGACTTCCTGCTTCTTCTTCTGACTGAACCCATACCTGATAATTATGAACCATATTTTAACGGCTGGAACAGAGAAGATGTAGGTGCAACAAGTGGTGTAAGCATACATCATCCGGCAGGTGACATAAAAAAAATATCAGCATATTCAGCCGAACTTACAACAATCGACTGGAATGGCAGCGGTCTCGATTCCCACTGGAAAGTGAACTGGGTTGCCACCGCAAACGGCCATGGAGTTACTGAAGGAGGTTCTTCAGGATCTCCCATTTTCGACAGTAATGGTTTAATAACGGGTGACCTTACAGGTGGAGGCTCTTTTTGCAGCTCACCGCAGGAACCTGATATGTATGGAAAATTGTCATATTCATGGACAACAAACGGCACTACAAACGGTGAACAGCTTAAACCATGGCTCGATCCTGGCAATACGGGAGTATTAACTCTTCAGGGGAAAAATACATGTGTTAACGGAGGATTGTTCGCTAATTTTAATGCTACGCCAATGGTTGTAGTCACGGGCGGTACAGTTGATTTTACTGACTTGTCGTCGGGTAATCCCAGTAGCTGGAGCTGGACATTTAACGGGGGTAACCCTCCCATTTCAAACCTGCAAAATCCTGCCGGAATAGAATTTAATTCAGCAGGAACTTTCAATGTTAAACTTGTGGTATCAAACGGGCTTGCAACCGACGATAAAATAAAAGCAATAAACGTTGTTGCTCCCGGCCCCCCGGCTGCTGATTTTATCTCTTCCAGCCAGACTATTACAACAGGACAGTATGTAAATTTCTACGATCTGACATCAGGAGGGCCCACTCAATGGAACTGGACATTCGTCGGAGGCAGCCCCGGAATTTCAATTGTTCAGAATCCTGTAGGGATAACTTATAATTATCCCGGAGTATACAACGTGTCGTTAAGTGTTTCAAATCCTTATGGTAATGACTATATAACGAAAATCTTAT
>Ga0247841_10013352_pt1 | contig 10515 bp, 11 predicted proteins | sample LaCruzMarch2015__2_FD_192410 | JGI IMG/M metagenome (GOLD analysis project Ga0247841, IMG submission 192410) | Freshwater microbial communities from meromictic Lake La Cruz, Castile-La Mancha, Spain - LaCruzMarch2015_18m | ecosystem: Environmental > Aquatic > Freshwater > Lake | place: Spain...
ACGGAAAGGAAGGACTCCCGGTCCTGATCGTCCAAGAAAATCCTGGCTCGTCCATTGCCCCGGGACGTCACATGATACACTGCATCCGGGTATTCAAGTCTCAATGGTCTGGACATAATGCAAAAATACCAAGGGTTCCTTATATGCCAAGACCTGACCCCTGTCCCGCGGAGCGGAATACTCTGATTGACCAAGGGCTGCGCCTTGAGTTACGCTCGGCAACAGGACAAAAGAGTCTATTGCAGTGACATGGTACGTTTCTCCCGTCATCGTGCTTGGTGAGGGGCCATCCGAGTTTTTTTTGCTGCCAGGGGGCGGAACTACCGGATTCTGAGTCAGATACCCCCGAAATGGCATAACGGCGACATAATTCCGGGTTATAACGCCGTGTCCTTTTCGCTTGACCGCAAAGATGCGGCGGCGTAGAACAATAAAATCAACCTGATACAAAGGCAGTGGTGGGGATTGGTTTCCATCGCGCGAAACGCGCATGCGGTAAGGTAATCACCCTTGGGAAAGAAAATGACAGCATCCATAGTCTTAGGCGGCATTGTTGCCATATGTGTTTTGGGGTATATCGGCTATAGGCTGATCTCATGGAAGCGAAATAGCGAAGAACCTCTGATTTCACTGGTCTATTTGCTCAAGGAGCCGCGACCCATCACGCAAGATCAGATAGTTACCTGCGCAAGCAAGGCTTTCAATGTAACCTTCGACGTCGACAACGAAAAGGCAACTGAATTTGTCATCGACTTTCCGACTCCACCGGTGAACGAGGCTAAATACGGCAAGGCTGCGAGCTTCATGGTGAAAGTCCAGCAAGGCATGTTTCTGGTGCACAGCTTCCCAGCGCCGTACGTGGATAATCCCCGGCAGTTCGCCAAAAAAATCCCCGACGGAAGGCTGCAACGTGTCATTGAAAACCACAAGGCATGGCTATCAGTGGATGCTTTTGGTGATGTTGGGGACGCTGACGCCAAGACCAAGGCATATCTCGGCATTGGCAAAATGATCGCTGAGTTGGCCGGCCCGGATTGTTTGGCAGTCTACTCCCCTGACCTGGGCCGGTGCAACGAATATGATGCCAGACTTTTGGAAACGCTCCGTTCGAGTGAACCGCTCTCTCTGTTCAAGGAAACCACGTTTGTTCCAGTTGTTAACGTGGATGGAGAGGATCCAAGGATGGTTGAGGCTGTTGCCGAAGCCCGGAGACGGTGGCCTGAGTTTGTTACGGCATTCGAAAATGATGCTGACAAGGACAAACCATTCATTGTGAAGGCAGAATTCAAAGACGGAGACGCTACCGAGTTCATGTGGATGTCCGTGATGCGAATTGATGACAAGACGATCACCGGTATCCTGGGAAACACCCCGAATCGACTTACGAATGTCAAAGAGGGACAGGAAGTAACAGTGCCTCTCTCTGCGCTCAACGACTGGCTCTATTCTACGGGCCAGGACCCTGTTGGCGGCTTCACAATTAAGGTCATTGCCGAAATCCAAGGGAAAAAGCAAAAGTGATCCAGGCGTGGCTACAAATCCGGCGAACACCTTCGACCGAGAGATTAACTGGTGGCGCAACACTCCCGGCTTCCGGTCGGTCATGTCTGCAACCCTCGCTTTAGTTCTCGTCTGCCAACTTGAGTGCGGCCTGGAACAGTCCCGGAGCAATCAGATGCGAGCATATTTGTTCAAGCAAACCGATCCCGGAGACCTTGCCAAGACTCACATTCCGCGCCTTTTTCCGAGCAATTGGGGATAATTTTCCATTTTCGGGCTTCGCGTTACGGTTCAATGTGATGAGAGAGTCCTCCTCGGTTTGTCGATGCGCCGGGCAAATCGTATCTCGCGTTTCGCACATTTTTGACCTGTCATCGAGATAATTTTTTTCTCATCGACGAGAGAAGGGGCTGTTACACGTAAAAGGACTGTGTTATAGCGGGATTACCTTGACGGGGAGGTGTCCTGCCTCGCGTTTCGCACTTTTTTTACCCTCTTTTGGGGCTATTTTTGTCTTGCCATAACCTATTGGTTCTGCTAGTATTATTCGTGTTAGGCGACCTGAAAACCTGCCACTGGCAGGGATTCCCAATATAGGGGATGGGGGGTGGAAGAGGCAGCCCGACGCGATCCTTGGCATGGACGTTGAACAAGGTACCATCCTGCACCGAGAAGCAACCTTGAAAACGCTGGTGAGGGTGTTCTGATTCATCGCTATGTTATCTAATTATTCCAGTTGGTTGACCCCAACCCAAATTACCCTTTTTTGCCAAAAAAATAGCGCGGAATACGAGCCGAGTGACGACCTGACCTGTGAAATTCGTCACGCGAGTGAACACTACGCTGCGTGATGTGATGCGGATAGCCGGGAACGACCACTCGGGCATAATCAATGGGGGTCAGGTCTTGACATGTCGTTAAGCTGACGCATGCCCGCGGAAAGGTTGGCATCCGGGGTTTCCAGCAACAGGTGGTAGTGGTTGTCCATGAGGCAATACGCGTGACACAGGACGTTGTATCTTTTCGCCACTAAGCCTAAAACGGAAAGGAAGGACTCCCGGTCTTGATCGTCCAAGAAAATCCTGGCTGGTCCATTGCCCCGGGACGTCACATGATACACTGCATACGGGTATTCAAGTCTCAACGGTCTGGACATAACGTAAAAATACCAAAGGTTCCCTTATATGTCAAGACCTGACCCCTCTCCTGCTCACTGGGAGAGCGCTGTGCGAAAGGCTGGGCTGCCGTCTACGGTTCATTTCCACGATATCCGGCACGTATGGAAGGGGAATGCACGTAGAAGCGGCATAGACCCCGAAATACGGGAAGATATTATGGGGCATTGGCGGGCAGGTAAGAACGTTAACACCAGATACGGCTTCATTAGCAACGATGAGTTGATTCAGGCAATTGACCGGTTCACGGTGGACAACGGGGATACGGAGATTTGGGTGCCGGAGAGAAAAAAGAAAACCCGACAGGGACAAGCTGCCGGGAAAAAGTGGGGACAGTTTGGGGACACTTCCCATTCTGACCCTGGTTACGAAAAGCGTAACCTCTTGTAATATCTGGCAGTCCCAACCGGTTTCGAACCGGTGTCTCCGCCGTGAGAGGGCCCGGGCTTGTATAATCACATCAATCATTTACCTGATATCACGGCGGCTTCCCGTCGCAACGTGACCCGAAGATACAGGTATTTTTCGTCAAAGGGGGCCCGCAGGGGGCCCTGGAGTTTTGGACTTATTGAGTGAAGTATAGAGAGCCAAGACTTCCAAGTAAAGGTGAAATCACTGCCTTGTGCCGAGGTATATGTCCAGTCCTCTGGGGGAAGCATTGGAATAGATTTGTTCCAGCGACTCTAAGAAATTTTCCCGCCCTCGCCACAAGGGAAAGCTACCCAGTCGTTTCACCAAGACGCCTGAGAGCCTTGGGATCGAGACCTCTCGGTCTTCCGTTACAGCGGGCACGGAAAATCGCCAGAAGAGGTCCGGGTCCTCGGGAAGCGGCTCCGGGCCCGACGAGCATTCCGTTGCAGGTTCTTCAACCCTCCTTCCCGTCCCGGTACCCGTATTTTCTCGGTCGACGTGAACATGACCGAGTCCCTTCATCAGTTCGTCTCGATCCATGCCTCTTAGCTTGAACATCAGAAACGGGTCGCGGTCGAATTCCTCGCCGAGAAGATAGTAAACCGCGGCGATGTGTTTGCACGGATTGGACCAGTCCGGGCATGAGCAGTTAGTTTCCAGGTCCTTCAGCTTCTGAGGGAAGAGAGAGATCTTCTGCTCTTTGAAAACATCCTCTATGTTGTCGGGCATCTCGCCTGCCAGCAGTCTGGCCGCGAAGATTGCCTGCTTGGAGAGCGCCTTGAGAATCTTTGCCCATTCAGGCCCGGAAATGGTCTTCACCGTAATCGCCACGTCGTACGGCCTGGCTCGTGTTCCCTGAACAGCAGCCGTGACGGATCCTTTGGCTATTGCTATGGATACCACCTGCCCTCGGCGAGCATACGACCGTCCACGCTGGAGCCTGGCACCGATGTTGAAGCTTTCCAGGACGGCAATCCACCGCTTTGCCCACCAACTCTGCCCGAAGCCCCCTCGCTTAGTCTGGGCCTTGATGCCTCCCTTGACTTCTCTCGGGGCCGCGGGAGTGTAATAATCCCGATAGTACCAACGGCTCAACTCATTCCCCCAAGGCTTCTTTTCTGAGCTTCCACAGTTCCTTCAGATCTTTGTTCGATAGTTCCGTGATCCAGCCTTCGCTGGCGCCTACCACCTTCTCCGCAATTTCCTTCTTGTTTTCGATCATCTCATCAATTCTCTCTTCCAGGGTGCCTGCGCAGACGAACTTGTGTACTTGAACATTCTTCGTCTGACCTATACGGAATGCGCGATCCGTAGCCTGATTCTCCACTGCCGGATTCCACCAGCGATCGAAGTGGAACACATGATTTGCTGCGGTGAGGTTCAGACCGGTGCCGCCCGCTTTCAACGAAAGGAGAAAGATCGAAGGACCTCCTCCTGGATCTTGAAATCGCTCCACCATCCGATCTCGATTCTGCTTGGTGATCCCACCGTGGAGGAACAGTACTTCGACGCCGAACACTTCTGAAAGATGCTTCCGGAGCAACTTTACCATTTCGGCAAACTGGCTGAAAACAAGTGCGTTGTCTCCAATCTCCAATATCTCTTCCAGCATTTCAGTGAGACGAGCCAGCTTTCCGGAGCGGCCGGGGATGGCCGAGTTGTCCCCTAGGAAATGAGCGGGATGATTGCAGACCTGCTTCAGCTTGGACAGGGTCGCCAATATGAGACCTTTCCGCTGGATGCCCTCCGAGGATTTGAGATCTTCTTCGGTTGCCTTCACCACGGCTGCGTAGAGCGATGCCTGCTCCTTTGTCAAGGGACAGAAAACCTTCATTTCCATCTTGTCGGGAAGATCCGCGATGATTGACTTGTCCGTCTTGAGACGCCTCAAGACGAACGGTCCGGTGATGCGCTTGAGGCGCTCAACCGCCTGCGGGTCTCGCTCCGCCTGAATCGGCATAAAGAATTTTCGTTTAAACTCCGCCTGGCTGCCGAGAAATCCCGGATTGAGGAATTCCATGATGGACCACAGGTCCCCTACGTTGTTTTCCACAGGAGTCCCTGTAAGGGCGATTCGATAATCCGCTTTGAGTGACCTCGCGGCACGGGCCTGTTGCGTCTCGGGGGTCTTGATGTTCTGTGCTTCATCCAGGATGACGCCCGACCATTGGAGGCCTTGAAACAGTTTCGAATCCCTGTGCAGTAAGCCGTAGCTAGACACAACTAGGGCGTGCTTGGCCGCTTCTTGCTTGAAGGCCGTGCCCTTGGTTCTGCCGACTCCGTGATGAACCATCACGGGGAGGTCCGGAGTGAATCTGAACGCCTCTTTTTGCCAGTTGTTGACTACCGTGGTGGGGCAGACAAGGAGAACAGGCTTCTTGCCGTTGGAATTCCGATAGTGCTGTATGAGGGCCAGGGTTTGAACAGTTTTCCCCAACCCCATGTCATCGGCAAGGCAGGCTCCCATGCCCCATTGAGAAAGGAAACCGAGCCAGGACAAGCCCCTGAGCTGGTACGGCCTCAGTTGACCGGAGAACGCTCTGTCAGGTTGGATCCCCGCGAAGCCCTCAGCCTTCTCCAATTGCTCGAGCAGGGAACCGATCCATCCCGTGGCTTGCACCTTCTCAACTTGGAGCCCTCGAGGGCCTTCTTTGACTCCCAACGCCAACTGGACTACATCTCTTACGGTTGCATTCTCCGACGCTTTTTTCGACCAAAGATCCAAGGCGGCACTAATCTGTTCCGGGCTGATCTCGACCCACTGTCCCCTTATTCTTACCAGAGGGGTCTTGAGCTTCGCCAGAGACTGCAGTTCCTGCAGTGACATTATCTGGTCTCCGATTGCGACTTCCCAGTCAAATTGCACTATTTCATCCAGCGAAAGCCCAGTGCCCGCTTTCAACTTCGGGCTTTTTACCTTCGCTGTAACGGAGAGGCGAAGCTTCGTGCCTTTGCCTGCCCACCAGGCCGGGAGCATCACGCCGAACCCCGACTGCCTGAGCAAGAGAGCCTTTTCCGTCAGAAAATCATGAGCGCCCCGCGAGTCCAGAGCATAACCGGCAGGCCGAGCGCTCTTCAAGCTCACTGCGATCCCCGGGCACATGGACGAGGCCTGTCCGAGAGAGCTGAGAAGGTATTCCGTTACCTGCGGGCCGGCGATCTTCAGCCCGGCGGTCTTTGCCGAACCGTTGTTCCATGAGTCCTCCACCCGAACCAGAAGGCTCAGATCGTCCTTGGGCTGAAGCAGATATCGTACGTACCATGATTGTACAGGGGATTCTTTGCGGCTCTTCTTGGGGCACTCGGCAACCTCAGGCTCTTCCAGGCGTAAGCAGAGGCGAAGCGGAGAGAAAGCCGTCACGGCAATAGGCCGCGACCAATCCCGGACATTTTTGGCAAGACCTGCCAGTTCGCCCTCGTCGCCAGGGATCCGGTTGTCGGCAGATTTCAACGCGTAGAGCCACGCGTCATGGACGCTCTCAAAGGTAGTTTCTTTTCCGCGTTTCTGGATCGAGCTTTCCTTCCGGCTCGAAGATCGAACCAATTGGTCGAGGGTGCCAGCAAGAAACGCCTTCAGATGATCTAGGGCGGGTATTTCGGGCGGTTCGGCCGAACGGATGTCCGTGATGGCCCGAGCCGCCGGGGGCATTCTTTTCGCAAGTTGCATCAAGCCGTCGCCATCATCTCCGAGAAATAAAGGGAGCCACACTGCTCGGAAGCCCTGTTCACAGGCTTCCATCGAGGGCAGGTATTGCTGACGAGCAACGAGTGAGCCTGCAAATCGGAGGGCCTCGGACCAGAAGCCTAGATCATCTCCTATCGCCACGCCTGGAGCGATAGTCGTCTTCCTTGAGCAAGCACAGAGAAACTCGACGGCTTCGTCCCATTCCATTTGGTAGGTGGTAATGACCCAGGGACATAGCCCGGCCTTTCCTCTTCCAGCCGGTTGCTCCGCAATGAGAGGGCTTGATGGGATTGCTTTGCCGGCCCGTGTCGGGAGCCACACAGCGAGATCAAGGAAACGCTTCTTTTCAGGTGCGGTATCCGGAAGAGCTTCCCCGAGGACGGAGACGAGCTCCTTCTTGCCACCACCGTATCGGTAGCGTTTCCCCTCCCCCTTCTTATGGCCCTCTTCGGAAGATTTTCTTTTTTTCGAAACCTCTTCGGGCTCGGAGATCGCGGCCCATAGAAGCATGCGTCCTGAATGTATGGCAGAGTGGGCGATAATCATCGGATGCTGTCCTTGAAGACAGTTGCTGTTAAGGTACCGTACACCATGGCCCATCGTCAGGAGGCGCACACCACGGCAGTTCGCACATTGGATAGGTGATTCGATGGTTGCAAGCGGGAATATCAAAAGCTTTGGGCGGCGTCAAGCTCTTTGAGATGCCAATACCCTGCACTGGTTTGATTCCCTTGCAGAACTCCAAGCCAGACTCTGCGTCGCACTCGACGAATTGCATGACAATCCCGTCTCGCTCAAATCACTTACGAACTTTCCGTACCTTCGGTGCGACGACTTCCTAAATGAACAGTATGATTATATCCCGATATGAACGCAACTTGGTATCAGTATCGACCTTCCCGGCGCAGGTCGACACCCCGATTCAGTTCTATTTCAAGGCCGTGAAATACCTCGCTCGCCGGCCTTGGTGCGCCTCTAGGTTCCGTAACAAAGCGGAAAAGGACTTGGAGGTCTTGGCCGAACGTTCCATTCGAGACCCTGAAATTCTGGCTCGCACGATCAATGACGCTGATATATGGCCCTTGTTTTCAACGATGTTGCGCAGTGCCTTTCACCGGATGGGCCAGCGGATAAACGGCACTGAAAACGACATGAATACGACCCGTACCGAGACCTATCCGTTAGAAGATCTGGACGCGCCAGTCCTAATCATCCATGGGACCCGGGATCCGCTCGTGGAATTCGAAGTGCAAGCGAAGATGTTCGAGGCGCGTTTGCCGAAAGTTGAGCTTCTGGCCGTCGATGGAGGCGAGCATGTCGCCATTTTCACCCACCGCAATATGGTCAGAGCGAAGGTGATGGAGTTTTTTCAGCTCATTTCACCGCCTAGAATTCAAACAGATGCATATGGGAACAGGGTGTGTTCCCCATAGGCTGACCTCCCGCTAGACCGGCAGAGGCGTCTGCAGCGCGATCTACGGTTTTCGGTCAACGTTTTTCGGCTCTCTTGTGTCCTGGTAACATTGGAGAAATGTCTATGAGGGTTCGCAACCGGCTCCACGGTTGCGCCTACAGGCGCGGATGGGCTAACGACGGCCACGGCAGACTGAAAAGGGCCGGTAAAAGGAACGAGACAGCGATGTGCAGGTCTGGCTTGAGACGGTCTCATGCCTGGTCTTGAAGAATCGTTCCCAGAAATGAGGCTACCCGTGTTTCCGACCAATACTCGCCATTGGTGTCAAAAGTCATGAATCCCACGTGGCCGCCGTGTTGCGGGATCTCGAGGAACACGCTTCGGTTCGTTTTTGCATCTTCAGCAGGAAAACAGGACGCTGAGAGAAAAGGGTCATCCGCTGCGTTTATCAGCAGGGTAGGCACTGAGATGGCTGGCAAGAAATGCCTGCTCGATGACTTTTCATAGTAATCGTCCGCATCCCTGAACCCGTGGATTGGGGCTGTGTATCTGTCGTCGAAGTCCTTGAGAGTTCTGATTCGATCGTACCCTACATCATCAATGCTTTCCGGAATGATGGAAGCCTTAGCTCTTATTTTTCGGCGCAACATCCTGAGAAATCTCTTTAAATATATGCGATTTCGAAACTCCTCCAGACAAACTGAGCAGCCCTTGAGATCACACGGCACAGAGATCGCCACCGCCGCTTTGATCGCGTCAAGGACGCTGTCCCCACGCTCCCCCAAATACTTCAAAATAGCATTGCCCCCAAGGCTAAATCCCACGAGAGCAAGTCCGCTATACATCCCTGAGGCCGAGACGTGGCGGATCACCGCATGTAGATCTTCAGTTTCACCACTGTGATACATACGCAGAGTCCTGTTAGGTTCCCCGCTACAGCCCCTGAAATTCATGGCCAGGACATCCCAAGCGCTGCGGTTCAGAGCTCTCACCATGCCAAGCATGTATGGGCGGCCCGAATCTCCTTCCAGGCCTTGCAGCACAATGGCAAGTCGTCTGGAACCGACTCTTGACCAATCCAGATCGAGAAAATCTCCGTCAGAGGTGCCGATTCGCTCTCTTTGATAGGTCACGCCGGGAACTTTTCGGAACATGGTGGGACCCACGGTCTGCACGTGGGGATTAGAGCAGAAAAGGGGTGGCTTATAAGTGGATTCAGCGACTGAGGACATTTATTCCACTCCTACATCGGAAGTTCTGACCAAAATGGATTCTCTCCGGGAGGCTAACATGCTTACATTCCTGATGGTTCATGGCATTTCCGAACCAATCATTCCGGGCACATAGCCTCTTAGAATCACGGCAGACCTGCCTTGGGCTTCTTACCAAACTGAAATCCGACGTGTCAACGGATCCACAATCCCACAATCCACCACCTCATTTTCCGATAGGCCGTTTGATGTCTCCGTGTACCGCAAATACCCCCTTCACGGTGTCCCCCCGCTTTGGCGGATCGGGTTGCGGGGCACGTCTGTCGTATTCGCATGCAGAATTCCCCCTTTTTCGCCACGCTTCAGGCCCAACTACGCCCCGTCTGTCCGTCATTTTGCCGTAAACGTGCCGCGATCTAGCCTGATTCGCAAAAACTCAGTATCCTCGTTCTCATCTCAAGAAGTGTTCCGTTCGACGCATGCCCCTCAACACCCCTAAAACGCAGTGTAAGAGGATGCTTGAGCACTCTAGCGGGCAGCTCGATCAGTCAAAACCTTATAGCCTTCATGCGCTTGCCGACCCCATGTTTCCCCCAGAACCAAGCGCTTCATTGCTGAGTTCAGGTAAGGACCAAAACGATAAACAAGGGGATGTTCACGGACGCTATGGGCAAGCCAGCGATGAGTATTTGGTGAAGGTCACAACACTATGACCTTCGACCGCGGAAAAACAAAAGTCCTGGTAGCGGTAACCACCAGGACTAATATTCAGAAAAAACACGGACAAAACCGGGACAAGAAGTCCCAATCGTATAATGGCAGCTTGTCGGAATCACGCTACCTATTTGTCTTTGTGGCGGGAGCGACGAGACTCGAACTCGCGACCTCCGGCGTGACAGCGGCCGGTGTGCTTAATGATGTCAATGTGTTACGCGATATCACGGCCAAATTCGGTCTCATGGCACCCTGATAAAGCGGCTATTTATGCGCCTAAGGGGCCCTGGGATTTTGACTGATTTGGTGGGGCTGACAACCTCAGTCTCCCGGCTGAAATAGGACGCCGGCCCGCTCATAATTTGCCGAAGCTCGGCCTTGACGATACATTCCAGCGAGTTTTTG
>Ga0247841_10013354_pt1 | contig 10512 bp, 11 predicted proteins | sample LaCruzMarch2015__2_FD_192410 | JGI IMG/M metagenome (GOLD analysis project Ga0247841, IMG submission 192410) | Freshwater microbial communities from meromictic Lake La Cruz, Castile-La Mancha, Spain - LaCruzMarch2015_18m | ecosystem: Environmental > Aquatic > Freshwater > Lake | place: Spain...
ATTTCCTGGATGAGGAAACTCTCCGGAGAAACCAGGAATGTATAAGAACACAGCTGGCACGATTTCTTGATTTTTCACCTGAGCGTAAGAACTGCGCCATTATGGTGAACAACTACGACTGGATGAAGGAATATTCGTTCCTTGGTTTTATCCGGGAGATAGGGAAGCACATCACTGTAAATTACATGATGGCCAAGGATTCGGTGAAGAAAAGGCTCGGAGCCGATGCAAAGGAGGGGATGTCATTCACAGAGTTTTCGTATCAGTTGGTTCAGGGCACCGATTTCCTCCATCTATACAATGAACTAGGCTGCAGGCTGCAGATGGGAGGATCGGATCAGTGGGGAAACATAATCACGGGCACCGAACTGATAAGGAGAAAGACCGGAGGCGAGGCTTTTGCAATGACCTGTCCGCTTATCACCAAATCGGACGGCACCAAATTCGGAAAGACCGAATCAGGAAATGTCTGGCTTGATCCGGAAAAAACTTCGCCTTACCATTTTTATCAGTTCTGGCTCAATGTTTCGGATGAGGATGCTGCAAAATACATAAAGATATTCACCCTCCTCGACAGGGTCGTCATTGAGGAACTCACAGAAGCCCACAAGGAGGCTCCCCATGAGAGGATCCTTCAGAAACGCCTGGCTGAGGAGATGACCGTGATGGTACATTCGCGCGAGGAATATGAGGCTGCCGTTGAAGCATCACAGATACTCTTCGGGAAAGGAACCACCGAATCGCTGAAAAGAATGAATGAAAGCACATTCCTGGCGGTCTTCGAGGGAGTGCCGGTGTTTGACATCAGCATGGAAGTGATCGGCAGGGAAGTGAGTGTGGCAGATTTGTGTGCCGAACACTCGGCAGTGTTTGCATCAAAGGGCGAACTGAGAAGGCTTGTACAGGGAGGTGGAATGAGCATCAACAAAGTAAGGATCGATAATCCTGATATGGTCATCGGCACCGATATGCTTCTCAACAATAAATACCTGCTTGTACAGAAGGGTAAGAAGAATTATTACCTGTTGAGGGTAAGCTGATAAAAGGAAAATCTTCTGCTATTTCAGAAAGTCGGCGGCAATTATCGACACATCATCAAACAGGTCCGGGTTGTTATCCGGTATGCCGAGTTTCAGAAGCATATTCCTGATGTTGTCTTCAACAGGTTCCCGGTTTGTTATATGTTTCACTATTTCGGTGGTGAGTATTTCTTTTCCGTCGTCCCCCTTCAGGTCTGAAAGTCCGTCGGTGTAGCACACTATCTTTGAATTTTCTGTAATATTTAAAACAGCGTGACTTACGGGAGGTATCTCATCTATCATCCCGATACCGACGCACTGCGAATGGAGATGCAGTACCTGTTGTGTTTCGTTTGTGAAAAGAACAGGCGGGTTATGACCTGCGTTAAGGTATTCCAGATTTCCGGTGGTGTGGTCATAGCGGGCCACAAAAAAGGTGATGAACTTATCTCCTGCAGCATTGGTCCAGATAAGGTCATTAAGCTTGCGGATGAGCGTCTCAAGTTCAATATCATGGGTGAAAAGGGCCCTGAGACCGGCCTGGAAATTCGACATCAGGATTGCGGCTGCGACTCCCTTTCCTGACACATCAGCAATGCAGAATCCTGTTCTGGCTGGGGACAGCCTCAGGCAGTCGTAATAGTCGCCTCCGACTTCATAATGCGGGAAATAAAAGCCGGTGACCCTGAAGTTGTCGTTTGCCGGCATTGATTTGTTGTCGGGGATCAGCTTTTGCTGCATTTTTGCGGCAAGTTCCAGCTCTTTCTTAAGCGCTTCCTGTCTGAGGCTTTCCCCGAAGAGCCTTATGTTTTCGATAGCGACAATGATTATCCTCGAGATCGTCTGAATGAAATTGAGATGGCTGATCACCGGGCTCATCCCTTCACGGTCTTCCTCGATGTCGCCTATAAGGATAAAGGCAAGCGGTGCGTTATTATTATAAACAGGGATAAGTATTTCGACACCCTCGATCCCGAGCTTCTCATTCCTGATCTCCGTTTCGGTGAATTTCAGGAGTTGCGATTCCAGGTCGATTCCGGTTTCGAACTCTTTTGGGAATCCGGCGTTGAAAATGCATTCCCAGCTGGCTGAATGTTTGAAGATTATGATTTTTCCTATTCCCAGGTTATTTCTGAGAATCGAGTCATATTTTGATAAAAGTTCTTCGGTCGGCAGGTTAGCATTTATCGATAGTGTTATGTCAAGAAGTGAGTCCAGCTTGAATCTGGAAACCTGCAATCTGTCAACCGAAGACTTTTTCTTTCCCATGAATTTACGATTTGGCCCTTTCAATGTAGGTCCGGCTCGAAGTATCTATCTTGATCCTGTCGCCTGTACTTACAAAGAGGGGCACCATAATTGTACCTCCGGTCTCGATTGTTGCATGCTTGAAGGTGTTTGTTGCCGTATCGCCCCGGAGGCCGGGTTCGGTATAGGTTACTTCCACAATGAGGAATATCGACTGAAAGCACTGTATCGGTGTCGGCGTGGTAAACAACCTCTACATTCTCGCCTTCCTTGAGAAATTCATGACCGTCGATCAGTTCCTCCGTAACATGGATCTGTTCGAATGACTCGAGATGCATGAAATAGTAGCCGATTTCATCGCGGTAGAGATATTGGTAGGGGCGTCTCTCGACCCTGGCCACGTTTACCCTCGTTCCTGATGAGAATGTGTTATCAAGAACCCTCCCTGTCTTCATGTTTTTGAGTTTTGTTCTTACGAATGCCGGACCCTTACCGGGTTTGACGTGCTGGAACTGCACTATGGTGTGAAGTTCCCCATTGTACTCTATTACCAGTCCGTTTCTGAAGTCTGCAGTAGTAGCCATAAAAATTTAAAAGTTTCTATTATTGGTTATTGTCTTTTCTTCTTATTTCCAGTGGATATTTTAATCCTTCGTAATTCACAATTTCAGCAACAAATGCACCGACAAAGATATTGAATCTTATTCTGACAGGGAGGTGGTTTCTGTCGGCGGTGAACCAGAAGGTAACATCATCCTGTGTTTTAAAGAGTCTTCCGACCTCGGTTACCGGATTAAACTTCAGGCATTTGACTCTGCCTATTTTCGTCTTGATCTCTTCAGTGCCCTGGTATCTCATAATAACCGGGTAGTACTCATCGGTGAACCAGGTATTAATTGTGATAACGTCTCCCTTTTTTAACTTTTCGTGGTATGGGAAATGGTTATCGCGCATGAAATAGAAACAGGAAAGAATGTCGTGTATTCCTTTTTCAGTTACATGCACACCTGTGAGGTCGCTTGTCAGAACCGCCGAGTCGGGCCTGCTGTAATGGTCAAAGATCACTTCGTTATATCTGGTATAACGGCCTTCCCTTATGTTTCTTATTGAGAAGACTGGTAATCCGGTTGCCGGCTCGAAGTAGCTTTCATAAATATCCTTTACCCTGAAAACCGCATCAGCCATCCCGGTAGTCTTTCCGAGGAGAACAGAATGCATCACCTCTTTGCCCCTGAAGGTATCTGTCCGGAGCTCGAGCGAAACCACTCCTCCCTGGATGACCCCGTAATGTATTTCAAAATTGACCTTCTCCCCCGGCAGGTAAGCCTTTTCCTGACCGGATAAAAGCGCCGGCAACAGGATGGCAAGAAAAAGAGTTTCAATATGACTCATTCTGCTTTTTTAAGTAAACTTTGATTATAACAATCAAATTACCTGCCAAGGATATTTTTTTTAGGACGCGAAGTTATGAAATCTTTGAGATAAAATGGCTCAAAATAGGCGATATCTTCAAAATTCTGTTGCATAAGTGATTTAAAGGCAGGCTTGTACATATATGCTGCCGAGATGACGAACTCATCGGCAAATGCTACATTTTCACGGCCGATGATATTCCGGCATTTGGCTGCCCCGTCGCCGAAGAAAAGCAACCGGATATCCCGGGGTATGTCAGTGAACGATTGTTCATCGATTATCTCAGCCGAGGTCTCCTTCACCGTTCTGCCTTCCGCATCCAGTATTGAGTAATAGACCTCCATCCGGCGGGCATCGAGCATAGGAATAAAAAGTGAATTGTCGGCGAGTCCGTATTTTTTCCTCATCTTGTCGTCAATGCCGTGGAACATCGACAGTGTTGTTTCGATACCTATAAGCGGGAGTGAAGCTGCGTAGGCTATTCCTTTGGCGGTTGAAACGCCTATCCGGAGGCCGGTGTATGAACCGGGACCCCTGGTGACAGCCACTGCTTCCAGATCATTGGCATTTAGTCCTGCTCCGCTGAGAAGTTCGCCGATGAAAACAGTAAGCAGTGAGGCATGAGATTTGTTGCCGGAGCTCTCTCTCAGATCCACCGGACCATTGCTGTCGCAAAGAGCGACCGAGCACACGGTAGTTGAAGTCTCAAGACATATGATCATATTCCGGAACTCACCATGCTTCAATAAATTTAATCGAGCGAAAAGAGGTCATCTTTCTTAACGATCTCGACAAGTGTACTGTCGGAGAGTTTCTTGCTTATGGCGCTGAAGGGGGCAGAGACGACACGGTCGCCTTCTGATACACCCGAAATGATTTCGATATAGCTGTTGTCCTGGATACCCGTTTTTACGTCTTTGGCAAGCGCCCTTTCGCCATCGGTCAGGAACACCAGGGTGCGGATTTCTTCATCTGACAGGTTCTGAACTACTTTGGTAGTGTCGGTCCTGGTGGTTACCGATTGTATAGGTACGGTTATTATACCTTCCCTGATCTCTGTCTGTATGTCGACCGTAGCTGACATACCCGGTCTCAGGGGGTTCAGGTTGTTATCATTTGTAAGGGACTTGTATGATTCCGGAAGCACAAGTATTTTAACATCAAAATTGGTTACCTGATCGGCTGACACTCCCGTTGTCTTTGCGGAATTAGCTATTTCGGTCACAATGCCCTTGAATTTATGATCGGTATAGGCATCGATTTCGATGCTTGCAGTGTCTCCAAGTTTTACTCTCGGGATATCATTTTCATTAACTTCAACCTGGGCTTCCATCCTGGAGAGGTCGGCGATCCTTAGCATTTCCGTACCCGCCATCATACCGGTTCCGGCAACCCTTTCACCGAGTTCGACCAGCAGCATGGATACTGTTCCCGACATAGGCGCGTAGATCGATGTCTTGACCAGATTTTCATTCGCTTCCTTCAGTGAAGCCTCTGAGCTTGTTACAGAAAACCTTGCTGCATCAACCTCGGCTTTTGCAACTGAATAAGAGGCTTCTGCCTGTTCGAACTCCGACTTTGATACTGTCTGTCCCTCAAACAGTTGTTTTGTTCTGTTGTACGACAGCTCGGCCTGGATGAACTGTGCTTCTGCCTGGGCGAGTCTTGCACGTGCCTGGCTTATTGAAGCAAGCGATCTGTCGCGTTGTGAGATATAAACGTCGGGCTTGATTCTAAGCAGCAGCCGGCCTTTCTCAACATTGTCGCCCTCACGTACGGTAAGCTCAACTATTTCTCCAGATACATCGGGTGTGATCAAAACTTCCATTTCGGGCTGGATCTTCCCGTTTGCGGTGATTGTCTCAATGATGGTCCTTCTTTCTGCGTTTTCAACTGACACTTTCACAGTTACCGCTTTCCCGAACCAGCCGGCCTTTTTCCCGATTAAAGCCACGACAATAAGAATTATTGCCACAGGGACGAGGATCTTCAGTATTTTGTTATTCTTCATGGTATGCCTTGATTTAAGATTATTTATTCAGTGTGAGGGGCAGCCCCTTGTAAAAATCGAGAACTTTGGTTTTAAAGATATATTCATACTTCGCCTGTGACATTTCGGACTGTGAGCTCAGAAGCTGCGTCTTTGCAGCATTATAATCGACTGGTGTTATCATTCCGACGTCGAATTTCTGCTCTGTGTATCGGAACGACTCCTCCGACGATTCGACTGCCTTGGCGCTGGCGAAGTACTTCTTGAGGGCGGCGACGGCATCAGAGTATGCCTGCTGGATATCCTTGTAGAGCTCCTTCCTTGTCCCTTCAAGGGTGTACTGGCTGTTTTCGACCGCAAGCTTCGAATTTAAAATGTTCTTGTTCACCTGCCATCCGTTAAGTATGGGTATATTCATTGAGAAACCAAGTCCGAAGTTCTTGTTGTTCTTCAGCTGGTCTTCAAAGGATTGTTGTCCCGGAAGATCCGCAATGTGTGAATATCTGGTCCCGAAGTTGTGACTCATCGAGATGCTCGGGCTCCTGGCGCCTTTTGCGACTTTAAGGGCATACTCGCTGGCGGTGAGTCTCAGTTCCGAACCTAATATCTCAGGCCTCGACTGAACAGCCAGGCTGAATATTTCGTCGATATTGCCTGCGATGTCAGCTGTTTCTCCGACCCTGATATCGGGTACAATGATCTCAAATCCGGCGGGTGTTTCAAGCTCCAGAAGCTGGGTAAGGTTGAGGTATGATGTTTCAAGCTGGTTTTGCATGTTCACCAGAGTCACCTCTTCCTGGGCTGCCTGTGCTTCGATCTGAAGAAGGTTTCCCATTGCCACGCTTCCCGCATCCACCATCTTCCTTGTTTTCGTTATTTGCTCCAGGGTGGTGTTGAGCTGGCTCTCAGTTGCCGTAACCAGTTCCTTGTTCAGAAGAATCTGGAGGTAAGCCAGGGCAACGCTGAGCGATACGTTATCGCGGATACGCTGAAGATCCTGCTCGCCTGCCAGGAGTTCATACTTGTTTTTCTGGATTGTATTCAGGTTCTGGAGGCCGGTGAAAAGATCGGTCCTTCCCCCCACATAAAAGTAGTTTGATTTAAGAGTCTGATTGTAAAAATCATAGGTGGTCTGGTCAAGAGCTCTTCCGAATGAGTAATCTTGCGATGCCTGACCGGAGACCGAGGGCAGGAGACTAAGCTTCGACTGGTCGAGGGTATTTTTCTGGACCTTGGTCTGGATCGTCTGTTGTTTGATCTGGATGTTATGATCGATGGCATGCTGAATACAATCCTCGAGCGACCATACTTTCTGGGCAATGAGCGGTACTCCGGATGCAATCAGGCATGCAATTATGAATATGAAAATTCTTTTCATTATAATATGGTTGTTTTAATCATCACGACAGGTTTATTGAATAATGATCGGGTTTTCCCCGGAATGCTGCATTTATCATAAAAAATATTCATAAGCTGGTACTGTAGTAAAATAAGGTTACGAAGATAAGAAATTAGGAGGATATGGCGTACGGGGGAGGTGTTTATGTCGTTTTTTGTCTGATATTTTGGCTGCGATTGCCAAATTAATTATCTTTCACGGCTCATTTAAATACTTAATATTATGCTTCATTATAAAGAATTAGGCCTGGTTAACTCGAGAGAGCTGTTCCGGAAGGCAGTGGCGGGAGGATATGCGATTCCTGCATTCAATTTCAACAATTTAGAGCAGATGCAGGCGATAATCAGCGCCTGTGTGGAGACAAAATCTCCTGTCATTCTTCAGGTGTCGAAAGGTGCCCGCAAGTATGCAAATCAGACCTTGCTCCAATATCTTGCCAAGGGTGCGGTAGAGTATGCCAAAGAACTTGGATATGCAATTCCGATAGTACTTCATCTTGATCATGGTGACTCATTTGAGACCTGCAAATCGTGTATTGAAACTGGTTTCTCATCAGTAATGATCGATGGATCGCATTTCCCTTATGAGGAAAATGTGAGGCTTACAAAGCAGGTGGTCGAGTTTGCCCACCAGTTTGACGTTACGGTTGAGGGCGAGCTTGGAGTGCTGGCCGGCATTGAAGATGAAGTATCGTCAGAACATTCATCATACACCAGGCCTGAGGAGGTTGAGGATTTTGTAAAGAAGACAGGTGTTGATTCACTGGCCATCTCAATCGGGACCTCACACGGAGCATTCAAGTTCAAGGTGAAACCCGGAGAACTTCCTCCTCCCCTTCGTTTTGACATTCTTGAAGAGTGTGAAAGAAGGATCCCCGGATTCCCGATAGTCCTTCACGGCGCATCATCAGTCCCTCAGGATATAGTTGCAGAGATAAACCAGTATGGAGGAAAGATGGAAAACGCAACAGGGGTATCGGAAGATCAGCTCAGAAGAGCTGCTGCATCGGCTGTCTGCAAAATCAACATCGACAGTGACGGAAGGCTTGCAATGACTGCCGCCATCAGGAAAGTGTTTGTGGAAAAGCCGGGTGAATTCGATCCGCGTAACTATCTCGGACCTGCCCGCGAGAAACTGAAAGAACTCTACAAGCACAAAGTGATCAATGTACTTGGAAGTGCAGGAAAAGCTTAATCAGTGAGCTTCCGCGAAAAGTGGGATAAAAGTTTTTAATATTGTATAATACATGGAGCCAGTCACTTAAGGACCGGCTCCTGTTTTTTTGTTAAAAACTAATTGAGGCTCATAAAATTATAGGCCCGGGTTTTTTTAAATTAGCGTTCAAATTGACATTTCACAATTTGAAGCGCATTCCATACAAGGAGGAGAGGCTGAAAAGGAGCAACAGGCTTACGGTCATGCTTAACAACAGGGAAGCAAGGGCTCTTGATATTTTCTGCAGCCGCTACCGTATATCAAACAAATCAGAGTTTCTCAGGGAGACGCTGATGAAGGCTATCCTGAAGCGATTTGACGATGAACATCCGTCGCTATGGGAAGAGCCTGAACCCACGCTTTTTAACCAGTCGTAGCATTCTTCCGCAACCCATTGCGGCAAAACCGGATCAGCTTTTCGGGCAATCTCCTGCATTCTTCACAGAATAATTTATTGGTCTCTCCGTTTGTTAAGAGGATGAAAAGTTTAAAAAGATACATTGCTGAACCAACCAGAAGGACGCCCAGGGTAATTCTGGAACCGGGACGATTTTTCATTGTGGGACGTTCGATTCCGGAGAGTCCCGGGGAGTTTTACCGTCCGGTTTTTGACTGGATCATCAAATATGCTGAGGGGAGCAATCAGCGCACGGGCATAGAGCTGGGATTTGAGTATATCAACACCAGTTCCATCAAATGGATTTACAACATCATCAAGAAGATATCTGGTATGAAGAATCTCATTGAGAATGTAACCATCTGCTGGTATTATGACGCCGGTGACGAGGATATGTGCGAACTGGGGTTTATATTGAAATCGCTGGTCGACTGTCCGTTTTATGTCATTGAATCGGAAGTTGCGGAAAGAACTCCGGATGACCAGTGTGCAATTAATGCTATGTAGATCCTGTCCGGATCCCTGTATTCAAAAATTTCCTATTTTTGCAGCATCATTAAGGGATTAATGACCCATGGTGTAATTGGCAACACGTCGGATTTTGGTTCCGCAGAGTCCTGGTTCGAGCCCAGGTGGGTCAACGAAAAGAGTGAGAGCGAGGAAGAATCTGCAGGTCGTGCAGGTCATGCAAGTCATGCAGGTCTTTTACTATGAAGAAAGATGATCGTTGAACGCATATTTTAAAATCCACGAATTTTTATTGTCAAACGATATCTCAGTTATTGTTTTAAGACAAATTATTTACCTGAAACGATATGGTTTTCAGGAATTTAACACTTATGAAGGGTGAGATGGGCACCCCGCACATGAAGGAATACGTGAGGAATCAGCGTTAAATTCTGAGATAACTTTCTGATGTGTTTCATGTTCAAGTGCAAAAACCGATGACCCTGACCACCTCTCGCCAGAGTAAATTAACTATCCAGAACTGCAGTTAATCCTGTGATCTATAGATAAATATAAAAATGTCCAATTTACCGGAAGGATGTGGTCAGATTATCCGGTGTATGCCACCAATCCGTTTTTGCCGGACAAGAGTCCGCAGTGTTATTATATTGGATTTTTGAAAAAGGGGTTTAGATTTCACTGTCATGACTTTGGGCAACCGGGCACTCTGCTTTTCACAGCCTTGGCCGTGTTATTTTTAGTTGAAATCTCAGAGCTTAATTTCCAGTCCAATTTTGATATGCGTTTCAAGAAAATCATTGGTCCCTATATGGAAGTTAAAGGGAATTATCTCAAAGGCAATCCGTTTGGCTGGCGGGTTGAACCTTAGTCCACCTCCAACATATCCTGCAATATTGTAGTTACTTATGTACTCTGACGATTGTGGTCCGTTATAATCTCCTCCGGTTCCCAGTAGTCCCCTGGTATTGTTGATAATGGCTCCTATTCCTATAACCAGGGAAGATTTTTTACCTTTCAATATATCATAGAATAATATTGTTTCCAGGTTGATTGAATTAAAGTATTCATCTCTTGCATCCATCACATACCTGGAACTATATTGCCCAAAACTTAAGTTTGGATTTATCCTGAATCTTTCGTTCCAGATTTCTTTTTGAAATCCGGCGGAATAAGTAATCCCTGATCCATCATTTCTATCTCCCATTGAAATACCGATTCCGGATCTGAATTTCAGACTGAAATTTGAAGAGTCCTGGCAGTTTACGTTAATGGTTACTAATGAAAGGATAAGAAAAGCAATCCATTTTTGTTTGCAATTTATCAATGGTCCGATTGTCATAATTGAAAGATCTATGCTAAAGTA
>Ga0247841_10013356_pt1 | contig 10511 bp, 9 predicted proteins | sample LaCruzMarch2015__2_FD_192410 | JGI IMG/M metagenome (GOLD analysis project Ga0247841, IMG submission 192410) | Freshwater microbial communities from meromictic Lake La Cruz, Castile-La Mancha, Spain - LaCruzMarch2015_18m | ecosystem: Environmental > Aquatic > Freshwater > Lake | place: Spain...
CAGATTTTACCAAGCGTTTTCAAGTCGAGGACATGCATAAATGGCATCTTTTGTAAAATATTTTAAACGGTTGCAAAACTTAACTAACCATTATTCCGGACAGTAGTGAGAATTTATCAGTAAAAAATTAATTTATAATTAACTTTCCTATTGCAATACCCTGAAGAGCGTGCTAACAGGTAAACTTAATGAAAGCACTTTCAGAGGAAGAACTCAAAAAAATTATTCTTGAAATATTCGACCACGGCTCTATCATCCCATCTGAACACGCCAGAGAAATGATGCAGGAGAGGGGTTACAATATGGCCGATGTCAAACATATCTTGAAACATGGCGCGTTAAAAAAGACAGAACTTATTAAGAAAATCTATCGTTACCATTTGCATGGTGAAGATTTGGAAGGCCATCCCGGTGCAGTCGTTACTGCGCTTATCAGCAATTTGAAGATCGTAATCATCACAGTGATGGGAGGGGTAAAATGAAAACCTGTTGGGAGTGCGGCGAGAAGCTGCAAATCATAAAAGGGGAGCCTTATCATTATACGGAGTGCGGACTGGATAACATCTATCTACATGGAATCATCCAATACAAGTGCCCGAAGTGTATGGAAGGCGGTCCGGAGATCCCCAATATACAGGAACTTCACCTCTTGATCGGAAGCTTGGTTATTTGCAAGCGCTTGCCGCTGACGGCTCAGGAGATTAAATATCTCAGAAAAGAGCTTGGTCAGAAGAGTAAGGATATGGCCGGATTGCTGGCGGTTACCCCACAGGAGTATTCCAAATGGGAGAACGCCCGAGACGTAATCTCACGCAATTATGATAAGATACTTCGCATGCTATATATTTTGAATGCAGAGAGCAAAATGGGAAAAGTGCTTCACAACGGTATCCGCTTCGCGAAAGGGATGGCGTCGATCGAACAGCCCGTGAAAAAACCGGAGGATATAAAAATTGAAATCACCGCATCCGAATGGATCAGGCCGTTCGAGGAACCTATTTTTAGTGAAGAATGCGTTCGGGCGTAGAAGCTATCTTTTATCACTGTCTGTTTCGACACTACAAGATTCAAACGCATCTAAAATGGCTAAAACAGTAGGCTCGTAATCGACAACCGGGCGCCGGGGCGGGTATGAGAGCATCCGCCCTTTTTGTGACCTGTGAGATCTCCTGCTTGACGCCATAAAAAAACTGGTGCATTTTCCTCATATAAGCCTTCAGAGGGGATTTTTGCCACTGCCGGTAAAAAACGACTTGCGAGGATTGGCCAGGGCAAGAGATCTACAAGGGGAACGGGTCTTGATAAGGATACTTTTGAGGAAAACGGGGGCCTGGCGAACGGACCAGGGAATGGAATGCCGGGAAAATCGGAGCGCCGCGCTCCGGATCTGAAAGAAGAGGATGAGCCATGAGCATCTTCGCAGAATGTCCAACATGCCGGAAGAAACAATCCGTCAAGAACAAGATCTGCTCCTGCGGTGAAAAGCTCGACCAGGCGAAGAAGGCCGAACGGGTCCGGTACTGGATCGACTATTACCTACCAGGCGGGAAGAGGCGACGGGAGCCTGTTGGCTATTCGATCAAGGAGGCCCAGGCCGCTGAGGGAAAGAAGAGAGGTCAGAAAAAGGAAAACCGGCTCTTCGATATACTGCCCGAGAGCAAAATGACCTTTTCGGAGTTGACGGTTTGGTATCTCAATCTCGAAAAGGTGAAGTCCCTGGCGTCATATTCAATCATCCAAGTCTATCTCAGGAAGTTTAATTCTCAGTTTGGCGAGATGATCATCAGCAGGATCAAGCCGACTGATCTGGAGAATCTCGTCGAGAAGAGAAAAAAAGAAGGATGCGCCGATGCTACCATCGACCAGGAGATTGGGAAGGCGCGGTCCATGGTGTTCAAAGCTTTCGACAACGCGATCGTGGGCGGCGATACAATCAAGACCTTCAAGAAAATAGGGAAACTGTCAAGAGGCAATGCGAATGCCCGGAGCCGGATCATAACCCGGGAAGAGTTCGCGGCTATGCTGAAGGATGCACCGCGGCACGTCGGGAATATCCTGACCATGGCCTACCACACCGGGATGAGGAGAAGGGAAATCCTGCATTTGACCTGGGACAAGGTGGATCTGAAAAAACGGTTCATATTTCTGGAGGCCGCCGACACAAAGGACCGAGAGAAACGCTCCATTCCAATTTCCGATGAGCTTCACATCATGCTCCAGGGCATCCCGAAGGCGATCCACGACCAGCATGTATTTCTTTACAGGGGGGAACCCATTGCGGACCTGAGAACAGGATTGCGAAATGCATGCGAAGGCGCCGGTGTCTCTTATGGCCGGGGGGTGAAAGGCGGATTTGTCCTACATGACCTCCGCCGGACGTTCAATACGAATATGAGGAAGGCCGGGGTCCCCGAATCCGTCATTATGAAGATAACGGGTCATTCAACCAGGGTGATGTTCGATCGCTACAATACAGTTGACGAGGGAGATCTCCGCGCTGCGGTGGACCGTATGAAGGTATTTTCCGCAAATAGTGACCAAAATAGTGACCAAACCCAAAAACCGAGAAAAAAGGGCTAACCCAATTATGAGCTAACCCCCTGTTTCTCTTATTGGTGCCGAAGCCGGGACTTGAACCCGGACGGATTTAGTCCACTACCCCCTCAAGATAGCGTGTCTACCAGATTCCACCACTTCGGCATTCCAGTCTGACCCGGCATAGCCGTTTGGCGATACCCTGCCGACGTTGCCGGGAACTTACCCGTTTCAAATTGATTTGTCAATATCAAAAGAGCGCCGGGCCTTTGCGCGCATACAGCCTACTTCGCCGTCTGCGGAGCGGCCGGGGCCTGAGGCGCCGGGGCGGCAGCCGGGGCAGGCGGCGGCGCCGGGTTCGGCGCCGGAACCGTTTTCTGCGCGACCGGTTTGGCGGCGCCTTCCATCAGCGAACTGCCCTTGCGGGAAACCGAATAAGAAAGGCTGAGGGAGGTCAGCATGAAGATGATGGCGACCGCGGTCGTCATCTTTCCCAAAAATGTTCCCGGACCGCTGCTTCCGAAGACGGTCTGGCTGGACCCTCCGAAGACCGCGCCCATGCTCGCGCCCTTCCCCGCCTGCAAGAGCACGACGAGGATCAGAACGATACATGCGATCACATGCACAATGGTTATCAGAATCTGCACTTTTTCATACCTCTTGAATGGTTTGATACCCGACAAGCTGGACGAAAGAAGCGACGTCCAGGCTGGCTCCTCCGACCAGCGCCCCGTTGATGTCCGGCTGGCGCATCAGATCGACGATATTCTTTGGTGTGACGCTTCCCCCATAGAGAATGGCGATCTCCGCCGCCTGTTCATTTCCATACCGGCCGGCGATCCATTCCCGGATGAGCCGATGCACCTCTTCCGCCTGCGCCGGGGTGGCCGTCCTGCCGGTGCCGATCGCCCAGACCGGCTCATAGGCGACCAGGAAGCGGCTTATATCACCGGCGGTTAAATTATTCAACCCCTCTTTTAACTGCCGTTCGACAACGTTTTGCATCCGGCCCTCTTCCCGTTCCTGCAGGGTTTCCCCGATGCAGAAGATCGGCTTCAGGCCCGCTGAAAGGGCGGCCCGGAGCTTCCGGTGGACGCGCTCATCTCCCTCGCCGAAGAGGGTGCGCCGCTCCGAGTGGCCGATGATCACATACGCACAGCCGGCTTCGCGGATCATTTCTCCGGAGATCTCCCCGGTGAAGGCCCCTTTCTCCGCTTCATGGAGATTCTGGGCGGCCAGACATATGGGCGATCCCCGGAGAACCTCCCGCACAGCGTGGAGCGCCGTGAAGGGCGGGGCGATGATCACCTCCGGCTCCGGCGGGGCAGCGAGGGCGTTGCGGAGGCGCGAGATAAAATCGATCGCCTCGGCGACCGTCTTGTTCATCTTCCAGTTTCCTGCGATGACCGGGCGGATCATTTTTCTATCCTCCAAATGAAGATGTTAGAATCATAGCCAGCCAGCCGATATTCGTCAATGGTTTTTATTTCCGGGAAAAGTTATGAATTGCATTATTTGCGCATTCACGTTAGTCTGCCGGAATGGATACCAGCGAAAAGACCCGGCACCTGACGGCCCTGGAAATCAATCTTGAAAGAACCAAAGCGGTTGTGGATATCCCTGAAAAATACAGGATACTCCTAAGTGTCGTCAAGAACCATTACGGGGTGTCGAAGCGAACGGAAGAACTGCTCGTTGAGCTTCATCACCCGTTTGTGAACTGGGAGTATCTGCTGGTACAGCTCAAAGGCCTTTCCATAGGCGATTTTTATGATTTCAACACCCACGAAGATGGTTTATCCGCACTGAAATCCTTTGCAGAAATTTATCTTACCGTCATTTCTTCGGCCGGCGACGAAGAGGTTAAAGACAACGCCGTCCGTTATTGCTTCGAATATCTCCATACCGTTCTTTCCAGCAGCGGCAACCTTCTGGAGAGAAACACGGCCCTGTTTTCACCCATCTTTCAGTCTCTCGCCGATCTGTCGCGGACGCAGAGTCATTTGTTGAAGAAATCATCGAGTTATATGAAAGCCATCGCCAGACTGATGATGGAGAATTATGGGGACACGATGCGGCATCATGTCCCCATGACGGACGAGGTCAACCGACTCCTCTTTTCTGCCTTCAAATCGACGTATCGGTATTGGCTTACGCAACCCGATCCTTCCCAATGGTTTTCCCCGGATGGCGAGACAAAGAAAGATCGCGACGCCTATCGTGAGCTGATCTCACCTCTTTCCCACGAACATATTCGCAGGCTGCTCTCCCGGCTGAAAGACCCTGATCAACATGCGGCGACCGCTGCGGATCAGCTTGCGCCGTACCTGGACATGCCCGACCATGCGCAGATCGCAAACGGTTATCTTGTGATTGCCGATGCCCTTGAAAAATCAAGCGCCTTTAAGGGACGCCGTTATCTCGTAAAGCTCAATTTTCTTTTCAATTTGATGAGTGTCGCCGGGCTGTCGGATATCCACAACGCGGGCCTGATCGAGATCAATCGCTGCCTGGGAAGTGCGTTGAAAGAAGAAAGCGATCGGAATATCCATGATCTTGTGCAAAAGATATTCCATTTATTGAAAAAAACGGTCTCACAGAATCAATGCCGGAGTTCGATCCTCGATTGCATCACCACACTGGCCAAAGAAATCTTTGAATTGAATCGCCACCCTCTTGTGGACACCTTCATCGAGGAGCTCGTGGCCTTCGGTTTTCAGCATCCCGACGTAAAGGGATCGACCGCCGAATGGCAGATCCAGGTGAACCCGGCCCACATTCAAAACATCCGCTCCTGGCTGGAGATTATTTCCCGGAAGCCGAGATGGACCAAGAAACTTCTCTCGGCCCTTATTATCAATCTGAAATTAAAGGGGGTTTTCGTTCGGGATACGGATCTTCTCCAGAAGGATATTTCCCAGCTCCTGAATGCCGATATCCTGCCCGCGTACAACCTGCTGAAGCAGCTTCTCAGAATCTTCCCGATCTATTTCACCGAGATCGGCGCAGAAGGGGAGCTCCGGACGATCTCCACGGCGGTGGATGAACTTTCCGCCAGAAACGACAGGCTCATCTATTTTCTGAGGAAGCAGTCTCACGTTGAAAGCAACAGCCGCCTGGTCCCCTTTATCGAAGACATTTTTCGTTACTGGAACTCGGGCAATAAGAGATCTCTGAAGGATCACCTGCCCGGGGAGGTTTACAAAGAGGTTCAAGCTTCGGGTGAATATTTTGAAGGCATCCACATCATCTTCGACAACCTGTTTCAGAAGATCCATGGCGACGTGCCGAAATTGCTTGAATGGGACCGCGAGAATATATCAAAGGAGATCCATGGGATCACTGGCGTCAGCGAGAGAGAAAAAGAACGCGCCGAACTGATGATCCGGTTCTATCAGCTCCTTTATAACAAGTATTTCCATCAGCACATCGATATCCTCAAAGACCTTGAGACGTCCTGTCTGCTGGATCTGCGGAAAATTCGTTCCCTCAAGCGCTCCCTGCAAAGAAAGGATTATTACAAAAGCCTGACCCTCGTTCTGGCGATGCTCACCGTTCTGAAGGAGAAGATCCTTTCATCACAAAAGACGGATTATTTTGAAAATATCTATTATAAACGGCATATTGCTGCTGGAATCCCGTCCATGTACGGAACCTATCGCGAAGAAAAATTTGAAGCCATGGGGCTCACGTTTCGCCTTGAAAGCTTTGCCACGATGCTTTTTGAAAGACTGGTGGAATCCCTGAACCTCAAGTTCATCACCAAAAGCACCCTTTTGAGAATCCACGAATATCTCTGGCTCTACATCAAGGCGCTCGAACTGGAAGGTCTGGCCACGGAAGGGCTTGTCGCCAAGCTGAGGTACATTACGAGCGCCCTGCAGATAAGGCAGTTTTCCATTGATCAGTATATCGATATCTTCCAGTTCATCGCCAAAGGCATTCAGGATATCACCCGCGATTACTATATCGATGCCCATCGCTCCAACCTGCCTGTGATCATCGGCCGTATGATCGATGGGGACGGGGACATGATGCCGCATCGTGTCCCCGTACATGATGCCGCATCGTGTCCTAAGGGGACAGATTTGAAATCTGTCCCCTTAATAGCGCCGAAGGACCAGAAGGCCTTTTATCAGTACTCGGAAAACTTTGTCCGTTCCATCATCGCCTCCGCCTTCGGTCTGCAGGTCCTGGATAATTTCGTGAATGCCGTCATCCGGACGCTGAGCGCCGAGCTGGAAAAATTCAAGGACAATAAAAAGATCCTCAATCTGGTCATGGCCTATATCCCGGAACTGGCCATTTCGACCCTCCATAAGAAAAACAGGGAGGCGGACAACCAGATCCTCATCGGCAACAAAGCTTACTTATTAAAGGAACTGATCTCATTCAATCTTCCTGTACCGCCGGGATTCATCATCACCACGGAGGTGTTCCGGGGCTATGAGGGCGTTGTGGGATATAAGCATATTTACAAGGATCTGAAACGGAGGGTTTACAAAGAGATCAAAGAGCTTGAACGGGTTACCGGAAAGACATTCGGCAATCCCCGGAACCCCCTGCTGCTTTCCGTCAGAAGCGGCGCAACGATTTCACTCCCTGGGATGATGCGTTCCTTTCTCAATGTGGGGATCAATGAAACGATCGCGGAGGGGTTTGCCCGAAAGGAAGACCACCAGTGGGCGGCGTGGGATTCTTACCGGAGATTCGTACAGACCTGGGCGATGTTTCAGGGGATTGATAGAAATATCTTTGATGAAATCATGAAAAGTTACAAGAGCCGTTATGCGGTTGCGAAGAAATTTCAGTTCACCCCGGAACAGATGAAACAGCTCGCCCTTTCCTATAAAGAGGCCGTGGTAAAAAGGGGCATCCGAATTCTGGATAATCCCTATCAGCAATTGCAGCACGCCATCCTGGACGTTTTTGCCTCCTGGCATTCCGAGCAGGCGCGGATCTACCGCCATCAGATGCATCTTTCCGACGAATGGGGCACGGCCGTGATCATCCAGGCCATGGTGTTCGGCAACCTGAATGAACACTCCGGGTCAGGGGTGATCTTTACGCGGGATCCCAAGGGTTCCTCGCAGGATGTGGCCATCAATGGAGATTTCATCTTCTGCGTTCAGGGGGAAGATATCGTTTCCGGTCTCGTGGAGACATTCCCCCTTTCGGAAAAACAGAGGATCTCGGAGAAAAGGGAGTCGCTGATTTCCCTGGAAACCAAATTCCCGGAGATATACAACGAACTGGTCCGGATTGCGGAGCTGCTGGTCTATGAAAAGGGATTCAACCAGCAGGAGATCGAATTCACGTTTGAGAACGACACGAAAAAAGGGCTCCATATCCTCCAGACGCGGGACATGGTTCAGAGAGAAACCGACAAGGTCAGGACCTTTGTCGGTGACGGGGACCTTGAACGGTCTTTCCTCGGCATGGGCATCGGGGTCAGCGGCGGCGCCCTGACCGGCAGGGCGGTCTATTCCGAAAAAGAGATCGAATATTTCAGGGAGAATGAACCTGAAACCGCGCTGATTCTGATCCGTCCCGATACGGTTCCCGACGACGTCGGCATTATTCTGAAGGCCGACGGCATTCTGACCGCGAGGGGCGGCGGCACGTCCCATGCGGCGGTCACGATTCCTCAGCTCAACAAAGTCGGCGTGGTGGGCTTCAACAAGCTTCACGTCTACGAGTCGGAAGGATATAGCAAGGTCGACGGAAAAACCATACGAGGCGGAGATTTCATCAGTATCGACGGCTGGAGCGGGGCCGTCTATGCGGGAAAGCACAAAATCGGCGCCGATGAATCTTATAAAATCATCCTGTGAGGATTATGGGGACACGATGCCGCATCGTGTCCCCATAATCCTCAACCCGCATCGTGTCCCCATGTCGGAAAGTGGTGAAAGAATGCGGGTCCACCTTACCTCGCATCTTACGCTGCTGCGTGGGGCCTGACTTCCCGGTCAATGCTGGACGCCGATAAATCGCGCGCCGATTCAAGCTCGTAGCGTGTTTGAAGATTCATCCAAAATTGGGCAGAATTCCCGAAAAAACGAGACAGCCGCAGGGCGGTATCCGCGGTTATGCCGCGCTTTCCAAGCACGATCTCGTTGATCCGCCTCGCCGGAACGCGGATGCTTTCGGCCAGGCGGTACTGACTAATGCTCATCGGCTTCAAGAATTCCTCCAGTAAAATCTCTCCGGGATGCACCGGAGGAAAATCCCTCCCGTTCATACTTCCTCCTTAGTGATAATCAACGATTTCAACATCGTTTGCATTTCCATCTTGCCAGACAAAGCAGACGCGCCACTGCTCGTTGATGCGGATGCTGTGCTGCTCCCGTCTATCGCCTGACAGCGCCTCAAGCCGATTGCCGGGCGGTGTCCTTAAATCTTCCAGATCCCTGGCTGCGTCAATAATTTCCAATTTCCGGGCCGCCGCCTTCTGAATCGCCTGCGGCAGGGTTGCGGAAAACTTTCCCTTGAATATTCTCTCGGTTTCCCTGCATCGGAATGACGTGATCATGGTTCGATAATAACGATATCCGTTATCATTGTCAAGGGCAAATTCTTCCCCCGCGCGCGTTGGGTTTTGTTGTGTCAACTTCCCTCGACATGACACGCATCCCCCTCGGTCGGATTTTGTGGGGCGCGGTTAAAAACACCTTGACACACCGGATGGGTTCTCTTATCCTTGCCACACAAAAGTTAGGCATCGTGCGTAGTTGCGTGGCCAGGGATTATTCTCGGTAAATAATTCGCATTGATATCCCCAACCGGAGGAGACCATCATGAAAAATCGGGAAATGCTCTTGGATGAAATCTATGAGACGGCAATTCAAAATGACATGACCTATTTCGGTTGAACACAATCCGTTCTTGCAGCTTTGCAGGAAAAATTGAACGTGGGCAGCGCCGAGGTTTTTAAAGCCGGAAGCGCTCTGGCCGGTGGTGTGGCAAGAAGAGGCGAAACCTGCGGTGCTCTCACCGGCGCCATCATGGCGGTTTGCTGCGTCGTTGGACGGGAGAGGCTTGAAGATCGGGAGCAATGCGGAAAAGCGATGGAAGAAGCCGGTCGGGTGTATGATCGGTTCAATGAAGAAGTAGGCCACACGCTTTGCGCGGAGATCCACAAGAAACGGTTTGGCAAGGTCTATCATCTTAACATCCCAGAGGAGAGGACAGCCTTTCACGATGCGGGCGGGCACAGTAAGACGGGATGCCCCCAGGTTTGCGGGATTGCCGCCAGGATTGCCGCGGAGGTCCTTCTCGATAAGCGTACCGGCTAAAATTCTTTCCGGCGAAGGAAGGCTGTTCTGGGGGCGGCGGTCCGGCTGCCATCGAGGGCAACGCGGATTCGCCGTGGTGATTCAATGATCCCGTCACCGGCCGGGTCTTGCGGAAGCAAGTCGCTTCATAACCATCTTTCCAGAACTGTAACCGTTTTTCTTGCTTGATGCATCCATATACCTAAATAGTGTTCCAATTCTCTTTCTGTAATTGTTTTTCTTGGCATGTGCTGAAATATAATTATAGTTCCTGAGTAGTAATTATTTTTCCGGGGAAGCCATGACCGACAACGGTCAGGATAAATCGGCTCACAGGCCCGCAGGGTATGCGGCACTCCTCTGATTTCGCTATCCGATTCATTCCTCTTCTCGGCGATGGTGGGGGTGGTCTTCGGCTATTTTCCGGCCCTCAAGGCCGCCCGTCTGGATCCCATCGTGGCGCTAAGGCATGAATGAACTTTATAGGGAGAGGGCCGGCACAGGGTGCCTATCCCCTGTTATTTCGCTTGACATTAGCTGTTGAGTGCCAAGACATCGTTAACGCTTTTTTATGCCACCGTAAGCTTCCCTGTCAAGCAGACAATTGAAAAATAGAATTTCCGGCGTTCTTTGACAAATATTCCGCTGGCGTCAGATCGTCCAGGGAATCATGGGGCCGCTGCTCATTGTATTCGATCA
>Ga0247841_10013358_pt1 | contig 10508 bp, 7 predicted proteins | sample LaCruzMarch2015__2_FD_192410 | JGI IMG/M metagenome (GOLD analysis project Ga0247841, IMG submission 192410) | Freshwater microbial communities from meromictic Lake La Cruz, Castile-La Mancha, Spain - LaCruzMarch2015_18m | ecosystem: Environmental > Aquatic > Freshwater > Lake | place: Spain...
CGACTGAAGTCAGACTATCATCGCCATAGAGGCTTAACAAAAGAACACAGAATTCAGTATATTAGGTGGTATTGCTATTATCACAAATGAACAACTTTTTTCAAGTATTATGCCCATTGCGAGCCCGAAGGGCGCGGCAATCTATCCCCGTTTGGTTGGATTGCTTCGTCGCTGCGCTTCTCGCAATGACGAATAAACAGGCATCCTCGTAGTGATGAGTCTTTACTATCCCGACGACCTGCGCCGCATGATCAATGTGATAACCAGCACGATGACCAGCAGGCCGCCGGCGATGATGATAATAAGGACGGGGATGGACATGCCGGAAGCGGATCCGCTGCCCGCCGCGGCAGGGGGGGCCGAAGGGGTTTCGGTAGGTATTGCCGGTGTGACGGGAGCCAGCGTTACCCTGCCCAGCAGGGCGTAGGTGGAGAAATGGCTGACCTGCGCGGTCACCGTTTCGGCCAGGGGATCGACGGCGGAGGGGACCTCCGTCCAGTCTGAATTCTCCAGCAGGGCAATATAGAGGTTTGCTTCCTGGACGTCTGCCGGCAGGCCGGCCGGGTCGTATTTCAGAGTAACTGAGGCTGCCGGGCTGAAGGTGGCATTATCGGGGCCGAAGGCGTAGGCTTCGATCACCTTGCTGCCGGCCGGGGGTGCCGGCGTAGTGGCAAGCTGGATGGCCGTGATCTGCTGGCTGCCAGCAGGCAGGCCGACCGTCGTATTATCCGCCAGGCTGATGACCATCTTGCCATTAGAGCTGCTGAGGCTGACTGCTGAGGGTACTGTCCCGCTGCTCATGCTGAATGATCTGAAAGTGCCCAGCACGTTGGCCGGTATCACGGCAGCAGCAGCGGGCGCAGTTGTACCGGACGGCGCGGACGGACCGGTTGGCGCAGCCGGGGCGGGTGGGATTGCCGGCGCCGCCGTGGCAGTGGTCAGGCAGCGCAGGGCAAAGATGGTGAAGTGCGATAACGGCGCGGAGACCCCCTTTGTGGCCGTGTTCACGGTGGAGTTAAGCTTCTCCCAGGCTGTGCCGTTCCAGAAGGCGATGTAAAGGCTGGATTCGGAAGCGCCCGGCGGCAGCGAGGCTGTCTCATATTTGAGGGTAATGGTGGCCGCCGGTGAGAATGTGGCCCCGCTGGGGATGAAGCTGTAGGCCCGCACCAGTGTCGAGTTGTCTGTGGAGCCGGGCGGGTTGGACTCCGTGGCCACACCCAACTGGGTTGACCCCTGCATATTAATGGCGGCACCTGAAGGCAGGCTGAGCCTGACCCGGCCGTCGGCGCTGGCCAGCTCTTTGGCTGCGGGAAGTACCCCGGATGAAAGCAGGAAATCATCAGGATTGCCCAGTATCAGCGTCTGAACCGGGGTCAGGTTTTCTGCTGCCCAATTGCGGTTGATCTTGATGGAGACCGATAAGGTGCAGTACTGCTGTGCACTGTCGTCTACCCGTACAATGAAATTGCTTGTCAGGGCTATAGTGGGTGTCCCGGAAATGACTCCGGTGTTGGGGTTGAGCACCAGGCCTGCTGGCAGTGCCCCGCCGCTTACCCACCATGTATATGGCCCGCTTCCGCCGCTGGCCTGGAGTGTGGCAGAGTAAGCGGTTCCGGCTGTGCCGTCGGGCAGGGTTGACGGAGTGATGGCGCACGAACCGGAACTATCAGCGAGTGCCACCTGCTCTGTCCCGGGTGATGCGGCCATGCACAAGATGGATACTGTTACCAGGACTGTTACAACGCAGGACATTTGACGGCATAAATTATTGAACATAACTTATTATACCAGCGGCCTGGATACCCGGCCATAAAGCGCGCGCCGCTAATAATATTATTCCGTTGTTATTTTCATCGTTGATGATATTATGCCTGCCTCCGTTGTTAGTGTTAAAATATCGTCCACCGGAAACTTGAAAACAAATATGAATATAGAACAGGAACTGTCCAGGCACTCTCCCTTTCGCCCCACCCTGCTGACCATCGGGGTGTTCGACGGCGTGCACCGCGGCCACCTGCACCTGCTGGGACACCTGGTGGCGCGCGCACGCGAGAAGGGCTGCCCTGCCGGCGTGGTCACCTTCCGCACACACCCGGAGAAGGTGCTGGGCCGCCGCGATACCATACCCTGGATAACCACGCTGCAGGAACGCACGCGGCTGCTCAAGAAGGCCGGCGTGGACGTCGTGGTGCCCATCACTTTTACCCGCGACGTCGCCAACCTTACCGCCCGCGATTTTGTATTACTGTTGCAAAAGCACCTCAATATGTCCGGGCTGGTGCTGGGGCCGGATTTTGCCCTGGGACGCCACCGGTTGGGCGACCCTGCCCACCTGCAAAGTATCGGGGAGGAGCTTGATTTCCGCGTGGAGGTGGTCAGGCCGGCCAGGCTGGATGGCGAGGTCATCAGCAGCAGTGCCATACGAAAACTTCTGGCGCAGGGGGATATATATAAGGTAGGGGAGATGATGGGTCGCCGCTTCAGCCTGGAAGGCAGGGTGGCGGAGGGCGACCGCCGCGGCCGTACACTGGGCTTCCCCACGGCCAATATAAGAATGCAGCCGGAACAGGCCATGCCCAGGGACGGCATCTACGCCACCATCGCCCGCCGCGGACGGCAACACATGAACTCGGTGACCAATATCGGTGTCCGCCCCACCTTCGACGGGCTCAAGCGCCTGGTCGAGACCTATATCTTCGATTTCAACGGCGACCTCTATTCAAAGAAGCTCACCATCGAATTGGTGGCCCGCCTCAGGGACGAGATGAAATTTAGCAGCGTGGAAGAGCTGAAAAAGCAGATGGCAAAGGATGTCCAGAATGCGAAAGATATTTTGCATAGCTCGTCATTGCGAGGAACGGCCCCCTAAAATGTCATTGCGAGGAACGCAGTGACGAAGCAATCTATTCCAGGCGTACAGATTGCCGCGCCCTTCGGGCTCGCAATGACGAGGTTAAGGGGGCTCGCAATGACGTGCGGAAAAGCATAGTAATGACAGATAAAGAAAAGAAAAGGTAATAAGCTTATGAAAAAATTATCAGACTCCGAATTTAAAAAGCTCTTCCGCCGGGGCGTGACCCAGGTCATCAACGAGGATGAGTTGCTCAGGATGATGCAGTCGGGACGTCCCCTGCGCCTCAAGCAGGGCTTCGACCCCAGCTTCACCGATATCCACATGGGCCACGTGGTGGGACTGCGCAAGCTGCGCCAGTTCCAGCAGCTCGGCCACCAGGTGGTGCTTATCGTGGGTGACTGGACGGCCCGCATCGGCGACCCCACGGGACGCTCGGCCACCCGCCCCATGCTCACAGCCGAACAGGTCAAGGCCAACGCCCAGACCTACATGGAGCAGTTCTTCAAGATCGTGGACAAGGACAAGACGGAGGTGCGTTGGCAGAGCCCCTGGTTCGAGAAGGGTACCTTCGGCCTGGAGGATATCATCCGCCTGACCTCAAAGTTCACAGTGGCGCAATTCTTGGCGCGCGAGGATTTCGCCCGCCGCTACTCCGAGGGGCACCCCATCGCCGTCACGGAGCTCCTCTACCCCCTCATGCAGGGCTACGACTCGGTTATGATCGAGTCGGACGTCGAGTTCGGCGGCACCGACCAGGTCTTCAACTGCATGGTGGGCCGCCAGCTACAGGAGATGGCAGGGCAGAAGCCGCAGCAGGTATTCCTCATGCCGCTGCTGGTGGGTACGGACGGCGTGCAGAAGATGAGCAAGAGCCTGGGCAACTATATCGGCGTGACCGACCCGCCGGCCGAGATGTACGGCAAGACCATGTCCATCAACGACAGCATGATCATACCTTATTTAGAGCTGCTGACCGATGTGCCGGACGGCGAGATCGAGCATTTCGACACGGGTATGGCCGAGGGGAAGATCAACCCCATGACGGTAAAAAAACGCCTGGCCCACGAACTGGTCAGGGATTTCTGGAGCGTCAAGGACGCCGAGGATGCGGCCGGGGAGTTCGCCCGCACGGTGCAGCATAAAGAAGTCCCGGACGACATCCCGGTGCTTAAAATCGCCGCCGGGTCCACCGCCCTGCTGTCGGCGGAGTTAACGCGCGCCGGGCTGGCCAAGAGCCGCTCGGACGCCCGCCGCCTGCTGGAGCAGAACGCCGTCGAGATCAACGGCAAGACGGTCAATGACGACCTTGAGATGGATAAGATCGACCACGGCAGCGTGATCAAGGTGGGAAAGCGGCGGTATATCAAGGTTGTGAGGAATTAACCTCACCGTTGCAAGCGCACCCACCTCTTCATTGCGGCCTCTCCCCCACTGTCATTGCGAGCCCGAAGGGCGCGGCAATCTATCCGCGGCCAGTTAGATTGCTTCGTCGCTTGCAGGCTCCTCGCAATGACATAAGGGCGTCTGAATTCCCTTGCCTGCCCAAATAATCTATAATTTACGCACTAATCTTCAGGGAGGCCCAACATGCAGTTGAGAATTCCAGGTCCCACCCCCTGCCCGGACGAGGTGCTAAAGGCAATCGGCCGCCAGATGATCAACCACCGCGGCAAGGAGTTCGGCGCGCTCCAGAACCGCATAACTCCAAAACTGCAGCAGTGCTTTCAGACCAGGAACGACCTGCTCATCCTCACCACGTCCGGCACCGGCGGCCTGGAATCTGCCGTTGTAAATATGCTTTCACCGGGCGACAAAATACTGGGCGTCAGCATTGGTATCTTCGGTGATCGCTTCATCGAGTGCGCCAAAGTTTACGGCGCCGAGGTCATCCCCCTCAAGTATGAATGGGGCCAGGCCGTTAACCCGGACGACGTTAAAAAGGCGCTCAAGGACAACCCGGACGTCAAAGCCGTGCTGGTCACTCACAACGAGACCTCGACCGGCACCACCAACCCGCTCAAGGAGATCGCCCTCGTGGTCAAAGAGGCCGGCAAGCTGATCCTGGTGGATGCCGTCAGCAGCATGAGTTCCATCGATGTTCAGGTGGACGCCTGGAACCTGGACGTGGTCATCAGCGGCTCGCAGAAGGGCTGGATGGTCCCGCCCGGGCTGGCCTTTGCCAGCGTCAGCGCCGAAGCCTGGAAGGCGCATGAAAAGGCCAAGATGCCGCGCTTCTATTTCGATTACACACGTGCCAAAAAATTTATCCCGGACGGCCAGACCCCCTGGACCCCGGCCGTGTCGGTTTACTTCGGGCTGGATGTTGCCCTGGACATGATGCTCAAGGAGGGCCTGCCCGCCATTTTTGACCGTCACCAGAAGGTGGCGGAGAAAGCCAGGAAATGGGTAAAATCCAGGGGACTGCAACTGCTCGCGGCTGACGAAAAATACGCTTCCAATACAGTCACCGCCGTCAAAGCGCCGGCGGACATGGAAGTGTCCAAGTTCACGGGCGCGCTGCGCGACGAGTACCAGGTGGTCATCGCCGGCGGCCAGGGCGGCATGAAAGGCAAGGTGTTCCGTATCGGCCACCTCGGCTTCGTTACCGAGAAGGACATGGACGAGGTCCTGGCCGCCATGGACAAGGCGCTGCCAAGGGCGAAAAAGGAGTAACACCATGAAAGTATTAGTAGCCGACCCGCTGGCGCCCGAGGGCATGGAAAGCCTCAAGGCCATGACCGAGGTGGACGTCAAGCTCGGCCTCAAGCCTGATGAACTTATAGCCATCATCGGCAACTACGATGCGCTCATCGTGCGCAGCGAGACGCAGGTCACGGCCGACGTGATCAAGGCCGGCAGCAGGCTGCAGATCATCGCCCGCGCGGGCGTGGGACTGGACAACGTGGACATCAACGCCGCCACCCAGAAGGGAATCATGGTGGTCAATGCCCCCACCGGCAATACGGTGGCAGCCGCCGAGCACACCATGGCGCTTATGCTGGCCCTGGCGCGCAATATACCGCAGGCCCACTGCCAGCTCAAGGCGGGCAAGTGGAACCGCAAGGAATACACGGGCGTGGAACTGCGCAACAAGACGCTGGGCATCATCGGCCTGGGCAACGTCGGTTCGGGCGTGGCTGCCCGCGCCAAAGGCTTCGAGATGAGATTGGTCGGCTACGATCCCTTCGCCTCGCAGGAATATGCAGGGTCGCTGGGCGTTACGCTCATGCCGCTGGAACAGCTTTACAAGGAGTCGGACTTCATCACGCTGCACCTGCCGCTCACGCCGCAGACTAAGGGCATGATCGGCGTCAAAGAGATTGCCTCGCTCAAGAAAGGTGTGCGCATCGTCAACTGCGCGCGCGGCGGGCTCATAGACGACGAGGCCCTGCTCAAGGCCATCGAGGAGGGCAAAGTGGCGGGCGCCGCCATCGACGTGTACGCCGTGGAACCCTGCACCGACAGCATCCTCTTTAAAAGCGACAAAGTGGTCGCAACGCCACACCTGGGGGCCTCCACTAAAGAGGCACAGACCAACGTCTGCATCGACGTGGTGGACCAGATCATCGACGTGCTAAATGGCAAGCCGGCCCGCTTCGCCGTCAACGTGCCGCAGATCGCGCCCGAACTGCTAGAGATACTCAAGCCTTACATGGACGTGGCCTCGGTGGTGGGCAAGATGGCGGGTCAGTTGATGGGCGGGCAGATGAAGGGTCTCAAGATCAGGTACTCCGGCGAGATAGCGCAGTACGACACCTCCGCACTCAAGGCCGCCATCCTCAGCGGGCTGCTCGACACTGTCAGCGAGGAGCACGTCACGCTGGTCAACGCCGGCGTCATCGCACAGCAGCGCGGGCTCAAGATATCGGAACAGAAGGAGACCGAGGTGGCCAACTATGCCAGCCTCATTTCACTTGAGGTGGTGGCCAGCGGCGGGACCATCGACGTGGCCGGCACCGTGCTGAGGGACGAGACCCACATAGTCAGGATCAACCAGTTCTGGCTGGACATCGTGCCTACGGGCGGCTATTTCATGCTCTGCTACCACACCGACAAGCCGGGCCTCATCGGCGCGGTTGGCACCATCACGGGCAAGAACAATGTAAATATCTCCGCCATGCAGGTGGCCCGCATCCAGCCGCGGGGCGAGGCGCTCATGATATTGTCCATCGACGAGCACGCCGGCGACCCCATCATCAAGAAGATACTCGAGGTGCCGGATATCACGTCAGTCAAGCTGGTCAAACTATAGGCCGTGCACCGTCATTGCGAGGAGCCCTTTTTTTATTGGTCATTGCGAGCGCAGCGAAGCAATCTGACTGACCGGGGCAGTTTGCCACGCCCTTCAGGCTCACAATGATGTGAAGTGTATCGCTCGCAATGACAGAATATAATTACCCCCATGGATACGAATAGCCTATCGATGCTGGAATTCCCGCGCGTGCGGGAGAGGCTGGCCGGCTACACCTCGTTCAGCGCAGGACGTGACCTGGCGCTGGCCCTGCTGCCCACGTCCGACGCCGCCCACGTTCAACTCCTGCTCAAACAATCGGCCGAGGCGCGGCGGCTGCTGTCCGTCAGGCAGGACTTCCATATAGCCGAGGCCCACGACGTCCGGGAGGACGCCGCCCGCGCCGGCAAAGGGGCCTCGCTCGACCCGCTGACGCTGCTTCGCGTTCAAAAAACACTGGCCGCCTGCCGCGTGGCCCGCAACGGGCTGCAGAAGATTTCCGCTGACCTGCCAGCGCTGTGGGGCATCGCGCAGGATATCACCGCGCTGCCGGAACTGGAAAACGAGATAGCCAAATGCTTTTCGCCCGCCGGGGATATGCTGGACTCGGCCTCGGCACACCTGGCGGATGTCAGGTGGCGCATGAAGGACAGGCGAAAGCAGCTGCAGGACACTTTGACATCAATCGTCAAATCGAAGCGGGGACAGGATATGCTGCAGGAGCAGCTTGTCACCGAGCGCAACGGCCGCTATGTCCTGCCGGTCAAAATCGAGGCCAAACGCGAGCTCAAGGGCATAGTGCACGACGTCTCAAATACCGGCGCCACGGTCTTCATCGAGCCGATGGAGACCATCGAATCGGGCAACGAACTGCGCCAACTCGAGGTGGAGGAGAGGCAGGAGATCGAGCGCATCCTGTCCGCGCTCAGCGCGGCTGTGGGCGTTGCGTCCGAAGACATCGGGCTCAATACCGCCATACTGGCACGCCTGGACCTGGCGCTGGCCAAGGCCCTCTACGCTGAAAAAACCGCGGCCATCGAGCCGGAAATCGCCGGCGGTCGCGTCTTGAAACTGGTCAACGCCCGCCACCCGCTGCTGCGCGGCGAGGCGGTACCTCTCAACGTGGAGATAGGCAGCGACTTCTTTGTGCTCATCATCAGCGGCCCCAATGCCGGCGGCAAGACGGTCGCGCTCAAGACCATCGGGCTGCTGGTGCTGATGGCGCAGGCCGGACTGCCCATCCCCTGCTCGGACGGCACACAGGTGCCGGTTTACGACGAGGTGTTCGCCGATATCGGCGACGAGCAGAGCATCGAGCAGACGCTCTCAACCTTCAGCGCCCATATCAGCAATATCGCCCGCATCGTTAAAAATTCTTCTCCCACCAGCCTGGTGCTGCTGGATGAACTGGGCATCAGCACCGACCCCGGCGAGGGCGCCGCCCTGGCCCAGGCCATACTCAACCATTTCGTGGAAAAGGAAACGGCCGTGGTAGTGACCACCCATTATTCGGAGCTCAAGGCCTTCGCGCACCTCAACAAGAGCCTGCGCAACGCCTCGCTTGATTTCGACCCCGTCACGCTCATGCCCACCTACCGACTGAGTGTGGGCATGCCGGGCGGCAGCAACGCCCTCAATATAGCCGCCCGCTTCGGCCTGCCGGAGGAAATCGTCGGCCACGCCCGCAGCATCATGTCCAAAGGTTCGCAGGAGGTTGAGGCCATGATGGTGGACCTGGCCGCCGAGCGCAAGAGGCTGGCCGAGGCGCAGAAGACTATCGAACAGGAGAAGGAGAGAGCCTCAGAATTATCGGCTGCTTTGGAAGGTGAGATAACGCGCATCCGCGGTAAAGAGCGGGAAATGGTGCGCGAGATACAGGACAACCTCAACGGCGAGATCGCCGGGCTTTACCGCGCCATACGCGAGGCCGAGAACGAGCTCAAGAAGCAGAGGAAAAGGGAGAGCGTGGAGCGTGCCCGCAAAACGCTGGAAAATATTACAAAACAGGCTGATAAGCGCTCGTCTCAATTGGACGGGCGGCTTGCGGCCATTAGCGGCCAGGAGGCGGGCGCTGATATGATAGCGGTGGGTGACAGCGTGCGGCTGAAGGATATGGAGACGGTGGCTACGGTGGTATCTGTGAATGAAGGACAGGGCAGGCTGGAGGCGCAGGTTGGCGACATCAAGTTGACCCTGCGCCTGGACGGCGTGGAGAAGCTGGATGACCCTGGTCCCGGCGCAGAGGGGGAGAGGGTGGCGGCCAGGCCGAAAACGATCAGGCCGGCGGCGCCCGAACTGGACCTGCGGGGGCAGCGGGCGGAGATGGTGGAGTCCGCGCTGGACACGTACCTTAACGATGCCTATATGTCGCAAATTCCCGAGGTGCGCATCATCCACGGCTACGGCACCGGCGCTGTCAGGGGAGTTGTGCGCGAGGCGCTGGCCGGACACGCGCTGGTCAAATCGTTCAGGCCGGGTGGGCAGGGTGAAGGTGGGGATGGGGTGACCATCGCCGTGTTGGCGTAAAATATAACGATGACATCGCTAAACCGCTTTAACCTACCCCGCTCCCGTGCCCTGCGCTGGCTGGATGATTTACCCGGACCGGACATTGCCTTCACCCTGTACATACGGCCGGGCACGGGCAGGGCGGAGATTGAAAAAATGCTGGCGCAGGTGCTGGACCGCGGCGAGACGCTGGATGCGCTGGCGGAAAAGGCTGCCGCTTCGCCCACCGGCGCAGCTGTTGTCTACTTGATGGGCAGGGGTTTCGTAATTTGGCCCCCCTTCCCGCTGGAGGGGATTGGACTCCAGCGCGGTTTCGAACCCGCTCCCCTCAGGTCCATGCTGGAAAAGGACTGGAAGCTGGGATTAATACTGGTCAGGCTGGGACGTTACTCCGTGGGCGTTTTCCAGGGGGATAAGCTGCTGGCGGGCAAGGCGGGCACGGGGCTTGTGCACGCCCGGCACCACAAGGGAGGGTCGTCGGCCAACCGCTTCGCCCGGCACCGCGAGAAACAGATGGAGTACTTCTTTACGCGTATCGAAGGCCACGCGCGGGAGGTCCTGGGGCCGTACCTCCGTAGCGTAGATTACTTTATGTATGGGGGCACGCGCGACACGCTGCAAAGGATGTGGAAACAATGCGCGTTTTTTGCTTCGCTGCAGCCCAAGACGGTGGACAGGCTGATTTCTCTGCGGGAACCGCGGCGCTCCACCTTCGAGGACGCACTGGAAGAGGCTTACACCAGCACGGTTTATGAAATAAAAGGGTAGAAGCCCAAGATTACGTCATCGCGGGCATAATACTTGAAAAAAGTTGCTGGACATTTTTGTAATTGCTGCTTTTTGAGATTGTTTTTCTGTAAAATGTGGCTATTTAAGAGTTAATCATTCAACTGGTTCAATGATAGAGGTTATTAA
>Ga0247841_10013359_pt1 | contig 10507 bp, 8 predicted proteins | sample LaCruzMarch2015__2_FD_192410 | JGI IMG/M metagenome (GOLD analysis project Ga0247841, IMG submission 192410) | Freshwater microbial communities from meromictic Lake La Cruz, Castile-La Mancha, Spain - LaCruzMarch2015_18m | ecosystem: Environmental > Aquatic > Freshwater > Lake | place: Spain...
CCTTCAGGCCAACGGTTATTTACCTATCATCAAGACATCGAACATCATCGACATCAATTTCTACGAGTTTCAAGGTCATAGTGCCTTAGTTCATCTGCAACACGAAGTTGCAATGAAAGGCGGAGATGTAAGCCTTGGAAGATCTCTAGTGCATAGAGGTTTTTTTGATTTAGATGCTTATCTCGGTGGTTATTACTTTCAAGGAAATCAGGGCCTTAAAGCTCCTGGGGGCTACGTTAAGCTTACCTCTAGTTTGTCTCGTTTTTTCTCAGTAGATGTTCAAGGATCTTATGACACTCTTTTTAAAACGATTTTTCAAGGAGCAGCAGCCTTTCATATTCCCCTTGGCAAGCGAGTAAAACCTAAAGCGCGGGATCGCAGCTGCTATCAGGAAACAGCTCTTGCAAGAAACCTTACAGATCCTGTAGCACGCTTTGAAATGATTGTTACCCATCTGCATGAACAAACAACACTCGGCCTTGACCCACGCACAGATGAGCCTCTATACATTGTATTCGTAAACAATAGAGCCGCTGTGGGAGGCAATGGTACTGCAGAAGCTCCTTATTCGACACTTGCTTTAGCTCAAACAAATTCTGCACCTGGTCAAATGATCTATGTTTATTCAGGTAATGGGTTAAATACTGGGATGAATGCAGGCATTACTCTGCAAAACAGCCAATGGCTACAGAGTAGTTTTCTTAGCTTTGAGCTGATGACAAGTGCTGGACCTGTAACAGTTCCTGCTCAGAGCGCCCAAATACCTTACATAACAAGTCCCACTAATGGTGTAACACTTGCAAATAGCAACATAGTGAATGGGTTTCATATTGCAGCTACAAACTATAACATAAGTGGAGTTAACATTAATAGCGCACAGATTGAAAACAACTTGTTAACAGGTGCTGCAGTCGATATAGTATTAGACAATGTAAGAGGATCCCTATCCTTTGAAGGAAATACATCTAAGTCAACAATAGGACTTGATATCGTTAGCTCACTTGTTTTTGAAGCTGATATAACAAGTAACACCTTCAACAACACAGGCCTTAACAACATTTTTATTAACTCAACGGCTTACTCTAAAAACTTTATCAACATTGAAGACAACATCATTAAGAATTCTACTAATGGCGTTCGCATTAACCTAAGCAACAATGCCACTACAACAGCTACCATCTCGGGCAATACATTCAGTGGCATGACAGGTACAGCAGCACTAAATATCCTGGCAAGTGATAACACGACTATCAATGCTAATATTTATGCAAACACCATTAATACCTCTACGACTGGAATCTATCTTATTACAGACAATACAGCAACAGCAACGATTGGAGTGATAAACAACTACATTGTAGATGGAGCTCCATCAATTTCTTTAAGCCCAGGAGTTACTTTCTTTAGTACTGATGCAAGTACTATGAATGTGAGCCTCTCAGCCAATACAAGCGTCTCCGCAACACTTGGGTACTTCTTCCTGAATGACCTAGCAGAATCAGCTACGATGAACATTCAATCGCCAAACCTACAACTAAGTGGTGTAGAGGCAATTAACACCGGAACTATCCAAGCAACCGGTGAAATCAATTACACTCCGTTTAATCCACCGAATCTATAGAAGATGGGAGGCTCTTACCCTCTCATCTCCGATATACATTCTATGATCACTTCGAAGATCACGAATAAGATAAGAAACTTCAAGAACTTCTTTCCTCCACCGATCTGCGCATGCTTAGTTCCATATCCTTTATTGTATCTTCCTACCCATACCATCAAAACAGGCATAAGGCCAAGAAGAAGGGCGCAGCCAATCCCTCCGGCATAGGTAAGTGCAGAAAGGAAAATGCCAGGATTTGAACAAGCGATTACAACAGGAGGAAAAAATACTGCAAAACAAAGAGCTATTTTTTTCAGACCCACTTTAGCCACTTTAAGTCCATCAGATAAGAAATCCACAAGACCAAGCGTTACCCCTAAAAAGGAAGTTGTCAGAGCAAAAAAAGCAAAAGCCTGCCCTATCCCATATACCCAAGGAGAGGAGACATACTCTTTTAAAGAAAATACGGCATTCTGCCCACTTGCCTTCGCAGCAATAAGACCTGTAGAGCCCTCTAGTGGTACTATACCTAAAATTAGACACTCCCAAATGATGTAAATCAAAAGCGGTATGGCGGTTCCTATGATAATCGAGAGCCGAACAGCTTTGGCATGGCTATGCATATAGGAAGTAAGACTTGGAATAATCCCCTGATAGCTAAATGAGGTAAAAATGATCGGAAGAGCAAATAAAGCGACAGGCCAATTCTTATGCGAAAGCAGTTCCAAATTCACATGTTTATATCCAAGAAACACAAAAGCGAAATACGAAACGATAAGGCCAATCATTAGGATCATATTGGCTTTATCAACAGCTTTGGTACCTACATAGACAATCGGCGCAAAAATAAGAGTAAACAGAGCTATCCCAAGCTTCGGAGAGATGCTCCCATAGGCAAGTGAGGTAACAAATCCTCCGCCTCCCGCCACATAAGCGATGCTCAGACAGTAAAAAAGAAATAAGTAAAGGACCCAGCTAATCATCTTACCCTTTGCCCCAAGCAAATGATACGACATGGACACAAGGTTTGCGTCTTTTGGCATCCACAGACATACCTCGAGCATTAAAAGCCCTGTCGCTGCCATAAAAAACCAGCAGATCAAATACATCACAAGGGCAGGGAAGAACCCCCCTTCAGCCGTTGCCACAGGAAGAGCGAGCATGCCAGCGCCAATGGCTGTACCAGCAACCAGCAATGATCCACTGCATATTTTAGAGATGGGTGTTTTCATTTTTTTACTCAAAATTAAGGAGATTCCTAACAAGATAACAACACAAAGAATTTTTCTCTCTTGAGAAATATTTAAATAATATTTTTAAAATTATAACAAAACCTCTTGAGAGGAGGTGTTATTGCATTTCGGACAAAAAGTAGAAATAATTTTTCCTTTAAATCCTAAAACGCTCTCCATTAAAAAAATGATCAATTATTTTTTTACGTCTAATTTTCTTTAAAGCTTAGGGCTCCTTGACTTTTTCCCTTAAATGGTCTACTTTGTGTCATTATTTTTATGTCAAAAATGGCTAGTATTTCCTCGTGCAACAAACAACGATCCCTTTCGAGACACACCGCTTACCGATAGAAAAGATCGATCCCGATGCTCTATATGTAATGCAAAAGCTTAGACAAGCAGGTTTTATCGCCTATCTTGTCGGCGGTAGCGTCCGCGATTTACTCCTGAGCAAAACACCTAAAGATTACGATATCTCCACATCCGCAGAGCCTGAGCAAATCAAAAAACTCTTCCGTAACTGCATCTTGATCGGGCGAAGATTTCGTCTTGCACACATCCGCTTTGGACATAAAGTTTTAGAAGTATCGACCTTTCGATCTGGAGACAATGAAGCTGATACTCTCATCGTTAGAGATAACGTGTGGGGATCTCCCGAAGAAGACGTGCATAGACGTGATTTTACAATCAACGGTCTATATTACGACTCCTCCAACCAAACGATCATTGATTATGTCGGTGGGTATCTCGATCTAGAAAAGCAAGCGTTAAGAACAATCGGTCAGCCGTTTTTACGTTTTAAACAAGACCCTGTAAGGATGCTAAGGCTTCTGAAGTTTAGAGCACGCTTTGGATTTGAGATCGACCATGACGCTCATATAGCACTTCTTGAAACGCGCCATGAAATCACAAAAAGCTCTCCTGCAAGAATATTAGAAGAGCTCCTCCGCATGCTAGAATCTGGCGCTGCAAAGTCGTTCTTTCAGCTTCTTAGTGAATATGGCCTTCTTCAACTCATGATCCCCGAACTCGCCTCTTTTTTAGAGTCGAAAGAAGGAGAAGAAATCTATTCTTATCTACATGCAGTTGACACGCACTGCTACCACGTGAATATGCCTCCGATAGATCGAGCGATCTTAGTCTCTTGCCTTATTTACCCTATATTCCAGAAAAGGATTCAGACGCGCTATATCGACCGCAGCAAACATCCACATCTTGGAGAAATCCAAGACGAAGCTCATGACCTTGTAAGCGATGTGTTCAAAGTGTTCTTGCAGATCCCAAGAAAATTGCGTATGGAAGTGGTGTCTATCATCACATGTCAATACCGACTCACACCTATCGATACAAAAAGACCCAAACATTTTCGCGTGCCTAACGATCCGAACTTTTTTCTCGCTCTGCAATTCTTAGAGATCCGGGGGCTGCTTGTCCCAGAACTACATAAGATATGGGAAGAGTGGCAAAACGCTTTAGATACACCAAAAACACCAGCAAAGCGCAGAAGAAGACGCGCACCCCCCTCCCGCCCTCCTAAAAAACACGGAGAGTAAGCGTGCATAGGATTACCACAAATTCTTCTCAAACACTCTATTATGTAGGCAAAGACCTTAAAGAAGGTCCTCTTCCCACCGTCATCTATTTTGCCCTTTCTGCCAAAGAGAGCTTAAGGACCGATCCTTTTAACCAAATGGTAGCCTTCTTAGAAAAGTACCCTATGCGAATCTTTTCTGTAGACCTGCCCTATCATGGAGAGGGTCTTGCTGCAACGGATGCGATGAAAGCATGGGCAGAAGAGATCCTCGCAGGCAATGATCCCCTTACCCCCTTTTTAGAAAAGACAGCAGAATCACTACAGTTTCTTTTAGATCAAGGTCATATCTTAGAAGAGTCAGTGGCAGTCGTAGGTCTTTCACGAGGAGCCTTTGTTGCCACAGATATAGCTGGAAGGCTTCCCTGGATAAAAAACATCTTGGGCTTTGCCCCTCTCACAAAATTATCATATGCCAAAGAGTTTCATTCTCTTTTACCCAATGAGATCGTTTCTTCTTTAGACCTCTCTTTTCAGATCCCTCAGCTTATCCATAAAACCATGCGGTTTTATATCAGCAATAGAGACACAAGAGTCAGCACAAAAGAATGTTTTACCTTCATATCTACTTTAGCCAATCACGCCTATGAAGAGCGGGTTAGAGTGCCTCACATCGAGCTTTTGATTAAGCCACCTCTTGGGCATCAAGGTCATGGGACATCCAAAGAGATCTTTGAAGAGGGAGCTATGTGGCTGCTTGACAAACTCAAGGTCCCTGATGGCAAATGACTGCGATGTATTCCTTTTTGCAGGAGAGCCAAGTGGTGATCTTCATGGAGAAGCCCTCACCATCCAGCTCAAAAAGAAATATCCTCACCTGAAAATTGTAGGTGTCGCAGGCCCTAGGATGCGTATGGCAGGTGTTGAGAGCATCCTTCCCATGGAAAGCTTCCAAGTGATGGGATTCATCGATGTTTTTGCAGCCCTGCCAAGGCTTATTAAACAGTTTTATTTCGTTGCAAAAACAGTACTCACCCTAAGTCCAAAAGTGGCCCTCTTCATCGACTATCCTGGCTTCAATCTTCGCATGGAAAAGCACTTAAGGAAAAAAGGGTTTAAGGGGAAGCTATTCCATTACATATGCCCTTCTGTATGGGTCTATGGAAAGGGAAGGATCCTCACCATGCAAGAAAATCTCGATGAGCTCCTCTGTATACTCCCCTTTGAAAAAGAGTGTTTTTCTTCCAGCCCCCTGCAGGTCTCCTACGTTGGAAATCCCCTAGTCACAAGAGTGGCTGAGTATAGCTATAGATCTTTAGAGTCTTTAGAAAACAAAAAAGTGATCGCTCTATTTCCAGGGAGCCGTACGAAAGAGATCCTTCGTAACTTCCCCCTCTATCTGCAGCTTATTAAAAAGTGGTCAGCACTGCATCCCGAGCTTCATTATGCAGTGTCCATATCCAGAGAAGAACATGCCCCTTTACTTAAAGAGATGATCGAAAAAAGTGGCCTGGATAAATCGGGTAGGATTACCTGCATCTCCCCTGAAAGAACGTATGACCTAATGAAAATGGCAACTCTTGCCATTGCAAAGTCCGGCACCGTGACGCTCGAGCTTGCCCTGCACGGAGTGCCAACTGTTGTTACCTATGCAGCAACAAAGCTCGATGTGTTTATCGCCAAAGACCTATTAAAGATCTCTCTGCCTTACTATTCGCTCGCAAGCCTACTCTGTAAAGAGCAGGTATTCCCAGAGCTTATAGGACCTAATTTCACCTTAGAAAATTTAGAGAAAGAAACACAGAATCTACTCCAAGAGCCCAATCAGCAAAGATGCAAAGCACTTTGCGCAAAGCTCCCTTCTATCTTAGGCACCCAAAAGGCAAGCGTTGGAGCGGCTGTTCACGTAGCGAAGGCTCTTGGCCTCGAATAAAAAAGGCCAGTGTTTCCACAGGCCTTCAGAAATTACTTAAGATGTTAGATTATCACTGGAGTAGCTGGTGCCGCGGCTGGCGTAGGAGCTTTAGCAGCCTGTATAGCTGCAATAATTGCAACTCTATCTGCTTCTGCAAGACCTTCTAAATCTTGGCTTAAAGCCTCTGCTACATCATGGCTAGGATTGTGTGCAACCCTTAGCATTTGAGCAACCATTGTATCAGTAAAATGAGGAGCTTTCATACTCGCTCCATGGTCTAAACAATGTTGATGGTAAAGACGACTTGGATCTGTAGATATGTTATAAAGAAGACCTGCAGCATCCACAGAATAGTCATGCTTAAATGTATCTAAAGTAGGGTTGTTAGGAATTATATTAAAATACTGACCCCATGTACGATCTTTTACTTGTCTTTCATTGTATTCTTGTTGATTCGCTGCTTGGTAATGAGCATCAACTGAAGATCTTACTTTATCAACGGCTTGCTGAATTTCATCATCACTAGATCCCGGATTTGGGCAGTGAGCTAAGGCCATAGTGAGAGCATACTCATCTATTTCATTGATTCTGAATTGCAAATCTTTTAAGGCTGCAAGCTCTTTTTCGAGTTGCTTGATTTCTGCTGGCGATTTAGCAGGTGTTGCTGTAATCGCTGTTTCTTTTTCTTTAATTCGAGCTTGTGTTGTAGTACGAAGGGCTTTTAAGTGATTTGCAGCAAGGTGTGTTCTTTCTGCAAAAACGGCAGAAGCAACGCTTAGATCGCTTCCGATCAGCTCTTTTGCTTTAGCAACCGATTTAGGGATTCTTTCATGAAGAACAAACGTTGCGATCTTTTTCTTTAATTCTTTTTGTTCGGCTGTTAATCTAGGAAGGGTTTCCCCTGGCAACGGCTTACCTGTTGCAATTTGTTGTTCTACTGTGCGAAGTCTTGCTTTCAATTCTCTATATTTATTATCTGTTTCTGATCTTCTTAATGCAGTACTTCCATTACGCAATCCTTTCACTTTAGAATGAAGTTGAGGCGCTACATAGCTAGATGTTCCATGTATTTCGTGTGCGTGCTGTGATAATTGATGCATTTGATCACTTAAAACAGGATCCGCTTCCATTTCGGCCAATATTGACATCTCTTTAGTTTTACCATCTGTATCTATAAAGGTAATGGTATTTCTATCGTAGTTAACGTTAATATGTTTGACGCCTTCTTTGATAAGTTTCTTATCTTTGAGAGTATCTACTACAGCTTCAAAACAATCTTGCATCGTAGCTGATTGATCTGGTGACGTTCCTCTTTGAACCGTTGTTCCATTGGCATTCGAAAATAATCGAACTCTGTCAAGGGCTGCACGTTCCACTTTTTTAGCTGTAACTTTCACTTTAGGCTCTAGGCGTGTTGCAACGATTCTTGTATTCGGAGAGGTAGCTGGGGTTAGAGTCGCGGAGACACCAGCCACGTTTGAAGAGTCCAATGTAAATTCGATACCAGCAAGACCTGCTGGATGAGAGGCTGAAGATGAAGCACTTGATAAAAGCCTTCCTGCAACGCAGTCCACACGACCAGAACTAGCTAGTGTAGCCTCAAGAACCCTTACATCCGGCAATGAACCAGAACGGGGTCTACCACCACCTATAGTCGCAGAGGCTGCGGCTACATGAGAAGGAGCAACTGAAGCTGCAAATCCACTTATTGGGCCTGACATGTAGTAGAAATCCCTTTTTTATTTGTTATAGATATAATTTTACCAGTTCTAGATTAAGACATGATAAAGAGATTAAATAAAAAAAATAATGTAAATACTTAATATTAAATTGCTTAAGCGAATAAAAAAGGACAAATAGAGACAATTTTAAAAAAATCGCAACTAGCTTATAAACAAGAGCTTACAAATTAGTAACAGCGTTTATAGATGAGGTCCTTGAGTTCCATGCCCACTTTCCCCACTTTGAGCTTGGCCTCTTCGATAGCCTTCCACTGGTCGGGAGTGAAGAAATTCGGGTTGTCCGCTACGAGTAGAATTTCCTGGGCAGAAAGACCGGTAGTACTCTGCCGTTTAGCAGTCTGTTCAGTTACGAGATTATAGAATTCACTTAAAATCAAGAGGGATTCTTGCATCTGGCTATCAGAGCCATTTTCCATAGAATCTTTGATAAGAACGAAAAGCTGGAGATAGGTTTTAAGCATTTCCTTAAGGTCGACGGGCTCATTATCTTGGACTCTTTGTAAAAATAGCAAAATTTTGCGGTATTCATCTTTCGCAGTTCTCTGCTGCTGTACTTTGACTTTTGTCTTTTCCATACCCTAAATCTCCTTAAGCTTGCGTTTATCCGGACTGTACCTTAAGGGGAAATTAAAATTTATTTTTATCTTTTTTTTAGAAAGAGCGGTGATAGGAATCCTATGGAGAATTAAGCGCCTCTTTACTATTATGTCTGTTTTTCTATCTTAAGGGTTAAAGCAGTGGAACTGAAAATTTTTATCGATCGTCTCAAAGACGGCCAAATTGAGAAATTCAAACTAGAGGTCCCCTGCGATTTTCTAGGCATCCAAGAAGATGACCTTTCTTTTATAGCTCCAGTGACTCTTAAGGGAGAATCCTATCTTGCAAGCGACCATCTCATCCTGAAACTACATGTAGAAACGAAAATTTTAATGCCTTGCTCGATTTGCAATGAGCCCACAAAACTTCCTATAGTTATAGCCGATTTTACCCAAGCAGAGCCCATAGAAAACATCCGCTCATCGGTTTACGACTATACAGAAGCGTTAAGAGAAGAAATTTTACTCCAGGTTCCCCAGTTTACCGAATGTAACGAGGGAAACTGTCCTCAAAGAGATAGTATGAAAAAATTTTTAAAAGCGGAAAAAGCACCCGAGGCTAAGCAGAATCCTAGCCCTGTGCACTTCCCTTTTTCAGATTTATAAAGAATAAAGTGACCCAAAGCTTCTACCAAACTTTTCTTTATCTTTAAAAAAAAGTGCTTGTGCGGTATAAGCTTATCCTAAATTTTAAGGAGTTTTATTTATGGCAGTACCACGTAACCGCACTTCCAATGCAAGAAAAAATTCGCGCAGATCGCATCATGCAAAAAAACCTAAGAATTTGCAAGTATGCTCTAATTGCTCAAACCCACGTCTTTCCCATAGAATTTGCGCACATTGCGGATTCTATGATGGACGCGCTATAGTCAATGCGAAAGCTGAATAATAATGACTCCTTAGGAAGGGCTTTGCCACGTATCGGCATAGATCTCCTAGGGAGTGATGTCTCTCCTCATATCCTTTTACAGTCAGTTTTATCCGCACATCAAAGGCTCCACTCAAAAGCTGAGTTTGTCCTTTTCTTAAAAAACGAAGAAATGGATACCTCTATTCCTTCAGAAATATCCACAGTCCTCGTTACTGAGATCGTTACGATGGAAGACAGCCCTTTATCTGTTCTTAGAAAAAAGAAACACTCTTCGATCGGCAAAGGTATGGCAATGCTTAAAGACCTGGAGATCGATGCGTTTATTTCCGCAGGAAATACCGGCGCTCTGATGGCAAGTGCTAAGACAACCTTAAAGACTTTGAAAGGGATTCAAAGGCCAGCGCTACTCACTCTCATGCCTGCAAAAAATAAGGAAGTTGCCGTTCTTGATGTCGGCGCAAACATAAAATGCAAACCTTCCTATTTGCTGCAGTTTGCTCATATGGGTATCGCCTACCAAAAAAGCAGAGGAATTGAAAAGCCCACAGTAGGTCTTCTTAACATAGGCTCTGAAGCTAGAAAAGGAACGCCTGAGCATCAAGAGGCCTACCTTGCACTCCAAAAGCTTAGCAAACAAGCCTCTTACAAAGTGTTTCATGGCAATATAGAAGGAAGAGATGTCTTTAAAGGGCCCGTTGACGTTCTGGTAACAGACGGCTTTACAGGTAACGTTTTCTTAAAAACAGCAGAAGGGATCGCTGGATTTTTACTTGAAGAGCTGGAACATACGATGAGGCAAATCCAGAGTCCGGAAATGATGGTTCAAGAGACTCTAGCTAAATGCAAAAAAAGACTAGACTACTCCGAGTACCCAGGCGCACTTCTTTGTGGCGTGAGTGGAATTGTCATAAAATGTCATGGCAGCTCCAAACCGCAGGCACTTGAGCGCAGCATAGAAGCTACAATCGAACTTATCTCTCATAATTTTTTAGAAAAAGTCAAATCCCAGCTCTCGCTGTA
>Ga0247841_10013362_pt1 | contig 10502 bp, 7 predicted proteins | sample LaCruzMarch2015__2_FD_192410 | JGI IMG/M metagenome (GOLD analysis project Ga0247841, IMG submission 192410) | Freshwater microbial communities from meromictic Lake La Cruz, Castile-La Mancha, Spain - LaCruzMarch2015_18m | ecosystem: Environmental > Aquatic > Freshwater > Lake | place: Spain...
CCGCCTAAAGATTCCCTTTGGTGTGGTTGATCTCTCTCTGGCACCCACCCCGCGTGTGGGCGATTCTGTGGGGGAGATTTACCAAAGCATGGGAATCCGACTGATTGGCGCGCCAGGAACCACTGCTGCCGTGATGCTACTGAATGACGCGGTTAAAAAGGGTGGCGCGTTTGCCTCGAGTTCGGTGGGCGGACTTTCCGGCGCCTTCATTCCAGTGATGGAAGACCACGCGCTCTCCAAGGCGGTTACCGACGGGACGTTGACACTGGAGAAGCTCGAGGCCATGACCGCAGTCTGCTCTGTAGGCCTTGACATGATTCTCCTTCCGGGATCAACCACAGCAGAAACCATCGCAGGTATCATCCTTGATGAGGCGGCCATCGGCATTACGAACCGTAAGACCACAGGCGTGCGTGTCATTCCTGTGCCGGGTTCGAAGCCAGGGGACTTTATAGATTTTGGTGGTCTTTTTGGTTCGGGGGTGATTATGACTCCTGCGAGTCCTGAAGGCGCGGAGTGCTTTGTACGCCGCGGTGGACAGATCCCAGCACCGATTCACAGTTTGATGAATTAAGATGAAACACTGGAAAGTATTGTTTGTAAAGCCTCGGACAGAGAAGAAGGTTGCAGAGTACTGCAAGCTCTATGGCATTGATGTTTATCTTCCGATGCGGGAAAGTACACGCGTCATACAGCGCCGAAAGATTTCGGTGCTGATGCCACTTTTTTCAGGCTATGTGTTTGTTCGTCTGCTACCGTCACAGAAGCTACAACTTCAGCAAACCAACCTGCTCGTCCGTATTTTGGAGCCGTCGAATCCACGCAAGATGTTACGTGATCTCATCATGGTCCGGCGTGCGCTACGCGCCAATCCAGCCTTGGCGCCTGCCAAGCCGCTGACAAAGGGTCGTCTGGTGCGCATCATCTCAGGCCCCTTCTTAGGCATTGAAGGCCGCGTGGCACGCATGACAGCAAAGATGAAGATTGTCCTCAATATCGATATGATCGGTCAAGCCACGGCAGTTGAAATAGAGTCCGATTACGTTGAAGTCTTGGATTAAGAAAAGGTGACGCAGACAGGAATGTCTCCGGCATCCTATAGGCACTTTAGACGATGCCACAGCATCTGCTCGCCATCAAAGACGAACTGGGCTTCAAATGTCTTGCCTTCCAGCATCAGCGGAATCCAGAGGCGATCGTCACTCCACATCTTGTCGTAGGGAATTGCGTTTTCATCGCACCAGAAGGGCGCAGCTTCGTCGGTTTCCGTGAGCGCACCTGTTGCGTCAGTGGCCGTGAAGACATGCGCTTGGAGGGAGTAGGCATCGGTGAATACAAAATCAAGGCGACCTGCAAAAACAAGACCGAGAGGCGTCAGGCCAACCTCCTCCTGCGTCTCGCGGACAGCAGTCTCTTCAAGAGTCTCCCCCTTTTCAACACGCCCACCCGGCGCATTGATTTTGCCTTTCCCAAGCCCCCGCTTCTTATGGATTAAAAGGAGTCTACCCTCTTTGCGTATAAAGCATAACGTAGCAACATCGACTGGCACCCAAGTGTCCCAGTCGATGTTGAAGGATTCGTTCGAAGAAGTTTGGAGAATCATTAATTCCCAGCCTCTGCTACAAAGTCCGTAACTTCAGGGCGATCCAGTTCAGCATACGAGCTCCAGATCAGCTCGGCATTCAGGGACTCTGAATAGGAGATAAAATCAACTAAGGTGTACGCTTCAGGTGAATAGTTGAATTCGCTTCCACAGGCATATTCACAGATGCAGGGAACGCGACCGTTACATTTACAGGCGCAGAAGCAAGGAGCAGGTGTATTTTCGACCTGTTGCGTCTCAGCAGGGAGAGGTGCTACGACAGGCTGCTGCGGAGGTTCGAATATGCCAACGGATCCTTGAGCAGGTGCAGCTTGGGGGGCGGGCTGATTGATATACACGACCTGCTGCGCGGGTTGCTGGATGACGACGGTTTGTGGTTCCTCGTACAGGTAGTAGGTGCGGTAGACAGGATAGGGGTTGAACATATAGGAGAACCCACCGTACCAGCTGGACCGCCAGCCACCATAGTAGACGTTCGAGTGCTGCCACCCATCATGATGCCCCCATGTCGAGGAGCAATAATAAGGACGATAGGTGTAGGCTGGATGGGACGAATGGCTTGAAACGGAAACAGCGACATTTCCACTATTCCACGTGGTGGTGACCGTTCTGACAGGAAACGGATCAAACGAATGCGCGATGTAGAGAGGAGCAACTAAGGGCGCTACCATGGCAAAACTAAAGGCATTCCAGAACGCGTCACGTCCCGAGTAACAGGTCACGGGACGGTAACTGTTGTAATGATGCGTTGGGTATTGGCGCGAATGGTAGTTGTGCGTATCGGGTGGGTGATAGGTTGTACGGACAGGCTCAGGACGCCGTTGCGTATTGAGGTTATACTGTGGACGGTCTTGGCGGGATGAAGAGATCCTTTTTTCGGGTTCTTGATGAGACGAAAAACGTTCGCTCACGATTAACGGAGAACTCTCTTTCACTGTTGTGCGTATTGGTGTTCGTGCAGGAGGTGTGATTTGAACACGTTGAGGTTGTTCAGTGCGCGTAGGTCGCTCTCTTTGGACGCGCTCGGTCTCACGTTGAGGCGGTGTCTCTGCACGCACGTCTCTTGGCGTTGTGGGTTCAAGGGTGCTCTCTTGGCGACTTTTAGTGTTTCGTCCGCTTGGGGTGGGATTCCGTTGCCCAGTTTCCGTCAGCGTTGACTCGCGAAGAGAATTTATACGTTCTCTCGTGCTAAGGGTACTACGGTTTTCCTCCTGCGGTGTCACACCTGCGACCGTTGGCTCGCGTAGAGGTTCTTTGTGTTCCCTTACTCTAAAAGTAGTGTGGGTCTCTTCTCTGGGTGTAGTATTAGCATGCACTGGCTGAGTGCGAGACTCATTACTTTCTCTCGTAATCGCTACGCGACGGATTTCTTCCCGACGTACGGACTCTGCTGAAACGGATGGTGCAGGAGTCGTCGTCGGAGGAACAGCTGTTCCGTTCCGGACCGTGGGAGAGGGTCCTGTTGGGGTGGCCACCCAAGTCGTTTGCCGTTGTGACTGCGACGGACTCTGCTCGGAACGTCCTTTGAATGCCTCGCCTCGATACGACGGTGTGGTAGGTGTGTAGGAGCGCGTCGTTGTTGGCGTAGCAAAAGGAGCTGATGCTGTTCGTGTGGACGGTGTTGCGCGATAGGTCGGCGCAGGCGTAGTTGGTTGTGCTTGGGTTACTACGTTCCCTAAAGTCCCAGACGTGGGCACAGAGGCTTCACGTGTGCCCTCTTTGCCGTCCCTTGAGCTCCGCTTTGCTAGTACAGGTAGATAAAATGTTGATGCGATTAACAGGATTGTCAGAATTCGATTCATAACAGGCTCCTTCCTAAGAGAGCGATTGATTCATATTTACAGTACGGGATTTTGATGATTCCGTCAAGATCAGCTACTGTCTATATGTCATGTTACGGTAAACGTTTTAAAGTTCAGAATATTGCTTCTGTCGTGACGTCCTCATCAGGGTCGTACAATCTGATCAAGAAAGGCTTGCACGCAAGAGGAGAATATGGGATTGTTTTGGGTACATAACGGTTTTAATGATGAAAGTTTTATTAATTACTCCGCCTTTGTTGCAATTAAACACGCTCTATCCAGCTACGCCGGTACTGGCGGGGTATCTTTCCTCGAAAGGTGTTCAGGTTTCGCAGGTTGATCTCTCGCTTGAATTGGCGTTGAAGCTCTTTTCGCGCAACGGGTTAAAGAAGGTTATCGAGCAATGTCAGGCGAAGCCGAGGCGCACCCCTTTGGTCCAGCGGTTTCTTTTGCGAGCCGAGCAGTATCTTTCAACAATCACCGAGGCAGTTGCTTTTTTACAAGGTCAGGCACCTCACCTGGCCATGCGTATTGCGCAACGGACCTTCCTGCCGGAAGGTCCGCGGCTTGAGTCCATGACCTCGGGTTCAGGTCTCTCGGCTGAAGACGCCTGGGCTTTTTTGACAGATGGAGTTGATGTCACGGAGCGAGCGAGCTTTTTAGCCTCTCTCTATCTTGATGATCTCGCAGATGTGATTCGAGAGGGCGTTGACGCGGATTTTGGATTTTCACGTTATGCAGAGCGTTTAGGTGTTGCCATGCCGACCTTTGGGCCGTTGCTTAAAAAACTACAAGCGCCACCATCGCTTGTGGGGGAGATGATTGACGCGCTGATGCAAGAAGTGCTTCGTAAATATAAGCCCGATATTGTGGGATTGACCTTGCCATTCCCTGGGACAGTCTATGGCGCGTTTCGTATTGCACAGCAGCTCCGTCATCTCCTTCCCAAAACACGCATCGTCATGGGAGGAGGATATGTAAATACGGAGTTGCGAAACCTGACAGATGAGCGCGTTTTTCAGTTTGTGGATGATCTCTGTTTTGATGAAGGTTTTTCAGCATGGGAGCAGATCCTCCAACAGCAAGGGCACGTTCTGCCGTCTGCGCAAGCTAAAGCTATCCCGTGTCAAGAGATGTGGTGTTATAAGCCTGTTTATAAAGGAATTGATTTCGCTCGCTATATTAACGTGATGGAGACAACCAATCCGATGCATCGGATCTGGTCGTATGGCAAGTGGCTGAAGTTACAGGCCGCGAACGGTTGTTATTGGCATCAATGCGCCTTTTGTGATGTCGGGCTCGATTATATTGGGCGGTACAGGCCGCCCCAGGTTGGGGACCTTGTTGATCAGATGGCGAGGATGGTCCGCGAGACAGGTCAAACGGGTTTTCACTTTACAGATGAGGCGTTAGCTCCGGCTTTTTTGCGTCAGCTTAGCGAGTGCCTACTCCGGCGTAAGCTAAAGGTCACGTGGTGGGGTAACATTCGCTTTGAAAAGGCCTTTACGCCTGAACTAGCGAAGTGCATGGCTGAGGCCGGCTGCATTGCCGTAACGGGTGGACTCGAATGTGCAAATGACAGACTGTTAGCCGTGATGAATAAAGGAGTCACCTGCAAAGGCGCGGCTACGGTTTGCAAGGCCTTTTCAACAGCAGGGATTCTTGTGCATGTCTACCTCATGTATGGCTTTCCGACCCAGACGCGGAAGGAGATTTTGGAGGCACTGGATTATGTGCGAGGGCTCTTTGAAAATGGATATGTTCAGTCGGCTTACTGGCATCGCTTCGCATTGACAATCCATAGTCCTATCGCAAGGGATCCGAAGGCATTCGGCGTAAGGATCGCTCAGGAGGTCGCAGGTGCTCCTCCTGCGCATGGTTGCAAAGTATTGACCCGAGAAAAGCTTCGCACGCAATCCAAGGGAGCACGTTGCTTTGCTTTAAATGAGATCCCGTATACGGTTGCCCATGCTCCAGACTATGATCGCTTGGGACAAGGTCTTCGAGCCGCACTCTATAATTATATGCTCGGACTCGGCTTTGATGTGCCTGTCGAAAAGTGGATGGGCAGGGGGAGTCGACAGTAAAATAGATATGGCGGGATCTTGCCCTAGAGCATTTTCTTAAAAAGCGTAGCTGGTTTTTTCTCACAGAGCCCACAGAGCTCACGGAGTAATCCAATTGAAGGATGAATCATCTATGGAGCAGCGAGACAATTTTTTTATCGCTTCAGGCTACATATTTCTCTGTGTCCTCTGCCTGTCCACCGTAGGCGTATTCGCGAAGGTGGATGCCTCTGTGAGGGACTACACATTTAATTAACATGCTCTAGCGGAGTTTACCACGTACCGCCAAAGAGAGTGTCTTTGCGAGATCGGCCTCTGTCCAAGGTAGGTTAAAGTAAAAAATAGTGTGCTGGCGATAGAGTTCGAGATCTGAACGTGAGAGCACGGTGGTTCCAAAGACAATGATGGGGAGTCGCTTGGTCTTTTGGTTTTCCCGAAGTTGCATCAGCAGTTCACGGATATCGCCCTCGGTGCTCCGTCCGTCGAGCATGAGCAGGGAGGGTGACTGTTTGACGCACGCCTCTTCTAGGCCTCTTGTCTGTTCGAAAACCGTTAAGCTGTAGCCTAGTTTCTGAATGTGTTCGCCAAGAAATGTTCTGATCGTGACGTCAGGCGAGAACGCAAGGATGAGTGGGGGCGGTGTAAGCGGAAGTTCGATATGGACAGCGGTACCACAGGTTGTCCCTTTAACAGGACTCTCGAAGGTAATGGTGCCACCATGAAGCTCGATAATCTCGCGAGAAATCGCCAGCCCCAGGCCTGTTCCAGCGACATGGTCGCCTGCTCGAACAAAACGTTGGGCAAGTTTGGGGAGTATTTCGGGTGATACACCCATTCCCGTATCACAGAACGAGAGGAGCGCCGTGTTGGTTTTGCCGAGCGCCCGTTGGAGCGAGATCGAGATGAGCCCCTTTTCCGGCGTGAACTTGATCGCATTCCCCACGATGTTAAGGATCACGCGTTCCATTTTTTGGGTATCACAGTGACAAAAGAGTTCAGGGGGCATGAGGGCAAATTGAAGCTCAATATGCTTAGACTCGGCTTGAATCTGAACCGGGTTGACGCCATCGTGAATGACCGCACTTAGAGGGACGACTTGTTTGGTGAGCACGAGGCTCTTATTCTCGATTTGGCTGATATCCAAAATATCATTGATTGTCGCTAAAAGTCTTTGGCAGTCCGACTGCAAACGCTCAAGATAGCTGATAGCCTTTTCAGGCATGGTCCCCACTACACCTCGGATCATATTATTGACCGCATAGACCATGGAGGTCAAAGGGGTTCGGAGCTCATGAGAGACATTCGAGACGAACTCAAGGCGAGCACGGTCATGGGCTTGAAGACGTTCGTTGGCATCCTGCAAGTCACAGAGCGCATTGTGACGCACCGTCATGTCGCGAATGAAGAAGCAGAGTTGCCCCTTGGTATCAAGGTCCATCTTGTTAATAGCAATTTCCGCAGGGAAGGAGGTGTTGTCAGAGCGTTTGCAATAGGCCTCGACAAGCGTATACTTTTGGTTTGCTAGATTGGCCTGGACTGTCGTGATCAGAGAAGGGTTTGCCCCCGAGATCAGCCGAACGATGGATTGATTAAGCAGCTCTAGAGAAGAGATACGGAAAAATTCGGAAGCGCGATGATTGCTCTCCAGAATTTTTCCTTCAAGGTCGGTAATGAAGACCGCATCATACACACTCTCCAGCAACTTAAAGAAGGGTGTGCTTCGTTCGGTTGAATGAAGACGCCAAACACTTCGAACCCTCAACCTTGAAGCCTTTGTTTGAGTCGGCTTTGAATTGACATCACTGGACTGGATATCAATAGCCAAGGTTCGGGTATCTGAAAGCGTGGCGTCCGTGGACATTATTCGTGTGATTTATTCTTAGCTTCGTTGACACGGAGCTTGCGACCGAAGCTGTCCTTGTCGTGCAATGACTTGATGGCAGCTTCTGCCTCAGGACGGTTGGGCATCTCAACAAAACCATATCCCTTGGATTTGCTGTTGAAACGATTGGTGATGATGCGAGCGGATTTAACTTCGCCAAACCGTTCGAATTCCTTACGCATCTGCGCTTCTGTCATGTCATAGCTCAGGTTCCCAACATAGATTTCGACGCAGGAGCCGTCGCCATAGCTTTCGCCTGAACCTCTGCTGCTTCTGCTACGACTGCCACAGCCTGCTTTTGCGATGAGGATGCCGAGGAGGATGCCGAGGAGGCCTGTTGCCGCCAAGATTCCAGCGGAGATAGGGTCTTTGACCATGTCGGCCAATGTGGTGATGAGGTGATTCATACTCAAGAGTTTTCCTTGATGTTTGTGTGTTGGATAAGGAAGGCCATGCTTAACGCGTTTCCAGGAAGCCTTCCAGTTTGCGCATACGGGTGGGATGTCTCAGCTTACGGAGCGCTTTCGCCTCGATCTGGCGGATACGTTCACGCGTCACATTAAACTGCTTGCCAACCTCCTCCAGCGTACGAGAGTACCCATCGGTTAGGCCGAAGCGATAATCTAGTACCTGTCGTTCACGATCGGCAAGGGTTGTCAGCACCTCCTGCAGACGTTCCTTCAGCATGCTATATGCGGTCATTTCTGAAGGACTTTCTGCGGATTTATCTTCAATGAAATCGCCGAAGTAGGCATCATCACCATCGCCAACCGGGCTCTGTAACGAGATCGGTTGTTGTGCCATGCGGTACACCGCACGGACGCGGTCAACGGGGATGTCCATCTCTTCAGCGGCTTCTTCAGGCGTCGGTTCACGGCCCAGTTCCTGCACCAATTTCTTTTGGACGCGGAGCAGCTTATTGATAGTCTCAATCATGTGAACAGGGATGCGAATCGTGCGGGCTTGATCTGCGATTGCACGTGTCGCTGCCTGACGGATCCACCACGTGGCATACGTGCTGAACTTGTAGCCACGGCGGTATTCAAACTTCTCAACGGCTTTCATCAGACCGGTATTTCCTTCTTGGATCAGGTCAAGGAAAGAAAGCCCACGATTCATGTATTTCTTAACAATACTGATCACGAGTCGAAGGTTAGCTTCGACCATCTCAGTACGTGCCTTCTGGCCGTTACGCAAGATCTCGCGCAACGACTCGAATTTCGTCATGAATTCCTTGGGATCCATTGCGAATTCGTGTTCAATCGCAGTGACCCGTGTGGAGATATCCTGAAGTTGTTGGTCACGCTTCTTGGTGGGACGTTGCTTTAACAGCTTTGTCCGTTCAGTCAGCATGTTTTTATACGGACGGTAGATTTTTTCATCCGCCTCCGTACAAAGGCTCTCCAGAATCTTCTGCTTGAAATTTAAATTGTAAAAAACTTCGACGAGATCGTGACGAGCCTTCTCCAGCGTTTTTGTCGCTTTTTTCTGCTTGTCTTCCTTCTTGCCTGCTGAACAGAGATCCTCGAAGGCTTTCAAAAGTTTTGCCTTGGCGTGGTGAAGGCTCTTTTTGACTTTGTCCACACCCTCCATGTAGGCATCACGACTGTCGACAAACTTATCGGTGACGACGCGATCAAAACGTTCGACGCCTGTTTCCAGCCGGTCAATCAGTTCAAGGTAAAGACGGGGGGTAAAGGCAAACTGGTTAAAAATTTCGCGTTCTTTGCTCTCAGCATATTCAATCCGCTTGCAGATTTCGACTTCCTGTTCGCGCGTCAGCAAGGGGACTTGCCCCATCTGGTGCAAATACATGCGAATGGGGTCATCAAAAAAGTCCATGCGACTGCCACGTCCGGCACGCGTTCCTTCACTCTCCTGTTCACTACGGAACCGTTCGACCTCTGAAGCGTCAATAATCTCAATGTCCATACCGCGCAAAATGGCTAGGTAGGACTCGATATCCGTGTCGCGAATAAGGGAGTTCGGTAGAGCCTCGTTGATATCATCATAGGTTAGGTAGCCACCCTGATTTTCAGCACGCTTGATTAGGGCTTTGATCCGTTCGGTTCGCTCCTCACGTTTGGCTTTTGCATCAGCCGCATCGGCATCAAGGACCAGCTCGGTTTCGTAACCGACGGAAAATTCGGTTCCGTCTCCCACCTCAAAGGTCATCTCCTCAGGTTCAGCGGTATCGGGTTCTGCCGTAAAGGTATCAGCTTCATCAATCTCTCCATCCAGGGCAATGTCGTCAGGGAAAGGACGTACGCGCTCACTTTCTGCGGCCTGGTTGTAGAGCTCCTCTGCATCAAAATTCAAATCTTCAGGTGTTGGCTCCTCGTTCTCACCTCCGATGTCGAGCTCTGCTGGCTTCTTGGACAATGTCTTAGAAAGGGGAATGACCTTCTTTTTTGGGGACTTCTCCTCTTTTGAGCCGCTCGCCTTTACAGGTTTTGCAACAACGGCTACGCTCTTCTTCTCTGTCTTTGTCGAAAGGCTCTTCTGGGGTGTATTCGACTTAGGCACCGCTTTTTGTGGGCTCGTCTTCTTGGTCGTTTCTTTCTTTGGCGTCACCTTCACTTTTGACGTCTTAACTGGAGTAATGGGCTTCGGGAGCTTTTTAGGGCTCAGCGCAACAGGTTTGGCGCTCTTCTTTGCAACGGGGTGCGCTGCCTTTTTCACAGTTTTTTTATGGACGGGCGCAAGCTTTTTGACGAGCTTTTTTGGGGCTACCGCTTTCTTCTTCTGGGGTGTCTTCTTTGCTGCCATACGTGCCTTTGCTCCCTTTTTCGAATATCAAACTAGGCAAAATTCCGTCAGTTTTTGACAGAGTTCACCTATTATAGAAAGAAAATGAGCAAGTAATATATATCTTTTTGGATTTTAAGTCAACGGCAGAATCAAATTCTAAAAATTCAAGCTTGATTTGTTCAACAAAAAAGGCAAAAATGACTAAACCGTTTGTTCGGTATGGTTAATAACGCATGAAAGAATACGTATAATGCTCGAAAATGAAATAAAACTTATCCGTGACCTTGTCGATGCAGGTGGCCCCCTGCCTTCGCAATACCCCTTTGTTCACATATTCTTTCATGATATTATGCAGCGTTTTCGTCTTGGAGAGATTACCGCCGAAGATATCGCATCTC
>Ga0247841_10013365_pt1 | contig 10502 bp, 7 predicted proteins | sample LaCruzMarch2015__2_FD_192410 | JGI IMG/M metagenome (GOLD analysis project Ga0247841, IMG submission 192410) | Freshwater microbial communities from meromictic Lake La Cruz, Castile-La Mancha, Spain - LaCruzMarch2015_18m | ecosystem: Environmental > Aquatic > Freshwater > Lake | place: Spain...
AAAAAAAAACAGGATGGCCAAAGGCTAACCACCGGGCCGGAACTGAACTTCCCGCGTACGAAGGCAACGGAATGCGCGAAGCGGGAGTGAAGGAGACCATCAGCCATAACGCAAGTAAAGGTTGTACAGCCCCGAAATAATCAACATTGCAAACGGGCCAAGGATTTCATGATCTGGAAGCCAGCATTGAGCCAAGCGTTAAGGGTGAGCTTGGAGCAGCGAGCCGGGGTCTTAGACCATGGCGGGTGGTCAGCGAGCACGAGTTGGAACTTGGGAGAGCCTGAGCGTTCTTGGAAAGAAGCTTCCAACAAAACCGTAAAAGCGGATAGGCGGAGGTAAGGCGCGCAGGCAGTCGGACCAGCTCATAGTAAAGGCATAGCCGGGTAATGACCGGCACGGGATCTGCCCGCAATGCTGCGCATAGGCGCTGCAGGCGGGGCGGAGACCACTTGAAGGGGCTGGCGGCGGACGAAGAGAGGCAGAGGACGCGTATGCTGGACACAGAACAGCTGTTAAATACGTGGAGTAAACTGTCGCTCATAACTGAGCGGGCTCGTCGGGAACCGCAGTGCCAGTTTATTAGCCTGGCACATTTACTGAATGAGCGGTATCTGGCGGACTGCTACCACGCGCTCGGCAGAGACCGGGCCAGTGGAGTAGATGGAGTTACGTGGAAAGAATATGGCAAGAAACTGGACGAAAATCTGGCAGGATTGGTGGCGCGGATGAAGGCAAAGCAGTATAAGCCGCAGCCGAATCGGCGCGTCTATATTCCGAAAGATGAACACAGCCGAAGGCCGCTGGGGATACCGGCTCTGGAAGACAAGATCGTGCAGAAAGGCATGACGAATATTCTTGAAGCGATATATGAGGCGGATTTTCTGGAATGTTCACACGGATTTCGTCCGGGCCGGGGCTGCCACAGTGCGATACAAACGATAGACAGGCTGATAATGACAAAGCCGATCAACCACGTGGTTGAGGCGGACATCAAACAGTTTTTCGATCGTATGGCGCATCGGCGGCTGATCCGGTATCTGCAACGGCGGATCAAAGACCCGAACTTTCTGCTGCTGATCTGGCGGTTTTTGAAGGCGGGGTATTTTGAGGCTGGGCAGATGCACGAGACGGAAGAAGGAACGCCGCAAGGCGGGAATTTGAGTCCGATGTTAAGCAATATCTTTCTGCACAATGTATTGGACGAATGGTTCGAGAAAGAAGTTAAACCGGCAATGGAAGGGGAATGCCACATGGTGAGATACTGCGACGACTTTGTCTGTCTGATGCAGTCTCAGCGGGAAGCGGAAACGCTGCGGCAGGCCCTTGAGAAGCGATTCGCGGCATGTGATCTGGAGTTACATCCGGAGAAAACGCGCGTGCTAAGCTTTGGCCGGTTTGAACGCGAAAATGCCAACCGGGCCGGAAGACGAGCAAACACCTTCGACTTTCTGGGCTTTACGCACTATTGCGGGATAAGCCGACGAGGGCGGTTTAGCGTGGGCCGAAAGACAAGCCGGAAGAAGTTTCGGAAGAAATGCCGGGAGCTGAAAGAATGGTTGATGGCAATCCGGAGCAGGCAACCGGCAAAGGAATGGTGGGGTATACTGCGGCAGAAGCTGATAGGACATTACTGTTACTATGGAATCAGCGGGAACATGAGATCGCTAAGACGATATTATGTCGCAGTGATCCGCATGGTGCAGAAATGGCTTAATCGGCGGAGTCAACGAAGGATATACTACTGGAAACGATTTCTGGGATATCTAACGCGATTCCCGTTGCCGCGGCCGCGAATCATAGTGCCGATATATACTCTGGCAACCGCGAAGTGAGTTTGGCCGAAGAGCCGGATGTGGCAAATCCACAAGTCCGGTTCCGTGAGGGACACAGTAGTTGCTCTCACAGGATGGAGATAGCGTAATAACATAAATGTGAAAGGACTATTATATGTCTACTCGACAAGCGAATAAATCCATTTTTAGTCTGTTCGTTATTATATTTTCGGCATGGGTCGGGATTTTGTGCGGTGCGCCGGTAAGTATTTCGGAAGCTGAAATTGTTGCCGGGGATGAAACCGCTTATGTCAAGACAGGGCCTGATTTAAAAGTCAATGGCAGCGATGGTCCTGTCACGCTTCCTTATGGCAGCCGGGTGATTATTACTGCTCACGTGAATCCCGAGAGCAGCGAAGTCGGCCTTATGCGTGACTGGTGGGTTGTAAAACACGCGCCTGATGGTTGGTATTATATGTGGGGCACTGGCTTCTGGGATTATATCCCAGACTTGAGTTATATCGAACCCACTACGCAAGCTGGCCTGGGATTTATCCCGTCGTATACGTTATTTGATTCTGCAACTTTATACGATTTGAGCAAGGGGACCTATACCTACTACTTCGGCGTTGATTTTTGTGATGGTTATTTGACTGACGATGATCTCGAATATGATTCGGTGACGATTACGATTTACTAATCTATTTTTATGAAAACGGATAAATCCATTTTTGGTCTGTTCGTTGTTATATTTCCGGCATGGGCCGGGATTTTGTGCGGTGCGCCGGTAACTATTCATGAGGCGGAGATTGCCGCCAAAAGTTTTGTTTCCCCATATCCCGCAGTATCCCAATCCAAAGCAGGCATGCAAACAGCGTCTCGTCTTTCAGTTCAGCAGGTGCAGCCTTGGACAATGGAAAACGAAACCATAGGTTTTGTCGCGCATTTAGCGCCGGACGGTTATGTGCTGATGCGGGCTGATGATGAGATTCCGCCAGTTAAAATTTATAGCGAACACGGCGCGTTCACAAACCTTCCGCCTGAATTTGCGAGAGTCATTGCTCTTGAACTGATGGAGGAATTAAGCCGCGTTGCTCAAATCAAAGCAAAAGGAAACATTGACCCGATATTTCATCACCAGTGGAAGATCATGTTAAATAATGTGTCTGGAATGAATGCCCTGGATGAATCCACGGTTCCCACTCCTCCAAGCAAAAATTATCTGCTTTCCACGACATGGGATCAGGATGCCCCTTACAATTATTATGCGCCGGAGGCAAGCGGTGGTCCAGAAAGCCGTGCCTATGCCGGCTGTGTGGCTGTCGCCATGGCGCAAATCATTCGCTATCACCGCAGTCCTGCAAAAATCCTGAAGGATGATTCTTATACTGACAGGTATGGTGACTGCCAAGGCAAGCATTCAGTTCATGACGCGGGAATGAATGATTATGGCTGGAGCAATATGCCGAATGCCGTTTATACATTCAGCCCGGAAGAGCGTATAAAGGCCGTCGGCCAGTTAATATATCACTGTGCTGTTTCTGTAAAGATGGATTTTGAGGCAGACGGGGCGAGTGCATTTTCTTGGGATGTGTGCGACGCTTTTCGTAATTGCTTTGGCTATCATATAGGGGGATATGCGCTGTATTCTGATTATTCCACGGTAAAATGGTATGCGAAAATAAAAGAGGACATTGATAATTATTGCCCTGTTTTTTATACCTTGGATTCCGGCTATGGTGGACATGCCGTAGTGTGTGACGGATATACGGGGCACAATACTATTCATCTCAACCTGGGATGGTCGGGAACATGTGATGCCTGGTATAATCTGGACGGTATCATTGCATATGATTTTACCAGCCACGGCGCGATATTTGGGATAAATCATACTGCGCCGCCAGGGCCCGGCGTTCAGCCTGAGCCGTACGTTTATATCAACGATGCCACAGGCTCTGTTGCTATTGAGCAGGACGATGGAGTTAAAGTCAGTATCAGCGTAACAGCGAATGAATATGCCGGCGAGAATTTTGACTGGTGGGCCATAGCCTCTACGCCAGTGGGCTGGTATTATTTGAATTCGTCTAGGCAATGGGTTCCTGTTCATGATCTTGGACAGGCTCATCCTGCTTATCAAGGCAGTCTTACAGATATTCCTTATGGCCAGATTTTATCCATGCCAAGTTTGCCGTCGGGCGATTATACGTTTTATTTTGGATTGGACGCGATGAACGGTGTGCTGGATAGTTCTGTCGTGTATGATGCTGCCATATTGACCGTAATACCAAGTCCAAGCCAATGACTGCCCCCTTACAAAACTGAAGAAAATGTGTCGGCGTTCATAAAATAATGCTGGTAATATTTAGGCTGAAAATTTTAGGCGAGCATAATAATAAATGACCATATCTCGCAATCATCAGGGATGATCAATATGCAAAATAAAATAGTGTTATTTAGTATTTTAATTGCCGGCACATTAACTATGAATGCCGTAGCTCAACAGTGGTATGCCGGTAGCTGGGATTCAACGATATATAGCCGTGATGAACGGCCGCAAACGATAGGGATACGAATTGAAGTTAAGGATCCAACCACAGGCGATTTTATTAAAGATGTCGTCATAGAGCTAAAAGGAGATTATCTGGACGAAAAGGTTGGCCATATTCAAGAGCCGGGGTATACACCACAGCAGCGCGATTTCAGCATAAAAGCGCGCACAGAAACGGATGGCGTTGTGGTGTTCGCGCTGGGCTGGAAGAAAGAATATCCCTGGAATGTTCAAAAGGACTTGCAGGGAAATGTCCATTATTACAACGTACATGAGTCTTGGCAAAAACCTATTGATGATATTGAAAAGGTGAAGACTGTTGAAACGTATCATCCTAAATATAAAAAGAAAATAATATCATTTGATTTAAGGCGCTTATTAGAAGCAGGCAAAGATAATAAAGACGAATCTGCTTTTAAAAATGCGTGGCATAATGAAATTACACGAGACGGCGTAAAATATTGCGTGATGAACTTTGGAACAACCTTTAATGATTATCAAAATAAATGGTGCAACCGCATCGAGTTTTTCAAATCTATTAAAGATAAAGAATACGGGACAGTGTATTCAGAGCCGCATAATTTCTACAGCAAAGGTGATTACCCACAATCAGAATGTGGACCCTATTTTATATATCTTATTGAAATTGAACTTGAAAGAGCTGTGCCGCAATTAGAAATAGTTAAATAGGAGGTTGGTAAATGAACATCAAATAATGTTTTAAAGTTAAATGCATAAAATTGTTTTGGTAGCCATGTTTGTTTTAGGGAAGGATTAATATGTATGAAAATACTAAATATTAGAACTATTATAATTGCTATATGTGTAATGTGTGCCATAAATATTGTTTATGCCCAAAATAAACCAAAAGGACCGCCTCCAATAGGATGGATAACCGATTCTCTTCGTGGTATCAAATGGAATATGTCAAGACAGCAAGCGACGGAGTTATTGAAAGGATTTCATCTCGATTATGATGGCGCTGATGTGGGCACGATAGGTGACGGTACTATTTATTACGACTCGGATTTAAGAGTGAAAAACTTGCAGTTATGGTTTAAAGACGACAAATTGTATCAGGTAACATTTGACTCATTACCAGGGCAAAGCAAGACATTCAAAGACAAGATAATATCTGTTCGAGGCAAACCGTTTACAACCAAAGGTCCCGAAAGAGTATTGGATGGCAAAAGAGAAACATATGAATGGATTGATTCCGCAACATTTTTTACGTTGTGTTACGATTTCGATAATAGAGATGACAGATACAACCAAAGTGGCGTGATAATTATTGGTTGGAAATATGCTAGCAAGGTGTTTGATCAGGAAGATTACTACGAAGATGTCTGGCGTACATTCCGTGATAAATGGATATCCGAGCATAATTGAAGTTAAATGAACTGTACCACAAAGACGGGGGCCCGGATGCATCAACGTCATGGACTATCTGGATCGCCGTTGAAAGGATGTGCGTGTCTATTGTGCAATGGGGAGAGATTTTAAAAGCATTATTTTATCGAGAAAGGAGGATACCTATACTGAACTTTGATTGATCGTTAATTGAAAATATTTATCACATATATTTGGGAGAATTCATAATGAACAGATTTCTTTTTGTTACTTTTATTGTTATGACTGCTACTACAACTTTCCTTTTTGCTCAGAGTAGCAAGACTCAGACTACTAAGACTAAAGGCACCAAGTCTCAAGCAGCTAAAACTCAGGACACCAAAAAGGAATATGAAAAATGTAAATTTTTGGAATGTCCTTTGGGTACAAAAACCGCTGAAGAAAGAAATGATTACAAAGAAGCAACAAAAGAAGTAAAACAGATTGAGAAACAGGTGCAGAAACAGGAGCAAACTACTCAAGAGGCATGTACTCCATCGGCAAAGAAAACGGTAAAAGCTTTGCTTGATCCATTTCAAGCTGGACGAGACATGAGCAACGGTCGCGAGATAGGTGCTTCTCAGTGTGATCGGGAAAACGAGAAGTTAAATGCCTTAAGAAAACAGGATGCAGAGGCGGAACGCATTGCTCAAGAAAAAAAAGCGGCATATGAAAAAGCAAAAAAAGAAACCGGATCATGGCGATGATAAGCGGCGTGGCTTTCTGATTTTTAATGGGTGGAATATATGCCGGTCGATAGGGCGTTTTCGTTTGTCATCTCTAAATTATGCAATTAATCGAAGTGTCATTTTGAACAATTTTTATTGTTCAGACGAGATGCTTCTCCAAGAGCCCCCGACTTTTTAGAAAGATATTTAAAGCTGGCCGAATTAAAAAGAGTATGGGCTGGAAAGATTGGTCTTTGCTGAAAAAAGGAGTTTGTATAGGACTATGCACGATTGTGTTGTTTTTTTTAGTATGGGTAGTTTATAATATTGTTTCAGTAAATATAAAATGCAATCCCCTTACTACGGATGGTAGCGGTGCGGCTTGTTTTGAATATCTTGCCAAGAAAGGGGAAAAACCATCGGTTTGCAAGTGGTTAATATTCCTATACAAAGAAGACTGTTATTATACCTTTGCGGCAACCAGTAATGACGCATCAATTTGTGGCCTAATTAAAAATGAGCAAATAAGTGGTGATTGTTATTATATGAACGCTAAAGGAAACGTATCTGTCTGCCAAAAGATAAAAGCAGAGGGGTGGAAAAACCCTTGCCTTGCGGCTGTTACAAATGATTCATATTATTGTTCTATAACGCAGAACGACACGATGCGTATATTCTGTTATGCGACCTTAGGGCTTATAAATGAAAGTTCTGTGTTATAAAAACAACTTTAATCACTAAACCTTATTCTCTGCCGCCGGGCGATTATACGTTTTACTTTGGCTTGGACGCGATGAACGGCGTGCTGGATAGTTCTGTCGTGTATGATAGCGCGACGGTGAGTGTGGAGTAACTGTTTCGAACACGTGTCCTTGTTCGCAAAAATAAAGTAAAGGGGGTTATAATTATGAACCGATTTATATTTTCGCGTTTAGTTGTATCTAGCTTTGCTTGGATACTTCTGTCAATTGTAACTTTTGCCGATGGTCCATGGATTACCATTGATAGCATTCCTGGTGAAAGGTATGCGTTAGCAGCAGCGACTCTTGGAAATAGTGTCTATGCAATTGGCGGTGGTTATGGGACTGCTTATGCTGAAAGTTCAGTCTATAGATATAATGGGACGAGTTGGGCTTCTGTTGCTTCTCTGCCCGCTGCACGATGTTTTCTAGCAGCAGCTACATTGGGTAGCAATATTTATGCAATCGGTGGATATGATAATACATATGGTTCACATACTTATTCGAATGTCTATCGGTTCGATGGAACGGTTTGGACAGAGGTCGCTAGTTTGCCTAAAGCAAGGTATGACCTTGCAGCTGCAACTTTGGGCGGATATATATACGCAATAGGCGGATGGGTGGGAGCGAGCGGAGCTTTGACAAATGTCTATCGGTTCGATGGAACGGCTTGGACAGAGGTCGCTGGGTTGCCTACGAATATCTATGGTTTTGCTGCAGCGAGTTTAGGTAATTATATATATGTAATCGGCGGAGCTTGCGGCGTAAACCCTATAACAAATGTGTATAGGTTTGATGGAACGGCTTGGACAGAGGTCGCTGGGTTGCCAAATAGGCAATATCGCATGGCAGCTTGTGGTAGCATGGGTGGATATATTTATTCAATTGGGGGCTACATTAATGGGGACTATACAGCAAAGAATGTTTATAGATTCGATGGAACGGTTTGGACAGAGGTCGATGATTTGCCAATTGGGCGTTATTGCTTGGCGGCTACAAGTCTTGGGAATAAAATATTTGCCATTGGGGGGAGCAGATATAATGAAGGGGATATATCTGAAGTAGATCAGTATGCGGAAGGGTCCGCTGGCACGCTCCAATTCAGTGCTTCTTCCGCCAATATAAACGAGGACGCTGGAAGTGTGAGCCTGACGGTAACGCGCTCAGGCGGGAGTTCGGGTACGGCCATGGTGAATTACACGACCCAGAATGGCACAGCCATAGCAAGTACCGATTACACGGCAACCTCTGGGCAGTTGAATTGGGCAGATGGGAGTTCGGACAGCCAGACGATTACGGTGCCAATTATAAACCGTGCCGGCACGCAGGGAGGCCGGGCATTCATTGTGACCTTGAGTGATGCTTCCGGCGCGAGTTTGGGCAGTATATATCAGGTAACCGTGACGATTAATGATGCGTCTCCATCTGTTTTATCAGCAAGCATTTCCCTGCTCAGTGGATTTGGAGAATTATATATCAACAATCCGATTAGTTTGTATGCAAATGTTTCTGGAGCACAAGGAACAGCGTCATGTCAATGGGATTTGAACGGCGACGGTTCTTTTGGCGATGCATCCGGTCAACAGGTGTCGTATCAATACAGCACTGAAGGAACACGGCTGGTTGAGGTTCGGGTTAATGATGGCTATCAATCTGCGACAGCATCATTATTTGTGACTATTGGGAAAGCACCGCAACCGAACGAGCCAACACCACCGCCTGCCCTCGATCCGAAATCGGGAGATGGTCGTGACCCGCTCAATGGCGATAATTCATTCACGGATTGGTCAAAGAAGGAGAATGGTTTGATTATCATCGCGCATGGCATGAATGCTGCTGCTACTAACGACTGGATTAAGACAATGGCGACAGCGATTGCCACACGGTTAGGTTCAAATTATTGTCCTAATATCATAGCATGGGATTGGCGTGAGCGCGCAAGGCAACCAAATAATCCCGTAGGCTGGGTCCGTGCCCGTATTCAAGGTATTGAGCAAGGCGAACAACTTGCAGAGTGGATAAATACTAATGCGAATGCAGGAAACATCAAATCTGAAAGACCAATTCATATTATTGGTCATAGTGCGGGCGGATTTGTTGCAGGGAACTGCGCGAGTATAAAACCAATTTATATTGACCAAATTACCTTATTAGATACCCCTGTTCCAAATTCAAACATTGAACGCAAGTACCTTTCATCTGATTCTGGAGGGAAAGCCGATTTTTATCTATCATACTACGGAACTACACCATTAACTTGGGCAACATTGTACCCAAATTTAGTCCATTATTTACATCTCCCATCATCATATCAAACTCACGAAGGTGCCCATGAATGGTATACTGTCGTAACAATATCAGATTCTACCCATGATGGTTTCTGGTATTCTCCATGGGTTGCAAATGAATTCCCATTCACTCATGGAATCAATGAAACTTCATACAACACAACTGATATAGAACAAAATTATATGTCAATTGATGGATTTACCATTTTTGGAAATGTAACATATTCTGATGACGTATACACCATTACAGAAGGTTCTGGGAATGCCGGGATATATAAAACTGTGACATTTCCTCTGGGTAGTCAAAACCTGTTTTTCAAATATAAATTCATTGCGCCAAGTGACGGCGATTTTCTTAGCGTTCACATCGGTACGAACGAACCATATTATGTAGGCGCAAACTTGGGAGTGTCTCGGGAAAACGATGTTGATGGTGAAGCCTGCATTACGAATATTGCGGGGCAAATAGACCAATTAGTATTCAAACTCATTAGTCGCGGATCGCCAAATGCTCAAATCCAAATCCATTCAATCCAGATTGAATCTGATTATTCCACACTGGTGGCTGATTTTGATGGTGATTTAAAAACAGACCCGGTTATATATCAAGCAGGAGATTGGAAGCTGCTATTATCTGGTGCTGGTTATATTTCAGTGTCATTATACTTTGGCGGGATAGATTATGAGCCTATAACCGGCGATTATGATGGAGATGGAAAAGCAGATTATGCCGTGATTTATCAAGGCGTTTACTATATTTATACCGCAAAGGCTCAATTCTTTTCCATGGACTTTGGACTTCCTAATGCAACCCCTATATCCGGTGATTTTGACGGAGACAGAAAGACAGACTGCTCTCTATACCATGAAGATCCTGGGACATGGTATGTCCAATTATTAAATAGTGGGCAGATGGCAACTTTAGCAAACTTTGGCGGACCAGGTTGGAATGCTGTGGTTGGCGATTTTGACGGAGACAGCAAGGCTGACCCTGCGGTGTATCAGGAAGCAACAGGAGCTTGGAAAGTATTACTTTCTGGCTCTAGTTATACTTTGGTGTCGACAGTTTTTGGTGGAAACGGCTTTGAACCTGTTGC
>Ga0247841_10013367_pt1 | contig 10501 bp, 10 predicted proteins | sample LaCruzMarch2015__2_FD_192410 | JGI IMG/M metagenome (GOLD analysis project Ga0247841, IMG submission 192410) | Freshwater microbial communities from meromictic Lake La Cruz, Castile-La Mancha, Spain - LaCruzMarch2015_18m | ecosystem: Environmental > Aquatic > Freshwater > Lake | place: Spain...
CCATCGCCAAATAAATCGGTCACTACCTGCGGTCCAATAACCGCAACTTTATTCATAATATCTACATCACTTTGAGTAATGAAGTTACCTTCAGACATACCCACCTTGTGAACAGCAGCATATTCGGGAGTTGAGCCAATAATTTGAGTGTTGGTGTTGCTTCCGCCTGTTGTCACTTGTGCCCGTCTCGAAAATTCCGCTGATACTTTACTAATGGTCGTGATTTGTTCTGACGTTGCAATCTGTTTGGCATCATCAAGAGTTAAGGTTGTGTTACCGCCTTGAGCTCCCCTGACTCCGCCTTGATTGGTTGAACCGGGTTGAATAGTCAACAGATTAGATCCTAACGATTCAATTTGAGTCGCAATAGCTTGTTGACTTGCTTGGCCTAAAGATACAAGAGCTATCACGCTTCCGATACCGATAACTATTCCCAACATCGCAAGTGCTGTACGTGTTTTGTTTAGAGTCAGAGTGCCGAAGGCTTCTTGGATTAATTCAAAAATATTCATAGGTAAATAATTTAGGCACGCATAATCTTCTTTTGAGTATGTTTATTACTATCTTCCAATATTTTGCCATCTCGAATGTGAATGATGCGTTTAGCATGTTGGGCAATATCAGGCTCATGAGTGATCATCACGATGGTATGCCCTTCATCATTTAGTGATTGGAATATGGCCATGATCTCTTCAGCTTGAACAGAGGCGATATTGCCAGTAGGTTCATCAGCCAACAATATCGCCGGATTCATGGCAAGAGCTCTAGCAATTGCCACCCTTTGTTGTTGACCTCCAGAAAGCTGATTTGATCGATGTTGCATCCGATTTTCTAGTCCTACCATTTCTAAGTATTTCTTTGCCCTGTCTAGACGTTGTTGTTTATCAATACCGGCATAGGCCATTGGTAACATCACATTTTGTAATGATGTTATCCGTGGCAACAGATTAAAAGCTTGAAAAATAAAACCAATTTTACGATTACGAATATCGGCAAGCTCATCTTCAGTCAATTTCTCAACATTCTCCCCATCTAAAATATATTCTCCTCTCGTGGGTAGGTCGAGTGCCCCAATAATATGCATCAGGGTAGATTTACCGCTCCCTGATGGGCCCATGATGGCGATAAACTCACCCTTGTCGACATTGAAAGATACTTCAAACAAGGCTATCGTCTCGACGGTATCTATTCGATATATCTTTGTCAGATTACGTGTTTGAATAATTGGACTCATAATTCCGTGTTAACGTTAGTGATTTATGCGAACTGCCCCGCCCATGCCGCCACGATTGTTTCCAAAACCACTAAAGGGAGACTGTGATTGATTACTTGTTTGAGAAGATGTTGAGACTGTGTTTGTAATGATATTGTCACCTTCTGATAATCCAGAAATAATCTCAGTCTCAGTGCTTGAAGCAAGACCGGTCTCGACACCAACTTGTCTTGGTAGTCCATTGGTAAGTATGCTCACATACTTTGTCCCATCTGTTTGTTTCTGAATAGCACTTATGGGAGCTAGTAATACATTATCTTTGGTCGCGGTGATGATATTGGCTGTCGCGGCCATATTAGTTAAAATATTTTCTGAATCAATATCTAATCGGATTACTGTCGGATATGTCGTCACTCCGGAGCTTACATTGCCTGTCGTATCGATGCTTACTACTTTACCTGTGAAAGTCTTATCAGGTAGGGCATCGAAAGTCATAGTAGCTTTATCATTAATTTTAATCTTGGGGATATCTATCTCAGTCAGATTGATCGATACTGCAGGCAAAGCTTGGGTCTTGATGCTTGCGATCTTAGTGGCACTTTGGGTGCTATTGCTACTGCTTGTACTTTGGGTTGATGCAATCACCGAACCAACTTGCAAAGAAAGTCCAGATACTGTCCCAGAGATGGGAGCATATATTGTAGGCGATGATTGTTGATAACTTAACCATGCACTATTGAGTGAAGTTTGAGCTTGAGCAACAGTATTTTGTTGAGTCTTGTATTTGGCTTCAGCTGCCAGCCAGTCATTCTTGGGGATATTAAAATCCACCAAAGCCCGATTGTCATTGTTTGGGGTGCCATCGGCATTTTGATATGTGGAGTTTGTAGCTAAATTGTAGAAGTTTTTCCATTGAGTAAACATGGTAGATTGCGTCGTGTACATGGCCGACTGGGCATTTTGCAGATTATTCTGGGCACTTTGATAGCTTGCCAGAGCTTGGGCTGATGTCTGTTGACCGGGAAGATCAAGATCGATATCGGCAATCTTATCTCCAGTCTTCACTTGATCTCCATCTTTAACATATAGTTTAGAGACGACTCCTGAAGCTTGGGTACTTATGATGCCATTGTTGGCAGTTGATACTTGACCGGATCCAGTCACGACAACTATTAACGTCCCTTTCTCGACTGTCGAAGTTTGATATTTCGTAGCTACTTTGGTTGCAGGGAATGATTTTGTATAACCCAAATAACCAATGCCCAATATGGCTACCAGAATCAAAATCTTTTTGATAACTGACATTTGACCAATGCTTTTCCGAACCGTAACAACAATGTGATTGTTCATATTTTGTGAATGATAATAACTGAAGCTTAAATCTAGCTGAATACAGGAAATTTTAAAGTAAATATTGAGCCTTTACCTATCTGACTCTCAACAACTATCTCACCTTTATGCAGAGTCATAATCTTTTGGGCTATTGATAGACCAAGACCGTATCCAAATACGGTACTTTTTGATCTTGCCGAATCAGCTCGATAGAAGCGATCAAAAATATGTGGCAGATCTAATGGGTCTATACCCTTACCCTCATCAATGACTCGTAAAATATATTGTTTATCATGGTGTAATGACTGAATAGTTATCGTTCCCGGTTTATCGCTGTATTTTACGGCATTGTCGATAATGATTGTGATAAGTGTGTGAAACATCTGGCTATTGGTCTGAATCGTTTTTGAACTAAATTCCTTCGAGACTGACTTAGGATTTTGCTCGACACTTTCGTGGTCATCCCGACCCCCCGTGACGGGGATGGAGGGATCGCTCCGCCCCCGCTCTAATAAGGGTTTGAGCGAGGAGTCGGGATGACGTATTGTGTGGACATCTTGACCATTGGGCCGAGTGACGTTATTTGTTGAATTGTGAAGGTTAACAATGAAAGATATACCTTTTTGATCAGCTTGCGGTTTGATTGTTTTTATTACTTCATTTACTATCGGAGTTATGTCACATTGTTCAAGTTTAATGTCAGTATTTTGATTATCTGATTGGCCTAGTTCAAGTAATTTTTCGGATAAAGATTGAAGATGCTCAACTTCTGCCAGATTATCTTTAATAAGCACCTTGGCCTTATGCAAAGAGAAGTCTGGATCTCGAAGAGCTACTTCTGTGGCTGTCTTGATTGATGTTAGGGGAGTACGAAGTTCATGCGAAGCATCAGATACAAAACGATTCTGTTCATCGATCATGCTTTGGATTGGTTTGAGAGTTTTGCCGGCAAGCAAATAACCCAAACCTCCAGAAAGAAATAGTATCACTCCATTGATAGTAATTAGAACGATCATTATCCGTTCTTTACTATCACGGACCAGATCTGCGTCAATAATCAATGTCTCAGTCGAGGGTAGCTCAATAGGAGGCTCAATAAATGCTTGGGGTATTTGGCCGTGTGATAGTCTTCTTTCAAATCTGGACCGTTGAAAATTGGCAAAGCGTTCGACTTCTGCCGAGAGCATAGTATATATCGTTATGCTAAAAGTGATGCTCACAATCATAATAATTAGTAGATACCATGCCGTTAGTTTGATTCTGGTTCGATTAAACATATATTTATCCTCCGATCTTGTATCCAAATCCTCTCATAGTATTAATAAGTGGCTTACTTCCTTTGAAAGGCACATCGACTTTATTTCTTAAATTGCGGATGTATACCTCAATAGTATTTGGCAGGATTTCTGCGTCATAATTCCAAACATGACTTATGATTTGATCTTTGGTCAGAGTGAGATTGGCATTGCGCATCAGATATTCGAGTAGGGCATATTCTTTGTTTGATAATCTTATTGAGACGTTATTCCTATTTACTTCAAACGTCTTGGTATTTAGTTGCAAGTCACCTACCAATAACACTTCATTGGTCAAACTCTTTGGTCTTCGAGTAATTGCTCGGATTCGGGCTAGTAGTTCTTCAAAAGCAAATGGTTTGCCTAGATAATCATCGGCCCCAGAGTCAAGACCCTTGACTCGGTCTACCATTTGGTCTTTAGCAGTTAGGATAAGGATAGGAATATTAATCTCATTTGCTCGGAGTTGTTTGCAGATGGATATTCCATCCATCCCGGGGAGCATAAGATCGAGTATGATAAGGTCATACTCCTCCGTCGAAGCCAAATCGAAGCCATCTGTGCCGGTATAGGTGACATCAACTGCATAATTCTCCTGTTTCAACCCTTGGGAAATGGCGTTTGCGATCCGATGCTCATCCTCAATGACCAATATTCTCATATTTGAGCATTATAGCCCCATAACTGAAAATAGACTGAAACATATTGTCAGGTGTGTCTAGTATCGCAAAGCTCAATCCATTATGATTGAGCGTTATCGTTTTGACCCTTTCATTTATGAAAATATATCTCACTCATTCAACAAATTTTAATTTTGACAAAGACTTGTACGAACCGCTCCGTAAGTCATCTTTATTCACCGAACATACTGTCATTCTTCCTCATGAAAAAGCTAATTTTACCCATTCTCGAGAGAGTATTGAATCATCAAGTGTCGTCATCGCTGAGGTATCACATCCCTCAATTGGAGAGGGGATTGAGTTGGGTTGGGCGAATAAGTCCAATATCCCAATCATTTGTGTATACAAAGAAGGTAAGAAAATATCACCAGCTCTAAGGACTGTGTCAAATGTTTTCTTACAATATAAGACAGTTGAAGATATGATTGATAAAGTTACAACAGCCCTAACAGCCATTCGAAACGGATTATAAATTTCTATTGTTCACAATGGATGCTCAAATCGCCAAGCCTTCCCAACCAAGTTACAAAAACGAATTAGTGATTTGGAAAGTACTCACTTTTGCTCTTGGCTTCTTGTTTCTTGTCGCCATCGGATTTGTGTTGTTAAGTCAAAAGTAAAAAGGCAAAAGTACTTGGAACGTGGAACTTGGAACTCGGAACTTGGTATGGGCCTGCCCCGCCAAGCGGAGGGATTTTGAAATTCAAAACTTATTATCTGCTATCATTACCTTATGTCCCAAACTCTGGTTATTGATATCGAAACAATCGGTGAAGATTGGAGCTCAATTGATGACTTCACTAAAGAAAATCTTTCAACTTGGATCAAACGCGAATCCAAAAATGAAGCTGAATTGCAAGCAGGCATGGAAACTTTGCAAGAAAGTTTAGGCTTCTCCCCACTGACTGGCGAAATTGTCGCTATTGGAGTACATGACTATGAAAGGAGCAAACGAGCAGTGTATTACCAAGATTTAGATAATAACTCAACCAAAGAAGAAGATGGAGTCACCTATCAGACGATGACCGAAGCCGAAATGTTAAATAAATTCTGGGAGATTGCAGAGCGATATGAAACTTTTGTCACATTCAATGGATACCAATTCGATGTGCCGTACCTGATGGTGCGAGCAGCCGTGCACGGGATCAAGCCAACAGTCAACCTATTGACCAATCGTTACCTATCGATGCAACGAGGCAACAAAGCCCATATCGACTTACAAGATCAATTATCATTCTATGGGGCGATGCGACGTAAGGGGAGTCTACATATGTGGACTCGTGTGTTTGGTATCACAAGTCCCAAATCAGAAGAGATCAATGGTCATCAAGTAGCAGATCTATTTAAACAAAAACGATACTTAGATATTGCCCGATACAATGCCGCCGACATCCAAGCTACAGCCGAGCTATATACCAAGTGGCTACATTTCCTGAAGTTCTAAATCTATTAAACTGATATCAATTTGGTATCATGCAGTCATGAAATACATCATTAGCCTTCTTCTAAACGGTTTAGCGGTGTACCTAACGGTTGGGTTCCTCAATCTCTTATTTCCGTCAATCACACCAGTGTTTGTCAAGAATTATCCAGTGGCAATTGGAGTAAGTTTGGTTATTGGTTTTATGAATGCACTTGTCAAGCCTTTGTTAAAGATCATCACATTGCCTATCAATGTCATTACGCTTGGCTTATTTGGGATTCTCATCAATGGTGTTTGTATTTTAATTGTTCCCTATATTGTTAATATATTCGCTCCGGGTGGATTTGTCGTCCATGGATTGATTTGGGCTATCGTGTTTGGGGCTATTGTGTCTTTCGTCCAGTCGACTCTCGGGGCACTTGTGAATTAATATCTATGAATCCAATAATAATAATCTTGATTTTTATCATCGGCTTTGTGATAGGGTTTGTCTTAAGTGCACTGTTTACTCGTCGCAATCAAGCTTCAGATCTTGCAATGCAAATCGAGGAAAAGCTAAATGCCATCTTGCCAAAACTTACCCAAACGGCTGGCGAACAAACTGCCCTTTTGGCCAAAGAAAAGCTCGAATCAGCATCAATCAATCTCAAACAAGATTTCCAAACCAAACAACAAGCGATAAATGACACCATCAAAACCCTGCATGAGCAATTGCAGCGAGCTGATGAGAAACTTGAGAAAGCCGAGCGGGAGCGGATTGGATCTTTTGAAGGCTTACGCCAACAGATCTCCAGCCAGACCAAACAGACAGACAATCTTATTCAGGCTACCAACAAGCTCCAATCAGTGCTGTCGAATAATCAACAACGAGGGATCTTTGGCGAACAAGTCGCCAAAGACTTACTAAGTATTGCCGGCTTCACACAGGGCGTGGATTACCTTGTCCAAGAAGAACAACATCAAGGTACTCGCCCAGATTTCACAGTCTTATTGCCCAATGGTATGAAGATTAATGTCGACGCAAAATTCCCATATCAAAATTTATTAAAATTGGTTGAGTCAACCGATGAGCAACAGAAGTTGCAGTATCGCAAACTGTTTGAGCAAGATATTAAAGCCAAGATTAAGCAAGTGACTTCGCGAGACTACGTCAATCCCGAAGATAATACGGTTGATTTTGTCATCTTATTCGTGCCGAATGAGAAAATATTCTCCTTTATCTATGATGAGATGAATGAAATCTGGAATGACGGCCTCAGACAGAAGGTGGTATTTGCTGGGCCTTTTAGTTTCACGGCTATCTTGCGGATGGTCCGTCAAGCCTATGAATATTTCACAGTGCAAAAGAATCTTCGTAACATCATCTCATATATCCAAATATTCAAAGAGGAATTCGTCAAATATAACGAAGAATTTGAAAAACTTGGCGATCGGATCGAAGGCACGAATAAGCAATATCAAATGGTGTCTCAAACTCGGACGATGAAACTTAATCGAGTCGTAGACAAGATTCAACTTGAAGATCATCATAATGAGCCCGAAAGATTGATCGAATAATGGTAAACAAAATAACAGTAAACAGTAACAATAAACAATAACAATAGCAAAGAATAACAATGTCAATTGCAATAACAAGGAATAACAATATTAATAACCCGCCGATACGGCGGGCAAAGCAATAAACAATAAGTAAGTCAGATTGAAAATTGATTATTGGAAATTGAAAATTCTTTGACGCTTGATATTGATATTGTAATTATGTTTGCTATCTATGGGCCTGCCCCGCGAAGCGGGGGAACGTGGAACTTGTCCTGCAAAGTAGGATCCCGCTTTGCGGGAGAACGTGGAACTCGGAACTCGGAACTCGGAACGTGGAATATTTTTATCTTGGGTATATATTATCGCAAGGTATTTTGATAAACTAACTTCGCATGAAAAAAATCGGTAAACTAATTGCAATTGATCCTGATACCCACAACCAACTCAGAAGCTCTCTACAATCTTTTACGACAAAGTTGATAGAAATTCGCAAGACATTGGCTCATTTAGGATGGTTTTTCATTGCTTTTGTCATCGTAGTCCTTATTTTTATGTTAAAAGAAGGAAGATTCACTCCAAAATATCCACAAGTAGTACCTTCACCAGTAATTCCAAATGCAATTTCCCAACCTAGTGATATACCAATCGTCAAAGAAAGTGTCCAAGGGATGATGGACAAGGTAAATAACGACAATGCAATAGCTTCAAGCCAAGCTAAACTCGCAAGTAATGCATCCACTCTCAAACCCCAAGACAATAGCACTTTACAGAAGCTAGATTTACAAGGTCCATGGGTATGTTCGTATCAGGTAGCAGGCGATAAAACAGAGGCATTTATCCAAAACAAATCCATCAAGGTTATTTCAACATCAAATTTAATTAAGAAACAAATGCTAATTAAAGATGATTGTATGTACAATTGGCAGGGCAGTACTGGGTCAAAACAATGCGATATAGGTCAGTATCTACAGTTATTTGAAATGGCATCGGCTTCAGGACTTATCGATCTTAATCAAATTATCCAATCACAAGTCGGAAATGCCAAATCACAAGATGCGGTTGAGCTTATTAAATCATGCAAGAAAATTGCCATTATTGATAGTATCTTCGCAATTCCTCAAGGGGTGACGTGGACTGAAACAGAAGCGACAGCAGAGGACTCAACTTCAAGCATCATAGACCTACTCAAATAGACAAAAAAACCCGGCTATGACTTACTTTCCCCCATCGCCCTCCGATACGGCGGGCTTCTGGAAGTGATAGGTGTAGACCATAATTTGAGGTGGAGTAGAGTATTAAAAAGACAAAAAAAACCCGGCTATGACTTACTTTCCCCCATCGCCGCTTTGGCGGGAGTATCATCAGCGCTAACGCGTTTCAAGACCTTGTTCGGGATGTGAAAGGTTGGGACCACGTTGCTTCAATAACCAGGAGTCACTAGTTTACCACAGTCTTTGACCTGTTGCAATACCACGTTGGGAGGATAATTCTAGGACTAATATGTTATAATTTAGGCACACAAATGGCTACTTTAAATCTCCAGCCAGTACACAAATCATTAAACGCTTTCTCTGTACTTCCAAACGCAAGATACGGCGATCAAGAGGTTGATGAACACACGATACTTATGCTTCGAGCTCATCCCATTACCCAATCCACATGGGCTTTCAATGCGGTTGCGGTCAGCTTGGCAGTATTTATCTTCGATATTTTCTTTGGACACCTTTTCACGATTCGATCTTTCTTGTGGCTTAATGCACTTGCCGTCATTGGCATCGCCGCTTATGTATGGTACAACTTCCTTCTTTGGTACTATACAGTCGGCTTTGTGACCAATAAACGGATTATTGACGTCAATTATTATGGAGTGATCAAAAGACAAGTCATCGAAACGTCAATGCGCAAAGTGTCTGATGTCAAATCCAAAACGAGCGGTTTCTTTCGGCAGATTATTAATTATGGTGATTTGTTTGTCAAAACCGAAGGCATCATGCAAGATATTCAATTTGATAATATTCCTGATCCAGACCAAGCCCTATCAATAATTCAAAGTATCATTGCGGGAGACATTCAATAAATATATGGATAGTATCGTCACTTTCTTCTTAAGCATCCCATTTGGGGGAGTGTTGTTCCATATCTTTATTATTGTCTTTTCTTTGTTTTTTGTAGGATATAGTGTCTTGCTCATCGGTCAGACGACTTCACTTAGGAAGACTGTCGTCACTGATATGGGGGGAGTCATCCAGTTTGTTAGTGTCTTACAACTAATAATAGCTATTGCCATCCTTATCATATCCTTGATATATTGGTAGCAGGATAATTTCTCCCAATTTTATCCATTATTGCTATCCATGCGTATACTATCATTCGTCACTCAACAGGCTACAAAGGGTGTCACTGAGATCGTCACTACTCATCAGTCTGTATCTATTGTCCAATCTCAAATCAATTCTCCCGAAGTGAAATTTCAAATAGATAGTTTGCATGGGAGCTTGTCCAATCATCCTCCATACACTGTCGAGTCGGCAGAACAAGTATTGGCTACTCATGCCAATCACCTCGATTGTGCTTTGATAGTCCACAAAGATAGGGTACTGACGATGGCTACATCTGGATCAGGAATAATTTTCCTGAAACGCAAAGGTAAGTTAGTTGAAATTGTTGCTGATACCCTAAGTGCTCAAGGGCCGATCCTCGATGGTGATGAATTTATCCTTACAACAGGTGAATTTCTCGATCTTGTCGGTGGGCTTGAAGGGCTTGAATACTATTTTCTAAAATATCCCAGTGAAGAAGTAGTTGAGATGATGAAGACATATGAAGATCAATCGGTAGCTTGCGGGTTTGCGACGGTGATATATGGAGAGGCTCAACCACCAAGTGTTGGGGATGATCAAATAAATAAAGTTATCGATACTAGTCAAGTCCCAATACTTAGCACAGATGGACAAGTTGAAGCTACCCCAGATACTCCAAAGGATAAATCGAATGTGAATATGCCAAACATCGGGAAATT
>Ga0247841_10013368_pt1 | contig 10500 bp, 10 predicted proteins | sample LaCruzMarch2015__2_FD_192410 | JGI IMG/M metagenome (GOLD analysis project Ga0247841, IMG submission 192410) | Freshwater microbial communities from meromictic Lake La Cruz, Castile-La Mancha, Spain - LaCruzMarch2015_18m | ecosystem: Environmental > Aquatic > Freshwater > Lake | place: Spain...
CTTTTGGGGGGCCGAGGAAATCTATTGGCGCCTACCCGGGGTGCTATCCACCAGCGCTGGATATCTGGGTGGCATCTCACCTAACCCGACTTATGAAGAAGTCTGCACCGGGCGCACCGGTCACACAGAAGCCATCTCGGTCACCTATGACCCAGCCGTGCTGAGCACCTACGAACTACTGAAAGTGTTTTGGGAGAGCCACGACCCCACTCAGGGCTATCAGCAAGGTAATGATGTTGGCACGCAGTACCGCAGCGCTATTTTCTATACGAATGACGAGCAGCGCGACTTAATCGAGCGCACCCGCGACGCGTATGCCAAAGTCATTTCAGATCGCGGTTACCCGGCGATAACAACACAAATTGGCCCCGCTTCAGAGCAGATCTATTTCTTGGCGGAGGACTACCACCAGCAGTACCTGTATAAGGTTCCGAACGGGTACCGCTGCCACGCCAACACGGGTTTAGCCCTGCCGGCAATTAGTTAGCTCGGATAAAATCCGTGGAGTCGGTCGCGTTGTAGGTGCCGTTGCATGGTGACGCATCACGTGCAGACTTCGACACGATTGCGCGCGCGGGCGTGAAGCCTTTCGCCGTCCAAGATTTAGCAACCGCGGGTGACATATGCAGCAACGGTGAGTCCATATACCTACCGTCATATGTCCTAAATGCTAGATCAAAACTCGTGCCCTCCTGGTGCAGTTGATCAATCACCGCGGGGGCATTACTCGGTGGCCACGCGGTTATCACCTGGCCCGCTTTCACTTTTGCGCCATTCTTGACCTGAGGGTCACCGTGGAAGTAAACCATCGTCCATCCGGTAACCGGTGAGGTAACAGCCAATTGTTTGCCCAGCGGGAACTGCTCATCGGTTATTGAAACGGTGCCGGCAAATGGCGCGTAACCCTTGATCGAATCTGTTGCAGTCCAAGGAACATTAGTTTGGATGTAATGCTTCATTGACCTGTCGGTCTCGACCTGGCCTTTGGTATTACTGCCGCTGTAATCATGGCCCGAACATGAGCGAAATACACTGATTGAAGTGACGTTGGTCAGATTAATCGGATTAGCCTTGATCCATTTGCCGCTCATCGGAATATTGGAGACCTTCACGTTTGAACTTCCGGAGCCACCGGTGCCTGAACCGGTACCCGTTTCACTGCCGCCGCTGGTAAAGCACGCCTTCATCTTTTCTTTCAGCGCCACGTCATACGGGTTCACCAGGAACAGCTGATACTCGGCGGAGGTTAGTGCCTTTTTAATGCAAGCTTCCTGCGCGGGAGTGAGATTTGATCCACTTTCAGCAGCTTGCGCCGGTACGACACCAAGCATCAGCACTAGTGCGCTAATCCCCATCAGCATGTTTCTGGATTTAGGCATACAGCCAAAGTACAACCAATGGGTCAATATCGGAAGGTAATATGTGTCAGCGAAGAGGCCCCCGATCCTTAGACCTGCTGAAACCGTCAAATATTGGCCTCAAAGTGACGGTTCGAGCAGGTTGAAGCCCCCGCCGTGACATTTCGAGCAGGTTGAAACCCCTTGAGTGACGGCGGCCACGCGCCCGACCCTTTGACCTGCTGGAACCGTCAAAATTTGGCCAAGAATTGACGGTTCGAGCAGGTATATGGCCCGGCCGTGACGGTTCGAGCAGGTATATGGCCCGGCCGTGACGGTTTGAGCAGGTTGAAGCCCCTGCGGTGACGGTTCGAGCAGGTTGAAGCCCCTGCGGTGACGGTTCGAGCAGGTTGAAGCCCCTGCGGTTGATCGTTCGCGGCGGCTGGCACGGGTTCGCGGCGTCAGGCGGCAAGGTTCGTGCGGTGATAGGTCCGTTCCTGCTGTCACCCGCCGCCGTGACATTTGTGTTCCGGGTGGAGCCCAAGCCTCAATTACTTGGCTAGGTAGGCCAACACATCCTGACGAGTAATCACACCCGTGGGCTTGCCATCGTCGACCACAACCGCCGCATCCGCCGCCTCAAGGGCCTGGACCGCCACCTGGATCGCCTCGCCCGCCCCGATCATCGGGAGCGCCGCCGACATGTGCATTGCCACCGGATCAGCAAGTTGAGCCTTGCCGCTAAACAATGAATCGAGTAGGTCGCGTTCAACAACTGCTCCGACTACTTCGGCCGTCATGACGGGTGGCTCAGCGCGCACAACGGGCATCTGCGAGACGCCGAACTCGCGCAAAATGTCAATTGCGTCGCGCACAGTCTCGGTGGGATGGGTGTGCACGAACGGGGGTAGCGCCCCGGATTTGCCGAGCAACACATCACCAACTGTCCGGTCGGTATCGGCCTGCAGGAAGCCGTAAGCGCTCATCCAGTCATCATTGAATACCTTGGACAAATAACCGCGCCCACTGTCGGGTAGCAACACGACAACAACGTCGCCGGGATTCGCCCTCTTCGCTACATCCAGGGCAGCAACCACCGCCATGCCGCAGGAACCACCAACCAGCAAGCCTTCCTCGCGCGCCATTCGGCGCGTCATCTCGAAGGAGTCCTTATCCGAAACCGCGATGATCTCGTCGCAGACATTCGGGTCATATGCGGTCGGCCAGAAGTCCTCGCCGACACCTTCAACTAGGTATGGCCGGCCGGTACCACCTGAGTAGACCGACCCGACTGGGTCAGCGCCGATCACGCGCACGGCGCCACCACTTGCCTGCTTCAAATAGTTGCCGGTGCCCGAGATAGTGCCACCGGTGCCAACCCCGGCGATGAAGTGCGTGATGCGCCCTTCGGTCTGCGCCCAAAGTTCAGGGCCGGTTGTCTCAAAATGTGAGAGCGGGTTATTGGCGTTTGAGTATTGATCTGGCTTCCAGGCGCCGGGCACTTCGCGGGCAAGTCGATCGCTAACCGAGTAGTAGGAGCGAGGGTCGTCAGGGTCAACCGCTGTAGGGCAGACCACAACTTCGGCACCGTAGGCCTTCAGCACATTGCGCTTATCTTCGCTGACTTTGTCTGGGCAGACGAAAATACAGGTGTAGCCGCGCTGCTGGGCGACGATGGCTAGGCCCACCCCAGTGTTGCCGCTCGTCGGTTCGACAATTACGCCCCCAGGTTGCAAGGTGCCATCGCGTTCAGCCGCATCGATCATGCGCACCGCAATGCGATCCTTGACCGAACCACCGGGATTCAAGTACTCGACCTTGGCGAGTACCAGAACACCCTCCGGCACCCCGCCGGTCACCGAGCGCAGCCGCACCAGCGGCGTGTTTCCAATGAGGTCTACTACCGACTCCGCGTAATCCATGACTAGACCCTAGAAGGTCATAAACTTGTGCCGTGTCCGACCCCATTGTCGCCTTGGCTCCCGGCGTCTATCGAATTGGCACCCTGGGCAATTTCATCAATAGTTTCGTGTTTGCCGAGCCAGATGGCTCGATAACCCTCGTCGATTGCGGGCTCAAGTCGGCGCCGGCCACCATCGTCCGCGGGCTGGCTGCCATCGGAAAACACCCCGAAGACGTCAGGCGCATCGTGCTCACCCATGCCCACGATGACCACCTGGGTGGCGCCGCCGAAATGATCTCGACGGCTGGCCTTACCGGTGCCGCAATACATGAAGATGACGCGCCATTCGCTCGCACCGGGACGGTGCCGCCACGCGATGCGTCCACGACCGCGGGACGCCTGCTCGCCCGGCTGCCCGATCGCACCTATGCTCCGTTCGCCGTGAACGAGGTGCTCACCGACGGCCAGGTGCTAGACGTTGCCGGCGGCCTGCGGGTGGTGCATACCCCAGGTCATACTCCCGGCCACATTTCGCTGCTCCATGAATCATCCGGGGTACTTATTACGGGTGACTCGATCTTTAACATGGCCTCGCGCATGTCGTGGGCATTGTCGGCCTTTTGCACCTCTTATGAGCAAAGTAAGGCTACCGCCGCGCGGTTAGGCGATCTTGACTTCACCGTTGCGGCGTTTACCCATGGCCCAGAGATTCGCAATAAAGCACGCGAGCGAATCCGCTCGTTCCTCACCAAGCGTAGGGCACTGCCGTGAGTGACCCAAGCACTGCGGCATTCGTCATTGAGTTGGATCGAGTAGTAGATCGGTTACGCACCATGCCAGTTACCAAGTTGCCACATGCGGCGAAATTGACGCGCCCGGTGCTTGTTGAACTGGCAACCATGGCGGGGCAGTTGTTGACAGTCCCCAATATTGCCGAACGCGCGCTCGGTGACCAATGTGCGGTACTGGGCCAGGAGCTGATCGCCTCCGGCCAGCCCTGCACACCCGCTAGTGCGCTCCTTCGCGAACTGCGCCTGGCACTGCCCTAGCTTGTTTTGCGAGAAGAACACCGGCTATGCGATTCACAATCAGCACTACTCGGTACCAGCAGGATCACCTCAGGAGAGGATACGGAACCCGGTGAACGCAGAAGAAGCCTGCGCGGGCAGCCTGGCGCTGCGGCCCCTCTCATCACGTCACCCTGCCGCATGGCGGCGATCCATCAAGGCAACGGTGCCGCCCCAGCTGAGCTCTTGAACATTTGCAGCCGGGTTAGGGGAGGTGTTTGCCGGCTCTCAATTATGATTTCCGCTTGCAATAATCACTAGTTGAATCTCCGTTTCCAAATGGCAAAGTCTGCACCTTTGTGCGATCGCCCGCAGATAAATAATCACCCTCGTACCAACAGACAGAATATAGAGAGTACTTATTGTCAGCGTTCGATGAAAAAGTTAGTGGAAGAATCGGATTCTTGGCACGCAGATCCACAATTCCTAAATCAATGTAGGTGCCCATAGAGTCCGGAGAAGTTGGCGGAGGCATTCCAACTTCCGTCGCTATTACTTGACCTTTCTTGATATAAATCCCAGATAGGAAGGTCTCGCGCGAGTCATTTTCGGCGGCAGGTGGAATGGTGTTTAATACAGTCTTCATAAACTCTGATGGTGCCAGTAGGTGTCCTAGGCGAAGCATGACGCCACAGGGATTAACTATATTCACCGTAAATTGATTATTGCCTTCCACCAAATATTGCGCGGCGCCGATTATCTCACCGTTAAAGGGCGCTGTAATAGCCACACCTTTGACATAGTTCCCATATTCGGACCAGCGAAGTCCTCCGTGAGGCTTGTAACTCCCACCTCGTGATTGACCAGGTTGAACAATCGACAGAACTTTTGAAAAATCGAGTAGTTCACCTTCTGCAATCAAAGGTGAAGGGCACTTGGGAACATCGCCCTGGGACACCCAAGTCGAACTCTTATTGTCATACTGCCAATTAGCGACTGAACTATTAGGTGTTGGTTTTGCAACCTTAACCCCCCTACCCCAATAAATATTCTTACCACGTTGAATGCAGGTGTAAGTCTTGCCTTTGTATACTTGTTTTTCACCTACTTTGGTGCACTTTGTTCCTGGCGTAACGACAGCGCTGGATTCGGCTGCCACTCCTATAGTTATGCCAAGTGCAAGAACAAGGGCTAGCAGCATGCGTTTCATCTTCGCTCCCTGCGCTCAACTATTCAATCTTTGCAAAGAGGGTATCAGCGCCTACTCGCAAATGTCGAGTGCTGCTCCAGCTTCAGTACCTTGTCGCGTGCCGCCCCGGCTTGAGCCCAATCCCGCCCCGGGCAAGGAGGCCACGATCGCCAGGGGATCGGCTAACGTTTCGCCCACCGCACTGGTGTACTGGGTGCTTAGGCACGCTCGCTGGCGCCAGGTCGGTGGGGGTGCCAAAAACCATCACTGGCTACGGGCACATCGACCTTTTGATGCTAGGCGATTGCGCCCGTTTCAATATTGTTAGTCGTATCCGAGAACCTAATTGCGCGTGAAGATTGCAATGAGGCGCAAGAACTCAAGGTAGATCCAGACCAAGGTGACGAGCAGGCCAAATGCCATGCGCCAAGACTCGCGCTCCGGTGCCCCACCCTCGATCCCCTGCTTGATGGCTTCAAAGTCGAGCATCAAGAAGAACGCAGCGATGAGCACACCGGCAACACAGATGATCAACCCGATGCCGTCGATACCGTAGAAGCCCCAGCCCCCACCGACACCAAATAGTGCAGCGACGAAGGAGGCCAACCCGATCACCATGTAGGTGACCGCGGCCGCGATGAGAACACTCACGAACTTCTTGTTCACCTTAATGACACCGGTCAAGTACAGGACGAGCATCACCCCGAAGGTTGTCATCGTCGCAAGGACCGCCTGCACCACGATGCCCTGGTAGTTGGAAGATTCGGCAAATTGGTTATACCAATTGCTGATAGCACCGAGCATCAAGCCTTCAAAAACCGAGAAGACCAAGACAAGTGCTGGTGAGACTTTCTGCCGGAAAGCAATCACGAAGCCCAAAATGGTGGCGATGATGAGCGCCGGCAGCATAATTATCGGGAAGGCGTAGGTCAGATTCCAGCCGACCACCGCGAACACCACGACCACCGCGAACACCAGCAGGGTCTTCATGATCACATCTGTGATGGTCAGGCGCAGGCCCGAAGCCGCGGTCAGGTTGGCGAACTGCTCATTGGTGTCGATCGGTGGCACCACGGCGCCTACCGCACCAACGGCGCCAGTTGCGTACTGCGCGCCAGGGGCCGGGTCGGCCGTAAAGGTGTAGCCCCCCTTGTCGGCGGGCTTGGAGTACTTTGATAAAACCGGGTTATTTGAGTCCATGCCTCTAAGATAACTCAAGGTTCGCAATTCGCAAACCATTGGTGCCCTCGATGGGATTTGAACCCATACTGTGCCGGGTTTAAGCCGGGTGTCTCTGCCAGTTGGACTACGAGGGCCGTGCCTTGACCTGCTGCGGCACCACCTTAGAACCTGCGGTGCGCCGGCTTGGTTCCTAAGGGGTGCATTCGGCTCTAAAGAAGGCAGTACTGCGCTCCCAGGCGGCACCCGCGTAGCTTGGCGAGTAGACCTCGGGGCGGTCGTCATTGAAAAAGGCATGCTCGGAGCCCGGGTAGTCGAAAACCGCTACCCGGCCACCGTGGCCGGTGATCTCAGCGGCGTATTCAGCGATCTTCGGAGCTGCCCAACCCTCATCGGATTGCGCTTTGTGAATCATGGCGGCCTTGCCGGCATAGTTCGCCCAATCCGGCGCAAAGTCGGGCCAGGGCATTGCCGGATAAAAGGCCGCAGCGCAGGCGATCTGCGCACTTACCGTAGGTGCTAGGAGGGCTAACCCACCGCCCATGCAAAAGCCCATGACCGCGATCTTGCTGGTCGTTACCTCTGGCCGGTCCACCAGATAGGCCGCCGCCCCCGCCAGGTCCGCTGCCGCGGCAGACACCTGCAAACCCATCATTAATTTCTGGGCTTCGTCCGGCTCGGTGGTTTCGACCCCGCGGTAGTGGTCTAACGCAAGTGCCACGAAACCGGCAGCGGCCAGCCGGCTGACAACTCCTTGGATGTGTGGAACCAACCCCCACCACTCCTGGATCACGATGACACCGGGGCCGGTACCTGAATCTGGGCCGGCATTTGGCTCTGGGAAAGCGATGACACCGCCTACTTGCTCACCGCGGATTTCAACCTCGACATTTCGCATGCTGCATTGTTGCCCATCAGGTGCACCCATGCCGGGCTGACCCGCACATGGGCCCGATCAATGGGCCGGCGGCGCCGTAGAACCGCGCAGAATGATCTCGGTCGGCACCTGCACCGAAGGCAGCACTGACCGATCGCCACTTCGGAGTTGGTCCAGCAGTGACTCCGCAGCGATACGTCCAAGATCCCTTACCGGCTGCGCAACAGTGGTCAGGTCGAGCAACTCGGCCATGTCGTGGCCATCGATCCCGGCGATTGATATCTCACGTCCTGGCTGCAAACCGTGGCTGCGAAGTGCGCGCATGGCACCAAATGCCATTTCGTCCGACATCGCAAACACCGCCGTCGGCGGGTCGGACTGGGTTAGAAGTTCAGCCATCGCCCGTTCACCACCAGCAATTGTGAAGTAGCCACGCGCTTGAAGTGTTGGGTCCACGGCAAGGCCGGCTTGCCCCATTGCTTCGATAAAACCGTGATATCGCGCGTGCGGCGCCGTGTAAAGCGTTCCGGGCGGTGCGCCGGTAATAACAGCAATTCGCCGATGCCCCAAATTAATGAGGTGCTGGGTTGCTGTGCGTGCTGCAGCCACGTCATCAATATGCACCCCTGCGACGCCAGCAATCGAAACCCCGATCAAGCTGGTCGGCAACCCAAGGCTGAGCACACTTTGGAGTTGCACATCTTCAGGCACCAGGGCGATTGTGATAACTCCGTCAACCCGGCGATTCAGGCGTGGGGCCACCGGCTCCCGCGGTGCGCTGCTGGCCTCGTCGCCAACACTCATCAGCAGTAAGTCCATGTCACCTTGCTGCAATGCGCCTTCAATACCCGAAAGCACGGTGGAGAAATACCAACCTGCCACCTGTGGGGTGACGACCCCGATACTCCCGGTGCGACCACTTGCCAATCTCGAGGCACTTGGTGAGATGACATAGTCCATTGACAACGCCACCTGCTTGACCCTCGCCCGGGTGTCGGCATCAACATTCGGGAGCCCGCGAAGGGCTCGGGACACCGTGGCGGTTGACACCCCGGCAGCCTCAGCTACATCGCGAATCGTGATCGTCATGAGCCCCCCTGCAATGCCAACGTGTAAACGATGCCATCCAAGATATCTGTTTCGGATACAACCACCACCGAAGTACCGGTTGCCCGCGCGATAGCCCGCAGCACCATGGCTCCGGCACCGATGACATCGACCCGGCCCGGGTGCATAAATGGCAAAGCTGAGCGCTCAGCTTTTGTCATAACTAGTAATCGTGCGGTTACGTCCTCAATCTGCTCGGTGGTGATCAGCGATCCATGCAATAGAACCGGGTCATACTCACGTAGATCAAAGGCCATGGCGGCCACGGTGGTTACCGAACCCGCCAACCCCACAACACTCGCGGCCCGCTCAATCGGCACCGCTGCCCGCACTAGGTCAAGTGCCTTAGCCAGATCTACTTCAACCGCCGCGATCTGCTCGGGAGTGGCTGGGTCGCCGTTTAGGTGGCGCTCGGCAAATCGGACACAACCGATGTCGACGCTGATGCTGTGTGTCGGACTTGCACCGCCTAAGACGAATTCCGTAGAACCGCCGCCGATATCGATGACGAGTGCCGGCGACTGGACTAAACCGGCCGGTAACCCCCGAACTGCCCCGGAAAATGACAGCGCTGCTTCTTCATCGCCGCTGATCACGTCCGGCTCGACCCCTAAGCGGGCCCGAACCCCATTGACGAACTCCTGGCGGTTTCGCGCATCGCGAGTGGCCGAAGTAGCAACAAATCGAACCCGTTCAATACTTGATTTAGCAATGAGTGCCGCGTATTCATCACAGGCGGCGAACGTGCGCTCAAGGGCCGCAACCGAAAACTCACCGGTCCGATCAACACCTTCACCCAACCGGACTATCTGCATTACTCGCTTTTGCTCATGCAATACCCCAGCATCATCAACATCGGCTATCAGCAACCGAATTGAATTTGTTCCGCAATCAATGGCCGCGAATGTCATACTCGTTCACCGCACGAATCCTGCGACCACCAAGGCGTCAACGCCGCCAGTACCTCATCGCCGAGTGGGTTAACCCCCGGCCCGACTGCCAGTGCGTGCGCCGCGAGCACATGTAGGCACTTAACCCGACTTGGCATCCCGCCCGCACTGATGCCGGCCAACTCAGCCACCTCAGCGATTGCCGTGCGATCGGCTAGATACTGCTCATGCGCGGTCGAGTACCCGGCGGCTAACTCGACATCATCGGTCAGGCGCTGCTCCATCTCACGCATCAAGCCACTCGCTTCCAGGGTGCCGATGGCACCGGCTAGCCGCGGGCAGGTGGCGTAGTAAAGAGTCGGAAATGGGGTGCCGTCGTCAAGGCGCGGCGTGGTTCGAACGACATCAGGTGCTCCGCACGGGCAACGATGCGCCACCTGCATCCCACCGCGTGGCATTCGACCTAATTGCACCTCGATTAGCTCAATATCTCGGCCTGATACCGGTTCCATCGGACGGTCGATCACTCGAAGAACCTATCTATCCCGGCAAGCAGCCAACGTGCGTAGTCGCGCTGCCCTGCGGGCGTTGACATCAAAGCCGCGTCCAATTTATTACGCATGTTTCCGACTTCGACAATTACCGTTGGCACGTCACTGAAGTTCAGTGTCGACTGCTCTCGGCTTATCCAACGCTGCCCAGAAATATATGTCGAGGGCGGGGCGCCGGCGGCCGACATTCCAGCGATCATGTCTGCGGTGAGCCTTCGGTCCGCCGCGACCACATCATCGGTCCAGCCCTTGATTTTCGCCGCCTGAATCACATAAAACCCACGACCGCCCGCCGGACCGCCATCGGCGTGGATGCTGATCATGGCATCGGCCCTTGCCGCATTGGCGATACCGGCGCGATCCCAAACGCACGGCCCCCATTGCTCACGTGAATTGGCGTCACGAGTGAGGACAACGGTGGCGCCCTGGGCCTGCAGCATTCGGCGAAGATTCTTTGCAA
>Ga0247841_10013370_pt1 | contig 10499 bp, 10 predicted proteins | sample LaCruzMarch2015__2_FD_192410 | JGI IMG/M metagenome (GOLD analysis project Ga0247841, IMG submission 192410) | Freshwater microbial communities from meromictic Lake La Cruz, Castile-La Mancha, Spain - LaCruzMarch2015_18m | ecosystem: Environmental > Aquatic > Freshwater > Lake | place: Spain...
CTTGGCTAAAAAGAAGGTACAGAAGATTGATGGTTCGATGGGAAAGAAAAGATGAACTGTGGAGAGCGATGGTTCAGCTGGCGCTCATTCTGGAATGGACGAAAAATTTATTGAGATAGGTTCATAGAGTTTATGACAAAACTGACCCGTTACCCGGAAGGAAGCGTTCGGGAATTATGGGCGATTTCGCTTCCGTTGATGATTTCTGTTTTCGCCTCTCTTTGCATGATCTTCACCGACAGGCTTTTTTTGGCGCGATACTCTCTGAACGCTCTCAACGCCGTCGCCAATGCAGGAACGCTGGCCTGGGCATTAATGGGCGGCATGGGAATGATCACCGCCATGTCGGAAGTTTTTGTCGCTCAATACAATGGTGCTAAACTCTATCAACGTATCGGCGTTCCCGTCTGGCAGATGATCTGGCTCTCTCTTTTCTCTTATGTAATTTTCATCCCTCTGGGGCTTTTCTCTTCACAAATTTTCTCATTTAACACGAATGGGACATTAGAAGCTGAATTTTTCCGTTGGTTGATGTTTTTCGGACCAAGTTATGCCCTCATGACGGCTTTTGCCGGGTTTTTCGTCGGCCGTGGGAAGACAAAAATCCTGATTACCGTTGCCATCGTAGCAAACATTCTCAATATCCTATTGGATTGGTTATTGATTTTCGGAGTTCCTCCCTATATTCCCGAAATGGGCGTTCGCGGAGCCGCTATTGCCACCTCTTGTGGGTATACGTTTCAAACAGTCATGCTGGCGATTATATTTTTTCGCAAACGCTACCGATCGGAATTTGGAACGACCCAATGGAGGTTCAATCTCACTGAATTTAAAAAATGTTTTAAAATCGGCCTGCCTCAGGGAGTTTTCGTAGCGCTTGAGGTCTTTGGATGGGCTGTCTTTTATTGGATGATGACATCCATGAGCACAACACACATTACCGTATCGAGCATATGCCAGAGTTTTTTGATTCTCTTCTCATTTTTTGGAGACGGTTTGAGCCGCGGCGTCACGGCTTCTGCGGGAAATTTAATTGGATCAAAAAGAAGCGAGTACCTCTTCCGCGTCATGCGATCCGGCCTCATTTTACAAGCTCTTTTCATCTGCGTTATCGCCTCAATTTTACTGATCGACTCCAATGACTTGATCCGCCTGTTGTTTTTTGAACACCTCGAATCCATTAGCGATCAAAATATCGGGACCAACCTGATGGGAACCGTGCGAATTTGCCTCATTCTCACTTTTATTAATCTATTTTTTGAGGGAATTCGATGGGTCTATTCCGGTCTCCTCATCGCAGCCGGAGATACTTTCTTTCTTCTACTCACCGGCTCGCTCTCTGTCTGGATCGGCTTGCTCGTCCCGGTTTGGGCCATTGTCCTTCGCAATCATTTACCGGTTGAATACGCATGGCTAATTGCCTGCATTTACAGTTTTGTCCTCTTTGTGATCTATGCAATTCGATTCAAACAAGGCTCCTGGAAAACAATCGACCTGATATCAGATGCTCAAAGTGATAATGAAAGAGGAAAGGAACTGATCAATTTCGAATCGCCGAAAAATTGAATGGGGCCGAGCGCCTGATAATCATCCGCCCGTCCCCATCATTACCAAGATGATTAGAGAAACTTCTTCAAAGCGATCTCATAAACATTTCGACGGCCGTCATGAACTCCTACGAAATTCTGCTTTGTTATTTCTGATACTTTTGAAAATCCGGATTTTTCCAACAGCCTGTTGCAATGGCCATAATCAGGATGAACTGTCGCCACGACAACGACATCTCTTAAATCAAGCCACTCGACAACTTTCTTATCTTTCCAAGCAACGTTGTCTTGATTATCCGCCAAAACCGGAAAACGAATCCCATTTCGATGAAGTTCGGGAATATATTGTGTAAAACACCACTTCATGATTTCGCGGCCAACGCCTTTATGTTGAGTCTCATCAATACCGCGTCCGGCAATTTGCAATTTCCTCGGATTATCATCAAAACCAATCGCAAATTCTCCAATGACACGACCATCTTTATCCATGACAGGAAATCGAGAAAAAGGAACTCCCGCTTCGAATCTTTCGCGAGCGCCTTTCACCAAATTTTGAGCCGCTTTCAGATTAGGAGCACTTCCGCTGCCGTAAAATTCAAAGGGATTCTTAGTGAGAAAATTAACCACCTTCTCTGCAAGCTCATCGTTCCATTGCGAGGTAATTCGCCACTTTCCTGTCGAACCCGCCGCATTCACTATAATGGATCCGGGACTATTACTAGAAATCGTTGAAGTTGCTGATGAAAGACCTGTAGCCATAAAAACTCCCAAAAAAATGAAAACGAAAAAGATATGCAAAATGTAAATATTTTTACAAACATTTTTTAAGAATTTATTTACTTAACCAAGGAACAGGATCATTTAATCTATTGAACTTCGCGAGCGGCTTCCTTAAAGTGGATTAATAAACAAAGATCCACAAGAAAAAATCGATGACCATCTGCATCATTCCGGCTCGTTTACATAGCACCCGTTTTCCTCAAAAATTACTTGCAATGGCGTGCGGCAAAAGCGTTTTACAGCGCACATATGAATGCGCATTAGGCTGTAAAAAAATCGATGAGCTTTGGGTGGCTACCGATCATCCGCAGATTGCCGATCACGTTCAAGGTTTTGGCGGAAAAATCATCTGGACATCCGAATCATGCCAAAACGGCACAGAGAGAATTGCCGATGCCTTACAAAAAGAGCCTCGATTGCAGCAAGCCAAGATTGTCATCAATTTGCAGGGAGACCACCCCCAAACAGCTCCAAACACTATCGACCAGATCGCACAGCTGCTAATTGACGATCCCGAAGCATCCATCAGCACAGCCGTACGTCCGATCCGCAGCTGGGAAGACTTTTCTTCGCCGCACATTGTAAAATGCGTTTTTGATCTTCAGGGCCGCGCGCTTTATTTCAGCAGAGCCCCCATCCCCTATTCAAAAAAAGAATGCGTCCAACCTTGTGGTTTCCAACATATTGGCATTTATGGATATCGAACCGCATTTCTCATGCAGATCGCTTCAATGCAGGATACGGGTTTACAACGATCGGAAGATCTGGAACAATTGAGGTTTCTTGAGCTAGGATACAACATCAGGGTAGCTGTGGTGGAAGATGAGGCTCTCGGGGTCGACACGCCGCAGGATTTGGAAAAACTTGAAAGAATGCTTCTATGTCAATTAAATATATCTTCATCACCGGCGGAGTCGTTTCCTCGCTCGGAAAAGGTTTAACCTCAGCATCCATTGGTTACCTGTTGGAAACCCGTGGACTGAAAATCGCAATGCTCAAACTCGATCCCTATCTCAATGTCGATCCCGGCACCATGAATCCATTCCAGCATGGCGAGGTATATGTTACAGATGACGGGAGCGAAACCGACCTCGATTTAGGCCACTATCATCGCTTTACCCATTCCCCCCTTTCACGCGCATCCAACACCACTTCAGGCCAAATTTATGATACCGTGATCAAACGTGAGAGAAAAGGCGACTTCCTCGGTAAAACGGTGCAAGTGATTCCCCATATCACCGATGAAATCAAGTCACGGATTCTAGCATGCGCGAAGCAAGAAAAAGAGACGCAAGTGGTTCTCGTGGAAATCGGAGGAACCGTTGGCGATATCGAATCTCTTCCGTTTTTGGAAGCCATTCGCCAATTCCGATATGAGCGGCCCAAAGACTGCATTTTTCTCCATCTCACCTATGTGCCCTATCTGAAAACGGCCGGAGAGGTCAAGACTAAGCCCACCCAGCATTCCGTTCAGGTTTTACGAGAGATCGGCATCATTCCCGATATGATCCTCTGTCGATGCGAAAGCCCTCTTTCTGAAGACATCAAAGCCAAGATTTCGCTTTTTTGCAGTGTTCCCCAAGAGGCAGTCATCGATGAAAAAGATGTCGCTATGAGCATCTACGAAGTGCCTGTCGATCTTCATCGACAACATATCGACGAGATGATCTGCCGCATGCTCGATCTGCAAACTCCTCCGGCTTCCTTGGTGAAATGGGAAAAAATGCTAGAGAACGTCCTCCATCCGACTGGCGGCAAAATCCGGATCGGCGTTGTCGGTAAATATATGAACCATCAAGACGCCTACAAATCAGTTTTCGAGGCATTACATCACGCCGCAGCCACTTGCAACGTGAGTTTAGAACTATGCCGTTTCGAATCGGATCGCATTGATGCAAATCAGCCGCTTGAACAATCGCTAGGCGGATGCGATGGTTATTTGGTTCCCGGCGGCTTTGGCGAACGCGGCTGGGAAGGAATGGTACTTGCTGCCGAATATTGTCGAACTCGAAAAATTCCTTATTTGGGTCTTTGCCTTGGAATGCAGGTGATGATCGTCGAATTTGCTCGAAATGTTTTAAAACTGAGCGGCGCCAATTCCACCGAAATCGATATCAATACCGCCTATCCCGTCATCTCGATGCTCAGCGAACAGCGAAACGTGCAAAATCTGGGCGGCACCATGCGCCTCGGAGCCTATCCTTGCGATTTATTAGAAGGAACAATTGCCTTTCAAGCTTATGGAAAAAAACTGATTCAGGAACGCCATCGCCACCGCTATGAATTCAATAACGAATATAAAAAAGCGTATGAAGAAAAAGGTATGGTTTTTTCCGGAACTCTCGAGCGCGGCTCTCTATGCGAAATCTCCGAAATTCCATCGCATCCCTGGATGCTGGGCGTTCAATTTCATCCTGAATTCAAATCAAAACCACTGGAACCGCACCCCCTATTTCGTGAATTCATCAAAGCGATTTGTTATGCCTCGAATCGCAGCCGTTGATTATGGAATCAAGCGCATCGGAATCGCCATTTCGGATGAAAAGGGGCAAATTGCTCTTCCGTTGAAATTGGTGCTCTCCGGTAAAAGTTTACTAGAAACTGTAATGAATGTGTTAAACGCGCTCGCACCCTATGAAGGCCAGATCGTCACGATCATTGTTGGCTTGCCTCTTCATTTGAACGGGAAACGAGGCGATATGGCTGAAGCTGCAGAGCGTTTTGCAAAAGCATTGCAAAACAAGACAAAAATAGAAGTGATCATGATGGATGAAAGACTCTCAACCACGCAAGCCGAACGAGATCTGAAAGAGCTCTCCTATTCACGAAAAGAGCGAACGAAAATCATCGATTCGGCATCCGCTTCAATTCTTTTACAAACCTTTTTGGACAAAACCTATGAATCCCCTTGAAGAACCGGGACGCACATCTCGCACAATCGACCCCTGTGTTCTCGTAATTTTTGGCGCCACCGGGGATCTTACCGGGCGAAGACTTGTTCCTGCAATTTATCAACTGGGCCGCGAAGGGCTGCTGCCCTCCAATTTCGCTTGCGTTGGATTTGCACGCCGTCCCAAAACGGATGAACAGTTCCGCGGCGAGCTTAAAGAAGACATCATCGCCCATTCACGCACCAAGCCAATCGACGAAACATTCTGGCAAAGTTTTCAAGAGCAAATTTTTTATCACCAATCTGATTTCGATGTCGATGAAGGATACCAAAATCTCGCGCGTCGTCTTTCACAGCTCGACACTCGGCATGGAACCCGCGGCAATCGGATTTTTTATCTTTCGGTCCCGCCCAAATATTTTCCATTAATCATTGAGAAACTACGCAAATTCAATCTCATTTATGATGTAAGAGAAAACGAAGAGCGCTGGTCGCGCGTTATTATTGAAAAACCTTTTGGCCGTGACTTTGCCTCATCAGCCGAACTGCAGACAAGCATTCAAAAAAACTTACATGAATCGCAAACCTACCGCATCGATCACTATCTCGGCAAAGAAACCGTCCAAAATCTTCTTGTATTTCGATTTGCGAACTCCATCTTCGAATCCATCTGGAATAACAAACATATCGATCATGTCCAGATCACCGTCGCCGAAGAGCTGGGTATAGGAACCCGAGGCGCGTTTTTCGAAGAAGAGGGTCTTTTACGCGATATTGTTCAAAATCATATGATGCAACTCGTATCGCTTGTTGCGATGGAGCCGCCCGTCAATTTAAGCGCCTCGGCCGTCCGCGACGAAAAAGTCAAGGTGTTGCAATCAATTCGTCCATTCACACAAAGCGACTTCAAAGAAAACATCATCCGCGGCCAATATGGAAACGGTTATATCAATGGCGAGAGCGTCCCGGGATATCGGCATGAAGCCAACGTCAACCCTAACTCTGCTGTCGAAACTTATGTTGCGATGCGCCTATTTATCGATAACTGGCGCTGGGCATCGGTTCCATTTTATCTACGCGGTGGAAAAAGGCTTCCGAAACGAGCCACGGAAATTGCAATCACCTTCAAAGACGCCCCTGGATTTCTCTTTCAAAATTACGAGCGCAAGATCGATCCGAACGTACTAGCCATCCGCATTCAGCCCAATGAAGGAATTGCGCTAAAAATCAATTGCAAAATCCCGGGGCCAAGCAGCCCGATTCAACCGGTAAAGATGGACTTTCGCTATGGTTCCTATTTTGGCCAATCGCCGCCTGAAGCCTACGAGCGGCTCATCTGGGATAGTATGATCGGCGACAACACTCTTTTTGCTAGATCCGACGAAGTCGCAAGCTCCTGGAAAATCTTGACGCCCGTTCTCGAATATTGGTCCAACAATCGCTCCGAATTCCCGAATTATTCTTCAGGAACCTGGGGACCAGCAAATGCAGACGAAATGATAAAAAAAGATGGACGAACCTGGCGGATTCTATGACTACCCAACAAATTGTTCCTCCCTCTCAAATTGAAAGCGAGCTGCTCCGCATATGGGATTCGCTAGACAAAACCCGGCAAATGAGAGCCTCTTTATTCAATCTCATCGTGTTCAATCGACTTTCGTCGCGCACAGATTATATTCGCAATATCGTTCAAAAAATCATTGATACGTTTCCCTGCCGCGTCTTGTTCGTAACGCATGATCCCGACCCTTCCAAACATTACCTCAAGACAGCCGTATCCGTTATGGCCTCAACGGGTCCCAGTGCTACCGTTTGCGATGATATCGATATCGGTGTCGCCGGATCCGAATGGGAACGCGTACCTTATATCATTTTGCCTCACCTGCTTCCCGATCTACCGGTGTACCTTCTCTGGGCGGAAGATCCTTCGCAATCGCATCCTCTTTTTCAGCCATTAGCCATGCTCTCGACCCGGATCATCTTCGACTCGGAATCGGCCGATCATTTGATGAGTTTTTCTCAAACGCTTCTTTCTCTAAAGGAACAAAAAGGACGCGACATTGCGGACCTCAACTGGGCGCGTTTGGACGGATGGCGAAATCTACTGGCCTCCACATTCGATTCCAAGGAGCGCATCGCCGATCTTAAAGATATTCAAGAACTCACAATCTGCTACAATGCCCGAGAAACAGAATTTTTCTGCCATTTAAAAATTCAGGCGATGTATTTACTGGCCCTCATCTCATCCCGTCTTGGCTGGAATTTCCAATCGACAGAAAAGAAGGAAAATCGCTTCTGCTTCAAATTCGATTCCGCCATCAAAGCCACAATCGAATCATCCTTCTATCAAGATCTGCCTCCGGGTTGCATTCTATCGATGAAAATCGTAACGAAGGGACAAAGTCATTATCATTTCATTCGCAATCCCAAACAGTCCAATCAAGTGACGGTACAAATTACTACGCATGATCGCTGCTCGCTTCCCTTTCAATTCATTCTAGGAAAAACGGCCATGGGCCAATCGCTGGTTCGCGAGATCTTTTTAAAAGGGACGAGTTCATTTTTTTTGGAAACGCTTCATCAATTGCAAATACTGGATAAAGAAAAAATATGCTGACGATCGATCCAAGCAAAATACAAACAGTCGATGATCGCAGAGACGCGGCTATTCCCGGGAACAATGAGGCGACGATCCGCTTTGCTGTGGAACATTGGATCAAGACAGCGAAAACAGCGATTAATGAACGATCGCGCTTTGCCGTAGCTCTCTCCGGAGGCTCGACACCCAACGCGATCTATCAGATGCTTTCTTCCGAAACTTACGCAAAACAACTCGACTGGTCCAAAGTCTATCTCTTTTGGAGCGATGAACGCTCCGTCCCCCCCGAACATCCAAACAGTAATTTTTATGCGGCGATGACACACGGCCTAGCTCATTTACCGATTCCCAAAAACCAAATCTTTCGAATGGAAGCGGAAAAAGAAATCGAAAGAGCCGCTCAGGAATATGAAGCGATCATTCGAAAAACACTCGGATTGAGACTATTTGATCTGGTCATGTTGGGCGTGGGTGAAGATGGCCATACAGCATCTCTGTTTCCCGACACGTCCGCTCTCAAACCGACAGATCGTCTCGTCGTGGCAAACCATGTTTTGGAAAAAAAAACATGGAGAATGACTCTCACGATTGAGTCGATTAATCAAAGCGAGCGCGCCGTATTCTACGCTCTGGGATCCGCAAAACAAACGATCGTCGGCAACGTTTTACAAAGTAAGCGCAGCTCTCCATGGCCCGCCAGCCAAATCGGTACCATCGAACGAAAGGCTCTCTGGATTATTGACGAAGGCGCCGCTGCATTACTTTTGCATTCAAAATTATTTTAGTTATTTTTCTTAATCAACAAATTGCATAAACTTAACGAAACAAAAATCCTGAAATTGGAGAACTTTATGTATTATGTTGAAGGAACAGAAGTGAAGCGTTTCAATCCATTCACATGCAGCAGCTTATGGGACAAATCGCAGTCCGGATTAATGAACAAAACTGCAAATCTTACAAAAGAATTATTCTATCGCGTAGCCAATCCATGTATCGCCGCATCCAATTACATCTACTCCTTTCATAGCACAAAGTCGGTGATCAGCTTCATCCCCATCGATGATAAAAAACTCGCCGCTCTCAAACCCGAAGAAAGAGCTCTTGTCGACAAATATCTGTACGATTTGCCACAGGATTTTTTTGCACGCTTCAATAAATAAACTGAACGATTTGATCGTCGTTGGCGGTGGACCTGCCGGTGTTTTCGCAGCGATCTGGGCTAAAACAGTCCACCCTCAATCATCTGTTCTGATTTTGGAAAAGTCATCAAATCTTCTGGCCAAAGTACGCATATCAGGCGGTGGGCGCTGCAATTTGACAAACGCCCATCTAAATTCCAAAACAGCGAGCCGATTTTATCCGCGAGGAAGCCAAGAATTGATCGGCCCATTGACGCGATGGTCCTCGAGCGACACAATCGAATGGTTCATATCGAAAGGAGTGAGCCTCAAGACAGAAGAAGAAGGCCGCGTTTTCCCGACGTCAGACCAATCGCAAACGATCGTCAATTGTTTGCTATCTCAGCTTGATTCTCTCAAGATCGTTACCCGTTTTGGCTGCGAAATTCAAACCATAAACAAAGAAAGAGATCTCTTTTCCCTGAAAGTTAACGAAGGAGAGACTCTTTATTGCCGAAAGTTAATTCTTGCCACAGGGAGTAGTAATGATGGCTATCGATGGGCTGAAGAGCTCGGCCATACGATCGTCCCCCCCATCCCCTCTCTTTTCACATTCAATATCTCTTCATTTACCCTGAAAGAATTAAGCGGCATCACCGTGAATCCCGTTGAACTACGCATTGACGGCACGACTCATATCGAGAAGGGATCTTTGATGATCGCGCATTTTGGCTTTAGCGGACCCGCCGTTTTAAAATTATCAGCCTTTCAAGCTCGCTATCTGCATGATCAGAATATTCAAGCCGATCTCATCGTAAATTGGCTGCCCGATCAATCTGAAAAAGAAATTCATGACATCCTTTGCAAGATAAAAACCGACGTCCCTCAACAAAACCTGATCTCAAACAATCCTTTTTCACTTCCCAAATCTCTTTGGAAAGTTTTACTGAATAAACAAATCGAAAAACGCCTGCGCGATTTCTCTCTCAAAGAGCTGAGAGCGTTAGCGAGTCGGCTCCACTCGGATCGCTATCGAATCGGCGGGAAAACAGCGCACAAAGAAGAGTTCGTTACTTGCGGAGGCGTCGAGCGGCGAGAAATCAATTTCAAGACAATGGAGAGTAAAATCATTTCTAATCTATTTTTCGCTGGCGAGCTGATCGATATCGACGGCGTCACAGGCGGTTTTAATCTTCAAAATGGATGGACAACAGGACATCTAGCCGGACTGAACAGCTTAAACAACTAAAAAACAGAATCTTAGAATGAACTCAACGACTATATAAATATTTTTCTAAAGTATGAGAATATTTTAATTCATCTTTATCTCTCCTTTTTATATACTTTTTGCGTGTTTAAAAAATCTCTCAAGGAGAAGAAACAGTATGACAACTCTATCCCTCAGCGTAAACGCTCAAGACAAACAAGCAGTACAAAACATTCGATTTGCTTATTACACCCACAACAAAGTATGGGATTCATCAAATTCAACAGCTCAAAAAGTAAAAAGCCTAGTCGTTGATGTTTTCAAATACATTGCAAATGCTTGCTTAGCTGTAGTTAAT
>Ga0247841_10013371_pt1 | contig 10499 bp, 10 predicted proteins | sample LaCruzMarch2015__2_FD_192410 | JGI IMG/M metagenome (GOLD analysis project Ga0247841, IMG submission 192410) | Freshwater microbial communities from meromictic Lake La Cruz, Castile-La Mancha, Spain - LaCruzMarch2015_18m | ecosystem: Environmental > Aquatic > Freshwater > Lake | place: Spain...
GAATCGGTCCCGATTCAATCCGGGCCTGATCGTCTCTAAGACAGGGAATCAGATCCGTATAGCCCCCGAGGACAAAGAGGAGTGCCAGGACGGGGACATCGCCGGTAATTTCATTATTCAGTCGCCCCAGGGCGTTGAGAAAGACATCCACCCCTTTATTGTGGAACTCATAACGTCCCGATATAATTAGTATCTTTGTTTCTTTCGGCAGCTCACGGCGGAGAAACCGCGCCGCTGCCCCCAGGAGTCGTTCCCGGGACCGTTCCGCCGGTTGCCGGTTCTCGGTATAGTCGGGGATGTTCTCCATATCCAGGCCGTTGGGGGTGATCACATCGGGGCTGCGACCGAGGAAATTCTTCGCCTCCGCAGCGGTGATCTCGCTTACGGTCGTGAAACAGTCCGCTTCCCGGGCGGAGATCAACTCCATGGAATACTTCGCCGAAATATTATGGGCGCTCGCTTCCCGCTGGGGGGCGATATTTTCCATCATGGCGTAGATGTCCATCCCCGAACCGGCCAGGGAGCGGCCAAGAATCGTCGCGTGGGTAGTGAAAACGGTTCCGATCTCGGGAACCCGCTTTTTCAGATAAAGCAGGCCCGCCCCGCACATCCATTCATGAAACTGGGCGACGGCGGAAAGATTATGGGCCCGCGCGGAAAGGTTATAAATGGTTTCAATCACTTCTCCACAAGCAAAACTGAACATCACCGGTTCGACATAATCCCACCCCCCGGCGATGGAATCGACGCCATAAGCCTCCCAGAGGCGGAACAGGAGCTGTTCCTTGTCGTATTTCTTGCCTGCACTCACCAGGATCACCTTCGGCTCTCCGGGGATTTTCCAGCGGCCGAAGCGGCAGGGGATATCCTTGATCGCCGTCCCTTCCCGGATCTTCGTCCAGCAGGCCTCGTCTGTTTCTTCAAAATCCACGTTGGTCTTCAGATCCGGCCCCAGGAGGAGATAATTGTCTCCATAAACCCGCAGGGCCTCCTGCAGCTTGCTGGTAATGACGGTATAAATGCCACCGACCTTGTTGCAGACCTCCCAACTGACCTCAAAAAGATAACCCTGCCGGTTCTGTGTCATGAGATTTTCTCCTTGTTCACTTGTTTCGATAAATCATCAAGAATATTCATATAGTTGATGTAGGCGTCATAGGGCGACGGGTAGGGATTGAAATATTTATGGACATCACCGTCGGCAAACCATTTGGTGCACATGTAATAGAAATGGTCCGAGGTCTGCAATTTACGCCAACTTTCCAACAACTCATCATTTTTAACAGCTTTTACTTCCCCCTCCAGGCCGTAAAGGGTCCCGGCGGCGTCCTGCTGCATGGCGTTTCCCAGCCAGGCCGTCAGATCACGCTCCGTATCGGCCCAGGAGGACAGCTCCGGCGCGTCGATACTATCCAAAGGTGCAAATGACCTGGCGATCTCTGCCGGCGTTGCGAATACGAAGTCCCGGTGTTTGAGAATCTCCCCGGGAAGTTCTTCCAGAAAGTGAAAAATCCCTGTGTCCGCCCACTGGTGCTCCCCGAAAGTCTCATAATCCATGAACAGGTTGACAACCGTTCCCGCGCCATTTTCGCCATGAATCCAGTGGGCGTATTTTCCCGCCGTCAGGGGATATTCCCGCCAGTCCCGGTTGGAAAACCGGAAGGAGACATCGTCGGATAACCGGTAATTTCGTAAGAGCAGCTTGATCCGGCCATCCCCGGCCTCAGCCCCCTTTTCAACCTCATCTCCGCTTCCGTCCCCAGCTCCATCTCCAAACCCGCCCTCGTTTCCCGAAGCCCGGTAAACCCGGTTGGGAGAACGATCGCCAAGCAAGGCTTCCGCCCCTTCCGCCAAAATCACATCAAAACCAAGCCTTTCCGCCTCCCGGGCCAGATCGTTACTGTAAATGAGTTCGGTAAAACGAAAGGTCTTTCCATCCTGACCAAACAGCTCTTTAACCTTCCGGCGGTGACTGCTTACCTGAGCGCGGAACTCATCCCTGCTGAAGAGAAAGGACAGGGAGTGATAGTAAGTCTCGTTCAGAAACTCGACACAGCCCGTATCGGCAAGGAGCTGGAAGCTTTCCAGGACATCGGGCCGGTACGTTGTCAGTTGATCCAGCAAAACCCCGGAGATGGAAAAGGCCGCCCGGAATTGCCCTTCATGCTTGCGAATCAGGCTCTGCAACAGGGCGTTGGCAGGAAGGTAACACTGTTCCGCAACCTTCTCTAATAACCGCAGGTTTTCCCCCCGGTCCTCATAGTCGTGGTCACGACCGATGTCAAAGGCGGTATATCTTTTCAGACGGCAAGGCTGATGTACCTGAAAGTAGAGACATATAGCCGTCATGGCGTCAAACCTTGTATACTTCCAGAATCTGTAGGGCCGCCTTTTCCCAGCGCAGGATTTTCAGCTCCTCCCTTGCTCCTTCCACAAGCTCCCCTGACAGGGGGGGGTATTTGAGCACGGCAATCATCTTGTTGGCCAGTTCATCTACATCCCAGAAATCTACCTTCAAGGCGTGTTTCAGGACCTCGGAAACGCCGGACTGCCGCGAGATGATTACCGGGACATCGTACATCATCGCCTCCAGTGGCGCCAGCCCAAAGGGTTCCGACACGCTGGGCATGACATAAAGATCCGCTTTGGCGAAGACCTCTTCTACCTGGGGTCCCTGAAGAAAGCCGGTGAAACGGAAGCGCTTTCCGATCTTCAATTCCGCCACCCGCTCGACCATGCGGGACATCATATCCCCGGACCCGGCCATGACAAAAGTCACCTCCGGCATTTCCTTCAGTACCCGGGCGGCAGCGGCAATAAAGTAATCCGGCCCTTTCTGAAAGGTAATTCTCCCCATGAACAGGACAACCTTATCATCCCCGTCTTTCCGGATACGGCATATCTCCCCTGCCTCCCGATAGCTCAGGGCGTTATAAACGACAAAGATCTTTTCAGGGGCAATCCTATACCGGCTGACGATCATTGTTTTTGTGTAATGACTGACGGCGATGATCTTGTCCGCCTTCTCCATCCCCAAGCGCTCCAGTTCAAAAATCCCCTTGTTGATCTCCTCGCCGCTCCGGTCGTATTCCAGAGAATGGATATGGAGAATGAAGGGCTTCCCGGATGCCTGACGGGCAGCGATGCAGGCCGGAACGGTCATCCAGTCATGACCGTGGATGATGTCGAAGGTCTCCCGGGTGGCAATGAGGCCGCCGGCTTCCCCATAACGGCGGACTTCGTCAAAGAGATCGATGCCATAACCTACCCCGGCCGCCAGATAACTGTCCGCCGGCCAGTCCGAGGGCTCCTGGTATTCTCCTCCTGTTGGTCGAGCCTGCAGGTAAGGCCGGAGAATAATAGGACCAGTCAGGGAAGAAGGCATAAGGGAATGATTGACGGAAGGTTGTAATAGGGAATCCTGAGACAATGTCCTTTTTCTTCCCAAGGCGTCATTCAATACATCTGATGCCGAGATCAAGGTCAAAAGCGGGAAGGGACGGGACAACTCAATCCGGGGCATGACGAAGAGGACAGGATTGCCAAGAGTGGTGAGGGCTTTTGTTATCCCGTAACAGGCCGTTCCCAAACCGCCGCTGACTACAGGCGGAAATTCCCAGCCAAACATGAGCACCCGCATAAGCCCAAGTCCCTCCTTCCATGTCCGCTATCTATGTCAGATTAGCAAAGAAAAGTAAATAGACTCTATTAACCCCATCCCCACCCCTGCCCTCCCCTTGAAGGGGAGGGAGCTGAATGGTAATGAACATCTATCGCCCATCTCCAGCATAGCCCTCCTATTGCTCCGCCACGCTTATCCGATCCCTGCCGGTCTGTTTGGAATTTTTCAGGGCGGTTTTCGCCGCTTCCATGAGATCGCACACTGTCTCTCCCTGGTCAGGACAGGCGGCAATGCCCATGGAAATGGTTATCCGTCGCATGTGGGCGTGACCATCCTGAAGGGACAGATCCCGAATCATTGCGTGAAGATGCTCCGCCCGGCGCCGGCAGCTTACAAGCGAAGTATCGGGAAGGAGAATGGCGAATTCATCGGCCCCGTAGCGGCATGGCACATCAACTTCCCGGATATTCTCTCTCAGAAAGTTTCCCAGATCCCGCAGCACCATCCCGCTGGCGCCGTGACCGAAGACCTCTGTAAATTGTCCGAAATGATCTATGTCCATAAGGATGACGGCGATTTGCCGGCCCGTGCGCTGGGATATTTTCAATTCCCTGGCCAGCGTATCTTCGAGGTAGCGCCGATTGAAGCAACCGGTAAGGGCATCCCGAACCGACAGGTCATCAATCTGTTTCCTCAATTGGAGATTTACCAGGAGCAGGGTAAGGACATCCGCCGCCAAGGCAGCGAGACGCCTCTTTCCCGTCAGGGTATCTCCGGAGTCGGTTCCGGACCTTTCCGGTCCCCCATCCCCTCCCTGTCTGCTGCTTCCCACTGCCCCCACCGGAACGAGAAGGTGAAAAACGCCCAAGGTATCCTCACGGGCGGTCATGGGAATACAAAGGGATATCCACCGACTCGGATCATGATCGGCGTGGGGGCAAGCAGGCTGGTCCTTATCCTCCCGGACGATATGGATGCGCCGCCGCCGCAGGGACCAGCAGTCCTGGCCGGAAAAGGGATGCCACTGCCTTTCCTCTCCCCAGGATACGATGGGATCATGGAGATCCTGGGAGGAATGGCGGACGAAAAGCGCCCCTGTTTCCCCGGGGAACAATTGCGGTAAAAACCGGGCGGCAACCGCCTTGGCCTCCTCCTGGGTCAGGCATGAAAGGACGAGGTTTGCCATCCGTCCCAAGAGTCTCACCTCTGATTCACTGTGTTTCATGATCCCCTCTTGCTCCTCACATTACACATCCTCACCCGTCTCATAGTTCTTTCCCCTCAGGAGCGCCCCATAACGCCCCCGGTCAACCACCTCCTGGGCCCACTTCCCCTCTTTGCGGTCATGAACGACGACATCAAATATTTTTCCCCCTGCCAGTTTCCGGTGGATGATCTTCCCTATCCTGTTTTCAGCAATTTCTACATCATAGAAGAAGCCTCCTTCGGCGACCCTCCCGTTGATCTCTATGATCTCTCCAAAGTGGGAGGGGTTGAGAAAGACCGTGCCGTCTGCCTCCTCCAGACCCCATTGGTCATGGAGATGTCCCGTCAGGCAGAGGAGGACTGGGTTACGTTCACAGTAGCGGCGCAGGGCATGGGACCCCGTTTCACCCAAGGGAGCGGCAAAGTCATGAATCCCGTAGGCAGGCTGATGGGTGACGACGACGTCGGGCTGTACGGATTTGAAAAAACGGTACATTTCGTTATTGTCCTCGCTGACGCCCGTACCGGCGCGATAAGCCACGCCATATCTTTCGGGGATGCCGGGGGTCGTCCCGCCGGCGCCCCCATAACCGGCTATTTTCAAGGATCCCGCGGCATAGCACTTGAGATGCAGATCCCGGTCCCGGAGGGTTGTATGCCCCAGATCCATATCATGATTGCCGGGAAGGGTAAAGGCGCACCCGGGTGGAAGGAGGGAAAACATGTTCTCCAGGAGCCCATAGTTTTTCCGGAGAATTTGCCGGGCCCGGTACGTCTGATAGCGATAGCGGTCCCCCTTTTCCGCCACTTCACCGGCAAGGTCAGGATCTTCCAGGAGCTCGTCCACATAATCCTCCAGGGTCATGTCCCCTTTCCCTTTTCCCCTCCTCAGATTGTGAAAGTAAGTCTGGAGATCAAGGTAGCGTCTCGCCGTTGTCACGTTATGGAAGGGGATATCGACGATGTCGCCGGCGATGATGTACACATCGGCAGCAGTCAGGTTGAGGAGTTCCCGTACCCGCTCAAAGGAGCCATGTACGTCGGTCGCGTATATCAACTTCATGATTCACATTAAAATGATCGTCACGTTACACTGTTTGAGCTCATCAAATTTTCAAATGATGACGCCTTGCTCCAGTAAGGCATTTCCTGTGTCCAGACGAGTGTATCGGGGAGAAGTCGTCGGGAGCTCAGCAGCCGGCACAGCTCCTCTTCGCTGACCGGGCCTTGCTTGCTATTGCCATCTATCGAATAATACCACATTTTAATTTGAATCTTATCCGCCACAGAGGCGTCAATATTGCTTCGTTTTTTAATCTTGGGACGTCTGGTTGGCAAGTGTGATTTCTCAAGCGTAACCATTCCCGAATCACGCATTTGCTCAGTCCTAATTCTTTCCCTGGCTCTGTTCCAGAACAACAGAAGAATGCCGGCAATGATAAAAACCACGACCATAACTAAATATAGCATGTCAAGATTTCTCTCCAATGCACAGCCTCCCTTTCAGCAGTCTCTTGTAGAGACATAGTCCTATGATCTGCCCCCACTTTTTCCTTTCCTGCTTTCTCATTAACTGATTACTAATATCACATATTTCAGCAAGAACATCTACTGCCTTTTCAACATCGGTGATGTTTTATTCAACAATGCCGACAATAAACAAGATATTTACCCTTTATACCACCCTATCATATCTCATTACCTCTCCCTACCGCTATGGCAAACTTTATATACTTCAGTTCTCTTAAATTAAGATAAAAAAGTACTCAAGTTTGGCGGAGGAATAACCGATAGATTTGGTAAAGTTCAATATCATGAGCAAAACACGCGGAATAATTATTGGAATGTTTTTCTTGGTTTATAACAAGCTTTTCCAAAGGAAAGAGGGGAGGAGGACTCTGAATGCAAGAATTAGTAAGGACATTGATGAAGGCCTGCAAGGAAGGAAAGGAATGCGACGAGGAGACTGAGAAGATCAGAGAGAAAATCAGAAACTATGTCCGTGAGACACCGGAATGTGATCCAAGTTGACAGTCGTATTCAAGCGAAATAGGGGTCGTGATAGCAATGGAACAATTTCATGCGCTAATCCCAAGTGAAAATTCCGCCGATGTGGTGGGGTCCATCCTTTTGGTAAAATATCTTCGCTTAGATCTTCAAGGTCTGTGTTGTAAGGCATAGTGGTTCATGGTCACATGGAAAATGTTTTCATGGCGAGATGGCGTTAGTTTTTTTACCGGCGTGATCTCGCTATCTGTTACTAAAGCAAAAACGAAGGGAGGATACTTATGCAACCTCGATTTCATGCATGGCCACTTACTTAATTCCACCCTTCTCATTGATGGCTCACAGCACTGCTTCCGATGACAATAAGTGTACTTCCGCTTCTATTTATCATCTTTCATATAAACGTACCAGTAAGCTCCGGAAACAAAGACCGCAGCGCCAACAATATTGCCAAGAGTTACCGGGATGAGATTATTGATAATAAAGTCTGCCCAGGTGACACTCAAACCGGTACCGGCATATGTAGCACCTTCAAAAATCCCTGTTGGGATAAAGAACATGTTCGCTACACTGTGTTCGTAACCGAGTGTCACGAAGGCCATGATAGGCCACCATATAGCCCAGACTTTCCCGATAATGCTGTCGCTGCTGATAGCCATCCATACGGCAAGACAGACCAGCCAATTGCAACCTACTCCACGCAGGAATGCCTGGTCCCAACTTAGAGCACATTTTGCGCTTGCGATTTTGCCGATGTACTCATGCCATGGTGTTCCTGAAAACAGCCCTGACAAGTGCGCCAGGAAATACGCAACTATTAGCGCCCCGATGAAATTCCCGATGTAGACAAAGAACCAGTTTTTCATTAACCCCGAAATCCTCGCCTTGCCGGTCATACAGGAAAGTACTGGTATAGCGCAATTCCCGGTGAAAAGTTCTGAACCTGCGATGACCACCAGCATCAGTCCTACAGGAAACACTCCACCGAAAATAAGTTTTTGTAATCCCGGAGAATTTGTTGCCCATGTACCGGCAGCGGCAGTCACTGCAAGCTGCGCACCGAAAGCAATGTAAGCGCCGGCAAGAATGCCGAGCACCAGCATTTTGTCCCAGGGTAGGTTTGTCTTCGCAGTACCTGCTGAACACGCAGCTTCTGCAATCTCTTTAGGTGATTTGAATGGCATTAACCTCGCCTCCCATTAATTATTTATGTTCCCTCTCGACAACTGCTGCCGCGATTGCAGACTTCGAGTTTTCTTGGATTTCAGCCTTTCTTGTAATGATAAGGCGTAGCCATCGGGTCAACCCAACCCTTGTATGCTTTTTTTTCCTTCTTCATGATCCTTGCCTCCTCTCTTTTTCTTGTGGCCCTAAGATAATCCCGGAAGCAATTTTTAACAATCAGGCGGATTCTGAATAATAAATGGGAATAGGGCGCTTATATGGGTCAGGATGTTTGATGATGGAAATCAGGTTTTGTCTGATGGGATGTGGCTACGGTCATTAACGTATCAACAGAAGCTAATCCATTCTATTCTATGTATTCAGAATCATATGTTAATTTCTTCAAGTTCTTGCTGTAGTCACTCTTGAACATCCTTTGTAATCAATCAATATTCCTTTCAATTTTGTTGACACAATTACTTTGACCGTTTATATTTCCCAACAAACAAGATCCAATTTCATTTCTTAACCAAACAGTCCGATTCAAGGAGCAGTCCGTGAATAGGAAAACCAGCCGACTTATACTTCTCTCCATTTACCTCATATTTATGATCGTGGTGCTTGTTTTCGGTGGCTGCACTCCTGTGTATCGGGCTCAAGTCAATGGATTTGCAGATCCTGATTATGCAGGGACATTTGGTATGGAGAAATCATAAGTTCAGGATCAAGCAGGGATTTGCGAACAGTGTGGAGTGTACGTAGGAGCATAATTGAATGAACAATCATAACCAAAGCCACAGCGTCCTGATGGGCTACATATTGTGGATCTTCGGTTTCACAGGCTCACATAGGTTTTATTATGGCAAGCCTGTCTCAGGCACGATTTATTTTTTTACCCTTGGACTCTTGGGTATAGGCTGGCTTATTGATCTGTTCCTGATTCCATCAATGGCCCACAAAGCTGACTTGAGATATGCGGAAGGTAGAATCAGTTATAATGCAGCTTGGGTTCTGCTCACATTTCTCGGGATTTTTGGTATTCACAGGTTTTACATGGGGAAGTGGATCAGCGGCGTCTTGTATTTATTGACGGCAGGACTCTTCGGCATCGGCTACATTTACGATTACTGGACGATGAACGACCAGATAACGGTCATCAACAGTTCTGGACATTAAAGAATTCTTTTCCAAAAATGGAACCGATTATGGCGAAGTTGAGGCTACCATGGAAACAAATTTCAGGCAGGTAAAATCCAAGCTTGAAAAAGGATCGGCAGTTATTGTTTTTGATGATGAGGCCGAAATAACAAATATATTCCTGGCTGATCACCCTATTTTTAAAAAAGACATGAATAAAAGGGATAAGCGATATGAGTAACATGGGAGCTGTTACCAACCAAATGATCGAAGAGATCGGGACCATTGTCAACAATGGTTTGGATACACATGGCGCTCTACATATACTGAAGCTTATTGAAGGCCCACATTATTCGAAAAATTTTATGGAAGAGATGAGTTTATATAGCGAATTGCTCCCAATGGGGCGTGAAAAGCCTTTTACCCAAGAGCAACGTTATCTTCATTTTCTCTGGGATACATTCGACAAGCTTCCCATATGTCTTAATGCCAATTTTAGTATTATCTTCAGGAGGTTAATAGCTGAGCGACTATTTAAAAAGTGCGGCGTAGGTTTCATCTCTGAAGAAAATTTCAGGTTTAATTTTGGCCAATACATTGAGGTTGGTGATTTCGTTTTCTTCAATCGTGGCGTGTTTATTGACTCAAAAGGAGGCGTCACCATCGGCAACAATGTTGGCATCACTGAAGATGTGAGAATATTCACGCATAGCCACTCTGAATCTTCTCATATAATAAGAGAATACAAGCCGGTGGTAATCAAGGATTACGCCAAAATTTACACCGGCGCCGTGATCCTTCCAGGTGTGACCATCGGAGAACAGGCTATCGTTGCTTCTCATTCTTTGGTCACAAAAGACGTTCCCGCTAATACACTTGTTGCAGGAATGCCCGCTCAGGTGGTCAGGGAAAGGAAAACTGATGGTAAATCCGGCGATGAGCTGGATCACATCTGGTTATTTTAGTATGGCAACATTTCTTTCAAGAAGAAAAGCCCCTGGATCAGATTTGTATTAACCATGGTAATGACGCATATGAAGTGACAAAAGGGTGCTGATCGGAGTCAGGATATTTGCTGTTTGACATAAGATTTTGTCACATAAAAAACTTGACAGGTTTTTGGCTCCGTATTATATGGTGCGAAATTTTTTTTAAATATACCCCTACAGGCGCGGCGCTGTAAGGGAAGCAAGTAGTAAAGGTTGGGTAAAGGCATTTTGAGGTACAGCGGATGGCAGCCAGGCTCATCATGGCTTGGGGGCTCTTTTTCTTTCTGTCATAGATGCAATCCGACTTTACAGAAAGGAGGATTCAGGAAATGCCAGAAGGAAAAGTGAAATGGTTTAATGAGCAGAAAGGCTTC
>Ga0247841_10013373_pt1 | contig 10497 bp, 14 predicted proteins | sample LaCruzMarch2015__2_FD_192410 | JGI IMG/M metagenome (GOLD analysis project Ga0247841, IMG submission 192410) | Freshwater microbial communities from meromictic Lake La Cruz, Castile-La Mancha, Spain - LaCruzMarch2015_18m | ecosystem: Environmental > Aquatic > Freshwater > Lake | place: Spain...
CTCCGAGTGCGGGCTATCTCTGGATCGAGATTGGAATGCAGCCATAAACATTTTGAGATTGGGACTTCAATCTCTGCCAATCAACGGCTAGAAGCCCCGTCCTTCAGGGCGGGGAGAAGTCACATCGGTCTTCTTGAGAAGGTGAGTATCTTTGCTGATCCAGTAGTAAACGTCCAGTCTCATATTGCGGAAGAGTTCAGTGTAATTCATGCTGGGCATAGGCGCAAGAGATGACACCTCTCCGGCGAGCTGATCGGCCACTGTATTCATATCCATCTCTGCCCGGTGTGGTACGCATCCTGTTGGCGGAGGACAATCCCGTAAACCAGAAAGTCGCATTAGCCATGCTGAAAAAGCTGGGCTGCCAAACAGATGTGGTGGCCAACGGCCTTGAGGCAGTTAGGGCTCTGGAGAATGCTTCCTACGATCTGGTGCTGATGGACTGCCAGATGCCCGAGATGGACGGTTTCGAGGCCACCCGCGCCGTCCGGCAAAAAGAGTCGGCCGCGAGCAGTCCGAGCATTCCCATCATCGCCATGACCGCTTCCGCCATGCAGGCCGACCGGGAGAAATGCCTTCTGGCGGGGATGAGCGATTTCATAGCCAAGCCTGTCCAATCGGAGGAGCTGGCGGAGATGCTGGCCAGATGGCTGGCCATATCCAGGCACGATCCCGGAGAGGACGGAAAGGGATAGCCGGATGCATGCATCATCGGTTAAGACGAAAATCAATAATGGCGCGGCAAGAATTGTCCTTCTTCACGACCTCAAGCACAAAATTGATTGAATTATGGAGATGATGATTATACCTGGGGTTTACGAAATTTTACCACAGAGTCGCAGAGCGCGCAGAGGACGAACGAACGGAGACGACTATTACTTGATTGCTGGTAATAAGGTAAATTTCACGTCTCTGCGAACTCTGCGCCTCTGCGGTTAATAATATTATAAATTATAAAATTAAAACGGTGGGCTCTGCCCTGCTCTAAGCTATTTTGCCCAGAGACGTAAGGAACAGCACGAAGAAGATCCATCCCAGCAGCCTGAGAATCACGACCACGTATCTGGATCTGCCCAGGGGGCTGAACTCCTGGGGAACAGAGGAGATGATGGCGCTGGCCCCGGAGGTGAAGTAGGTGGCGCTGAGCAGGAGGGCCTCCCAGAAGGATACCTCGCCTGCTCGCGGCGGGCTATCTTTGCCACGAATGGCGCGCCGTCTATTTCCGGACGCCTCCGGGCCCTTTGATCTGCTGATGCTCTTGGTGACGAAGAAGAATGCGCCGCCCAGCAGGATGAAGAGCATAGACCATCCCAACGGTCGCACGGGGCGCAGGCCGTAGCCGTTGGTGGCCCAGGCCAGGAGGTCGAAGAACCAGCTATCGACCTTGCCCTGGCGGAAAAGCTCCTCTCTGTGCTTGCAGCGATAGGAGTAGTAGCATTCGCTGGCGTCGTCGGTGAAGCCTTGTTTCTTGAAGTTTTCAATCAACAGGTAATAAGCGGTGTCGTCGTAGGCCAGGTCGTTGATGCTCGACCAGCGGATATTGAGCTTGTCGTACTTGGTCCGATTAAGGGAGAGTGTGCCGTTGATTAGAGCGCCGCTGAATATGGCTTCTTTGGAGAACTGACTATCATCAAAGCAAGCGTTTAATAAATCAGAATTCGCAAAATATACGCTTTGTTCAAAAATCACATTCGGAAAGTTAGCATCTTGATAAAAGTGCGCGCCATTAAAATTGGCAGTCTCGTTAAAATAAAGAGAATATCCCCAGAAGGTTTGATTAAACACTGCCTGAAGAAAGTAGGCATCAGTATTGAACCGAGCGCCCTGGAAATTCGTGTTATTCTCAAATACTGCTCCTTGAAAGGAGGCCCAGCGATTAAAATGTGATGATTCAAATATGACTGTTTCGGCAAATATTGATTTGTCAAAATACACGGATTCGAATTGAGCGCCTGAAAAATAGGCATTCTGATTGAAAAGAGCTCCCATAAAGTCTGCATTCTGACTGAACTTAGCCCCTGATAAGTACACAGATTCATCGAACTCATCGCCGTTAAAGCTCACGTTCTCTGCAAAGTATACACCATTCAGGTTCAATAGTCCGTCAAACTTAGAATTCGTAATCGAAATAGCAGACTTTACTTGCTTGGCTTTGGGCAACAATTTATATTTTTGGATCTCATAATTAGTCCTTTCCAGCGGCATCATCGGTAGATCTAATCCGCCAACATCTAAATATCCTAAAATAGTAACATTATCATACTCCACCGGTTGCCCCAGCTCTATCTTCTTGAGTATCTCCTCAGCCTGCACCACTTGGGAAGGCTCCGCCTGCGCAGCCAGCGCCAGAAATAAAAGTAAAATCAGAGATAGAACCAGAATCCGCCCGCGCAGCCTTGCCATCGTCGCATCTCCCTCACGCTTTGCAAGATAATAGTGGTAGTAATAGGTAATATCTCTGCTGGCAGGGCAAAGAAAAAGTGGATGATGCCGATCTAATCGATCTTCTTGAACATGCTTCCCTTCACGCCGCAGACCGGGCACTTCTCCGGGGCCTCGCGCTCCACAGTCATGCCGCAGACCGGGCAGACGAAGTAGGGATAGCTCTCCTTCTTGGTCTCCAGGCTTTCCAGCATATCATGATAGAGTCGGGCGTGGTACTCCTCCACGGCATTGGCGTAATTGAAGCTTCGCTCTGCGTCCCTGGCGCCCTCGGCCTTGGCTGCCGCGATCATCTCCGGGTACATCTCCTTGAACTCGTGCGTTTCGCCTGCTATCGCCTCGCGCAGGTTCTCCTTGCTGGTCTTGATGGCCTTGAGGGCGCGCAGGTGATTGGCAGCGTGCACGGCCTCCGCTTCGGCTGCGGCGCGGAAAAGCTTCGCTGCCTGAGCGAAGCCCTCTTTATCCGCCTGGGCGGCAAAAGCGCTGTACTTCCTGTTCGCCTGCGACTCTCCGGCAAAAGCCTCCATCAAGAATCCTTCGGTCTTGGTCATTTTTAATCACTCCCTGCTATGGCATTGTCTTTTCTAGCTGTGCTAACTTGGCCTGCAAATTGGTTAAGACTTTCGGGCTCATGCGTCATTGAAGCTTTGCGCCTTCGCGTGAACCCGCAATCTCATGCGAAGATCGCGAGGAAGCCAATTCGATGATGAAAAATCTATATATCTGTGCATACATACATTGATACATGGCCTCCCGGAATATTTCCATAAGAGATGATGTATACAATTTACTTAAAGGTGCAAGAAGAGATGAAGAAAGCTTCAGCGATGTCATAGAAAGGCTGCTTAAAAAGGACAAAATAGACCTGTCCGAATACTTCGGAGCCCTCAAGGATAGTCCATTGTTGGATAAGATTGAGGCTGATTCGAAAAGGGTAAGAGAGATGGCGAGGCCGAGAATTTGATCATCTTGGATACCAGCGCTTTGATCGATCTGTTTCGAGGCGGCGAGGAGATCCGAAAAATGGTAGATGGTGACATGGCATCGACCGCTATCAACTATCACGAGATCTATGTCGGCATCAAGCGCAATAAAGCAAAGGCTGAAGAAAGATTCTTTACGAGATTTTTTTCCGATACTAAAATATTAAATATGGATAGAACTTCTGCTGAAATTTCAAGCGAGATTATGAGCAGGCTTCTTGCCCTGGGGATTGCCGTTAATGCATTCGATGTTCTGATTGCTGGAATTGCAGTGGCAAATGGAGCCGAGACCCTGATTACACGAGACAGAGATTTCGAGTCTATTGCTAAAGTGACTGAACTGAATATAATAGTATATTGATAATTGAGATTCGACTGTGATAAATTTTTGGAGATGCGAATGCCTGACGACCTTGACGGGGTCTCTGAGATCTTTTGCAGTTATGCGAGTGTGGCAAGAAGAAGGCAATGATGAAGCCCAGGCATCTGGTCATATCTGCCATCTTTAAATTCTTGGAGATCAGAAAGTCCGCCCGCAAATGAGCGAGAGAATCATAGAGGTCAAGGATCTCGAATACAAATACGGCGACTTCAAAGCCGTTGACGGCGTCTGCTTCTTCGTGCGGGAGGGAGAGATCTTCTCATTCCTGGGGCCCAACGGGGCAGGAAAGAGCACGGTCATCAATATTCTCACCACGCTTCTGCCTGTCCAGAAGGGCAGCGTCAATATCGCCGGATACGACCTGGCCAGAGAGCCGCAAGAGGTGCGCCGCTCCATCGGCATCGTCTTTCAGGATGAGACGCTGGATCGCGACCTCACCGTCTGGGAGACTCTGGAGCTGCACGGTCGCATCTATTCCATGCCCAAATCGGAACGAAAAGAGAGAATTGACGAGATCATCAAGCTGGTGGAGCTGGAGGAGAAGAGGAATGTGCGCACCCGCTTTCTCTCCGGCGGCATGAAGCGCAGGCTCGAGATTGGCCGGGGGCTGATGACCAGGCCACTGGTGCTCTTCCTGGATGAGCCCACCATCGGCCTGGACACCCAGACCCGGCGCCGTCTGTGGGACTACATCAAAAAGGTCAACGATTCCGGCACGACCATCTTTCTTACCACTCACTACATGGATGAGGCGGACCAGGTCAGCAACTGGATCGATATCCTGGACCACGGCAAGATCATCGCCTCCGGCGATCCGACCAGGCTCAAAGATGCCCTGGGAAATGATATGATCTACCTGGACACCAGCGACAACGCCGCTGCGGAGAGCATGCTGCGGGGCATGAAGGCCGTTCGGAACGTCAAGACTGCCGCCGCAGGCCTGGCCGTCACCATAAACGCGGACGGTACACGCTGCCTTCCCATCATCATGAACAGGCTGCGGGAAAGGGGCATCGATATCGTCAGCGTCAACCTGAAAAAGCCCACCTTGGATGACGTCTTCGTGCACTACACGGGAAGAGATATCAGAGAGGCAGGGGCGGGCAAGCTGCCCCGCCTGCCCCAGTCCAAAGGAGGCCGGTGAAAATGAGCTGGGAATTTCTGACCATCTACTGGCGCGACATGCTTCGCTTCGTGCGCTTTAGAATTGCTCTCGTCGTCTCTCTCATCCAGCCGGCCCTGTGGATGGCGCTTTACGGGGCAGCCATGTCCAGCAACTTCTCCCGATTAAGCTTTGGCATGACCGTGCCCGAGGGCGCGATCGCTGTCTCCTACCTGACCTTCATGGGGGCGGGAGTCATCGCTCTGACCACTCTATTTACCAGCCTCTTTGGCGGCATCACTCTGCTGTTCGACAAGAACTGGGGGCTGATGAGGGAGCTTTTGGCCAGCCCCATGCCCCGCAATCACATCATCCTGGGCGTGGGCCTTTCCGGCGTCACCAAGTCCTTCATCCAGGTGATGGTCATCATGGGCTTTGGCCTTCTCATCGGGGTGCGCTTCTTTCCCGGCTACACCTTAGTGGAGACGACAGGTGCCATTTTGGGAGTATTGCTCTTTGTGGGCGTCTTTTCCTTAGGATTTCTCTTCCTCTCCTCAGCCATATCCATGAGCATGGACACTCCAGAGGGGCTGCAGGCCGTCATCACCCTTCTCACCCTGCCCCTGTTCTTCGCCAGCAATGCCCTCTACCCTATCGATGCCTTTCCTGGTGTGATGAGAACGCTCGCCCAGTTCAATCCGCTTACCCATCTGGTGAACGGAGTGCGCTACTTCGCCGTAGGAAAGGACTTTTACGCCATCGGCATTCATTATGTCTACAGCAGCTCCGACATCATGCTCTCCTTTTTGGCGCTGATGGGCTTTGCCGCAGTTATGTTCCTGGTGGCCTGGCGGGTTTTCAAGAATGCAGTGGTCACCTGAATTGCAATCATGATTATCATAATAGGCGAAAGGAGGAATAGGATATGAAGATCTTAGGAATTTGCGCCAGCCCGCGGGGCTCCAAGAGCACGACCCTGCGACTGGTTCAGGCCGCCCTGGACGGGGCGAAGGCCTCTGGTGCAGAGGTGGAAATGGTGGACGTCTGCCAACTGGACATCAAGTACTGCAACGCCTGCACCGTCTGCTTCAAGGAAGGGAAATGCGTGCACAAAGACGACTTCCAGGGTCTTTACGACAAAATCCTGGCTGCGGACGGCCTGGTCTGGGGTTCGCCCAACTACTTCGACACAGTCACCGCCCAGATGAAGACGCTCATCGACCGCATGGCGGACGCCATTCACTGCCAGCTTCTGCGGGGCAAGTACTGCGTCAGTGTGGCCAGCGGCGGCAACAACTACGATCAGGTAACGAGCTATCTGGACGGCCTGATGATCCACTTCGGAGCCTTTGTCACAGGAAGCGTGGGAGCGACCATGTCCCAGGGGCCGGCAGCTCTAGAGGGGACGGAGAAGAAGGCCAACGTTCTGGGAAAGACCCTGGCCGAGGATATCAGGACCAAGCGCGACTACATCGAACAGAGGAAGATGCATGAGGAGATCCGGGAGTACTTCAAGCGCCTGGTGAAGATGAACAAAGAGAGCTGGGAGCACGAGTACGAGTACTGGAATCGTCTCAACTGGAACTAGGAGAGTAATGTTCATGCTGACACTGGAAGAAGGCCGTCTGGCCGTCCACCTGGCCAGACAGGCTCTGACCGGCTACACCGAGAAGAAGAAGATCATCGAGCCCCGGGGCCTGCCGCCCGTGTTCAAGGAGAAGCGGGGCGTCTTTGTGACCCTGCACGAGGACGGCGACCTGCGCGGCTGCATCGGCTATCCTCAGCCCGTCATGGCGCTTGGCAAAGCGATCGTGGACTCGGCCATCAATGCAGGCTCTCGCGACCCGCGCTTTCCCTCTGTGCGCCCGGACGAACTCGGGCGAATCGAATTGGAGGTGACCATTCTCACCCGGCCCGAAGCCTACACCGCTCCCAAAAAGGAGCTGCCTGAGCGGGTGTTGGTGGGCCGGGACGGTCTGATCGTGACCAGAGGTCCTTATTCCGGACTGCTCCTGCCCCAGGTGGCAGCGGAGTGGGGCTTCGACTCACGAGAGTTCCTCTCCCAGACCTGCGTCAAGGCCGGGCTACCAGCGGACGCCTGGCTGGACGAGGACACAAAGGTGCAGCACTTTGAGGCGCAGATCTTCGCCGAGGTGGCCCCGGAAAGAGAGGTCTTCGAGAAGAGCTTCCCGGATAGAGGATGCGGGACGGTGTAGAGAGGGAAATCAAATCTCCTGGGAAAAGTTTTTAGCCAAAGTTAACCTAATTTAACGCATGGCCAGTGCAGTAAGACCGAAGGAATCCCAGGGATGCGTTATAGGATCGAAGATCACGCGCAGCGATCAGACGCAAATCCAAGATCTGATTGATGCCGGAGTCTATCTCAACGCATCGGACTTCGTCAGAGAAGCTATCCGAGACAAACTGGCGGCGATAAAGGTGATAAAATGCCGTGACGTTGATTATGAGACGGCAAAAAAGGAGATCATTGGATACTTCCAGAGAAAGCAAGAAGCTTATCCAGATGAGATATCTCAGGATCTGGAGCTGGATTTTGACCTGGTGCGTTGCATTACTGCCGAGCTGAAGAAAGAGGGCCGTCTGGAGGCAGTTTGATGGATTGCTACGAAGAGGGCGATGCATTGCATGGTGCAAAGATCTACGCCGAGGCTCGAAAGATGCAGGGGCCGGTGGTTATTGTGAAGAGCGGCAGGCACAGGGCGCAGAGCATCACACTGATAGAGAATGCACAAGCGGTAATCATCCAGAAGCTGAGATGGATTCCGGAGCATTAGGAGCGAAGGTCAATCACCTCAAAATATCCAATAGTCCTTGCTGAAATACTGCGTTCTCTCCGTTGCCATGCGGCACTCTTCCGCCAGCTCAGGCAGAAGACGGGGATGAAGGTGATTTTCCGGCTCCTCGATGCCTATCAGCTCCGGTGGGCAGGGGTCGTAAAGCAACGTCAGGTAGGCCAGCATTTTCAGGGTGCCGTCGGAGGCAAACTTGGCCAGGATGGGCTGCTCGAAGGGAGCGTCCTTGATCTGCAAAAGGAGACGGCCGTCGGGCATGAAATGAGACTCCACTTTTTCAAGCCTTGGCACACGTTCGGATGGTGCTTTTAAGACCTTCTCTAGCCGGTCTTCATGTTGTTCTTTGAGGTACTGAATCACATTAGGAAGGTTGTCCCCCGTCTCGGAGAGCCTCTCCTGGGCACCAGCCTCTGGAACACCACGGGTGGCGTCAGCGGTCAGGTAGGAGAGATACCACCCGGCAATGAAGCGACGCAGTGCGCTGATTCTGGGGCGCCTGGCTAGCTTGCCTAAGGTGCTGACTGCCAGCACATCGGAAGAGGTTAGTTTCTCGTGAATTCGCATCTCTCTTTCGTCAGGCTGGTCTCCGGTGACGACCATGCCCTCGCCGTTCTTAAAGTCGAGAAAACGAAAGGGCTTGCCTTGTCCTCGTCGATGGTGAGATGGTAAGTGATTAGATGCGAATCCCGGCTCTCTCGGTAACCTAGCTCGATCTCAATGGGTCCAGTCGAGCCACGGGTTCGAAGCTCCTTGAACCGGCCTCGTCTGTCCCAGGCTTTGCGCAAGCCTGCAGAGAAGCATTCCGAGAGAAAGGCAAAGACATCGAATATGGTCGATTTGCCGCTGCCGTTGGGGCCGAGGAAGACTGTGAACGGGGTAATGCCTTTGAGGTCGAGGTCGTGCAAAGCACGGTAGTTCTTTACGTGAAGGGACTCGATTTGCGGGACCGATGGAGATGGGCGAGGTTGGGGATGCATGAAATCATACACCATGATTCAAACCGGCCATCAATGCAGGCTCTCGCGACCCGCGCTTTCCCTGCGTGCGCCCGGACGAACTCGGGCGAATCGAATTGGAGGTGACCATTCTCACCCGGCCCGAAGCCTACACCGCGCCCAAAAAGGAGTTGCCTGAGCGGGTGTTGGTGGGTCGGGACGGGCTGATCGTGACCATTGGTCCTTATTCCGGCATGCTTCAGCCCCAGGTGGCAGCGGAGTGGGGCTTCGACTCACGAGAGTTTCTCTCCCAGACCTGCGTCAAGGCCGGGCTACCAGCGGACGCCTGGCTGGACGAGGACACACAGGTGCAGCATTTCCAGGCGCAGATCTTCGCCGAGGTGGCACCGGAAAGAGAGGTCTTCGAGAAGAGCTTCACAGAGAGCCCCTGTGGAACGGCATAGAGGGATGCGTTATAGGATCGAAGATTACGCGAAGCGATCTGACGCAAGCCGAGATGGCTTGTGGCGATCCTTCTCGAAATATAAGAAAACAATATTTTTGTACCATAGGATTCTTATATTCATAGTGGATGAACTGGTTGAAAGATATTATCTTGGATCACGGTGCCGAAATTCGGTGCCCATCGCGTTCATGATCGAAACCCCAGAGCGGGCATTTATAAGAAAGATGCGTCTGGAGATGTATTTTGCTATTGGCCACAGGTTGTTAGGATCATGAGAAGAATTATGAATTATTCACACGAAATGGAATCTGAGCAGGTGCGAAATACTTTCAGGACTCTACAAATCGGATAATTTTGAGAAAAGTATATATACTTGGACAGTGAATTCCTATTTGATAACATTTTAAATTTGCTTCGAAATAAGATCATACTAGAAGATACTAGGAGTCGCCTACAAATGTTCGAAGAGCTTTTAGAGATATACAAAACAAAGGCCGAAGAGATTGAGAAAAATAGAAAAGAAGCAGAGGCCATGCTTTTGCTGTTTTCAGCCATCGAAAAGATATCCAGGGAGCTTGACTCCAAGCAGAGCGATGTAGAGCTCCTCGGCAGGCTGATCGATCAGGTTGATCGCCTATCCAAAGAGGTATCTGATCTGAAGAGCCAGCTTCGCGCCCGGCAGGGACGACCTGCGCCCATTCAGGAAACGAGCTCAGGAGACGGAAAGGCCCTGGATAACCATGCCAGATCTCTCATCGATATCATGGACGAGAGGCCGGGAAGGTATACAACCAGCGAGCTGGTGGACATGCTGGGCTTAAATAAGACTACGGTAATAAGCGTGATGAAGCGCGCTCATGAACTCGACCCGAAACATGTCAGGATGACTCAAGGAAAGAGGCGCAAGCTCTACCTGTCTTATGTGTCTGAAAATGAGGCGCAGACGGCAGAAACGTCGCCTGGATCAGGTGAATCGGACCGGATGAAGCAAGAGCTGATGGCCATGACCTAGTGGCCATGACCTATATGATAAAAACCGATAGATAATTCGTAATTCACAATCTGTTAAAGGTCACGCTGCCGGTGGTTTTTTCCGGCTGCTCTGACCCGTAATATGTTTTTTCCCGCTTGTTATAGAAAATGTCAATCACTATTTTATTTATAAGTAAAAACCATTACTCTAATTGACCTGACAGAAAACGCCTTGACAACAAAATGGAGCTTGACCGACAATATTGTTAATTGTAGTGACTTCCTCCCTGGCCTAAAGACCAGGGCTTCCTGCTTCACCGAGCCGACGCTTACTTAGACGTATGCCTAAGCCGGAGGTCAGTTCTCCACAGGCTATCCCCCTCAGTCCGAGGGTTAAGATGT
>Ga0247841_10013376_pt1 | contig 10495 bp, 5 predicted proteins | sample LaCruzMarch2015__2_FD_192410 | JGI IMG/M metagenome (GOLD analysis project Ga0247841, IMG submission 192410) | Freshwater microbial communities from meromictic Lake La Cruz, Castile-La Mancha, Spain - LaCruzMarch2015_18m | ecosystem: Environmental > Aquatic > Freshwater > Lake | place: Spain...
ATACTTTCCCATGTATCCTCAATATCGCCTGTGGTTCGCCAGGAATTTCCATCAACTTCGGCACCCCATTCCCACACATTTCCCATTCCATACTGACACAGACTGTAGTGAATGTCACGGTTTACGTTACGGATTGCACGTTTCATAACCTGGTAAGGATGTTTGAGTTGCTCAGAAGTCGGGTTGGGTGCAATTCTGCCATACGAACACCAGTCATATTTCAGGTAATCAATCCCCCAGCCGGCGTAGGCCTGTGCATCTTTCTCTTCAAAGGTATAGCTGCCTTCATACCCGCCGCAGGTCTTCGTTCCGGGAGAGGAATAGATCCCGATTTTCAGCCCAAGTGAATGAACATAATTACAAAGGGCGTACATGTTCGGAAACTTTGAATTGGTGAGGATATTTCCATCCTTATCATGTTTATCTTCCCACCCGTCATCAATATTGATATAACTCCAGCCATAGTCGATCAGCCCGCTGGATTTCATCTCCAGTGCCGATTGACGGACTTTTTCGTCACTCACGCTCAGCCCCCAGCAGTTCCAGCTATTCCATCCCATTGGAGGTGTCAGGGAGATTTTATTTCCCACAATGACCTTCAAATCGCTTTCTGTAACTCCAAAGGAATTTTCCACATTCAGTTTTACGAGGAACTCTCCCTTTTTGGATAGCATGCCTTTGATTATTCCGTTTTCTGCATCTATTTTTAACCCTTCCGGAAGATCTCTTGCTGAATATTTCAATGGCGGTTCACCTGTTGCGGCCACTTTGAAAAAGAATGGCGCCCAGGGCCTTACCCCAAAAACTTTTGCTCCGTTGATTCTGGGATCTTTCGGTGGTTTGGGAGTTAAAATGTAGGGAATTTCAAGAAATTCAGAAACCGTTTGCCCTGAATTCATTTCCCGGAAAGTAACAGCAGCGTAGGATGGCTTACTTTGGTCTGATACAATAGAGAAAGAATAATCATTTTTCGAATTTTTCAGCAGATCCATGTCTGCCTTAATTCCAGATATAAGGTTTCCGTTATCGCGGGAGATAACTTTAATGGTCAGAATTCCTTTGAAATCATCTTTACCGGAGTTATTTAATATGGTTATCTTTTTGGAAAGCAAACTGTCTCCCGTATATTCGAACCCTGTGGATGTAAAATCGAATTTTACATAATCCCTGAGTCCAACCATTGCAATCTCAAAGGGTTTTGAAAACATCCCACCTGCGCCATGCTGGTCATAAGCTCTTACAGCGATCACGTTTTCCTTGTCCCAAAGTATCCGGGGATCATTGACAGGCAAAACATACCTTCTGCTCATTGACCATACTCCTTCAACTTTGATAAAATCATCTGATTGCATTTCTTTTTGCAGTATAGACTTTCCGTTTTCACCGATCAATTCACCGTTGAGATAGACCTGGTCGCAATCATCGATCTTTCCAAGAACGAGCTGGATGCTGTCTTTGACAAGAGCATCTTGCTTTAATGAACTTGGAATAACCATCCTGATCCGGTACCATGCGTAACCATCATAACCGGTATAACCCTGATTCTCCCACCAGTCATTGGGATTTATAGTATCCCAGGAAGCATCGTTGAAATCCTTTGCTGCCCATGCTAAACTATCCCCGGTTTTAAATTTCCAGGGTTGGTTAAGATCGATCAGGCTTTGTGGTTCTTCATGAGAACAAGAAATAAAAACAAGTAAAAGAAAGTAAAATGCAGGGGCCAGAACTTTTTTCATGTTTTCAGGATTTAAAGGTATAATAAGTTATATGTATAAATAGTGACAACCTCTGATAGCTTATAATATCTTAGGATGCTTTACCATGTTTCAAATGTACATAAAAATGGGTTTGTATTTTTTGACTATCTTTGCAATTGATTTAAGATTCTACTGGTTCTCAAATGAAACAACCCTTCCGGACAGTTTTTTCATTACTTTTACTGATTGTATTCCTTACCGGAACTACAGGGATTTCATTCTTTATACATGAATGCACCAGCAGCCAGACAACGGAAGTTTTTCCTTTCCCGGAAATTTTAAATAATACAGTCTCTTGTTGTTGCAATGAAGAGATTCAACAGAAATTTCCATGCGACGACCCGGTATCGTCTTTTAGTGCTCCGGAATGTTGTAAGAACACGCATATTTACCTTAAGGCATCTTTTACTGGATTCCCTGTTTTTCATAAATTTAATCCGGAGCTTGTCCAAAAAATTATCTCAGCAGATCTCCTTAATTTTTCTTGCAAAGATCAGCATATTGAAATTCCGGTGGTTTATCATCGGGTTGATCATCCGCCACCACGATCCGGCAGGATCCTCGTCAATTTCCTTCAACAGATAAAAATACCCGAACCGGTTTCCTGATTGTTTTACTGACCAGAGGAATTATTTTCTCATGGAAGGAGTGTGTTTTTACTTGAAACATTCATTTATATTCAGGGAACAAAATGAAAACAATTAAATATTTATTTCTTTATGCACTATTTCTGGCAATTAGTTTTACCCGACCGGCAATTGCCCAGAACATCTCCGGTTTTGTCTATGAAAAACAAGCAGACAGTGTAAGATCACCGCTTGTCGGAGTTAATGTTTACTGGATCGGTACCACAAGAGGGACTTTTACGGATGAGAATGGTAAGTTCAGGATATCCAGACAAGGTATTACAGATACCCGCCTCTTGGTCAGTATCCTGGGATACCGGAAAGATACCCTGGAAATTTCGGGCAACAAGATGAAATTAGAAATTGAACTTTTACCGGATAAGCAGCAATTAGGGGAAGTCGAGGTAAAAGGCAGGCAGGACAACACTTTCATCTCCAGGATGCGGACACAGGCCACAACCGTAATTACTACAGGGGAGTTGCAACGGGCTGCTTGCTGTAACCTCGCTGAAAGTTTTGAAACAAACGCTTCAGTCGATGTTTCCTATTCTGATGCCATTTCGGGTGCCCGCCAGATCCAGCTTCTCGGATTATCCGGTATTTACAGCCAGGTCATGACAGAAAATGTCCCGCTTTTACGTGGTTTGGCCACATCGTATGGATTGAATTATATTCCCGGTTCATGGATGGAATCGATCCAGGTGGCAAAAGGGACATCTTCGGTTGTACAGGGATATGAGTCAATCACGGGACAGATCAATGTTGAATATAAAAAGCCGGAAAACAGTGAAAAACTTTTCCTTAATGTTTATGGAAACAGCAACCTCAGGGCGGAAATAAATGCTGACGGGGCAGTTAAGATCAACGATAAACTTAGTACTTCCCTGCTTTTGCATACAGCGATCTTTCAGAATAAATTTGACCGGAATGACGATGGGTTCATGGATCTGCCAAAGTTTACTACCATTACAGCAATGAATCGCTGGGATTATATTGTTCCGAACAAGTGGGTTTCTCGTTTTGGGTTTAAATATCTGTATGAAGACCGCAACGGCGGACAGATGCAATTTGATAAAAGCACATGGAATACCGATACTACGGGTATTACAAATGATTCCAAAAAGTATGGGATCGGAGTGAAGACCAACCGTGTCGAAGGATTCTGGAAAAATGGGATCTTTATCGGCCCGGGTGGCAAATCGAGCCTGGGACTGATCCTTTCAGTGATCAATCACCAGCAGGATGCATTTTATGGGATCAATCTCTATCACGGCCATGAACAGAATTTCAATACAAATCTTATATTCACTTCTTCATTCAATGGTGGAAAACATAAGATATCAACGGGAATGAGCTATTTCGTGGACGATTACAGTGAAAATTACATCCAGACCCGGTTAGAATATCGTTACCAGACGATGCCACCGGATTCGACGGCAACGGACGCTGATCTTTTCACCCTTGTGAATGATTCGGTTTTTACCTATCTCATGGACAGGAATGAATGGAACACGGGCGTTTTTTTTGAATATACTTTCGACCTTTGTAATAAGTTTGCGTTGATTGCGGGATTGAGAGGAGATTACAACAACCGGTTCGGATTTCTTGTGACCCCGCGACTCCATCTGAGGGCAAACCTTACCAAAGACATTACCTTGCGTGCATCGGTTGGAAAGGGATACCGTTCACCGAATCTCCTGGCTGAAAACAGCGCCGTGTTTGTCAGCCAGCGTGTTTTGTACTTCGCTCCTGATCTTGGGAACGAGGAAGCATGGAATTATGGACTGAATTTTGCCTGGAACTTTTACCTGTTCAAACAGAAAGCCGAATTATCGATTGATGCTTACCGAACCAGTTTTATCAAACAGATCGTTGTTGATCAGGATAGTTTACCCACTGCTGTATTCTTTTATAACCTTGACGGGAAATCCTATGCAAACAGCCTGCAGGCACAGTTGACTTTTTCCCCGGTCAAACAGTTTACCATTACCGCCGCATTCCGTATCAACGATGTGAAAATTACTGAGAGAGGCACATTACGCCAAAAAGCAATGGTTAATCAGTATAAAGGATTGCTTTCCCTTTCATATGCTACTAAATTTGAAAAATGGAAATTTGATCTTACCGGTCAACTGAATGGCCCGGCAAGAATCCCGGATACGTATAAAATGCCGGTCAAACTACAACGGTCTTCTTATTCTCCTGTATGGATCAATCTGTTCGCGCAGATTACAAAAAAGTTCAAACACTTCGACATCTATCTAGGAGGAGAAAATCTTACAAATTTCCGGCAGATGGATCCCATCTCCGAATACTGGAAACCCTATCATACACATTTCGATGCTTCGATGGTCTGGGGACCGGTTGTCGGCATTACAATTTACGCAGGTATTAGATTGAAAATTAAATAATTAAAAATTTCAAATTTTAAAGTACGGATCATGAAGAAACAAATTATGACAAGCAGAGTATTCCTGGTGATGAGTGTTCTGTTATTTACGGCATTTAATGGATTTTGCATGCCGGATAAAAATTTAGAGATAAAGATCAAAACCTCCGCAGTTTGCGGGATGTGCAAGGACCGGATAGAGCAGGGACTTGCTTTTGAGAAAGGGATAAAAGATGTGAGTCTTGATGTTGAAACGAAAATTGCAACGATAAAATACAATCCGGCAAAGATCAATCCTGATGAGATCAGGAAAGCGATCTCGAAATTGGGATATGACGCTGATGAAGTTCTGGCAGATAAGACGGCATATGACAAACTTCCGAAATGCTGTAAAAAGGACGCATCCAAACATTGATTCAGTGAATTGACACTACCTGATTTAATACTTATATCCTGTACCACAAGAGTTTTCAATAACACCTCGTTCCCTGATTAGTAAAACATGACCGTTGGTATCGACTGTAACCTCAGCGGGGTAAGTAAATCCACAAAAATTAGAAGGTGCTAATGTAGCTGTGTACGCGCCAACATTAGGTATCAGAACTAAATCGTCAACTGCTACATTTGGGAAATCAGCTTCATTTTGTATTATATCTAATGGGGTGCATGTTGCACCTGTAATAATTGCCGGTGAATAATGTTCGTATTCTTTTAGAGTACTTATAAATGGACCATGTGTTCTATAAAGTAACAGTCTTAAACCAAGATGATTAATTCCAGTATCTAAAATTATGTATTTTTTACCTTTTGAGTACTTAATATCCAAGACCTTACTTAATAAAATAGCTGATGTTGAAGTTAAATATCTGCCACTTTCAAAGAATTTATATTTAACTCTGTCGAGGAATTGTTTTTTACTTTTAAACAAATCAGCTAAACCGGTTTTTAATATATTCATGTTTAATCCTATCTGGTCTGCTGATTCTACTACTCCAAATCCTCCGCCAAAATCCAGGAAATCCAATTGATTGAGTTCGTCTCTATGTTTTTCTGCAAATTCTATTAAAAATGATGTGTTTTGAATAATATTTTGAGCATCAAAAAACTGTGAACCAGCGAACATAAAAAGCCCATTAATATTTACCTCATTCTTGTATTTTCTGATTAAAGGAATTACATCATTTTCGTCAATACCAAATTGAGAAGAAATACCCCCCATTTTTATAACAGAATTACGATTAGAGAAATCCGGATTAATCCTTATTGATATATTTAAAGGTTGATTTGATACACTTGCAATGTTTTGTAGATCTCGTTCAGATTCGACATTGAACGATAGGATACGATTCTGTAAACCTAATAATATTGCTTCTTTACTTTTTATTGGACCTCCTAACACAATTTTTTCAGGATGAATTTTTAATTTAATAACCTGTTGTAATTCACCAGCAGATGCTACCTCAAAACCCAAACCTGCCTGATTAAACAGATTTAAGACAAATGGATTAGGATTAGCTTTTACCGAATACAATAAGCGTGATTCAACAGGCAGGGCTGACTGTAGTTCAACTAATCTATTATTTAGTTCATTAACGGTATAGATAATTAACGGTGTTGAAAATTTATTTACTATATCAGCAATGTTAATATTGAGTTTAGGCTGCAAATTGTGCATAACTATTTATTTTGAGTGAGAAGGAAACTATATTACATATGAATAGAGATCAGTCCATCAAATTCTCAAGCAATCTGAATATCGGTTGATCAAGTTTTTTTTCTGTAGGAAAAGCTATGGAAAGAAGACCATGTCCGACAGTGACTGAAAGCGTCGTGAACATCGATAGTTGTTTAAACCGGCATTGTCGGATTAAGTAAGGATCAGTGCTGATGGCTTCAACAGAATCAATTTCATACCACGCTTGCGGAACACGGAAGCCAAGACCGATGGCCTTCCCTGCAGCCTCTTTCGCTGTCCACAGGAGGTGAAAAAATTCAAGAGAATCCTCTTCCTTGCTGCACATTGCCTTTTCATGATCGCTGAGTATTGACAGTATGATTGCCCGGTTTTTCTCAGTGATGGTTTCAACATCTGTTCCCATAGGATGAGATAAAGGAAAACATAATCCGGCATTCCATAAGTCATCATGTGCGATTGAAATGCCATAAGGCCAAGCCAGATTTTTAAGGAGCGGTTCACCAAAGCACCCTGTTGCAATCTGCAGTTCAGCAGGAGGAATATCCGGAAAAACCTGATTCACTGACATCTTAGCCGCAATCCTGCCATGAAGGAATGATCTTCTACGGATATCCGACGCATAACCGCTTCCGGTTTTTATCTCATCCGGATGAAGCAGCCTGCAGGTTTTATCGTTAAGCTCTTTGTCATTGAACGGTGAAAAGAGAGCGAAGCCTGCCGCCATCTCCTCATTTTCTAAAGGAAAGCGGATCATTGATTGAAAAATTCCTTTTGGTTTTTCCATAAGGTTATTTGTGATAAGCTCTGATTTCAGAATACTTGATCCACCCATTTCATCAAGGCAAACGCCAGATCTTTAACGTAGGGTTGCGCAATGATAGAAACATGATTGCCCGGGATATTTTCAATGGTAAGATCCCTTTTGATCCAGCGTCCCCAGTCCAGGTCAAATGTTCGTACAGGAATTTCGCTCAGGTTATCGGGAGGGGGTAAAGCATCCATGGCACGGATCAGTAATGTTTTTCCATCGAAAGAGCCCGGCAGACAGGCAGAAGTAATTTCATTATGTTTGATAATAAGTTCCAGATATCCGTGAAAATCATCAATTTTCATATCCAGTGGTACCAGGTTAACCGACTTAAAAGCAATCAAAAAAACTTCGGATTGCTCTTCGGAACTCTTTCCTTTCAGACTGACCGCACTGATCCCAAGCGGGCGGCCCACAAGATGAACCACTTTGCCAGCAAAAGTCATCATCCGGTCAACAGGATCTACAGGTTTGTTTTCCTTCCGAACTGATCCTTCAACGGGAGCCAACTGGTCGATGATCATCAGCCGGGGACTCTCTCCTGATATTTCCGCTACCTGTTTAGCCATTTCAAAGGCTATCAGCGCCCCCATCGACCATCCTGCAAAAATAACATCATCTTTACAGGCTGGGAGAGTGATCTCTTCCAGATAAAAACCTGCCATATCGCTAACGGTATCGACCTTTTTACCATACAAACCCGTCGCCTGCAGCCCGTAAACAGCATACTCCTTTCCCAACTCCCTGGCAAGCTCAAAATAACAAAGCACGTTTCCACCGGCAGGGTGTACCAGGAATAATTGTTTTTTCCCGTTCCCTGGCCTGATGGGAACCAGTGAAGTTATTTGCTGAATTCCGCTTGATTTACGGATAAGCTCAGCCAGTGACATCACGCTTCCCCGTTCGAATAAAGTGGTTAACGGAAGATGAATATGAAATATCTTTTCGATTGCTGCAAACAGCTGAATTGCAAGAAGGGAATGACCGCCGAGATCAAAAAATCCATCTTCAATATTTACCTCTTCCAGTTTCAGTATCTCTTTGAAAATATTGACAAGACTCAGCTCGGTCAAGTCACGGGGCGGAGTAAAAGGTTTTCTTTTATCCCCTGTGAATTCAACTATCCGGTTTAACTCTTTTAAAGCGATCTTCCCATTGGAAGTCAGCGGAAAATGATCTAAAACATAGAGCTTCGCAGGGATCATATAGGAAGGAAGATGACGGGAAAGCCATTGTCTCAATTCATTTTCATCATAAATAAAACCCTGCCTGATCATAATAGCAGCCTGAACTGAATTTACCGAAGTTGTATTATCCGGAATAAGCACAAGTGCTTGTTCAATGGAAGGAAAAGCGTTCAGTATATTCTCAATTTCCCTGATTTCAACACGGTAGCCCCTTATCTTTATCTGGTGGTCCTTTCTTCCCTGAAACACAACTGATCCATCCTCGTTCATCCTGCCAATGTCACCAGTAAAGTACATTCGCTCTTCAGATATGAACGGATCGTCAGCGAATTGTTCACGGGTCATTTCAGGCTGGTTCAAATATCCCCGGGCAATATTCTTTCCGCTTACAACGATTTCTCCATTAATGCCTTTCGGGAGAAGGTGACGGCTTTGGTCGAGGATATAAACCGCCGTGTTATCAAGAGGTAATCCGACCGGAATCACCGAATTTCCGTCAGTTGCATTAAACGGGATCTCCCAGGTCAATGAACCTATAGTGGCTTCTGTCGGGCCATAATGGTTTATGATTCTGAGTGCCGGAGCGATGTCTCTTACCTGTCTGACAATCTCAGGAGTGCATTTTTCTCCTCCAAGCATCAGCAATTTCGCTGGTAAAAGCTTTTCAGCCATGGATGAATGGAGTAAACTCATTAGGTGCGTAGGGACAATCTTAAGGCAATCGACCGTTTGCCGGCCGAACCAGCCGGCAAGCAGAGAAGCATCGGTTGTATGATCTTCCGGGACAATTACCACCTCACCGCCATGGATCAGAGGAGGGAAGATCATCGTGTTTCCCAGGTCGGCTGCGATGGATGAAATGGTCGCAAACGAATCACCTGCCTTCATCCCCATTTTCTGCCAAACTGCTTTTGAATAGTTCAGCAACTGATCAAAACCGATGCAAACTCCCTTGGGCGTGCCGGTCGTACCGGAAGTATAGATAATGTATGCAAGGCAATCAGCGCCAGTGGCTTCCGTCTCAGGTAAATCCTCCCCAACCCCGGGTTTATTCATTGCCTCCTCAAACCGCAGAACAGGTAATCCGGTCCCTTCCAGCAGTGATGTCAGTTCTTCCGTGCTGATGATCAACTTTAACCCGGCATCTCTTGCAATGAACTTTATCCTTTCCTCCGGAATATTGACATCTAAAGGAACGTAGGCTGCCCCGGTTTTAAATAATCCCAAAATCGACAATAGGAGCGAAGCATCGCGCTGAAGAAACAATCCGACAAGGTCTCCCTTCCTGACACCGTGTCGGGAAAAAACAGTTGCCAGGTGATCAGAAACCGTATCAAGTTCCAGGTAAGTATAATGATTATGGATATCACGTAATGCATTTAAATCTGGAGTTGACCGGACCTGTGCCTTGAATTCCCCCATCCAGGTCATAGGCAAAGAAGTGTCGCGGTCAATAAATACGGAGGTGTTCCCAAAGCATAACGAACGCTCGGATACAGGAAAATATCCGAGCTTGCCTATCTCTTCTTCCTGATGGCCGATCATAGATTTTAAAAGGATCTTGTAATGGTTCAGTAGCTTTTGAATTGTTTGCGGAAGAAAGATATCGCGTGGGTAGGTAACTGAAAGGATCAGTTCATGGTTCGCTTCCTCAACCCAGAAATTCAGGTCAAATTTGGAATAGGAATAATCTATACTCTCGGGTTTGACCACTAATCCTTTGACGCTATATAATGAGGGAATGTTCTGATGAACAAAATGAACCTGGAATACAGGATTTGTACTAAGGTTCCGGTCAGGGTTCACCTCTTCGATCAGCTTCTCAAAAGGAAGTTCTTGCCGCATGAAAGCCTGCTGGCAATAAGTTTTTATCTCATTCAGGAATGTTATAGCGGTAACCGTTTCATTGACTTTAACCTTCAGCGGTAATGTATTTATAAACAGTCCCATAGTCTGCTGGAACGAAAGCTGATTGCGCCGTGCCACAGGTACACCGATCATGATTTCCTTCTGCCCGCTATATTTCGACATA
>Ga0247841_10013379_pt1 | contig 10493 bp, 11 predicted proteins | sample LaCruzMarch2015__2_FD_192410 | JGI IMG/M metagenome (GOLD analysis project Ga0247841, IMG submission 192410) | Freshwater microbial communities from meromictic Lake La Cruz, Castile-La Mancha, Spain - LaCruzMarch2015_18m | ecosystem: Environmental > Aquatic > Freshwater > Lake | place: Spain...
CATCATAATAAAGAGTAACTTTCATTTTTATTCTCCTTTTTATATTTTATTAGAAACATATACCTAATACTTAATCTCTTTGGGAAATGAGCAAAATAAAAAATTTCATTCCCTATTGTCACCTTTGCAAATTAAAAAATCTTCGCCTAAAGACCAGCTTTTAAGCACAATGGCTCATGTCCATATTTACAATTAATTTTCGTTCTTTATTTTTTAGGTTAAATTGAACAAGTTCTAATATCTCCCTTGGAGCATGCTCTTTGCAAAACCAAACATAAATATCCTTCAAGGTTATAAGCATTATCCAATAAGCATCCTGATTCAGGTAATCTTTAAAAAGATATTTTTTTGCATGAATCATTATTTTCTTCCGCTTTTAATAATTGACGCTACTTTATTTATTAATGTAACCGTTCCCATAAAAATTAAAAAAAATTAAAATCACTATTTACTTATTATTTTTTATGAAGTATAAAATACTATATAGATTCATGTAACCGTTCCCATTTAAAAGTAAAAGTTTTTGAAATAATATTTTTTATGATTTGATTAAATTTATAATATAACTTTTTATTAATGTCAATAAATTTTTAAAAATTTTACAGTTTTATTAAAAATTCAAACTTTAGAATAATCTATGGATATTAGAGACATAGCAAAAATGGCTGGTGTTTCAAAAGCAACAGTATCACGGGTATTAAATGAAAGCGAAGCTGTTGCTGAAGATACCAGAAAGAAGATTCTGGCTATAATTGAAGAAGTAGGATATTTGCCCAATTATTTAGCCAGAAGCTTAAAAGTCAAAAATACAAAAACAATAGGAGTTGTCGTGCCAGATATTGGCAACCCCTTTTATTTTGAAGTTATAAGAGGCATTGAAAAATTATTAGATAAAAAGGGATTCAGCATCATGTTGTGCAATTCTGACTATATTGAAAAAAAGGAATTAAGATATATCTCATTGCTGGCTTCAAAAAAAGTCGACGGCATTATCTTTGCACCTTCATCAGAAGACTCAAAAAGCTTAAAAAATCTTCTATCTTGGGACATACCTTTTGTGATTTTTGACCTCCCCCAGATTAACTTTAATAATAATGCAGTCCTTATTGATCATTCACTTTGTTCCTATATTGCAACAAATCACTTAATAAAAAATGGGCACAAAAGAATACTGATCATAGATGCTTATAGACATATGGAAGTATACTCAAAATTTATCAGCGGTTATCTGAGAGCTTTAAAAGAAAATAACATAGAATTTGATGATGCTCTTTTTCATGAATCAACTCCTGACATAAAAGGGGGATATAATGTTATAAAAAAGGTATTAAAAAACAAAATAGGATTTACCGGTGTCTTAACAATATGCGATTTAGCATCAGTCGGAGTTTATAAGGCTGCTGAAAAATTTAATATAAAAATACCTGAAGATATATCTGTTATAGGTAATGATGATATCCCATTGGCAAGATATCTTTGCCCTCCACTAACCACAATACAACAACCTAAATTTTTAATTGGATATAAAAGCGCAGAGTTACTAATAAATAATATTCAGAATAAAAGTAGCATTATAAATGATTTTAAAACTATAATTCTAAATGTAAAACTTATTGAAAGAGATTCGGTAAAAAGGAGACAAGATAATGGAAATTGAATTTATTGAAAAAACATGGCCTGAGCTGGAAGAGTTTATTAAAAGCAATGCTCTGATAATATTACCTGTCGCTCAAGTTGAAGAACATGGTCCCCATCTACCTTTAGGATGCGATACTTATATTGGAACTGAAATTGGAAAACTTATTTCCATAGAATTAAATAAAGAAATACCGACATTGCTAATGCCGACAGTTTGGGCAGGTTACTCTCCAAAGAAAATGCTGAAATGGCCGGGAACAATGAGAATAAGGACCAAGGTTATTGGAGACTACGTTCATGACATAATTGCATCACTATGTGAGATGGGTTTTAAAAAAATAGTAGTAATAGATTCACATGGACAACACAGGGGTTTATTAGAAGTAGCAATTAGAGAAATTGCTGATGAATATAATACTTATTGTGCCCTGACTAACCCCGTAACACTTTTTGCTGAAAAATTTTCAGAAATAAGAAAATCTGCAATTGGAGGTACTACACATGCATGTGAATATGAAACTTCCTTATTGATGGCTTTCGGATATAAAATAGACATGTCTAAAGCAACAGATGAAGATATCCTAAATTTTAAATCAGAATATTACACAGCCGATGCTTGTGGAAATAAAAAATATTTTATTTCCACATGGGGACTTCAAGAAAGTAAAAGTGGAATCTATGGTGCCCCTTTAAAATCTAGTAAAGAAACTGGTGAGATATTAATAAAAGAAATCGTAACCAATTACACTAAATTATGTAAAGAGTATTATAAAATAAAAACATTTTAAAAATTTTTATAAGATCTTATTCATTTTTACCAAGAAACCAGGAGAAATTATAAAACCGTTCAAATATTTATTAATGGGGTATTATATCTAGATTATTAGATTTTGTACTTTTTATTTGCTCCAATTCTAGATTTAATGGTAATTATGTTGTGCTATATATGGAACAAAAAAATACAAAATATCTTTTGTTTTTTACCCTGCAGAGAGTGAACAGATTTGAAAAATTAAGAGTTCGCGCAAAAAAAATTATATTCTTTTTATTTAACATATTTATTTCTAAACTCTGCTATATCTTTGTTTGATTTTAAAACATTAAATTCAAGTCTATAATTTATTCGTTCTCCCGGTTCTATAAATTTTAATCTTCCTTCATCCTTTTCTATTTTTCTACCTTTTCCCAGGTTATTACAAGGTTCTATCCCACAAACATACTCCCCCATCCCCATTTGTTTCCATTGGGTAAGATAGGGGAGATTATCTTTATTAAATTTGAGCCAAATGCCTATTCCTTGTCCATCTAAAAATTTCTCATTTACGATAGCTATATTAGAATAACCTTCATCATCTGCTTGAATATCATGAAAATAGCACTGCTCCTTGAATTCTTTTATTGGTTTTGAAAATTTATTAAAGTTAACCAATCCCTTTTTTGCTTCATCATCTCTCGTTATAATTTTTGTCATACTTTCCAAAAGCTCAGATCCACTATCAACAATAGGGTATCCTATATTCACATGATAAAGAATCATCAGTGGTGATGCCCGGTGTCCAATGTTCTCAACTATATCCTCAATTACTATTTTAGGATTATCCATCCATGTAGTTATTTTTCTTTTTAGTTGCAATTTGTCACCAAATACTTTGGCCTCTCTAACTTTACCTTGAGCTTTAATTAAATAAGTATCATCTTCCCATTCCCCATCGACTAATACGCTTTCAGCGCTTATGTTAGATATTCTTCCATGCAGCCCCAATTCTTCACCATTGTCTACATTAGCAGGCCCTGTCGTAGTTAAACCACAGGTAGTTAAAAAACCGCCGTAGAATGTCCTAAGCCATTCCGATCCTCTACTTTCATAATACATTGGGGAAGCCTCTTTTGTGGCAGATTTCCAATTAATTGGAATACCTTTATATGAAAGACTGGATATATCCATCCCCCTATCCGGGAGTATTGTTATATTGGCCCCTTCTGGATTCTTAATATCAATACCCCTTACACCACGACTAACACCATCGATGTATTCGAAATACTTAATTTCACATAACTGAGAAATATCTCCTACCTTTTCAAGAATTTCTTTTTTACTAAGTTCGGTACCAAAAATTTTCATTACCTTTCCTTTTTATTGTTTTATCTTTTATTATTTATACTACATTATCCCTAAAGTTTTATATATATTATTCTTTCAATATTGATTAATAGTAATGATTTCTTAAACCATTTTTAAAAAACTTCTAAATAGTTGGATACTCGCACTAATTTTTACTATATTTTTTTACTTAATATGCTATTTAAGCTAAAAAATGCATAGCATTGAATTCGTCTTAATTTAGATTTCTGTACTAATATTAACTGTTTAAAAATTTTTTATTGATACTTTTTAAATCTTGCTTTTTCTTCAATGGTGCTCACATTGAATTTAAGCAAGCCCTCAATACCAGCTTTCCATGAATTAAAGCTTAAATGAATAGCTCTCCCTATAAATTTTTCACGGATTTCACGAAGTTCTGCAATTTTTGATATGGCAAATTTATATTTAAAATTTTCAGGATAATACAGCTTTTCATCTTCAATATAAATTGGTTCTCTCCTGAAATTAATGCTTATCATTGCCTTATTTATTTTTTTAATTAATTTTTCAACTTCGGATTCCAAACCTGTAAGGTTCTCGGGCTTTGGATAATCAGCTCTTTTTAAAATCTTGAAAAAGTAAGTTGCTTTCCCTTTTGATTCTTCTTCCGGTTGTTTTTCGTCTCCGGCTGCTTTTTCACCATATTCACCGTTTAATCCTATATCCTGCTCTTTAGAATTTGGAGGAGTTTTAAACTGTGGGATTTCCTGCATCTTTCCCATGCTTGCCTGCGCCTCTTTTCCCATCTGTAAACTTGCGGCCATATTTTTCTGCATATCTTTTGCCATTTTTATCAGTTTGTCTGATACAGGTAATTCGGCCTTTGCCTCATCTTTATTTGCCTCGTTTCCAACAGGCACAGCTTCCATTGCTATGGCATTTCCCGGTTTCTTTGGATCAATCCCGTAAATTGGCATTAAAAACCAGATGTAGTCACTTGTCATGCTCCCCATCAGTCCTTGTTTTAACCCGATTGCTATTTGGTTTTCATGGGAAAGTGTTTTCAGGTATTTATATTCCGGTGCAACCCCTGCTTTTTCAATTTTCTTTTCAAGTGATTTCCAGACCTGAGCAGAGTACTGTTCAATATCTTTTTTCATTGCAGCTTTGCCGTCCCTTAAAAGTCTTGCAATTTTCCTGGTCGTCAATGTATCAAGGGAGGGGTCAAGCTCCATTACAAGACTTTGGGCAAACATGTCAAGCGCATTTATGGTATCTGAAAGGGTTTTTTTAAACGCATCAAATTCATAACCCATTTTGGAAAGCTCCAGCTTCTGTCCGGATTCACTTGTTATGGTTATCTTATAATCTCCTTCTGTAATATCCATAATCTCGCAATATGCCATTCTTAAAATTTTTCCATTATCCGGAAGCATTGACAGCCCTGTTTCATAAACTGTAATATTACAGTTTCCGCTTTCTGCTGCAGCACCTTGCGCCTCAAGATAAGAAAACTCCGCTTTGATGTTTTTCCTTATTACCTTCTCTTCCATAAGAAGATATTTCGCCAGTATCTCATTTCTTGCATCTTTAAGAATTCTTAGAAAATTCTCATATTCATAGCCAAGTTCACTAATAATAAGTTTTCCGTTAGGGCTAAGCGGGAGAAAAACTTTATAATCAACAGGACTTGTCTCAAGAATATCAATGAGTTTTATAATATAAGGCTCTTTAAACTGCTGTGAGATTATTATTTCTTCATTATTAATTGCAATAGCTGCTTCGCCTTCTGCAATCTTATCCAGATCTGAGCTGAAATATTGAAAAAGAGCTTTAATACCGAACAGTTTTTCTTTCTTTTTTTCTTCTTCCATTTTTTATTTTAGTTTTTTTTGTTATTGGAATTTTTAATAATTGCCTGACATAAACTATGTTTGTAATTTTGAATATATAAATGTTATTAATTATAAGTTGACTTTGGCAAAACTTAAATAAAAAAATCCTTGTTTTGAAATAAAAATGGTATTGGATTTTGTATATGATTATTAGAAATGAGGAATTATATAGATTATCTTGAAAAAAATATGGCGGTTATATTTATACCTATTTTTGGGGTTTTTAGAATATAACAACTTCGCGGTTTAAATCAGCTTAAAAATCATACTGAAATTTTTATCAGATAAATTACTTAGATCTTCTTACCGTTCTACCTTGCTCCAAATATTTTATAGGGAGAGTAATTTATTACTCTCCCTATATTCACCTTTTTAAAAATACGGACATTTGGTGGTTTCCTGGTATTAATTCTCACCTTCACATCCTTGCAAGTGATTGTCTTAATGAAAATGACATAAATAATGACAGCATTCCTGCTTGAGCAGCACCTTGAGTATAGGCTGAATAAAAATCTGACAAAGTCAGGAGAGCATGTTATTTTTTCTTTTTGCTTTAGTCTCTATAACTGAAGATAAAACCATACTTGCTTCTAAAATTTCTATTAAAACAGGCTTGTGTTCAGCGGAATAATGTATTATTAATGGCCCCTCTTCTTCTGCATAATCAATTCTTTCATCGGATATTTCTAAAAGTAAAATATCCTCATCTTTGCTATATTTTATATTCATATCTTTTCCTCTTGGCTGGGTAAACAGTGATAACTTTTATATAACTTCCTATTATTTCAACAATTATTCTTATTAAATATTCATTATTATATTTTTTTTTAATAATTACTCTACCTGCATAACTGTCCAATAAAATATCAGGATTTTTTATTGCTTCTATTATAATACTTTTATCAATTTTAAATCCATGCTTATTTAAGATCATAATTTTTCTATTGAATGCTTGCTGAAAATTATTATTTTCATGTAATAATAAATATCATTTTTATATATACGGCTTATAATAATCAATAGTATAATATATTTATATATTTATGCAAATACATAAATATATTATAAAAGTGCTTGAAGAAACCAGGGGACAGTTTGCACAATGGCTTAAAAAAAGAGGTTATGATATTGAAAAACTATCAGAAGAAGAAATTGAAAGGATAATTGAACCTATAAGAGAATTAAAATTTTAACATTTAACGGCTGCTAAATTCTTGGAAATAAAATTCTGATAATAGATATTCTTATTAATTTTAGTTCTCATAAAATAAAATTCTATTTTTGACTGCATTTCATAGAAATTCAGTCTCACAAGATAAAGTCGATCCAGCTTAAATACCTTAGGTGATCTATTTAAAAAATGCTTTTTATAAAAATATTTAAATTTTTATGAGTTCATTAATTAAAGAATCAAAATCAGGATACTGATTTAAAATCTCGTTTTTATAAGCTTTAGCATTTATAAAATCTTCAAATTCAAAACCCGGGGAAACTGTGGTTCCAAGAAGAGCAAATTTTCCACCTTTGACAAGTTTTGCACCCTGCCAGGTATTTTTAGGTACAAGATATTGCAATTGTTCTTCGGCAAAAATATTACTGCCCATTTTAACTTCCAGCACTTTTCCGTCTTCAAATAAATTAAGTACTAAAACAGGATCTCCAAGATAAAAATGAAACATCTCATCAGAAGCAACTTTATGCAACGAAGAAAAATTATCAGGTGTTATAAGGTAAAGTATTGAAGTCGAAAAATTTCTTGCTGATTTATATCTTCGTGGAAGATTCTCTTTTAAAATTATTTCTTCTGAGCGGTAAGTTTCGGTAAAATAACCGCCCTCATCTTCGAGAGAAGTCATGTTGAATTTTTTTACTATTTTTTCAACAAGGTCATTGTTTTTCATTTATTATATTCTTCTTAAGTCAAGGATAAAAAATATATTATATACCAGTTGCTTCATCTAAAAAAGTATCTGAAAGTATATTGCACATATGAATTAAAAATATAGGATTAAGTGAAGTAAAAGAAATAAAAACGCAATGTTCTAAAAGTTCTTATTATAAATTAGTTTTAAGATTGTAAATAAAAACATTATTTCTCTAAAAGATGTTTTTATTACCCTTATTTTTTGGAAAACATAGTTTTTAAAATCTTTCGGAATTGCTTTAGGGGGGAAAGACAAGACGTCTATATACAGGCCAATCGCTGAAAATTATCATTTCTAGACTATAAACATCTTTATTTGATTGATAATTTTGAGCAATTTAAAATATATGGATAATTGGGAATTTATTATTTTGTTTCACAGAAACATATCGAAAGATATTTAGTCAAAAATACATTCAGGTATAATACAAAAGAAGAAATAGAAGAAAACAGATTTAATTTACTTTTAGATAACTGCAATGGTAGAATTATTTACAAAGAACTGATTAATTAAAATTCTAATTTGGAGGGAGAATTAGAATGGACGCATTAACCATAACAAAGTATTTTTTATATAAAGCTAATCAAGAGGGTGATTTAATAACAAATTTAAAAATGCAAAAGTTATTGTACTATGCCCAAGCATGGTATTTGGTTAATTTTGGCAAAACCTTATTTGATGATCAAATTTTAGCTTGGAATTTAGGGCCAGTTATAAAAAGTGTCTATGATGAGTATAAGGAATTTAGACACACACCAATTATATTTGAAGATGATTCTGGAGAAATTCTTAAACAATTTGATAAAGAGGATTTAAATTTCTTAGATGAATTTTACGATCAATTTAGTGGTTATTCTGCACATGATTTGGTGAATATGTCGCACAATGAAGAACCTTGGAAAAAAGCATATAAAACAGCTTCACAAATAATAGACCCTGAAATAATGAAGGATTTTTATACAAAATTATATGAGAAAAATAACAAAAAATAAGAATTGTCGCAAGTGGGTAAAAAAAAGGAAAAGTTAAAAATAATAAAACCCGAACTTACAAAACAGGAGTCTCAATATAAATTTGTAAAACCTAAACCAGCATATAGAAAAAAGAAGCCAGTTTTCGCTTTTAACTATTATCTTTGTGATAGTAAAAATTGTTCATTTGAATCAATAAAATCAATTAAGAGTTTTCATGTTCTTTTTAGAAATCTAAAGGGCTTGTCTCCATCAAATAACGGGGCAACATAATCTAACAATATAAATATTAATTCCCTACTTTTTCTGGTTTTAAAAATCTTATAGTGTAATTCCAAAAACTTCCAAAAACATCATAAAGTTCAAATCCACCCTGAGCACCTTGTTTAATAGTGGCTTACATATTGCTATTAAAATATTTTAAATGTATTATTTGTCTTTATTATTCCAAAAGCTATTTAGTGTTTTTGGTGTTTTTTATTATTTATCCTTAGCAATCCTTTTATATACCGTTATAACAACAGGTATTAGTAAAAATTCACCACTTAATTATTCCAATGCAGTTTTATAAGACTGTCCAGAAATAAAATAGCTTTAAGGCTTAATATTTATAATTTGCGATTACAAAAGAACAATATAAAAAAATAATGACAAATATTTTTATTAAAGATCTTGGCGAGAATATCCCGGGGGAGAAAAACACAATTGCATTAAACAGCATTAAAGAATTTGTAACAGTGCCATATTATATAGACTGGTACAGAAGCAAAGAATCAAACAAGGTATTCCCTATATTTTTTCAGGAGATTTCTGATTTAAATCCTACAAATAAACAGATCCCCGGAGTTTTAACAAAAAATCCATTTTTTGATCACACTCAGATTAAATTTTTTATAGCATATTATAATAATAAACCTGCCGGCAGGATAATGGCTTATATTGACTATAACTATAATAAAACACACGGCGAAAAAATCGGCTGGCTTGGGCTTTTTGAGTCGATTGAAAGCTCAGATATAGCTGAAATGCTTCTTGAAACAGGTATCAAGTATCTTAAGGAAAACAGATGCACAAAAATAACAGGGCCTGCAAAGTTTAATGCCAATGGTGAAGTTGGCCTATTGGTTGACGGGTTTGATAAAAGCCCATATTTTATGGAGCCTTACAACGCACCTTATTATACACAGTACTTTGAAAAATACGGCTTTAAAAAAGAAAATGACTGGTTCAGCATGAATACGGATTACCTGCTTTCAAACGTTTATATGACCCGCATTGAAAATTTGATAGAAAAAATGAATGGCACAGTTAGAAATGACCGCTGGAATGATTTTAATATCAGAAACATTGATTTTAAAAATATAAAAAGCGAAATAAAAATAATAAAAGACCTATACAATCCTATATGGGGCAAGGGCAATCACCCTCAATTTACTGAAATGACCAAGGAGGAATTTGACATACTTGCACTCGGCATTAAAGCAATAGCGCTTGAGGAGCTGATTTTCGTTGTTGAAAAAGACGGCTGCCCTGTAGGAATTTCGGTCAGCGTCCCTAATATAAATGAAATAATCATAGAGCATGACAGCAATAACTTATATATGCCTTCAAAAAAATTATTCAGCCTTAAAGACCTGAAAAGGGATTTAAACATCTTTAATACAATAAAGCAAAGACTTAAATCAAAGAAATTTTCAGGAATGAGGGTTTTGATATTAGGTGTTGATGAAAAATACAGAAAAACAGGGATAGATTCCAAGCTGTATTACAAAACAACCCAGGCTGCCAAAGCTTTGGGTATAAAGCATGGCTCCGGTTCACAGCTTGCAGATAAAAACTTTGACATTCTTAACCCTTTATTTAAAATTGGAAAAGTTGCCATGACCTGGCGGGTTTACGAGTTAAAAATATAGGCTGTTTTTTGGCAGTATAATTTTTTTATTAAAAAATTTAATCAAAGCTTTTCTTTAAAACCATTATC
>Ga0247841_10013382_pt1 | contig 10491 bp, 8 predicted proteins | sample LaCruzMarch2015__2_FD_192410 | JGI IMG/M metagenome (GOLD analysis project Ga0247841, IMG submission 192410) | Freshwater microbial communities from meromictic Lake La Cruz, Castile-La Mancha, Spain - LaCruzMarch2015_18m | ecosystem: Environmental > Aquatic > Freshwater > Lake | place: Spain...
TTAGCGCGATCCTCAAGATTTGGTTTATCAACGATGATCTTACGGTCAAACCTGCCTGGCCTAAGGAGGGCAGGATCAAGGTAAGTCTCAGGAGCGTTAGTAGCACCGATTAAAATAATATTATAATCTTTATCTTTTAGACCATCCATTTCAACCAGTAACTGATTTAAGGTAGTATTATGTTCGGTGCTTCCGCCGAATCCTCGGTCCATGGAGCGCTGCGCGCCAATGGCATCGATTTCATCAATAAAAATAATGCAACCGCCTTCCAACTCTGCTAGTTGCTGAGCCTTTTTAAAAAGGGAACGTACACGCCCCGCTCCTACACCGACAAACATCTCCACAAATTCTGAGCCGGACATAGAAATAAAAGGAAGCTTGGTTTCCGTAGCGATAGCTTTAGCTAGGTAAGTTTTTCCACAGCCCGGAGGTCCGAGCATCAGTATACCTTTGAGGATTTTTCCGCCGATCCGTTGGAGGCTGGCGCGATCGGTGATCAATTTAACGATTTCCAAGGCTTCTTGTTTGGCTTCGTCCATACCGATAACATCATCCCAGGTAATTCCAATATCGCCTCCAGAAACGGATTTTTTGCTAGTTTGGGAAAATGATGAAGCTCCGCGTTTAAAATAGAGCCAATACATCAAATAGGTATATACAAAACCAAAGATCAGTGCCATGATAATTTGTAGATATAATTGTAGAGGGAGCATCGCCAGCTGTGATTGTCTCAGGTAGGATTCAGATTCATTCCAGGCGCGCAGACCGATAACAATAAAGAACGTTAGGGAGACGGCTAAGCCGCCCAGGAAAGTGAAGAGCAATACTTTTAGCCAATGTAGTTTTACATAGAATTTAAATTTTTTCCAATTCATCTTCTGCTCCATTTTTTCTGATTCGAATACATAGAAAATAACATATCTGGAACTTTAAGTCAATTCTTTTCTTCCTTGACTTAGGTTTTTTTGTGTGTATAATTATGAGGTTATTTAAAAAAACCATAAACACCCCGCGCTTAAACATACACCCGGCGCTTATTTGAATTGCGCCGGTGTTCCCCCTGGTGGGGAAATTGCGCGGGTGTGCCCTAGTGGGCAAAGGAGTTTAAGATGGCTAAGATTAAGCGAGTTTTCGCACGAGAAATTCTAGATTCACGCGGCAATCCTACAATTGAAGTGGATTGTCTTTTAACCAATGGTATTTTAGGGCGCGCCGCCGTTCCTTCGGGGGCCTCTACCGGAGATAAAGAGGCTTTAGAGTTAAGGGATAATGATCCATCCAGGTATTTAGGTAAGGGTGTATTAAAAGCAGTAACTAATGTTAACACTCTAATTAACTCTGCCATCAAGGGTAAAGTCGCAGATTTTGTTAAGATCGATAAATTTTTAATTAAACTCGACGGCACGGAGTTTAAATCTAAGCTGGGGGCAAACGCTATTCTTGGAGTTTCTATGGCGGTGGCCAAGGCAGCTGCGCTTGTTAAAAAACAGCCGCTTTATCGATTTATCGGAGGAGAAAAAGCAAAAATTTTACCGATTCCTCAGATGAATATTTTAAATGGCGGCATGCATGCTGATAACAACTTAGATATTCAAGAGTTTATGATTATGCCTGTCGGCGCCCCAAATTTTTCCGATGCCCTGCGTATGGCCACCGAGGTTTTTCATAAGTTAAAATCAATCCTTAAATCTAAAAAACTTTCTACATCTGTCGGCGACGAAGGTGGTTTTGCTCCTAATCTTAACTCTAATGAAGAGGCCTTAGGTTTGATTATTGAAGCGATAAAGGAAGCCGGATATATCCCGGGCAAAGATATCTCTTTGGCTCTTGATTGCGCTGCCAGCTCTTTCTGTAAAGATGGGAAATATACTTTTGAAGGCTCGCAGAAAACCTCTGCGGATTTAATTGCTATTTATGAAGGTTGGCTTTTGAAATATCCTATTTTGTCAATCGAAGATGGGCTCTCTGAACATGATTGGAGCGGTTGGCAGGAGATGACCAAGAAGCTGGGTGATAAGGTTCAGCTAGTTGGCGATGATATCTTTGTTACCAATCCTAAGATATTCAAAAAAGGGATTGCAGAAAGAATAGGCAATGCTATACTAATTAAAGTTAATCAGATTGGTTCGTTATCGGAGACGTTGGAAGCGATTGCGATTGCCAAGAAAAATAAATACAATGCTATAATTTCGCATCGTTCCGGGGAAACTGAAGATACGACAATTGCGCATTTAGCGGTGGCCACTGGGGTAGGGCAAATTAAAACTGGTTCTTTGTCGCGTACCGATAGGATTTGTAAGTATAATGAATTGCTCAGGATTCAAGAGGAATTAGGCAAAAAGGCAGTTTATGCGGGGACGACTTGCAAGCCAAAAGGCGGTGGTTTGGCTTCCTTTTAGCCAAAGCCAGAAGAGATAAATGCTCTCCACGTTAAGAAAGTCGTTTTGGCTTTTTAGTTTTGCAGTTTTACTTTTAATTTTATTCCTGCCTGGTTATACTAAACTGCAGGAGTCAAGGGTTAAGAATCGCCAATTAGAAGAAAAGTTCCGTAAAATAGCGATTGAAAATTCTCTGCTTCAAGAAGAACTCAAACGGGTCCAGAATGATCCGTTTTATCAGGAGAAAATCGCCCGGGATAAGATGGGTGTGGTAAGAAAAGGCGAAATTCCGATTAAGATTTTCTCGACTAAGAAGCAGGAAAATCGGCTTTGGTAAATAAATTAATAAATCACTTTATTTATATCAATAAGCGGTATAACGTCTTTGTTCTTTAAAAAGTTTCGCGGGGTGGAGCAGCCTGGTAGCTCGCAAGGCTCATAACCTTGAGGTCGTCCGTTCAAATCGGGCCCCCGCAACCACGTAATTCTCTCGAACCAAAGATTGAGAGATAATGTTAGCCTTGGTTAAGAATATTAACCAAGGCTATTTTTATGTCTTTACGTGTCAAAAAGTTAGGGCATTATTTTATTTGTCGTTAGTGATCTCAAGATTTAATCCTCCCGTAGGTTCGTAAAAATAAGCCAAGTAGATCTCGTAAAACTATCTCTTTATCTCGGAATTGGCGATTAGTTTCTCGCAGTTAGTGTCGCACTTATTCGGCAATATATTGAACATTTCGACTAAATAATAGGAGAGAAACTGTAAAATGTGTCTTTTTTATCTCTGTTTCTGGTTAGCGGTTATCGGCGAGCAAACTTTGCCACTGGGTTAGCTGATTATTCCAGTTTGTTTCTTTAAGGAGAGGGCGAATTCTAAAGGTGTCAGATTGGGGTGTAAATGACACCACTTCGCTCGAGAAGAGGGTAACAGCGGTTGTAAGCGCAGCTTTTGCGATAGAATAAGATTTATATACAGAAAGTCTTTCTGCCGCACCATATTTCTGGCCGTCTTCACGTAAATCATGTTTAAGATCTCCCGTAATTATTTAAGCATAATAATCTTAAAAAACTTGACAATATATTTAGCCTGTGGTATGCTTTGTAATAAAAGTAATACTTTTCATACCAGTTATCCCTGTGGGATGATTAGGTAGCTAACTGAAAGGAGCAATAAGATGGGCAATTTTCCAAAGTTTTACGGCAAGGTACCAGTAGGGACAAAGGGGCAATCGTTATTCCTGCGGAAGCAAGAAAAGTGATGAATATCAAACCAGGGGATAATGTTATTATTATCTCCGGCCCTCCTCACCAAGAAAAGATGATTAGCATTATGCCGGAGGAAGAGTTTAGTAAGTTCTTAAAATTCTTTGAAGAGCATGTAACTAATCTAAAGAAAGCAATCAATAAGTAAGTTAAAAGAAGCATTTCGGAGATTGAAAGTGTCTAAAATCTTAAAAACTTATCTTATAGTTACGGTTCTTTTATTGCTTTTTTCTAATTCTGTCTTTGCCGAAGAGATTCTTTCCTGGCAAGACTGTATTAAAGAAGCAGCGAAAAACAATCCTAATCTCATCGCCGCTCAAGAGGGGATAAAAGAGTCACAGGCAAGCAAAGCAATTACCGCAAGTTCGCTCTTTCCGCAGATAGACAGTAGCCTGTCTGCTTCAACGGCAAAAACTACCGCTACCAATGCTGTTACAGGTGCCAAAACAAGCACAACCACGGATTCTTATTCTTATGGAGTAAGCGGAACACAGCTGCTTTTTGATGGGTTCAAGACTTTAAATAATGTTAAAGGCGCATCAGAAAATATTAAGGCAGCGCAACAGAGTTATCGTTTTACCTCATCGGAAGTAAGATTAAATTTACGCACCGCATTTATTAATTTATTAACAGCACAGGAGTTGGTGCATGTTGCAGAAGAAATCATTAAGATTAGAAAAGACGATTTTGAATTAATAACTCTACGCTATGAATCAGGATTAGAGAATGAAGGGGCATTGTTGACCGCAGAGGCAGACCTCAAAGAGGCCAATTTTGAGCTTTCAGAGGCGAAAAGAGATGTTGAAGTAGCACAAAGGCAGTTAACAAAAGAAATGGGTCGCCAAGAATTTAAGCCGATGTCTGTCAAAGGGGTTTTTGCTGTTAGGGATGCCGCAAAAGAGAAGCCCAATTTTGAAGCGATAGTTAAAAATAACCCCTCTTTACTGCAGGCCGTTGCAAATAAAAACGCCGCTTCCTTTAACATCAAATCGGCTTATGCCAATTTCTCTCCGGAGCTTTCGGGAAATTTAGGAGCTGATAAATCCAGTTCAACTTGGCCGCCACGGGATAAAGCTTGGAATGCCGGCTTAAGCTTAACCATGCCAATATTTGAGGGTGGGTTGAGGTTTGCGCAGGTCTCTCAGGCAAAGGCTCTCTATGAACAGGCGGAGGCAAATGAAAGAAGCACAAAAGATGCAGCTATTTACAGCCTTGCTCAGACATGGGCTCAGTTGCAGGATGCTATTGAGGCAGTGGATGTTCAGTACACATCACTGAATGCTGCGGCTAAGCGTTCCGAAATAGCAGAAGCACAGTACTCAACTGGTTTTATTACTTTTGATAACTGGACAATTATCGAGGACAATTTGGTGTCAGCCAAGAAGTCTTATTTGAATGCCCAAGCAATTATGTTATTTGCCGAGGCTAACTGGATTAAGGCGAAAGGAGAGATGTTAGAGCATGATTAAGAAAAGAAAAATTTTATTCATTATAATCTTAGCTTTACTGGTAGTCTGCGCATTAATAATTCTAAAACTAAGGAGCGGTATAGGCTCTGTAGTCGTAGCCCGAGAAATCAGACCTACGGTTGGCTCTATGCAGGTGGTTATTTCATCGACCGGGACAGTGTATCCTAAGAATCGGTTGGAGATAAAACCTCCTGTGAATGGCAGGGTAGAGGAGATTTTGGTTAAAGAAGGAGAGAGCGTAACAACTGGACAGGTATTAGCTTACATGAGTTCAACTGAACGCGCAGCTATTCTTGACGCAGCAAGCGACCAAGGCGAGGAAAAGTTAAAATACTGGCAGAAAGTCTACAAGGCTATACCTTTGAAGGCCCAGATAAAAGGAGAGGTAATTGTTGCTACTACCCAACCTGGCCAGACCGTTACTACCGCCGATGCAGTAATAGTATTATCCGACCAGCTTATCGTACGTGCGCAAGTGGACGAAACCGATATAGGCAAAATTAATCTTGGCCAGGAAGCAGTCATTACGCTTGATGCTTATTCGAATACTAAAATAAAAGCCAAAGTAGACCATATATACTACGAATCACAAACAGTAAATAATGTAATCGTATATAAGGTTGACCTTGTGCCTGAGAATGTCCCGGATTTTTTCCGTTCCGGAATGAGTGCAACTGTTAATTTTATAGTTAAAAGCAAAGAAAATGTCTTGATTCTTCCGGTTGAAGCGGTGCAACAAGATAAGGGTGAAGATTATGTTTTGTTAAAGCAGGAAGGCAGTATTAAGCCTGTCAAGCGCGCTGTTACGCTAGGTATTACCGAAGGTGAAAATTGCGAAATACTTTCTGGGGTCACTGCCGAAGATACGGTAGTGGTGATGACGAGTCAGGATGTGGCTACTGCTACGGATAGTAGCGATACGGGCAGTAATCCGTTTATGCCTAAGTTCCCGAAGCAGAAGAAAAATCAAGGCGGCCTGTTACCAGGATAAATATGATATCGACGAAAAACTTGTATAAAACCTATCAGTTAGGCGATGTTAAGGTGGAAGCGTTACGAGGTGTATCCCTAGATATTATGCCAGGCGAGTTTGTTGCTATTATGGGCGCTTCGGGCTCAGGCAAGTCTACGCTTATGCATGTGCTGGGATTATTGGATCGACCTGATTCCGGAGAATACTCTTTAGGTGGAGAAGATGTAACGAAGCTTTCTGATAAGGAATTGGCTTTAGTTAGAAATCACCTTGTAGGTTTTGTTTTTCAACAATTCCACTTGTTGCCGAGAATGTCTGCTTTAGAGAATGCTGAGCTTCCTTTGATTTACGCCGGGAAAAGGCATTTAAAGCAAAGGGCTGAAAAAGAAATTACGGAAGTCGGCTTAAAAGACAGAATGTTCCATAAGCCCAACCAGCTCTCCGGCGGCCAGCAACAGAGAGTCGCTATTGCCAGATCTTTAGTTAACGAACCCCCGATAATCTTTGCGGATGAGCCGACGGGGAATCTTGATACAAAGAGCAAAGAAGAGATAATCGCAATATTAAAGGAGCTTAACAAAAAAGGAAAAACTATTGTCATTGTTACTCACGAAAATGAGATTGCAGCGCAGGCCAAGAGGATCATTACTATGCGCGACGGACAAATTATCTCTGATAAGACAGTTTCCGTTGAGACGGCTCGTTCAGAAGTTTTTTTGTCCGGATCGGAGAATTTAGTCAAAGATATTTTATCTAAATCAGGCAATGCGTTGAAGGGGGGCATGGAATTCTTTGATTATCTTAAGCAAGCGGTAACCGCCATGTTTGCGCATAAAATGCGGGCGTTCTTATCGATTCTGGGGATACTCATCGGTGTTGCCGCGGTTATCGCGATGCTCGCGATTGGTCAAGGAGCAAAAGAGTCAATTGAGAAACAGTTAGCGTCGCTGGGTTCAAATCTTCTTGTTGTCAGGCCCGGGGCTTCCAGCACAGGAGGGGTATCCATGGAGGCGGGGACAACGACGCGGTTAACTTTGGATGATGTAACAGCCATAGAAAAACTCAAGAATTATGTAAAGAGCGCCAGTCCGGCCGTAACAAACAGAGCGCAGGTAGTCTATGGAAATAAAAACTGGAATACTCAAGTTCAAGGGGTAGGAGTATCTTATGCGCAGTTACGCTCATCCGTCCCGACAATCGGCAGATTCTTTACTGAAGAAGAAGTCAGAATGAGGGATAAAGTGGCTTTGGTCGGCAATACAGTGCTAAAAGAAATTTTTGGGAATACGAATCCTGTCGGTAAAACTATAAAAATTAACCAGATCAACTTTCGGGTAATTGGTATTTTGCCTGTCAAAGGAACAACCGGGCCTCAAGATCAGGATGATATGGTGCTTATTCCGATAACGACTGCAATGTATAGGCTTATGGGTAAACAGTATATTGATTCTATTTATGTGGAAGTAAAAAACGCTGATTTAATCGACGCCGCGCAGGACGCGCTAAGCAATCTTATTATAAAGCAGCATCGCCTGATTACGGATGACCAAAAAGATTCATTTTCCATTTTTAATATGTCGGACATTAAGAAAACACTTACCTCTACCACTCAAACCATGTCTTTATTGTTAGGGGCAATCGCGGCAATTTCGCTTTTAGTCGGGGGCATAGGCATTATGAATATTATGCTTGTATCGGTAACCGAACGCACGCGCGAAATTGGCCTACGTAAAGCCATTGGAGCTAATAATAAAGATATCTTAGTGCAGTTCCTAATTGAGGCAGTGTTAATGTCATTTATTGGTGGCCTCTTGGGTGTTATTTTGGGCAGCGGAACATCTGTATTGATAACTCTTATTGCAGGATGGTCTGCAAGGGTGTCGCTATCTTCGGTGATTCTTGCTACAGTTTTTTCATTGGCAGTAGGGGTGGTGTTTGGGCTTTGGCCGGCAAAGCAAGCTTCGCAACTTAATCCTATCGAAGCCTTAAGATACGAATAATATTATTTTATAACGAGAGGAGGAATATGTATTCTTGCATAAAGAGCAAACTGATAAACACCAGATCACTTCTGTTTATTTTGTTTTTATCCTGTTTAATACTTTCTGGATGCAGAGAAAACGTCATATTTAGTTCCTGGCGCAACCAGGAGGTTACTATTGACGGAAAATACAAAGATTGGGGTGCAACTATCACTTATTATGATGAAAAAACAAAGGTTGTTTTAAATCTTGTTAATGATGCCGATTATCTTTATGTTTGCCTAATTACCAGGAACCGGGAAATAGAGGCAAAGATTATGGAGTCAGGTTTAATCTTATGGTTTGACCGCGATAATAAGAAAAATAAAGTATTTGGGATTCGTTTTCCCATAGGATTGAAGAAGATGGGCATGTCTTTAGAAGAAAAACCTAAGCTAGATATGGATAGGGATTGGCGGGATCAAGAAGATAAGAGTGGCTTAATAGATAGAAATAAGGAAAAGTTAAGGGATAAAGACTTTAATAAATATCTTGAAACACTTGAGGGTTTACAGGACAAAATAGAGGTTATCGAAAAAATGGGTAAAATACAGAAAAAAGGTGCCTTGCCAAAGCCGCTTTCTGAAAAATCGGATAGGAAACAATTCGATAAAAACGGGCCGGGTGATTTCCCTCCGCAAGATTTTCAGAAAGGAGGCCCTCCGGAGTTTACTTTAGATCAGGCTTTAAAATTCGGGATTGAGGCAAAGGTCGGCCGCGAGAATGATTATTTTGTTTATGAGCTTAAGGTTCCGCTTGCAAAATCAAATGAGCATCTGTATGCAATAAACGTAAAGAATTATGAACCATTTGGTTTGGGGGTAGAAATTGCAGGAATAGATGTTGGAGGTGGTATGGGTAGAGATATGCCTCCGCCGCCAGGTGGGGGAAGACCTGGAAAAGGTCCGGGTAGACCTTCTGGAAGTATGTTAGGTGGCAGAGACCAGCTTCGTTTATGGACTACAGTAGTAGTTTCATCTAATTTGTAGCCAAAGAAATATGTCGCTTTTAGTTAAAGATAGAGTTTTTCCTACGGTTATACGCATGGCTGTTCCGATGTTAGCTGGGACATTTGCCATGAACGCGTATAATTTGGTCGATACTTGGTTTGTTTCGCGGCTGGGTACTAACGCTTTGGCGGCGATGTCGTTCACGTTTCCGGTTGTCATGCTACTTGGTTTTATCATGCGTGGGTTGGGAACCGGAGCCATGACAGTGGTGGCGCATGCTTTAGGCAGAGGGAAACAGAAGACCGCTGCGCGAATTACGACGCATGCGGTTTTTTTGTCTTCAAGTATAGCCTTGTGCCTGATGGTGGTTGGACTTTTAACGATCAAGCCTCTCTTTATGCGTTTGGGTGCAACAGGAGAGGTGCTTGTACTGACGCAGCAGTATATGGTGATTTGGTATTACGGATTAGTTTTTAGGGTTTTGTATATGATGTTTGCTGATATCATTATTGGTACTGGCCATACGAAGGCGGTTAGTTTTCTTATGGTTGCCGGTACTGTACTGAATTTTATTCTCGATCCCATAATGATCTTTGGGTTGTGGGGATTCCCAAGGATGGGGATACAGGGAGCAGCATTAGCCACAATTATTTCCGAAACGCTCGTGTTGGTTACGGCATTTCAATTTATCCATAAAAGGTATCATTTAATCCTTTTTGTCTCTCATTCATTTTATCGCATTGCTGCTTCTTGGCGTAGGATCCTGCATATTGGTATTCCTACCACGTTAAGTTCTATTTTGACTCCGCTATCTGCTGCGATCATCATTAAGATAGTTGCTGGTTTTGGCGAAGCTGCGGTTGCTGCTGTTGGGGTTGCCAGTCGCATCGAAATGTTTGCATTTATGATACCTATGACAGTAGGGATTTCGCTGGTTCCCTTCGTTGCCCAGAATTACGGGGCCAAGCGCTTCGACCGGATTAGAGCCGTGCGCAAAGGGACTATGTTGTTCGCGCTTAGTTTTGGTTTCATTATTGCAATAGTTTTTTCGATTATCGCGCGGCCCCTGGGCAAACTGTTTTCCTCTGATCCTGAAGTTATCAATATCTTGGTACGATATATTTACATTACTTGTTTTGGTTATGGTTTCTTGGAAGTGCATCGCTATGCTACTTTTTATCTGATCGGTATCCACCGACCGGTACTTTCCGCTTCCTTAACCGCGATTCGCGTGATTATTTTGATGATACCCTTAGCGTATTGCGGCGCAAAATTGTTTGGTATCTCTGGAATCTTTTGGGGTAGATTGCTCACCGATATATTTTCTTCCGTTATAGGAATTATATGGACAGGCAGGATCTTAAAGAAAGCAGCCTATAACTCTCAAGCAGTAGCTGCAAGAATGAGTAAGAGAGTAAAGTATGTAGGTGCGTAATA
>Ga0247841_10013384_pt1 | contig 10488 bp, 11 predicted proteins | sample LaCruzMarch2015__2_FD_192410 | JGI IMG/M metagenome (GOLD analysis project Ga0247841, IMG submission 192410) | Freshwater microbial communities from meromictic Lake La Cruz, Castile-La Mancha, Spain - LaCruzMarch2015_18m | ecosystem: Environmental > Aquatic > Freshwater > Lake | place: Spain...
CCACGATCGTTTGTGGCGCATCTCCTCTGTCCGTACATCCACAGGAACAATCGCAGTAGATACGGGGGGCTCCTCATCAACACTACACTCGACTATTCGAGGTTCCAGTGTCGGAGGCTTGTTGTTTAGCGCTTCTCGTCGACAACGCCCGCACCCCCTACAATAATTCATAAATCGCCAAAGTTCTTCACCACACCAGTTGCACCTAGGCATTTGAACGAGTGGCTTGCCACATTCAGCGCAGTGCTGTCCAAATTGTCCACCTCTTTGGCAGTCGGGACACCATAGACTCATCTTCCTCACCTCCCTTCCGTTTTCTCGACCGGTTGCCCAGGCTGTGCCCAAGGATAAAGCTGATGATACTTGTACACCCTGTCGTAGGTCTTCTGAGCATTCGGCAGACACCACGCCCATTGTGACGATATCGCATCGCCAGGCTTGAGCAGGAGGAACTTGTCGAAGTACGGGTGACCTAGGTAAATAACGAAAGACATTGGACCCTCTTCCGCATTCACGTCAATCCAGACCTCCTCCTGGTTCCTTACTGTTACCGCCGTTACATCGAACTGGGCCGTCCTCCGCGCTATGACCCGCTCGACCTCTGTGTCCGTCCGCCTGTTGTACTGACTGATAGTAACCCATGTGCCGAAGATGAACCCGACGAGAAGGCAGGCGATTGCTACTGTCAAAACGTAAGTATCACTGTATTGATTGGCCATAATCCCAACACCTCTTCTCTGCTCTTGGCAGGTTTTGTTAACGTACTCGCTCTCAGACTCATCACACTAGCAAATAATGTTAGCTTTGTCAATACTTTCCGTCTTATTTATTTATTGCTCATTTAGTCTTATTGACAGGCATGTGTAAATAAGTTATAATGTGTTTAGTCGGTACTTTTCGACTACTGACGTAATCGTCATCCTGAGCCTGTCGAAGGATCTATTAAAACAACATGACTTACAAATCACTTCAAAATTTAGGTCTAGACGAAAAAGAGCAAGCAGTTTACCTCGCACTGCTTCAACTTGAAAAAGCCTCCGGCAACGACGTCGCCAGAAAAACCGGACTTAAGCGCCCGACAGTTTACGACATCCTTTATCGCCTAGAAGACGACAACTTTGTTTACCGAACCGAAGAGAACAAAAAAATGTACTTTATTACTAACTCTCCAGAACAGTTAATAAAAAATATTGAAAATAAAAAAAGAGAACTACTTTCTGACCTTCCCCTCCTAATGTCGATCTACAATACAAAAGCCAAACGGCCCAAAGTCGCCTACTTTGAAGGCAGAAGCGGCATTATTCAGCTCTACGAAGATACTCTCACTTCCTGTAAGAAGGGCGATGAAATACTTTCCTATGTTGCCAGCGAAACTCTGGACTTTCTAGGTGATTACACCCCTGATTATGTCGGACGTCGTGCTGCAAAAGGCATATTGTCACGTGGAATATCGCAAAAAACTCCAGCCGTCCTAAAAGAAACAGCCGACAACCCTCAAAAACTTAGAACCACAAAATTGGTCAATCCAAAAGATTTCCCCATGAAGAATGAAATCAATATTTACGCCGACAAAGTCATTATCATAACCTACTCGCCCGAACCATTCGGGGTACTAATCGAATCAAAAGAGATCGCCGACACCCAGCGCTCAATCTTCAAAATGGCCTGGAACGGGATAAGATAGTTCATCAGGTTCACCCGCCTGCATCAGCTATGCTGAAAGCATTGCGGGCAGGTCAAGTAACCAGTTTATCAAGTCTTGTCATTCTGAGTGAATACGAAGAATCTCTCTTCTAATAGTTATTCGCCATTCGTTTATTTGTTCTATTAGTCATCCATTTTTGGACAAAAAAAGAGCTAGCAATTCGCTGCTAACTCCGGTTGGTACTACCTCGGAAACGGAATGATCCCGATTGGTCTGAGGGCAATGTCGGTTTGGATGGCCGTCTCATAGAAGCGCGTGGCTTCCTGGAAACAAGACAGACCACTCTCCACCTCTTCAGTGAAGTAACCAGCCCAGCCCTTGAAATCGCCCCAGTACTCTTCGAGCCATACCCCGGCTTCACTCTTGGCATCAGCGTTGCGCAATACATGTCCCAAGTACCAGAAGGTGAAATACGTCTCCCCAAAGTACCAAGAGACATCGCCAACTGACCTCTCCAGAGCTGGCTTGATATATTGCCAATCCTCAGGCAAAACACCGAACCTGCTCGTCAAGGATCCCCGCCGCTGCTTGGGGATGAGCTTCGCTTCACGCAAAGCCTTGAGTATCTGGCCCAGGTACTTCCCGCCGTTCTCAAACGGCGTGTACGAGTCCTTCGGAAGAGGACACAAATCGACTAGGGCTACCATCCCATCAAGTCCAGCTCTCTCCACTGCCGTCTTCGCCCCATTGATCATGCGGAAGATCTGCCCCTTAGACACTGCTTCCAAGTAGTTGCTGGCGAATGATACGCGTTGGCCAGGGAAGTTTGCCGAATACATCACCTTCGGCAACCAGTGAGGCTCCAGGCCCAAGGTTGCCCAACCCTGAACCCTCTTCTCGCCGACCGACCGTAAGGTGGCCGCAAAGATCTCCAGATCGCTCGGCTGATACGAATTGCCGAAGAATCCCCGAAGGATCCTCCCTTCGCGTTCGACATACGGGTCGTACCAGCGCTCAAAAGCATCGTTGCGAGGCTTCAGAATCTCCTGCACCTGTTGCCTGATCTGAGGCCCTCGCTTAAGGCAATCCGCAATGTCAGACTCAGTCATCTCATCGGTAACCGCAGCTCCAACAAGTGCTTTGAGTCTGCCACGCATGGCACTATCGACAGTACGACGGGGAGTCCGGAATAATGACATTCCAGATGTCCTCCAGCGCTTTTTAACGAGGGACGCGCCACCTCTGATATCCACCTGTATGGCGGACGCTCCCATGAGCTGGTTTGAGACTATAGAAAAATGAACAAATTGTCAATCACGAAGACAACAAAAAATCACCCTTGATGTGATCGGTGGGTGATTATATTCATGCTTACTCTTCTTCCGGCATTCCCGTCTCTAAACTCCTAGATTCATTAGCAGCGCCATATCCGCTCGTCCTACTTGACCCATCGCGCAAATCAACTCTTGGCGCTTCTCCTGGTATTGCGTCTCTCCTCGCAGCCCTTTCATCACTTCTAGGGCGAATGTACTTGTTAACCCTTGGGTCCTTTTTAACTGGTTCTGCGCTAAACGCTGCTGCTTCTGGATCACCTAAACTTTCAGTCATATAACCTCCAACTATGATTATTTAATAATATTATATACCAATTACATAAAAAATCACCCTTGATGTGATCGCCGGGTGATTTTTCTCTAACAGCTATCAGCTAAAAGCTAACAGCTTATTTAGGCTGGTTCATTGCTTTAAGTGAAAGTGCTACTCTGCCCTTTTCAGCATCAACTTCAACCACTTTTACAGTTACAATGTCCCCTGGCTTCAAAACATCTGAAACTTTTTCAATACGCTGCTCAGAGATTTGTGAAATGTGAATCATACCATCTTGCTTTGGAGTAATCTGCATGATTGCGCCAATCTCTTTACCGGTCATTCGATCCTTCTTGATCTCTTTGATTTCGCCGGTAATTATCTCACCTGGCACCATTACTCTGGTCATAGTTTTAACCATTTCGATGGCTTTAGCGCCCATTGCAGCATCGAGAGATGAGATCAAAACTGTGCCATCATCTTCGATGTCGATGCTAATGATCTCTTTGCCACCGCACTCTTCAACCATCTTCTTGATTGTTTTACCACCAGGCCCAATGATATCGCCAATCTTATCTGGATCAATCTTAATCGCTTCAATTCTAGGAGCATACTTAGACATTTCAGCTCTTGGCTCAGCGATCACTTTAAGCATCTGCTCTAGAACTTCCAGTCTGCCCTTCTTGGCTTGTACAAATGTATCTCGAACGATGTCCATAGTAAGACCAGCAATCTTAGTATCCATTTGAATTGCTGTTACGCCATCTGCTGTACCTGCAACCTTGAAATCCATATCTCCAGCAAAATCTTCCAGGCCCTGCAAATCAGTCAAAATCTTATACTTTGAAGCATCATCGTTAGCCACTAAGCCCATAGCGATTCCAGCAACCGGTTTTTTAATCGGTACACCAGCATCCATAAGAGCAAGAGTTGAGCCACAAGTTGCAGCCATTGAAGAAGAACCGTTTGATGAAAGTATTTCAGATACTAATCGAATTGTATAAGGGAAAGCCTCGTCAGAAGGAATCATCGGCTTCAAAGCCTTTTCAGCTAAATATCCGTGACCGATCTCTCTTCTACCAGCGCCTCTCATCGGCTTCACTTCGCCAGTCGAATAAGGAGGAAAATTATAATGATGCATAAATCTCTTGTTTGTATCTTCGCTCATTGTATCGATCAACTGTTCCATGCCAGGAGATGCAAGCGTTGCTACAGTCAAAGACTGAGTTTCACCTCGAGCAAACAAAGCTGAACCGTGAGTTCGAGGAAGAACGCCTGCCTCGATGAATAAAGGACGAATCTCTTCAATCGCTCTGCCATCTGGACGAATATCATGTTCTAAAATCTGTTCTCTGACTTGATCGTGAACTAGCTTAGAAAAAGCATTTTTTAGATCAGTCTGCTTGTATGAACCTTCAAAATTACTCAAAATCTCTGTTTCATACTCTTTGATCAGTCTATCGCGCTCGCCTTTATCGCTAATCTCTTTTAGAGATTTAAATAATCTTTCAGCTACAAAATTATGTACTTCAGATTTAATAACTGCATATGGATCTTCAAGGTCGGAAAGTATTTCAACTTCTTTTTTATGATCTTCCTGAATCTTGTACTGTATCTCAATCATTGGTTGAAGTGCTGCGATAGCCTTTTCAATTCCTTCGACAATAACCTCTTCAGCCACTTCATTTGCCTCAGTTTCGATCATCATTACTCTATCTTTGGTTGTTGCAACACATAGATAAAGGTCTGAAGCTTCAACTTCATCAATAGTTGGGTTCATCTTAAGTTCACCATCCACCAATGAAACATTCATAGCGGCAATCGGCCCCTTGTAAGGCGCGTTGGTCATCATTAAAGCAGTTGAAGCAGCAAACAATCCCAATGTGATCGGGTCATTCTCACTATCGTAAGACAAAACTGTACAAATTACTTGTACGTCGTTTCTGTAGCTCTTTGGAAAAAGCGGTCGAAGTGGTCTGTCGATCTTTCTGGAAGCTAAAACTGCAGCCTCAGAAGGTCTTCCTTCGCGTTTAATAAATCTTGAACCAGAAATTTTACCGGCTGCGTAGAATCTCTCCTCAAAATCAACCATAAGCGGGAAAAAGTCCACTCCGTCTCTTGGTTCATTTCCAACTACTGCAGTTGCTAGAACCACAGTCTCTCCACACGTTGCGGTGATTGCGCCGTCTGCTAGACCGGCCAATTTGCCAGTCTGCAACTTGATTGTTTTACCAGCAAAATCGACTTCGTAGTCGTGAGTCTGGTATTCTTCTCTTTTTGCCATGCCAAATCCTTTCCATTTGGAGAGGAATTTGAGAGATGAGTCCGTTTATGAGTAAGAACAACCTTCGGTTAGTATAAAGTTTATAAAGTTGAAAGTTTATAAAGCTTGTTGAAATTTACTTTATGAACCTTATGAACTTTAATAACTTTTGACTGAAAGAATCGAAGATTCTTCTCACCCCTAAACTCAAACTCTCTCCAATAATTATAATTTAAAACTTTGCTCTTATTCTTCGAGCATAGCGAGAAGTTTGAGTCTTCCCGCTTATGCTATAACAATATTCCTAGAATCTAGTCAGCGTTAATTCAGCCTGCCCGCAGATGCTTAAGCGTCAGCTGATGCAGGCGGGCGTGATCCGCTATTCGCCAACCGGCGAAGGCGGAAGTCAGTGTGGTTATTTTCTAAGACCCAAGTCCCCGATGATCTTGGTGTATTTGTCTTCATCACTCTTTTTAAGGTAATTCAAAAGTCTTCTTCTCTTACCAACCATGACTAAAAGTCCACGTCTGGAATCAAAATCCTTCTTGTGCTCCTGCAAATGTTTTGTCAGGTCTGAAACCTTCTTAGTCAAGATGGCAATCTGTACTTCGATTGAACCAGTATCATCTTTGTGTGTTCGATACTTCTGGATCAAATCAGTCTTCTTACCTTCAATCTTTACATTTTTTCTTGCTGCTTTTTTAGAAACAGCTTTTTCCGGTGTTGCTGGGGCTTCCTCTACCGGTACGATCTCTTCTTTTTTAGCCATAATGTTCGGCTGCCAAGCCAAGCTTGGCAAGTTAAAAGTTTGTAAAGTAGAAAGTTTGTAAAGTTTAGATAACTTTATGAACCTTATGAACTTTATGAACTAGTTTACTTGCCGCCTTGCGGCAGTCTCTCCCAATAATTAATAATTCACTAACTAATATACATTAAATCTATATCTTTTTCAATGTTTTCATTCAAACTCTAATCAGCGTTAATTCTGTGTCATCAAATCAGCGTGATTATTTTTCTTGCTTCTCTTCTTTATCAGCTTTCAGCAAATTCTTTTGATGCTCCTTTATTTTCTGAATAACACCAGCCGTGCTAGCCTCTAGCGTATTATCGGCAATTTCAAAACCGGAAGCCAAAGGATGACCGCCACCGTTAAACAAGTTGGCAATTTTTGAAACATCAGTACCCTTCTCAACGCTTCTAAGTGAACCGTGAACAGCTCCGCCTTTTTCAGAAAGTAGTAATACAAACTTTACACCAGACACAGTTTTCAAAAGTTCATCAATAATTCCCCCAGATTCGTCTTCACCGGCCATAACTTCCATAAAGTCTTTCTTGGTAAGTGCCGTCCAGACAAAACCGTCAGCTTTTTCATCATGAATATTCGTAAGAGCACGACCCCATAATCTAAGAGTAGAAAGTGGTCTGGTTTTGTAAATGCGTTTTATGATCTCTTCCCTGTTGGCTCCCTGAGCGACTAACTGTGCCGCGATGGTCAAAGACTTAGGTGTTGTGTTGGCATTTTGGAAAGAACCGGTATCGGTAATAATACCTGTTAAAAGTGCCGTTGCAATGTCTTCTGTAAACGGAGACTTCTCCGGAGACAATGCCTCCATTAAAGAGACCAGTATTTCGGCCGTAGAGGTAGCATTTAGCTCAACCAAGTTCACCTGTCCAAAATAATCGTTGCCAGCGTGGTGATCGATGTTGATTACAGGAGTTTCGTAAAATAAATCTGGATTCTTCTCAAAAGGAGATCCAAGTCGTTCCAAATCAGGCGAATCTAAAACGATAATTACGTCATATTTGAATCCACCCTTGGGGTAAGAGACCATCTTTTCATCAAAATCGCCATCTTTAGGCGTAATTATAATATTTAACTTACCATCTACAATCTTGTACATAATTTTGTCGGCCTTAGTCTTTGAGACATCCAGTGATATGACAAAATCACGCTCTGATTCGAAATTTTGAGCAATTTTAGCTACATCTGGTAGAAAAGAGAGAACTTCTGGGGCAGTATCGTTACAAACTGCAGATACATCTTTACCTATATCAGATAAGAATTTGTATAAAGCCAACATAGAACCGAGTGCATCACCGTCAGGATTTTTATGTGTCAAAATAAGCACACGTTGTGCACTCTTGACCCGCTCCACAACTTGTTGTTTGGCTGTAAGTTCCATAAGGTATTTCCATCGCAGATAATTGACGCACCTGCCTGCCGGCAGGCAGGGATAAGCGCAGATGCATTCGCAGCTATCAGCGTTAATCAGCGTGGTTGATCAGTGATAGAATTTCCGTTTAATGCGAGCCACACGGCTCGAGCAGACTCTGTAATATATATCAAGCTGAAGCCATTGTCAAGCAAATTCCTTACACAAACGGATAACTAATATTACTAATGACTAATGGCTAATGAAATCCAGAGCTCATTCGCTATTCGTTATTAGTTTAATTCGTCATCCTTAGCTGTTCCCCCCCTTTACACCTGTCTCCAAATATGTTAGAATCCTTGTGTATCAGATAACTTTAATCTTAAATATTTAATCTTAAAATTATTACTATGCCACGAACAAGTTCAGCTAAAAATGCATTAGCCAAAGATAAAAGAAGAAAAATCGAAAACGATTTAACTCGTGCCAAAGTTAAGTCAGCTTTGAAGGGCGCTAAAATCGCTATCGCCAAAGGCGAGAAAAAGCTTGACGACAAACTTTCACAGGCTTTCAGAGAGTTAGATATTGCTGCTAAGAAAAATGTTATTCACAAAAACAAGGCAGCCCGCTTGAAATCCCGCCTGGTCAAAAAAATCGCTAAATAATCCCCAAATATTGTCTCTATAAAAAATCTCCCTAGGGAGATTTTTTAGTATGTTGTGTCATTCCGACTGTAATGGAGTCTTCCGAAGATAACCCTATGGAAATCATTTTTTTGTAGCAAAGGATAGAGGCTTCAAGTTGCGAAGGCCAGCCCCTACCCCTTGCAACCCCACCCTGGCCACGCCTTGTTGTGTCTTTGCCTAAGCAGACACTCCAATATTTAGTCGCTTCGCTCCTGCAGTATCGGGCTCTACTTTGGGCAAAGGACTATTTTAGCTCTTTAAGCTTATCTATTAAAGCAATCCAGTCGTCCACGCTTAGCTCTTGAGCACGAGCCATGGGGTTAAGACCGAGATCAGTCAATACACTTTCAATAACATCTTTAGTAACGTGCAGTCCACCAGACAAATTATTTACAAGTGTTCGTCTCTTCGAACCAAACCCCATCTTTATATATTTGAAAAGTTCCTTCTCATTCTCAATTCTTAATTCTTGATTCTTAATTCTAATCCTAAGAATAGCTGAGTCAACTTTCGGTGCTGGATAAAATGATGATCCGGGCACAATTCCTACAATTTCAGGTTCTCCATACAGCTGAACGGAAATCGCAAGCACTGACAATTTGCCAGGTTTTGCACAAATTCTTTCTGCAACTTCTTTCTGCACCAAGAGCACTATCAAAGATGGTCTATTTTCAGCAGTTAAATATTTTTCAATGATTTTTCCGGTTATATAGTAAGGAATGTTGGCTACTAGCTTGTAGGTGTCGGGGCTGTCATCCCGATCTTTTCCAGAATGACCCTGGGGGCCTTGCTGGAGGGATCCCTTTTTTATAGTGCTAGGGTCAAAATCCAATGCATCGCCTTTTATAATTTTAACTTTTGAATTGCAATTTCCCGCCTGCATCGCTTTAAGCGAAGCTTCTACGGGCAGGTGACTTTTTACTTCTAACTTTTTACTTAATAAATCAGCAAGCTTTTCATCCATTTCAATCGCAATCACTTCGCCAGCGCTCTCAACTAATCTTTCAGTCAAAACTCCCAGTCCTGGGCCGATTTCCAGCACAGTATCGTCCTTATTAAGTTCTGCGGCGTCAACAATTTTACCCAACGCTTCTTCGTCAACTAAAAAATTCTGGCCGAGCCCCTTCTTCGCCCATAGTCCTTCCTGTCTCAATTGTTGAATCAATTGTTCTTTATTCACTCGTCCTGCCCCGAAGGGGACCCTTAGGGTCGTAATTTATTAATGAAGTAGGATGATATCATTTTATACCATATTTGCGCTAAATAAAAAAGCCCTTCGCCTATTGACGAGGGGCAGGTGCAGGGAGGTCAGTCCCAACGATCCGTTAACAGACCGGCGTGAGGAATCAAGACCCAGCCCACGAACGCAGTCCCAACCCAGAAGCCCCATGCCGAACTTATGTAGAGCGCCAGCACTGCCTGAAACAGCATTGCAAGCCCTGAACAAGCGACGCTCAGCGCCAACTCCGGAGCTCGCCCCTTCATCCATGAGCAGTCGTTCCAAAAACACCCGATGGGGGCGACACCATAGGTCGTGCCTTGGGTAGCAGTCAGGAAGAAAGCCACAACGGAAGCCATCACGATAAAACTGTAGAAAATCCACCCCGGGACATCGGTCGCCAACCTCGTCACGGCGCCATAGCCCATCAGCACCGCTACGATTATCGCACAAACGATGCCGAACAAGCTTACTGCTTGCTGTGCCTTCTCAAAAGATGTCTTACCTGCCGGTACTGACTCTGCTTGCATGATAACCCTCCAGAGTGACTGCGTTTGGACAACAGATTACTTATACAATAATCCACTCCAAATGTAAATAAAAAAGCCCCAATCCTTACTTGGACCGGGGCGGCGTTCGAACTGTTCGATATGGACTGTACGGGTCCAACTCATTCAAGGATGTACGACCTGCTTGACCAGCTGCGAGCTGATCATCGGTGATCTGCGACTCCACTCTATGTCGTCTGCAAGTGCAGCGACAATTTTCATCATGCGCCGCAGGGCAGCTAAAGTAGTGACTCATTGTATCCTCCTCGGAAAAGCAAACCCAAAATACTATACAACAATGCTGTGCATTAAGCAATTATCTATAAATAAAATAGTGAACTTAATTCCTTCAACAAAAAACGAACTTTTAGCTTGAAAGCTGGTACT